>QGLW01000005.1_pt1 | contig 110481 bp, 102 predicted proteins | sample 1725341 | NCBI WGS metagenome assembly QGLW01 (sample SAMN05439265, study PRJNA331180) | Hot springs metagenome, whole genome shotgun sequencing project. | isolation source: microbial mat of Apron and Channel Facies of Mammoth Hot Springs | place: USA: Wyoming, Yellowstone National Park... | reverse complement strand
GCTGGCACGTAGTTAGCCGGGGCTTATTCGTCAGGTACCATCAGCCTTTTTCCCTGACAAAAGAAGTTTACACCCCGAAGGGCTTCTTCCTCCACGCGGCGTCGCTGGATCAGGCTTTCGCCCATTGTCCAAAATCCCCCACTGCTGCCTCCCGTAGGAGTAGGGCCCGTGTCTCAGTGCCCTTGTGGCCGGCCATCCTCTCAGACCGGCTACCCGTCGTCGGCTTGGTAGGCCGTTACCCTACCAACTACCTGATGGGCCGCAGGCCGCTCCCCTGGCACCTTTCGGCCTTTACTCTCCCGAGTCTACGGCGGATTACCTGCAGTTTCCCACAGCTATCCGCCTCCAGGGAGCACGTTCCTACGTGTTACGCACCCGTCCGCCGCTGTGCAGCCTTCCGCCGAAGCTTCCAGCTACACCGCTCGACTTGCATGTGTTAGGCACGCCGCCAGCGTTCACCCTGAGCCAGGATCAAACCCTCCAAGCTAATCTTTTCAGGTTTAATCTGGCTTATATCTTTTTCGGTGGCTGCTATTCGTATTTCAATGACCGGGCTCATCTTACTATCTTAATCGCGTCATATTTTTTGCGCTTTGCTAATTTATCACACACTATTTGTTTTGTCAAGACCCGAAATCTTCTACGCTTAACTTTTCTTATTCTTGCTTAAGCGTTACTTAATTTACCACATCGATTTGTTTTTGTCAACTACCTTTTTTATTTTTCTACCTTCTTGCTTGCCTCTTTCAGACGGCGAGATTCATTCTACACCATATATTGTTAACTGTAAAGCTTTATCCAGTAACAGATTCTAACCCCATTCTGTTACACGTATCAAACACCTTCCTATATCTCAGGCGTTTTGGAAATACCACACTCCGCATTCCAATGCGGTATGTGGTGTATCCTAAGGTATTGCGGTATTTAGTTTAAATGGGAACCACTCAGCAAATTTTAGATAGTGAAATTTGGTTTATCGAGTGTCTTTGCGGTATCATTGCTTACGTTCTTTGCATGTCCCATGTCAAACGTCTGACCAAGTGCAAGTACTGTTCCAAGTTCGATGGGCAAACCTGCTCTTACGATTTTTTCAACGACAGCCTTTACATCGTATTTCACATATACGAACTCGTACCAATACACTCCGTTGTCTACGTTCAATAAGAGGTACGTGGCACCTGGAACGCCATCCTTGGTACGACCAACACTACCTGGGTTCAAAACGGTCTTTCCATGAAGATGCCTCGCCATCATAAGATGGGTGTGTCCATTAACTATAATGTCTTCTTCAACGTTTTTCAAGAGTATCTGTAATCGCTCTGAGGAAATTGACGGCTTGACGTACTCAAGTAAGTAGTTAATTGGACTACCGTGAACAAGCAAAATTCTAACACCTTCAACTTCAATTGAGAGTTTATGAGGTAGTGATTTTAGGAATTCTTTGTTCTCTTTATTTGTGTTTCGTATTGTCCAACTTATTGATTCATCACCAACTTCTGTCTCTCTTCCGGGATTGTAAGCACATCCGCAACTATCTTTTTCACACCCTACTGCATCATCGTAGTTCCCCATAACCGTCTTTATGCCTAATTTTCTGATGATTTCCACAACTTCGTTCGGATTTGGTCCATATCCAACAAGGTCACCAATACAATAGATTTCATCAACTTTCTTCATACGAATATCCTCAAGTACGGCATTAAGTGCTTCAAGATTACTATGAATATCAGAGATAAAGGCTATTTTCTTCATAATGACACCTCCATCATCTATGTTTTATAATATTGTACCACGTCCAAAATCTAATTGTGTTAAGAAATATTAATTGGAAAGGTCATACAATAAATAATAAATACAATAAATAATAAATATGCGGTATTTTTGATATAATAGTATCGAGTATTGAGTTGCAGAAGGGGGTGTTACAAGTGAAGTTTTTTGTTGTAGATGCTTTTACAGACAAGGCGTTTTTTGGTAATCCCGCTGGTGTAGTATTGCTTGAGGATAGTGAAAATATATCCAAGGAAACGATGCAAAAGCTTGCTCAAGAGGTAAGGTTTTCGGAGACCGCTTTCATAAGACAAAAATCTGAGAATGGATTTCTGATATTGTACTTCACACCAATATCTGAAATTGATTTGTGTGGTCACGCAACAATTGCATCTTTTAAAGTTTTGCATCATCTTGGAATTATACAAAAGAATAAGATTTATAAAGTTCACACACGCGCAGGGATTATAGACGTATTTATCGATAATGAGATAGTAATGATGGAACAAGGTGAACCCTCTATTGGTGACGATTTGGAATTTGACGATATCTTAGAAGTTGTACAATTGCTTGGAATTGATATTAATGATATTGGTGATGAGAGATTTAACATAAGACCCAGAGCGGTTAGTACGGGATTGTGGGATTTACTGATACCTGTGAAATCGAAGCAAATTCTCTTTTCACTCTCTCCAAACTACGATGGTATATCAGATTACTGCAAGGTACATAACATAGTAAGTTTTCATGTTTTCACTTTTGATGAGTCAAACGCTTATTTGAATTGCAGAGATTTTGCACCTCTTTACGGTATACCAGAGGAAGCTGCAACAGGTACAGCAAACGGTGCCTTAATATATTACCTATTCAAGCTTGGTATTGTTGAGCCAGAGAGAACTTATGAGATAATCCAAGGTGAGAGTATGGGAAGACCTTCTAAGATATTTGCAAAAGTCCATCTTAAGGACAATACATACAAATCGTATGTTGGGGGTAATGCAAAGATTATCATAAGTGGCAATGTCATTATGTGATATTAAAGACCTGGGGATTTCAACCCCAGGTTTCTATCTAAAATCTCTTATTTTATTTTTTCAACCAAGTTCCTTATCTTTCCTTCCATCAATGTCAAATTTGAGACTGCCTTCTCCCTACTATCTGCTCTTGTCATAACATAAGCCTTCATCTTCGGTTCCGTTCCAGATGGTCTTACGTATATAGTTCCATTGTCAAACTCAAGCCTAAGTGTTTCGTTTGGTATAACGTCACCATAACCCAATGCATAATCTATTACTTTCTTTAAGTCTACATCTTTTATCTCTTTTAGTTTAGCGTAAACATCTACTGCTTGTTCGACTGACTTAAATTCGAAATTTATTAGCTTTTCAAAATAGTAACCGTATTTTTGATACAAATTTTCAAGTTCTTCAAGTAAATCACATTCCTTTGCTGATTTAGCTACGAGCCCACAAGCAAGCACTGCATCTTTATCCCTTGCCAAATTACCAGTTAAATATCCGCAGCTCTCCTCAAAACCAATAATGAAGTCCAAGTCTTTTCTTTTCTCGACCAAATCACCAATGAATTTAAATCCTGTTGGCACTTCAAAAAACTGAATATCATTCTCTATACACATAGGTCTGACCATATCCGTTGTTACAATAGTCTTTACGAGCATACCATTTTTCTTACCTGAGTTTACATATTTGTCTATCATTACCTTTGACAAAATCACACCAACCTGGTTACCTGTCAATCTTACATCGTTGTAAACAACCCCAACTCTATCAGCATCGGGGTCGGTCGCTATACCAAGTTTAACATTTTCTTCCACCATGTATTTTCTTAACAATTCAAGAGCCCTATCATCCTCTGGATTCGGTGTCTTAACCGTTGGGAAGTTCCCGTTGTGTTCCATTTGTTCAACAACTTCCACTACTTCAGCGCCAAGCCTCCTTAGGAGCTCGGGAACAAATCTTGCGCCAGTTCCATGAAGTGGAGAATAGACGATTCTCAAACCTTTCAAATCGGTGTCTATTAAATTTGCAACATCTGAAATGTATTCATTAATTATATCTTCTGATAGGACGGTGTATTTTTCAGAAACGTTTATTGGTTCATTCCAAGCCTTTGTGACAAGCTCAGTTAATATATCAGTCACTTCGGGAACTGCTTGAACACCATTTGACGTGTAAACTTTGTAACCATTGTATTCTGGCGGATTGTGGCTTGCCGTTATCACAACTCCCATATCCATTCGAAGCTTCCTAACTCCATAAGATAATACAGGGGTTGGAACGGGTTCTCCAAAGATGTATACATCCATACCTTCACCAGCAAAGACTGATGCCGTGACCTTTGCAAACTTTTCTGAATTGTTTCGAGTGTCGTATGCAATGAGTATTCTTTTCAGACCATTCATCTTCATATATTGTGCAACACCTTTTGAAGCTACCGCCACAGTCTTTTCGTCAAATTCTCCTTCCCTCATTATTCCACGAATTCCGCCAGTACCAAAGAGTATCATGTGGTTTCCTCCTTCCTAAGTATCTCAATTATTACGAACAGTGATGCAACAAATGCAAAATAAAATGTGTTGAGTGCCATAGCGATTTCCGTATTTCGTGAACTCATAAGTCTAAACACAACCGCAGCAAAGGTAGTTATAGGTGGTTCAGCAAGTGTCAACGTACCAGATGTTTCTCCAACAGAAATTGTAAATGAATAAATCAGCGCTGTAAATATATAATTTTTCATCAACGGTAGAGCTATCTTGAAAACCCATTTACTGGAACTTGCACCATCGACTTTCGCTGCATCTATGATACTCATGGGTATATTTCTCCAACCAGATTCGATAATTCCAAATGCGATAGGTAGGTTAATAAGAGAATGAACGAGAATAATCTTCATTAAAGTTGGTATATTTATAAAAACATACGAAAAAGCAATAGTAACGGACGAAAGAGTCGCCGGAATTAATATCACATAATTTAGCCTCTTCCCACGAACCGAAAAATAACCTCCAATCATACTGATAACAATACTTATAAGTGATGAAGATGTGCCTATCACAAGTGTATAAGCAACCATGCCTTTTAAGCTAACACCAGCTAAATACTCAAGGTCACCGGAGAAGAGTTTGTTGAAATTGGTAAAGGAAAACTTGCCATAGTAATCAAGAAATCCAGAAATAGCTGAATAGACAAGAGGAACGAATATGAGAAGTATTGCAACTGCAAAAAATACATATCCCCATATTGGAAATCTTTCGAGGTGTTTATAATAATGCTTTTCATACACTTCTCTCTTTATTGTAGTGAAAAAGCCGATTACTGAAATAATCAGAAGCTGGAAGAACATTAGCGATGCTGCGGACTTGAAATCAAATGTAATTCTTGAATACATGTATATTGCAACTTCCAGTGTAGAAAATCTTATTCCACCAAGAATCATTACCACGGAGAAGCTAGTAAAAGTATATACAAATGTTAAAAAGAAAGCCCTCATTATTGATGGTAAAAGTATGGGCAGTTCTATTCGCGATAGTATCTTCCATTTACTTGCACCATCAATTTTTCCAGCTTCTATTAAATACCCATCTATATTCTCCCATGCTTCTCCCACAATTCTTATAAACAAAGGGAAGTTATAAAATACGTGTCCAAGAAGTATCGCTCCAAATGTGTAGAGTATCTGGACATTCAAACCCAAGAATCGTAAAATTTTGACATAAATCCCGTTATTTCCGAAGACCAAGAAGAACCCTATTGCCATTGTAATACCAGGTAATACAAATGGAATGCTTGACATGATACGAAATACCTTCTTTATCGCCCAATGTATCTTCGTTCTGCCAACAAGATATGCGCCCGGAATACCAATCAAGGCTGTTAAGATTGATGAAAGAAAAGCTTGGAAGAGCGTAAGACGTATCTTTGATGCATTATCTAAAAGTGCACTATACGAAAATCCTCCTGAAAAACGGAGGCTAAGAATAAACGGAATAAAAAGTGATATAATTATGTACAAAATCGGTATTGAAGCTACAATGAAACCTCTCAATTTCTTTCTGTAAAGAGTGCTCATATAATTAGAAAATCAACCCCTGCATATCACCATTTCTTACTCTCTTTATACGCGTAAGCTTATGAATACTTTGTTCCATTCCGCCAGGTCTATTCCATTTCAACCAAGTCTTTCTGTATTCAGTTATAACTTGATCAATTTCCTCTTCAAAGATTTTCCATTCCTCTTCGGGAACCATCTGAATGTTACCATACCTTTTCAGATATGCCAGAACCTTCAATCCAAGTCTTGCAAAGGAAATATTATTCATTATCTGTTGGCAGATTTCAAATAACTTCGCATCACTCTTCGAAAATTCATTGATTTGGTTTTCTAACTCTCTTAGTTCATCCATTATCTCATCTATTGCCTTAATATCAATACGCTCAACGATGTTGAGTCTTTCAGGGTATATGAACGCATAAAAATATGGTGTACCGTTTGGTGTGTAAGGTAATTTGTTGTGCAACATTCCAAGTTTGTGTATTACTTGAGCAAGAGCTTTTTGTGTCTCGAACACATTTTGATTTATACTTTCAAGAAGCTCTTCCATTTTGAGTTTCTCCGTACTATCGATATTCCAACTCAAAGCAGCGCTGTAAACGTAGCCTATCCAGGAGAATGGTAAATGTTGTGGATGTCCATTATCTCCCCAATCTGTTGTTAAAACTCCTGTCGCACTGTACCTGTATCCCTCACGAATTGCATTTGCTATATTCTTAATCGCATTGTCCGTTCTACCAATAAAAGTATTCCACGTCGATGTACCAGGACAAACGTAGAACGAAAGTCCACTCTTTGAATACAAATCACATTTTTCGTTAAATGGATGATTTGCCTCGTACCCCCATACCATCGCAATCATATCTTTTGGGAGTTGGGGGATGAATTCTGGATGATTTTCGATAATATCTCCCCAGAACATAATGGTATCCTTGTACCGTTTTGCAATCTTGTAGATCTCGATGAGAAAGTCAAAGTAAACCTTTCCTCTTCCCTGTCTCTCACAGAGCTCCTTAGATTTCCCCTGTCCTAAATCGAACGTCTCGTCACAACCAATGTTAACCTGAGGACTTGAAAAATTTGGTAATAACTCGCTTAGCAATTCAAAGATAAAATCCAACGATTGTGGTACGGCTGGCGAGATAGAAAACGGATACTCGTATCTTCCACCCCAGGGATAATCATACCCGTCTGGTGCCTCAGCTAAATGCTTGTAATTCTCGTGAATTAACCATTTACTGAGGTGACCAAATGTATTTTGATTCGGAACAAGTTCGATAAACCTTTCCTTGCAGAAGTGATCTAATTCTATTATCTCTTCGTGGGTTAATGGACTGTAATCTTTCCAAACTACCTCGTGATTTCTGTACGCAAATGTATGTTCCATGTAAAGCTGTATTTGGTTAATCTTAAATTCAGAAAGTTTTTCTATTATCATCTTTAAAGTTTCCATCTTTGGTATCCTGTCTCTACTAATATCGATCATTATTCCACGTTTTGAGAAATCGGGTGAATCTTCAATGTACAACCTTGGAATTTTACGCGAAAAACCAAATTGTCTAAGAATTTGTTTTAAAGTCTGAATTCCATAATACAAACCTGCATTATCATATGCAATAACCGTAATACCATCATCGATGATTAGTTTATAACTCTCAGGTTTTGACAAGACTTTTGAATTCACTAAGAGCTTTACAAAATCACCATCCTTAGGCGATTTTGTTACGGTGAATCCTTCAAAAACGGCTATCATTTTTAGATTCTTACCAAGCTTTTCATTTGATGTATAGATGAACCCATTATCTGGGATATCTATGCTACCACCCGTAAGTCTTAGTACTTTTGGTTGGGGAATCAATACCAATTCCATAAAACTCACCTCCTAAGATTCACTATAGATTATACCCGAAAAGTTTGAAACTAAACATGAAAAACAAAATTAATATATTTTTGCTTGAAGATTAACGGAGAGTGTGATACTTTTTTGATATACGAAATACTCAACAAAAAGACGAAGAGTGCACAGACGTGGGGGGAAGACGTTATGGATGAAAAAGTCATGGAGAGAACGGAAAGAAAGACCGTAGTTGTACTCGATTTTGGCTCTCAGTATACGCAACTTATCCTGAGAAGGGTCAGAGAACTTGGCTATTATGCTGAACTTCTACCGTATGATGAGACTTGGGAAAATGTACAACGACTCAATCCTGTTGCTTTTATCCTCTCTGGTGGACCCGCAAGCGTGTATGATGAAAATGCACCAAAGATTCCTCAATATGTATTTGAGAGCAAATTACCCGTCTTTGGTATATGCTACGGTCTCCAAGCATTAGTCCATCAACTCGGCGGAAAAGTAGAAAGATCTCCTCATAGGGAATTTGGACCTGCAAAGCTTGAGGTGGTAGATTCAGAAGGCATATTTGAAGACCTACCTAAGAAATTTACAGTATGGATGAGCCATTCGGATAGAGTTGAAATCCTACCAAATGGTTTCAACGTAATAGCAAAGAGTGAGAACTCTCCATATGCAGCTGTTAAGAGTGCAGATAATAGATATTACGGCGTTCAGTTCCATCCCGAAGTCGTCCACACACAATATGGAAAAGAAATACTGAAGAATTTCTTACAAAAAATTGAAAACCTCTCTCAAAATTGGTCTATGAGTAACTTTGCTAAAGAACTCATCGAAGATTTAAGGGGCAAGATAAATGGCAAAGTTATTCTCGGTTTATCAGGCGGTGTTGATTCCTCGGTAGTTGCGATGTTGTTGCACCGAGCCGTTCCAGACAAATTAATACCAATATTCGTCGATACGGGGCTTTTGAGAAAAAACGAAGGACGAGAAGTTGTTGAGCAATTCAAACAAATCGGTATAGAAATTCACTACGTCGATGCATCGGACCGCTTTTTCCAAGTGCTTGACGGTATAGAGGATCCTGAAGAGAAGAGGAAAAGAATAGGTCATACGTTCATTGATGTTTTTTATGAAGAGGCGATGAAACTCAAAGCACAGCATGGAGATATCGAATACTTAGCACAAGGGACACTTTATCCAGATATAATTGAAAGTAAAGTTGCCGAAAGAAAAGCTGGTGCAAAGATTAAGACACACCACAACGTTGGTGGATTACCGGAAAAACTGCCTTTCAAAATAGTTGAACCACTTAGATATCTCTTCAAAGACGAGGTTAGAGCACTTGGAAGAGAATTGGGCTTACCAGAAAACATTCTAAATCGTCATCCATTTCCAGGTCCAGGGCTTGCGGTTAGAATCTTAGGAGCGGTAACGAAGGAAGCTGTTGTCATATTGCAAGAAGCAGATGCAATATTTATAGATGAACTAAAAAAATGGGGGCTGTACAACAAAGTCTGGCAAGCGTTTGCTGTCTTGCTCCCTGTCAAAAGTGTTGGAGTTATGGGAGATTACAGAACATATGAAAACGTTATTGCACTGAGAGCGGTAACAAGTGAAGATGGCATGACAGCAGATTGGGCAAAGTTACCACATGAGTTTTTGAATCACGTGGCAAAAAGAATAGTGAATGAAGTAAAAGGTGTAAATAGAGTGGTGTACGATATAACTTCAAAACCACCTGCAACAATTGAGTGGGAATAAATTGGAATTTACAGTTATAGGGTAATATTGAAAAGTGCTCCTCAAAAGGGGCACTTTTCTGTTATAATCTTTGTGATAAGAAATTGAAAGAGGGGGATTCCTGATGTACGATATGAATTCAAAGTATGATTTTAATACCATCATAAGCAGGAAGAATACTGATTCTTTTAAGTGGGATATGATAATTAAACTCTTCGGCGAAGACGTACTTCCCATGTGGGTTGCAGATATGGATTTTAAAACTCCCAAATGTGTTGCTGATGCAATAAAGAAGAGAGTCGAACATGGGATATTCGGCTATACATTCCGTTCAGATGAATATTACAATACAATAGTTGAATGGTATAAAAGATCTTACAATATTGAAATAGAAAGAGAATGGATAATCAACGGTACAGGTGTCGTACCAATGATCGCATTCTTAATCAATTTGGCAGAGTGTGGTCACCTGAGGAGCTTGAAAGACTATACGAAATTGCTCGAAAATATAATCTCGTAATTGTCTCGGATGAAATCCACGCTGATATCGTTTATGAGCCATATTCATTTACAAGCATGTTAAAGATAGCAACGGCCAATGTTATCGTTTTGAATTCAGCCGGGAAGACATTTAACATTGCAGGTTTAACAAATTCGTATGGGATAATACCAAACAAAGAATTGAGACAAAACTACAAAAACTATATAGAATCTCTCGAACTTTTAACTGGCAATGTTCTAAGTTTGGAAGCGTTAAAAAGTGCTTACAAATGTGAAGACTGGGTTGTTGAGTTAAGAAAGTATTTGCAAAGTAATCGAGATTACGCTTTTAAATTTATTAAAGAGACCATGCCTCTCATCGTTCCAACACTTCCGGAAGGAACTTATTTAATGTGGCTCGATTGTTCAAACCTTGGGTTTGAGAACCCTCAAAAGCTCTTTTTGGAAAATGCACGAGTTTATTTAAACGACGGGTCAGAATTCGGTGGCCAACAGTTTGTAAGGTTAAATTTCGCTTGTCCTCAAGAGATTCTTAAAGAAGCACTTATGCGAATGAAGAATGCATATGACAGCATTCCCACCGTTGAAAACTTTACACTACCAGACGAAAGATTTGAGGAATGTAAAAAGATACGTCATGAAGTATTCGTGCTTGGTCAGGGAGTAGATAAGGAGATAGAACTCGATGGTAAGGATTCTGAGGCTGTCCATTTCTTATGCAAACATTCAGGAAAGTACATCGGCACCGCAAGAATTAGGGACTTGGGTGACTACTGGAAGGTTGAAAGAGTTGCCGTTCTCAAAGAGTTCAGGGGTAAGGGTTGTGGTCAAAAGATAATGGAGGCAGTAGAAGGTTATATAAAAAGAACGAACCCCAAGCTGATTATACTGAATGCACAACTCGAGGTCCGCCAGTTTTATGAAAAGCTTGGTTACAAATCAGTCGGAGAAGTATTTTATGAAGCTGGAATTAAGCACATTAAGATGGTAAAAGATGTTTAGCATACCTTAGAATCTCCCATCAATTCCTATGGCAATGTTGAGATTGTCAGTCGAAATCATAGTCAGGCTATCAAACGGAATACTGTAGAGAATGGCAGTGTAAAAGCCTACTCCACCATATGAAAGAACTGACTTTCTAATATAGGATGACAGAGCCAATCCAAAAAATATGCTCGGCTTGGAAAAGTAAGATTCACCGGAAAGCTTGTCTGAATTTATATTAATCTCGCTTCCTAAGACAAACTCAAAATTGTCCCTGAAAAGGAATTTTGAGTATTCCAAAGAAATGGGGATACTCGTAATGTTAGGACTCTCAGAACTATAAAGTAACTCCGTACCAAAGAGCAAAGACCAGTTATAATTACCATATATGTCACTGTCCACATACCCAATCTTTGAACCAAATCCATATCTGTCTATGAAAAGTACGAATCTCCCGCCAGAGTTATTCGGATAGTCTTTTGTTTCAATAGCAAAAGAATTACTGATAATCTTTTCTTCCGGCACTATGTAGAGAATTCTGCCTTGTGCCTCTGAATTCAAGACCTTCTCTATTCTTAAAAATCCGGTCGTATAACCATTTGCAATATTCTGGAAGACGTATCCTGGTTTCATACCTATGTTTTTACCACTTCCCACTTGGACAAGCAAGTCTTTAACATCTGAAATTTCCGTAGTAAGCGGGAATAATGTTTGGAAGAATTGCTGAACTGCTTTGGATATTACTACATAACTGCTAAGGACAGCTTCGGTATTAGATCTTACGCGTTCAGTTCCAAATCTATCTAAAGGTTCTTTTAAGACAACGTCAAATTGATTTTTGAACAATCTACTACCCAACAGTATACCTTTTTCTGTATCGAATACCTTAGCTAAGAATGAATAAAAGGTTGAAATGCTCATTACATTGTATGTTTTATAATCATAGAAAGACGATTCAAGAGCGTATTCGTTCTCTTCCCAAGGACCTTTGCAATATTTAACATAATTTCCTTTTTCAACGTCAAAGACGTATCTCTTCGAAGTAGAATCGTATCGATAATACTCACCAACCTCTATTCTTATTGGTACGTACAAACCATTTACAAACCTTTTTATGTAAGCACCGTTAACTGGGTTTTCAAAAAAATAATATTTTTCCGAACTTGTCTCTTCTGACTTTTCTAAGAATTTTTCGAAGGTGAGAATGTATCTTGGAGGTCTAAATTTCAATACAACATTCTCTCCACCGAACAGGTCCGCAGTATGCAAATAATTCATTAATTCGTTTAGATAAATTCTATCGTAAATGTTATACCTTGTATCTTCTTGAAGATATGCAAGTAAAAACGTTCTCAAAATTGGATTGAAACCATTTTCAAAGAGAACCGCCACATCGATCTTATCTTCGCTATGCTCATTGATTATTTGCGAATATCTCTTTCCAGCATTTATAATTGTTTCTTCAACAGTACCCCCTTGTGATACAATAGGTGTTATTGATCTAATAAAAAACGTAGATAGGTCGATGTCTGTAATAACCAACACGAGATAGTAAGTTGTTTCGGTGACTGTGTAACTTTTCAAAGTATAGAAATCACTCATTATGTATTTATCTTCTTTTTTTCTTGCCCATGCATATTCTTGAAGGTATACGTACAATCCATCTTTATCAACAACGTACTTTTTTTCCTTTGGGTTGTATGAATACCTTCTCTTATCGGAGATCTGGTAATAATCACCCCCGTAATAAACGTATGAGCCGTTCTTGTTTTTTATAAATTCATTCACTTTTCGAGTGACAGACTCCTTAGATAAGCTAATAACATGTACAACTCTTGCACTTCCTGATTTCACATCTGAGAATACCTTAGTTAAAGAAATGTTAATATCAAAGTTTTCGTAAATTGGCTTAACCTGTCTGTCGAAAATAACCTTTACATTAATACTTTGAGCATAAGATACAGCGTTAAACACCATAAGAATCAAAATTAAGAACACGGGTGTCATCTTAACGTAAGTCGAATGTCTTACCATGATACACCGCCACCTATCTCAAATGTACTCAAATCTGGAGTGGTAAGTAATTGAAAAGTGAATAGACTTACCTTCACCTCAAATCCTACAAATGGTTTTATTACAATATCTGAATTGGTACCGACATTTAAAAAGTGTACGGATGTAAGCGAATAAATTGATAAAAGAGATGAGATTAGTTTGTGAGAATAAGTCACATCGAATCTTTCTAAATTGAAACTTGGTAGACTGAATCCAGCGGCAAATCCAAATGTTGCGATGTCTTCTCTGTGAATATCAAGCACCTTTTGTGACAAAGCCAAAACAACAAATCCCTTATCACCCAAAGAAGAATAGAGTATTCTAATTCCAACTGGAAAGACAAAGTCTTCTCTTTTTTCAACTACTTGCATTCCTTCTTTAATCATGGCACCTTTCTTCAAATAGGTTACCTCGCACTCACTATAATCGCCACCACTCCTCACGACACGAAGTTCTGCTATGTAGCTTTTGTTATCGTATACCCCAAAAAACAACCCGGGTTTTGCGCCATCCTGTGATCCAATGTCGATAAGAACCCGCGGCATTTTAACGCTTTCAACGCTTCCATATAACTTTCTTAAGTCCATCAACCTACTGCCCATTTCAGAACTAATCTGATCCGCAAAAGTATTAAGAATACGGGTTGCAGGATATTGTTCCTTAAAGAGCCTATTGTTGTATGGGTCGTAACTATGCAGTACTAATGGAACAACGGCAACGTTTTCAAAATTGTCGGTTATTGTTTTTCCACCGTAATTTAATTCATAAGAGACCCTGTATTCCATCGAATAGAATGAGTTCTCGTGAGGAACTCTCGAGTAAAATGTCGATTCTGAGTAGTATTTCCCATCTGTCCCTTTAACATATATTCCATCTTCAGCTTGTAAATAATTTTTACCATCAAACTTAAACCTCGCTCCTACTATCACACGTATGTATTCACCACCATGGTAAATATAATCACCAGAAATATCGTTACGAATATATTCTTTTGATTCCTTAAGAACCCTCAGTGAGAGAATGTCAAGATTTACCTTTAGAAATCCTTGCGGTTGTTCCTTCTTTGACAATATTATGTTTTCGGTAGAGAGCAGGTCTTGAAGTTGCATCTCTGCAATCAACGTTCTTAAAGAATCTCTAAGAGCCAGTGTAAACTTGTTTGTGTTGAGCAATTCCGAGAGGAACACACTATCAGCGATATTTTTTATATCGCTGTTACCTGTTATCTCCACGTAGACGTCTATTATCGGTTTCACACAGAAAACCGTTGAAGAAAAGAAGATTACCGATACAGTTATCAATATAAAGAACTTTAAATTCTTTTTCACCATAGATATTTCCCCCACAGTTGAGAACTATCTGAAGAAGAATCCTATAGTATCTTTAAAGAAGAAAATGGCAGCTCTCTTAAGATAAGGTTTGATTTCTTCGAAAAACCTCTGTGCTTTTTCGTCGGTAGTGAAGAACTCAATAATTATTGGCAACTCATGGTCCACAACCTCCCGCGCTATAGTGTGTAGTTTTTTGTCGAACACGTACCCTTCAAATGCTTTGTATTCAACAAAATCAGTTATATCCATTTTAACTGCCATCTCTGCTATCACTTTATTAAGAGGTTTCTTCCCGAAAGCTTCGCACTTTTCGTTTTCCTTTACGTATATCCTCACAAAGGTTCCAATGACTTCCTCCACATAAATCCCTCCCACTGGTTTTTGTTAAATTCTAAACAGCACATCGACTATTTCTTTCCCACCAAATGCACTCCCAAGTCCAAATAATAAGTTCACCGCTATGTTTAAAAATGCCGATGAATATGAACCGTCGTATACAAGTGCCATCGTTTCAAAACTCAATGTTGAAAACGTGGTGAGACCGCCCATAATTCCCGTTGTTATGAAGAGTCTTACTGTTGAGTTCATTGGAATACAAGTAGAAAGTTCCATAAACACTCCAAGTAAGAAACTCCCTATAACATTCACCAAAAGAGTACCGTAAGGAATTAATGAAGTAGGATACTTCTCGTTTAGCCAAAGAGAAATAAGATACCTCGAAACTGTACCGATAAATCCTCCAGTGCCAACGGACAAAATTCTTAAGAAGAACGTTGAATCCAATTACCATCTCTCCTTTCTTCAAAACTAAATAATCAAAATGAGAGCGTCTCAACCTCAAAGATTTCGCAAGCAACCGATCCATTCATTTTACCATACAGCTCATTGAGTTGAAGGTATGGTATAAGTACCTCAAGCTGTGTTCTGAAGTTCATAATGATTTGCTTTTTCTTTTCATAGAAATCCGAGATATCAACATACAGCTTCGAATGTGGACTTTGAAATGGATCAGATACAAATCTGAGTATATTCTTGCATAGATGTGGTTCGTATTCCAAGAATTCTGGAGACACCATAGATAAGAAGAGAGCTTTGTCAATAGCAGAACCAACAGCAGCGTGGTCAGGGTGGCGGTCGTTAAAAGGGTGTGTTACAAGTAAATCTGGTTTGTATTTCCTAAGTAAGTTGGCAAGAATCTTTTGAAGTTCTAAATTTGAACTCAGCGAACCATCCTTCAATCCAACAAATTCATAGGAAGTAACACCAAGCATTGAAGATGCCCTTCTTGCCTCATCATAGCGGATTTCAACGCTTCCATTTCCGGCAGAACCATCAGTTAAGACAACGCAATTTACAATGGCATTGGCATTTTCGTTAATTATCCTCAATATTAATCCACCAGCCCATATTTCAATATCATCTGGGTGCGCACCGATAAATAAGTATCTGTTGAACGTAGTTAACATTTTACTGCAAACGAAGGTGCAACGGTTTGGGCAAGTCCAGAGGTACAAGAAAAACATCCATCGTTCGTGTTAGCACCTCAGTGTCCAGAAAATGGATACTGGGGAACATCGTTTAGAATTGATGCTGAACCGTCACCAAACTCGGTTATTTCAACAGTTGCTGTAATAATTGAACACATTGTCGATGAATATCCAATCGATCGAAATCGCTTGTACGTAACCGGTCTATCTATGGGTGGATTCGGCACTATTGCACTCCTGACTTTATGTCCTGAGAAGTTCGCTGCTGGAGTAGTAGTTTGTGGCGGCGGCAATATCAAAAAGGTGCACAAAATTTCACACATTCCGCTCTGGTTCTTCCACGCTGAGGACGACGATGTTGTCTTTGTAAAGTATTCCAGGGAAATGGTCGAAGAATTGAAAAAGTTCGGTGCTAATGTGAAGTACACCGAGTACCCAAAAGGATATATGGCACAGCTTGGCTTTTCTCCTCATGCTTCATGGATACCTGCCTACAGAGACAAAGAAATGATTGAATGGATCTTTGAAAAAATAAAAAAGTGAATTAAAATGCAAAAAGAGAGGCTTTCGCCTCTCTTCCTTTTTATTTGTATTCCTTCATAACCTCTTTTAAGAATCGTAAAACGTCCTCTTTCTTCTGGTATTTGGATACTGTGTTAAGTAGCGGTTCACCCCAGTCGGTCAGTATTCTTTCCTCCGATTCTTTTTCATAGAGTGTTTGTAAATTATCAGCTGTTTTTAAGAGCTCATCTTTTATTAGTTCATAGTGAGCCTTAAATCGTTCATATCTTTCATATAGTTGCATTAAGTTGAAGTTTATGACCGATGTGAATAACGAATTTAAACTTTTTTGAGCTTCCTCAGAGAAATTAAGCGCTTGAACTTGTGCTTGAAAATCCTTCATTGAGTTATAAGCGTTCGTTTTCCAAACTCCTTTCTTTTGTACTTGTAACCACTGCGATGGTGGTACGCTTGAAAGGTCATCCACATACTCTCTTTCAACCATTTTGAAGTCTATTTCTTGTAGTACCTTGTATAGAGCTTCCAAACTTTCCTTGAACATTGGTGTCAAGCTATTTGATAAAGACCCCTTTTCATCGTTCTTCAGCACCGAATCGAATCTGCTAACCATATCATCAACGAATTGCTGGTACTGTTTTTTCCAATAACCATTATCTTCCAACTTTTTAGAAATATAGTTAAAATTCTCTTTGTAAATTTCGAGCATCTGCTTGTACGTATAGATACTCTCTTGGTATTGAGAAATAGCTTGAAATTCGCGAGCAAGTGCATGGAGATAGTCCAGTACACCATCAGGTACTCCCCATACTCCCTTTTTCTCCATGTTCATACAAGTTTTTGCTTCCAATTTTGCCATATCTACAAGAAGATTTCTCGCCTCAGCATTGATTGGGTCCATGGCTTGAACTGTCAAGTTGGCAAAATATCTGTATATATCCTGCCCATTATTAGTTGCAAGTTCGATGTCAAGGTTCTTCCAATCAGGGAATCTATTCCAACCACCAGGCATTATATTTAAAGTCTTCCTTGTCCAAGTATCGAATTTATTGAAGAATAGCTTTCCAAGACTATCAAGTTTATTCTTTGCGTCAGCATCGTCTATTAAATCCAACAACATGTTATTTATCATATCCAGCGAATTATACCTTCCAGCAAGTGTCTTGAAAGTATTCCTCTCAGTAAATGTTAGTAAAGAATATTCATATAAGCAAGCAGAATCAAATATGGCTTGGGCTGTTGCAATATCAAATTTGGCAAGGAACGATGGATTCTTCTTTATGTAATCTGTAAGAAATTTGAAATAGCGGTATTTAAAACGCTCAGGTATTATCTTTTGATATTCATCGTAATCTTGATTTAGTACCTTTGATGGATCTTTTTTTAAGCCTTCCTTTAGTAAACCGATTCTTATAGGATCCGAGGCCAATGCTGCAAGGTAAAAATATGACTTACCATATGTTTTATTCAAATTCACACTTTTTAGGAAATTCTCCTTTGCTTCTTCGTAATACTTTTCTATCTCCCCCGGAATGACGTTCTTTTGGGCGTTTAAAGAGGCCCTATTTGTTTTTATTTGATTTTGGATATTACTAATAGCTTGTTGCCTCTCGTTCTCCGCTTGCGCTTGGTTATATAGTAGATTGCCAGATTGTGCTTTTTTGTATTTATGCCAATTCTCGTATTTGTATATCTCAAATTGCCCAGATAGGTTTTTTAAATCCGATTCGATTTGGTCTAATTCTTTCAAATAATTCTCTATTTGGTATAGTTGGCTTCTTAACTCGTTCATTGTTTGGAACGCTACATTACCATTTCTAAAGTAAACTTCTGAGACAAAATGATTCCATCTTAGGTATGTAGAGGCACCAATTGCTGGTATCAGTAAAACACCTAAAACCAAAGCCTTTGAACCAGCAATATTGTATTCTCTTCCATCTACTTTGTTGAAGTATTTTCCAAGTCCAGCACTGAGAACAAACGTAGCTAACAAAGCATTTGGTAATAAGTGCCCCGGAAAACTGAAGAAACTCTGAAATGCGAAAACTACACCACTCAATACAAGCATAGAGAAAAGAATCGTATCATCACGTTCGCCAATTTTCTGTATATTCTTGATAACGTATACAACAAGCATTATGAGCAAAAGAACGATCAAACCAAGCCCAATTAATCCTGTTTCCGAGAGTACCTGGAAGTAATCATTGTGAGCTCTTTTGAAATTATTCCAGCCATAATTATAAATTGGATGTGCGTCAATTAAATCTGCGATACCATAAAGTCCGTACAGTTGATACGTTCCTATACCCTGACCAAGCAATTTGTGGTTTCTCCATATATACAGCGTTGAAAACCAAGATAGGAATCTCTCATCTCTACTGGAAACAGATGACATAGCATTGAATCTGTCCACCATACTGAAAGAACCTTGATTATTAAGCGGTGAGGGAATGTTGTAAAGAACGATAAGCAGTATTGTTACTGCTAAGAACGCGTATATTGCAATCGTTCTCAATAACTTTAACCTCTTAAGAAGAGAAGGGGCAGACTTTCGGAGCTCTGCTTCTGCAATATCTTCCCTCTTTCTTATGAAAAAGACATAAGCGATGACTATTAAAACTCCTTCAATTATCAGAGCGAGATATTCGGACCTTGTTTGAGAGAATATTATTACATCAATATATAAAATAGCTGACAAAAGCGATAGAAGCTTAATAAAGAAGATACCGGAAAACTTTCTAACATTCATAACACCAACATCAAGACTAATAACAAAATAAAGTGCGATTGGTAGGAGCATATTTAGATAATTAGAAACGAAGATAACATTTCCAACATTTGCTTTGATACTCGCCCTTTGAAAAGGGGAGCCAACCTGTCCTAACATAATGTCGTATCCAGTATAAAAGTTTAGAATTGCATTAATGGCTATAAATAATCCGGTAAGAACAAAGACAAATAAAAATCGTGAAATTTTTGATTTGCTATCGAGGATTGTTGAAAAGTAGAAAGATATAACAACGTTTAAGAACAAGTAAAGACCTATATCAAACGCCTGTCTGAAAAAATTTGGATTGTCCCTCCACGTATTATAGGTTGAAAGCAAAGCTACCAGCGAAAACGCGAACCAAATAAAATGAACTTTTGATGCAAAGAATTTGAGTTTCTTTACCTTAATTAGCCTTAGAATTAGGTATAACCCTATCAGAAAACTTGCGATCGTAAGAATAGCATACTTTGGGGTGCTAAATTCATAGGTATACTCTCTGTGTGCGAAAAGCGCTACAAGTGGGATAGTAATGTACAAAACGAGTTCTTCAAAAAATGACAACACGTTTTCTCCTCCTCCTTTTCTTTGACATTCAGTATTTTTAGTATTTAAGCAATTTCAACCATTTAATAATCGCTAAAAAGAAAGCGAATAAAACAACTATACCTGAAATGCTAAATAAAATGTTTTGTCTTCCAACGATTCCTATTGAAAAAACCAAAAATTGTATAAAAACCATCATTAGCAAGGTTTTCCTCTTATCTTGGATAATTTGATATACTTTATCATAGATATGTTCCCTGTCTCCGATAAAAGGAGAGCGTCCGTTTAATACCCTTCTCAAAACACCAGCCAAAAGGTCGAAGAAAAATAGAGAAACAAATACAAATGAAGAAATCGTACTTGGTATATTAACACTCATGCCACGAATTCCTGACAATAGCCCTATTGAAAGTACACCACCTATCAAATAACTTCCGGCGTCTCCCATAAATATCCTTGCAGGTGGGAAATTGTAAAGTAAATATCCGAGTAATGCACCTATTAATGAAAATAGTATTATCCGGTCATATTGCGATGTGACAGTTAACGCGAGACCAAAAGCTGCTACCATCGATACACTTGCACAAACTCCATCAAGACCATCCATCATATTAACTGCATTTATCAAAGCGACAACTATGAAGATATAAAACGGAGCAAAGATAGAAATCCCAATATATTTAAATACAAGTATTACTGAGACAAATACTTCAACTAAAAGTCGAAACTTTGGATTGAGATTTTTTATGTCATCGTAGAGCCCCAAGAGAACAAGTATGGTCAGAGACATCTTTGTAATAATCTCGAATGGTGATGCAAAGAGCACACCAACGAATATACTTAGCCCTCCAAGATACGGTGTTATCCTTTCATGAGGCTTGAGTTCACCATCAGGTTTGTCAACAATTCCATACTTATACGCAACTCTTCCAAAAAATGGTATCGTAACTGCACTTAAAACGAAAGAAATAAGGGGATACAAAACCGGTTTTAGAAATACCAATTTGCTCACCTCTAAATACTATATGTATTAGAATGTCCCCTGAGTGCTTTGTGTATCATCTGGCTCTTCTATTACAGGTTCATCTTGAAAATCTGTTGGAGTAGCATTCTGACTTTTAGCACCTTCAGAAAGCCCGTTATCAGCATCAATTTGCTCTCTCTGTTCTAATAACATTACAACAGCTTTTTGCAAAGGAATTTCTGCTTCAAGCATACCAATTAATTCGTCTTTTTTAGCTGTCAAATCTTGACCACTATAATCAATCTTTGTAATTTCGACCTCTCCAGAGTGTGCGATCATCAATGTCATATTAAAGTCATCATCTGAGTATTTTATTAAATCCGACTCCAGGCTTACCTTCCACTTACCTGAGCTAAAAAGATTTCCCAAACGTGTTTTTGATATTTTGGTATTCTTAACTCGCTCGTCTTCTGACCTTAGATTCCTTTTCCAGAGGCTATTACGTAACCATCTTTGTATGTCCATTTCAAACTACTTAGGAAATTCTCCAAAGCAGCCTTGTTGTTCTTAAACTTAGAACCATCTAAAGAAATCTTAGATTGAAAAATTATAGACTCACTCTCATCACCCTCTTCATTACCGCTGTCTGTTTTTAATAATTCCTTAGGTAAGATCTCAGTTAACAATTTAGTCAAAGTTGTCTTTTTATTCATATAATTAACATCAACTACCACTAAACCTTCTGAAGTCTCGCTGGAAAGTTCGAATGCTATCTCCAGCTTTTTATTGTCTTTAACTGTGAATGCTTCGAGATATACTAAGACTTTTGAACCTTGTAGTTTGTAATTCCAAGATACGTCTTTCAGGTAGTTATTTACAAACTCCTCATATGTTATTGTTGTACGCGGTATTTTACTTATCAAAATCCTTCTTTTGTACTTTTCAACCTCCTGAGCATTGTTTACATACCCAAATCGCTTATACACTTCCCTTAAGTATTCATAAGCCTCTTCAAAATTCTTTTCCAAATCGTTGACTTTAAAGTAAGCAATCGTGACAATTCCATAATCAGTGACAGAAAAACCTATTGTGACTCTTTTCATGTTATCTTGACCTGACTCATCTAAGGCACTGAATTCTACGATTCTGTTCCTCTCATTTGCTATGTAAAATTTACCGTTGGAAATCTTTGATAGTACTTCACCGAGAGGAGCTTCTGGAAACTGCGGAAGATAGCATTGTCTTACCGTTTCAAGAATCTCTTTATCAATTTTTTTCCTATATATAACTGCCAGTAATATCTTACTTTCATTCTCACTAAGCTGACGCCCGTTTAGATAAACATTTTTCGCATATATCTTAACTTTTTCATGAATCTTTTTAACTTCATAAATTATATCTATGATATTGCCGAATTGATCCATTCCTGAGATCTTGACAAAGTACTTTCCATCTTTATATTCGAACTCATCGACCCAACCATTAGGATATGAGAAAATGCTATTTGGATCCGACGTTTCATAATCGGCTGGTGGATACTTTCTTACAGTTTCAACAATCACCCTTGAAAATATTTTTTCGTAGAATTCATCTACTTTTGATTTCTCAAGTGGAACACCATTCTTGGAAATCGATAGATCATCTTTGCCATTGATTATAAAAGTATACTTATTTCCAAAATCATCTTTGCAGTAGAACTTTGCCTTAGGTGGAAATGATTTATCTAACTCTGCGTTGCCGAAGTAAAGTTGACATGTCTGTGAAATACTGTAGACTTCAAAATGCTTGTAAGTTTCTTCCAAGAGCTTCCATTTTTCTTAATTTATGCGTAGTAACCATATCCCTACGACTAAAACAAAGGTCAGGACAATTAATAAACTCATTACAGTCAATGTACGCTTTTTAATAATCCTTCTAGTTGTCAGAAGAAGCATCCCCGAAATATGTTCAATGAATCTTTCAATTTTAATAACTGATAGATTCCTTGCGCAATCAAACTCACTCTTTTCATTGAACGTTTGTAAAAGCGATGGAGATGTGCTATGGTAAAATCACACAAGTATTATAACACATTTTACATTCTGAGTAATAATTACTTTAAAGAGAGTTCTATGATTCATCCAAGGAACAGAATCGATCATTTCAAAGTCATTCTTTTAATATAGTCTTGTGCATGATTAAAAATAACACCTTCGAGTCTGGCAATCTTCAATCATAACAAAATACATCTTGACAATTTTTTGTGATATGTTAATATATAACACGGTTAGCGGTGCTGACTTATAGGAATGGCCCCATAGGATAACGGCTAGTCCATCGGATTCTCAGTCCGAGGGTCGGGGTTCGATTCCCCGTGGGGCTGCCAGAGTGAAGCCCCCATAGTTCAAAGGATAGAACGGCGGATTCCTAATCCGCAAATGGAGGTTCGATTCCTCCTGGGGGCACCATGATTGGGCCGCTAGCTCAGTAGGTAGAGCACCTGACTCTTAATCAGGTGGCCGTGGGTTCGAGTCCCACGCGGCCCACCAGTTTTTTAATTACTTGGAAGCAGTAAGAGAGTTACTTGTTTAAAGAGGAGGCGCCCGCTTCCCACCCAGTAGCGTAGGCTTTCTGGGTAATTGAGTGAGACTATACTTTTTACGTAAAGCAAATAGCTGAATGAACGGGCGCGAGCCCGTATTAATTTTTTGTACAGGAGGGTGAAAACTATTAAGAACGATAAAGAAAAGATTATTAAAAACGAAGAAATACCATTTTCGGAGCTTCGTATCGTTGACGAAGATGGTAAAGCGGTCGGAGTAATGTCGAAAAGTGCAGCCATTGAGATGGCAAGGGCGGAAGGGTTAGATTTAATACTCGTTGCTCCTAATGCACAGCCACCGGTTGCAAGAATACTGGATTATGGGAAATACAAATACGAACTTGCTAAGAAAGAACAGAAGGCAAAGAGAAACCAGAAGATAATAGAAGTCAAAGAGATGAAATTCAGAACAGGTATAAATGAACATGATTACCAAACAAAGTTGAAACACATTCGTAGATTTCTTGATGAAGGCAACAAGGTTAAGGTAACAGTGATGTTTCGCGGTAGGGAAATGGCTTTCATGGACAAGGGGAAGGAAATACTCGAGCGAATTGCAAAGGATATCTCCGATATTGGAAACGTTGAAAAGGAAGCAAAGGTTGAAGGAAGAGATATGTGGATGGTTGTAAAGCCAAAGAATTTATAAAAGTATTGTACAAACAGGAGGGATATATCATGGCTAAGCAAAAGATGAAGACAAGCAAGACTGCAGCCAAAAGATTCAAAGTAACGAAGAACGGTAAAATAATGCGCAGGCACGCAAATGCATGGCACAAATGTGGTGACAAGAGAAGGTCCACAATGCGTGCTCTCAGACTTGAAGACGTTGTTGCAGATTCCGACAAACCCAGAATTCTTAGGCTTCTCGGACAAAAATAATCGTAGGGAGGAATAGACGATGCGAGTCAAAAATGCATTGAACGCTAAGAAAAAAAGAAAAAAGGTTCTGAAGTTTGCTAAAGGTTTCAGAGGTGCTCTTGGTAGAAGATATACACTTGCAAAACAATCCTATTACAGAGCTTTAAAATTTGCATTTGATGGTAGAAGGAACAAGAAGGGTAATTTCAGAAAGCTGTGGATAACAAGGATCAACATAGCTGCACGCAACGAAGGTCTCAAGTATAACGAACTCATTCACGGCTTAAAAATTGCAAATGTTACAATTAATAGAAAGATGCTCGCAGAGCTTGCAGTTAATGACCCGGAGAGCTTCAAGGAATATGTAAAGGTAGCAAAGACAGCACTCGGCAAATAATTGATAATGATTCTCAAAATCAAGGGGCAATAGCCCCTTGATTTTTCTATACCAGAGGAATTAAAACTAAAAAAATGGAGATGTTATATTGACAGAACAAGTTGCTGACAAGATGATAAGAAGAGTAGGTCTGATAGCTGTTTTTACAAACATCACACTTGCCTTGGTGAAAGTAACAGTAGGAATTCTCTTCAAAAGTATGGCTGTTCTTGCAGATGGTATAGATACTTCAACTGATATACTCACGTCCTCAACAATGCTTGTAGCATCCTTAATATCACGAAAACCACCAGACAGAGAACATCCTTTCGGTCATCACAAAGCAGAGAATATCGGAGCTAAGATAATATCGTTTGTCATATTCTATGCAGGAATTAGCTTGCTTATTGAGAGTGCAAAGAGGATAATCAGCGGAGAATATGAAGTGCTTTCTGGATTCTTGCCACTTCTTGCAGCAATATTGTCTGTTGCTGGAAAAACATTTTTGTTCCTAATAGAGTATTCCGCTGGTAAGAAGTATGGTAGCAATTCTATGGTAGCAGAAGCAAAGAATATGAGAAATGACATACTAATGTCTAGCTTAGTTTTTTTGGGGGTCGCTTTGAACAAAATTGGGCTATCTTGGATGGATCCTTTGGTCGGATTAGTAATGTCTGGTATAATATTAAAGGTAGCTTGGGATGTTTTTGAAGAGAATACTCATGATCTAATGGATGGATTAAAAGAAGATGAAATGTGGATATATGAAAAAGTCTTTGAATCTTGCAAGGCGTGCGGTGCGCTTAATCCACATAAGGTAAGAATTCGCAAAGTCGGTGGAAAATACGACATTGATATGGATGTAGAAGTCAACGGTAGTATGAGTGTTCACGAAGCTCATGAAATTACCAAATGCATAAAGCAATATCTGTGTCAGACAAATCAAATTTATGATGTAGTCGTACACGTCGAGCCGGAGGAAAACGATGAAAAAGAACCTTTTGGCATTTCACAGAAAGAATGATCCTTGGACACTTCTTCCAATTTTCATACTATGCCTTACTGCATTGAGCACTCTTACTTTTCCTATCACGCTTGATGATATTCTTGAAAAGGCAAAGATAGATCCAGACTTTGCCTGGGATATGTATCTGTCGTACATTTCGCAGCTGAGCCCTACAATATCGAAAGCTGAGAGTGAGAAGATAGAAAAGATTGGTAGGGTATTGAATGCAAAGCGAAAATTGAAAGAGTACGACTTTGCATTAACAGAAAGTATCCCAAAATTAATTGCGTTCTTGAAATCTTCAAAACTGAGTCAGAAAACTAAATTTTACATTTTAGAGATATTTGGTGAAGATAACCTGATTGCATACCTCGATGAAAAACTCAGCAAAGACATAAATACCCTTTTGCTTTTGGACATTATTTCAATCGATACGATTAATGGAAGGTATTATAGCAGAGTTCTTAATTTGATATCAAAAGATGAGAATAAAAGAAATGAGTTTTTCGAAGTTGTCTTAAAAAGAGTTGACAATAGTAGTGAATTAACAAAAAGGTTACTTGATGAACTTTATTCCAAGTATTTAGAATCTCCGAAAGAATACAGAGAAGAGATTATAGCACTTTACAAGGAATTTAGGGTGCATAATTACAAACATACCAAATTTGAGAATATTATAGCAAAACAAAACTCTTGGTATCGTAAAGTTCTCTCGTTCTTATCGGACATTTTCAATTCTTTAAGTCCATTATTTTTGGAGTTAAACTTTCTCATTATGTTACTTTTAATAATCGCGGTTACTATACTCTTTTCCATGCCCATAGTAAGGTACAAGATACTTTACGCTCTCGGATTAAAGAAGCAAGCAGCAAGTACGTACAGGCGAATAGTTGATAAAGATCCACTTAACGAAGAGAAACGACTTATCTTGGCGCAACTCTACGAAGAAGCTGGGATGTACGAAGAGGCTATGAACGAATACAACTTCCTTAAACGCATAAAAACCGAGTAGATTCTACTAAAAACCATTACAGTTTAAGAATAAGTTTAAGAATAACAGTTCCCGTGTACGTCAGCTTGGTGTACGGGAACTTTTTTTGTGATATAATTGGTATGTGACAAAAACTAATTAATAATATCTGAAAGGAGAGAAATTACTTGTATGAGCAAGCAATTTGTCCAACTGTCAAAACCACAGATTAACGATAGCGATATAAACGCTGTTCTTGATGTTCTAAAATCTGGAAGGCTAAGTATAGGTCCTTACACGGAGATGTTTGAAAAATCCGTAGCAAATTATACAGGTACTAAGTTTGCAGCCGCTGTTTCAAGCGGAACAAGTGCTTTACACCTCATCTTGAAAGGTCTTAATTTTGGGAAGACCGACCTTTTGATAGTTCCGTCATTCACATTTGTAGCATCGGCAAACGTTGCACTTTACGAGGGTGGGTCTGTTGAATTCGTTGATATAGAACCTATTACAATGAATATGGACATTTCTAACTTTGAGTACGTTGCAAAAAAGAGCGTTAATAAATTCAGAAAGGTATATCTCATGGCGGTTGACGTATTTGGACATCCACTTGATTGGGATAAAGTAATTAACCTTTGTAATAAATACGGAATAACGATTATCGAAGATTCTTGTGAAGCACTTGGTAGTGAATACAAAGGTAAGAAGTCTGGTACATTCGGCGTTGCAGGTGCTTTCGCTTTCTATCCAAACAAACAGATTACTACCGGTGAAGGTGGAATCGTTGTAACAGACGATGAGACCATCTACAAAATGGCAGTCTCATTGAGAAATCAAGGTCGTGGTGAGGGACAAGGCTGGCTTTCGCATGACTATGTTGGGTATAACTATCGAATAGATGAGATATCAGCTGCACTTGGCTGGTCGCAAATGAAACGGTTAGATGAAATAATAGAAAAGAGAAACCAGGTTGCGAAAAGATATGAAGAACTTCTCCGTGATTTGCCTTTGGAAACCCCAAAGGTAATGGATTATGTTACCAAGATGTCATGGTTTGTGTACGTTGTCAAGTTACCAAAGGGCACATCAAGTAGTACCCGTGATGAGATAATTAAGTACTTAGAGAGCGAAGGTGTGCAATGTAGAAATTACTTTGCTCCTGTTCATTTACAAAAGCCATACAGAGCAATTGGATGGAAAGAAGGCATGCTGCCAGTTACAGAAGAGATTTCGCAAAGGACTATAGCTTTACCTTTCTTCACGGATTTAACTATAGAAGAGCAACAATATGTGGTAAACAAAATTAAAAATGCACTCTTTAAATTCGGATTAAATAAGTGATAATTTAAAAACTCAGGGGGAGAGGGACCTATGGTTCAGACAATCTTAAACTTACTAACTGCATCACTTGGAACAACATTGTCCATGCCAGGTTACATATATGGTGGATTCATTTTTCTTTCGCTCATCCCTTTGTTTTTCGCACTCGAGGAGAAAGGTCCTTTTATCTCATCGTTATTAACATTTACATATTTTTTTCTCTTTGCGTTCCTAAATTTTCATTATCTCATAGATACTTTAACAACAGGCTTACCAGAGCTGTTTGGTCGCTTTGGTGCAGGGACAGGCTTTCTTGTTTATATACTTTTTTGCATCCTTGAAGCACTCCCTTTCATTCTATTTGGATTCATCTACGCTCTGTGGATAGAAAAGGTACGCTTTAGGATACTCGAACCGTTATTTGTTGCCTCTATTTACGTTATTGCCGAATACATAAGGGGGATAGGCGATTTAGGATTCACAGGTGGACGCTTAAGCGATGCACTATACAACTTTCGAGGATTATTACAGATACTACCTTATTCAGGAACCTTAGGCTTGATTTTCATAATAGTTGTAATCAATTACGAAGGGTACAAATTACTAAAAAAGAATAAAAATAACATACTTTTCGTCTTGTCCATAGTTGCACTCATTCTCATGGTGAATGGTATATTTGAAAGTTTCCTACCGAAATTTGTTGGGGACAAGCCTGTTGTATTAGCCCAAACCAATATGCCGCAAAAGGTAAAATACACTTATGAACCCCCGAAAATTATCGAATATCTAAAAGAAAATTTTTCAAATGCGCCAGAATACCTTACGATATTTTCTGAAGGCGTCTTTCCTGGGACGGATATTCGAAACACAGATTCAGAAAAAGCCCTTCTAAATGCCTTGGGTAACAGGACATTCATCATAGGTTTTCCCACGCTCGATACTAAGGACGCATACAACAGTGCTTTAATCTATGCCAATGGGAAGCTTTTGGATAAGTACAACAAAGTGCAACTCTTCCCTTTTGTTGAGACACTACCATATAAAACCATATTTGGACGGTTAGAATTCTTAAAAGGAGTATATTACTTTACACCTGGGGAATTGAAAACCTTAGATATACCGAATTACGGAAAAGTTGGTGTTCAAATTTGCTTTGAATCGTTCTTCCCATACATATCGAGGAAACTATCTGAAAAGAGTGGTTTCATCGTTGTCATAACTAATGATGGTTGGTACAATTCAAAAATACCACTAATCCAGCACTTCTCACAATCAATATTTAGAGCGGTTGAAACGCACAGAAACGTAATCCAGGTTTCTAATACTGGAATAAGTGGTGTTGTAGATGAATACGGTAATTATACGACTATTCCAGATGGTACAAATTGGAAAACCATTTACATAAAGTCGAATGAGAAGATCACTTTTTATTCAAAGTATGGGGACTACTTAGTTATAATCTCGCTCATACTTGTAATCATAACTGGGGTCACAGCTAAAAAGAGGAAAAATATTTTTGATTAGTCTTTAAATAGTAAGAAAAAGAATTAAAGCGAAGTAGTTAACAATTGGGAGGTACGGAGTTTGAAAAATATTCCAGCGAATTTGGAAGCAGAGCAAGCACTTATTGGAAGTATTCTGATTGAGCCAGAAAGACTCGACAATATTGTCTCCATCGTTAGTTCAACTGACTTCTATGATCAAAAGAATAGGTACATATTCTCTGCAATTGAGCAATTGCACGATGAAGGATTACCAATAGATATAATATCCGTTTGCGACAGGTTAAAGATAATGGGACTACTCGATAAAATTGGGGGCGAACTCTACGTCGCTCAGTTAGCCGATAACGTTCCTACCGCTGCTCATGCTGAAATGTATGCTCAAATAATCAGAGATAAAGCCATTTTGAGAGAATTAATTGCCGCTGGAAGTATGATAGTTGAAAAGGCTTATAACGATTCACTTGATGTTGACGAAATCCTCGATGAAGCTGAGAGAGTGGTATTTAGAATTGCCGAATCGAAGGCGACAAAGAGCTATATAGATATCAAGAGCGCACTCACAGAAGTCTTTGAGCACCTTGAGGAACTCAGGGATAAGCATTTAAAAGGTCTTACAGGATTAGTAACCGGTATACCAACAGGATTTAAGAAGCTTGATGAAATGACGTCTGGATTTCATAAGTCTGATTTGATTATAATTGCAGCCCGTCCAAGCGTCGGTAAAACAGCTTTCGCGTTGAACCTTGCTAAGAACATGGCAATGCTTGGTGAGTCTTCCGTAGGTATATTCAGTCTTGAAATGAGTAAGGAGCAATTAATTCAAAGACTGTTATGTATGGAATCTCTCGTCGATTTACAAAAAGTAAGAAGGGGCTGGCTCAGTGATGAGGAATGGAAGAGACTCGTGCAAGGTGCTTCAAAACTGATGAAAGCAAGTATCATAGTTGACGATGAATCCAACCTTGAACCACGAGTTTTACGTGCAAAAGCACGAAGAATGAAAAAGGAATACAATATAGATGCGATATTCATAGATTATCTTCAATTGATGGATATCGGAGATGGTAGACGTGATAGCAGACAACAAGAGATTTCTGAAATTTCAAGGTCGCTGAAGCTCTTAGCAAGGGAGCTTGACGTATCTATAATTGCCCTTTCTCAACTTTCAAGGGCTGTTGAGCAGAGAGAAGATAAAAGACCAAGACTGAGTGATTTGCGTGAATCCGGTGCAATAGAACAGGACGCTGATGTTGTTATATTCCTATACAGGGATGAGTATTACAAAAAACAGCATGTTGAACTACCACATGAAACGGAGATAATCATTGGAAAACAAAGAAACGGTCCAATAGGTACCATTACACTCATGTTCAATCCCTCTTTCACAAATTTCTTTGATCCCGACATCTTCCATTCAGAAAGTTAAGAGATATACTACAAAAGGAGTGTAAGATATGGCTAAGGCAGTTTATCCTGGTTCATTTGATCCAATCACGTACGGTCACATAGACATCGCCAAAAGAGCATCAGCACTTTTTGATGAACTTTACGTTGTTGTTATGGAAAATAAAAAGAAAAATTATACATTTACTGTCGAAGAACGCGTAGCAATGGTCAAAGAATGCCTGAAAGAAATACCGAACATTCACGTAGAAACATTCTCAGGTCTACTTATCGAGTACACAAGTCAAAATAATATTGACGTAGTAATAAGGGGACTTAGAGCGGTAACAGACTTTGAATATGAACTTCAGATGGCACTTGCCAACAAAGAAATATGCAACGGTGTTGAAACTGTCTTCTTAATGACGGACAAAAGCTATTCTTTCCTCTCGTCGAGCCTTGTTAAAGAAGTAGCTTCTTTTGGAGGAAAAATATCGCAATGGGTACCCGAGTTTGTTGAAATAATGCTTAGGCAGAAATTTGAAAAGAATTCTATTCAAAAATGAGGTGAGAAAGATGAATTCACTACACAAAGACTCTCAAAAAGAATTTCTCATAAAAGTCGAAAATCTCTCAAAGGTATACGGGACGGGCAATTCAAAAGTTGTTGCTTTAGATTCTGTAAGTTTTGAAATATACAAAGGTGAAATCTTTGCTATTCTGGGTCCATCAGGTTCTGGTAAAACAACTCTCTTGAATCTCCTTGCGGGGCTTGATATACCAACAACTGGTACAATCATTGTTGATGGTCGGGAGATAACAAATATGAACGAGGAGCAAAAGGCGCAATTTAGAGCGAAGGAAATGGGGTTTATATTCCAATTCTTCAACCTTATTCCTGTCCTCAATGCAGTTGAGAATGTAGAACTTCCTCTTCTACTCAACAAATTTTCAGTATCGCAAGCAAGGGCGAGAGCACTTGAACTTCTTGCGAAAATGAACATTTTGCACAGAAAAGACGCATACCCACCGCAGCTCTCAGGTGGCGAACAGCAAAGAGTAGCTATCGCAAGAGCACTCTCGACAAACCCCAAGATAATATGGGCTGATGAACCAACAGGTGCCCTCGACGTCAAAAATGGTGAACAAATTAAGCAGCTAATGATAGACTTAAATGGGGAATACGGAACAACATTTGTTGTGGTAACGCATGACCAAAGCGTAGCAGGAATTGCTGATAGAATAATGCGTATGGAAAGTGGAAGAATTGCTGAAATCATAGATAACAGCAATTAGAAAAAGAAGGGGAGATTACGTAAATAACATGGTCGTTTACTTAACCGGTGACTCCGATTTGAGTAAGGAAATGTACATAAGAGATTATTTAAAAGGAAAAGACGTTGAATATATAAAACTCTTTGCAGATGATGATACAAAGATTCAGGAATTAAAAAATGCGGCTACCAGCTTGGGACTATTTGCAAGCGGAAAAATCTACGATTTGGTCGATTTTGACGAATGGTCGAAAGCCGAGAAAAATGAATTCTTCGCACTCGACTTTTCAGCAAATTGGTTGACTGTTTTTGTTCGAACCCAGAAAGTAGGTAAGGAGGTAAGCAAGCTTGAAGGTAAGACAGACATATTAAAATTTGAAAAGCCAAATGAATGGGAAGAAGAGAAGTGGTTAAACTTTATAATAAGTGTTGCAAACAAAATGGGGGTTATGTGCGATCATTCGATTGCACAAGCAATCTTCAAACTCACTGGACCAGATGAATACGCTCTGCTTACAGAACTGGAAAAACTCTACATCTATTCCGGTACCAATCCAAGACATTCCGATATCGAGGAGATAGTTTACAAAAGAACGATAAGTAAATTGGAAGAATTATGTTTTGCAATCTCTGAGAAGAGATACACCTTAGCTCGCGAATTAGTCAAAGAAATCACTGAAGAATATGAACCCGTAGTAATCTCTTACACACTTGGAAAACATTTCATAGACCTTTTCAACATATTAGTTTACGTTCCAAGGAAGAATAACTATAATTGGACCGATATTTCAAAGACCTCAAAAGAACTCGGTATCCCATCACCAAAAGTGGCACGATTTCTTGGATTTAGATTCAAAGAATCTAAAAGCACACCAATTAATCACGCTTTAATCTACGAACCAAAGGATGTAAGAAACATCATCGAATACCTATATAAATTTGACCGACGTGTAAAACTTAGCGATGATATAAAACTCCTTATAAATACGTTGATAGCTTTTCTTGAAAACGGAACTTCAAAGGACGAGGAAGAAACGTTGGACTTCTAACATTGCTAACGATTTCGTAATGAGTAGTGAGGTGGTAACATGAAGAGTGGATTTGTCTCATTTGTAGGTAAGCCAAACGTTGGTAAATCTTCTATAATAAACGCTATTATGGGTAAAAAAGTTGTTATTGTCTCTGATAAGCCTCAAACAACGAGGAACAGGATAAATGTGATTTATACAGACAAAGACTCGCAAATAATCTTCGTTGATACGCCTGGTATCCACAAGCCACTTCACAGATTGGGAGAATACATGGTGAAAGCAGCTGTCCAGACACTTAAGAATGTTGACTTGCTCTTATTCACAATAGATGCTAACGAAGGTTTCGAAGCCCCAGAAGAGTACATTAGTGGGTACATAAACCAATCAGGCACACCAACAATTGTAATTATAAACAAAATTGATTTAACATCCGCAGAAAAGATAGCTGTAATCGAAGAAAAGGCAAGAAGAAGTGTGCAAAACGTCCTTGAAATCGTTAGAACTTCTGCTATAACTGGCGAAGGATTCGATTTGCTAATTGAAAAGATAAAAGATCACATTCCGGAAGGACCACAGTTCTATCCAGAAGATATTGTTGTTGACAGACAACTCTCATTTATCGCTTCTGAGCTAATAAGAGAGAAGATATTCCATTTTACTTACGAAGAGGTACCACATTCCGTTGCTGTGATTGTTGAAGAAGTTAAAGAGAGAGAAAACAAAGTGGTATATATAAGAGCTAACATATACGTTGAGAGGGAGAGTCAAAAAGGCATAATAATTGGTCAAAAGGGACAGATGATAAAAAAGATTGGAGAAGCAGCAAGAAAAGATATTGAATACTTCCTCGAAAGCAAAGTCTTTCTTGATCTGCACATTAAGGTAAAAAAAGACTGGCGCAACAAAGATTTCATAATACTCAATGAAATCGGAATGAGAAACGACCTTGACTGAAGGAACTATTTGGGTATTTGTGGTATATTAACCACGTTCAACTCCATATCAATTCTTGCAATATAGTGTTTAAACCCATACTTTTTTGAAAGCTCTAAGTATGTTTTTATTCTTTCTGCGTTCTTGACATCAAATGGATTCCCGTTGTCTATGTACTCAACTGAAAGTATGGTAATTCCAGACTTTACCAACTCGAGCAATTTACGAAGGCGCTGAATGTATGATTTTGTATTTGTAACAAGTATTGAATTATTAAAGAATAAACTTTCAACGAGAACGTATCGTATTTTCTTTTGCAATTCTGGAAACTCGAAAAGAATATCTTCTCCATTTATAAGTGCATACTCAAGGTTCGGAAAATCATTTGTTACTTTTTTAATGTTCTCAACCATGGCATACTTAAGATTATTCAAAGATTTTCCTGTAAACTTTTGTAAAGCATCATGTTCATAGATGTTTATCCAATCAAGTACAACACCATCGAATCTTGCAGATAATATTCTTTTCATGTAATCAGTAATGACTTTGTACCATTCAACATACCAAAACTTGACATAGTATTCTCCTGGCCAATTCTCAAGAGGTCCAAGGATTATAGATTTATTGATGTACTTCCAGTAAAACCTCCAATCTTCCGCTACAGCAAAGTTCATATAACAAAAGACCTTCTTACCTGCATTCTTAAGAAGCTGTATATCTTCACTCTTAAACGCACTCTTATCCGTACCGTCTTTTGAATAGTCGATAACTACATTATCCGCCTCTTTTAAATTTGCAGACAGTATATCTTGCACACTTGAACCATTTGTATAGAATATCCAACCTTGAGGTACAGTAGTTGCATAAACATTAGGTACAACGACAAATAAGGCGACTGCACACAGCAAAATCAAAATCAGATTTAATCCAAATTCGTTAGCCATAAATTTACTCCTTTTCATCACTCATTAAGTAAAATTTCCGTTATAAAAAAGAAGTCGCCAAAAAGCGACTTCGCCTTCTAAATTTTTAGTATTTAATATATGGTATCAAAGCCATCTGTCTTGCTCTTTTGATTGCATCTTTAACCATTCTCTGATGTTTTGCACAGTTACCAGTTAGTCTTCTTGGAAGTATCTTTCCTTTTTCATTGAGAAAGTCCTTGAGAACCTTAGTATCTTTATAATCTACATATTCAACACTCATTTGGCACATCTTACAAGCTTTAACTTTTCTTCTTCTCTGCCTCACTTTTGGCATATTATTCCCTCCTATTAAATATTCTTACTTGAAGAATCAAAATGGTGGTTCATCGTCACCAGGTAATTCTTCATCTACATCTGTTTCGAAAACTTCTTCGTATGAAAGGTCTTCAGGTATTTCTTTGTCACTCTTCTTCGAATCAACAAAAACAATGTTATCTGCCCAAATCTCTACTGATGATCTTGGCTGTCCATCATTAGTCTTCCACTTGTTGATTCTCAACTTACCGTCAACGAGAACCATTCGTCCTTTTTGCAAGTAATTATGTGCAAGTTCAGCCAACTTTCTAAAGGCAACAATCCTTATAAAATCTGCATCGTTGCCGTTACCTGTCCGATTAACTGCAAGGGTAAATGTCGTTATAAGATTTCCATCAATTGTCTGTCGGGTTTCTGGATCATGTGTGAGTCTTCCAACAAGTACCACTTTATTATACGACATGATTATTCACCCTTCTCTTCAGCGTTAACCTCCTGCTGAGCTTCCTGGACATTTTCTTCTTCCTTCTTGGCTCTTGCTGCTCTTCTTTCTTTCTTTTCAAGGTCTTCTCTTCTAAACGTCTGCCATCTCATGAACTCTGGGTGGACTTTGAAGTAATTCTCAAATTGGTCGAGCCCTTGTCCATTTGAACGGAAGTACATAACAGTGTAGTCACCCTCAAAGTATCTTCCAATCTTGTAGGCAAGTTTCCTCAAGCCCCATCTGTCTACAGTCTCCACTTGTGCTTTAACTCTTTCTTCCATGAACTTCTTCAAGTTTTCAACAAGGTTGTTCCTCTCTTCCTCTGGTACATCTGGTTTGATGATAAACATCGTTTCGTAAATCCTCATAAAACACCTCCTCCCTCGGTCTATGCGGCCCTGCTCTTTTTCTATCAAGCAGAGCGGGATTAAAAACTCCGTTGATTGTTAATAAAACAAATACGGGCATAAGCCCGCTTATTTTGAGCTTTTTGGTGGGCTCGGAGGGGATCGAACCCCCGACCGTCCGGTTATGAGCCGGATGCTCTGCCAACTGAGCTACGAGCCCACTCTCTTGGAGGCGACGGAGGGATTTGAACCCTCGAATAGAGATTTTGCAGACCTCCGCCTTAGACCCCTTGGCTACGTCGCCCCATTGCGTGTAAAATTCTATCATAGAATCTTTTGGCTGTCAACTACTTCGATAGATTATAAATAAACAACCACTGAAAACAAAAAGTAAAAAGCCCCTCTTTTTCGCATAAGAGGGGCTTTCTCAACACAGACAATATGTTAGTATGTTACTCTATTTCCCAATACATTCCTTCATCTTTCCAAGAGAATCTGACTTTATTTCCATTGCGAATCTGCTCATCAATTATCAACTCAGCAAGTTTGAATTCCACAGTATTTTCAAACAACCTTCTCAGCGGTCTTGCACCCATTGTTGGTACATAACCTTCCGTAGCAATGTATTCCATCATTGATTCGTCAAGTTCCACAGAGATACCCTTATCTGCGAATCTTTCGTTGAGTTCTCTGAGGTATATACCAATAATCTGCTTTATATCTTCTTTCTTCAAAGGGTTGAAAACAACTGCTGCATCTATTCTGTTTATTAGTTCAGGTCTGAAGTACTTGCGTACCTCCTCTTCGATATGTTTTGGTATCAAGCTTTCCAGTCCATCTTCAATATCTTGGATAATAACATCCGAACCTATATTACTCGTCATAATAATTATCGTATTTCTGAAATCGACCGTTGTACCCTTACCATCAGTTAACATTCCATCATCAAATAACTGAAGCAGTACATTGGAAACTTCTGGGTGCGCCTTTTCAATCTCGTCGAAGAGAACCACGCTGTAAGGTCTTCGCCTCACTTGTTCGGTTAATTGCCCTCCCTCCTCATAACCAACGTATCCTGGAGGTGCACCTATCAACCTTGCAACTGCGTGTTTTTCCATATACTCACTCATATCAATTCTAATGAGTGCTTTTTCACTGCCGAACAGAACATCTGCGAGCCTCTTTGCAAGTTCGGTCTTACCAACACCTGTTGGACCGAGGAAGAGAAAGACTCCGAGTGGTCGCTTTGGATTTCGTATACCTGCACGGGACATCTTTATTGCATTTGATACAACCCTTACCGCTTCTTCTTGGTCGACAAACTTTTCATGTATCAACTTTTCTAAGTTCTTAATTCTCTCTTTTTCATCACCCATGATCTTACCAACAGGAATACCGGTCCATCTTTCAACGACTCTTGCAATCTCGTCTTCTGTTATTATTTCAACACCATCAATCTTTGCACGTGCGGAAGCTTCGTCTATAAGGTCCACTGCCTTATCTGGCAGGAATCTATCAGTTATATACTTAGAAGATAGTTTAGCGGCTGCCTCGATGGCTTTATCTGTAATCTTTACTGAGTGAAACTCCTCGAATTTTGGTCTCAATCCTTTTAAAATCTCCATTGTTTCTTCAACTGTCGGTTCGGAAACAAATATGACTTGGAACCTTCTTGCAAGTGCTTTATCCTTCTCCACATGCTTTCTGTATTCTTCAACAGTTGTGGCACCTATAACTCGCAAAGTACCTCTTGCCAATTCTGGTTTTAGTATATTTCCTGCATCGAGTGCTCCTTCAGCAGCACCGGCACCAACAACTGTATGCAATTCATCGATAAACAATATAACATCTGTCCGTTTTTTTAGCATATCGATGAGCCTTTTCAATCTCTCTTCAAACTCGCCTCTAAATTTAGTACCTGCTACTAACCTTGCAAGATCGAGTTTGAGAACCGTTTTGTTCTTCAAAAACTCCGGCACATTTCCCGATACAATCCTTTGGGCAAGCCCCTCAACAATTGCTGTCTTACCAACACCTGAGTCACCTATGAGCACCGGATTATTCTTCATCTTTCTTCCGAGGATCTCCACCATTCTGTTAATCTCATTTTCCCTTCCAACAACTGGCATCAATTGACCATTTTTTGCCATTTCGGTAAGATTTTCCGTAAACTTTGCAAGAACATCAATATTCTCCTCTTCTGAATAGGTTCTCTTCATCCTCAATTCCTTAATCGCGCTGTAGAGTTTATCTTGAGTAACACCGTGCCTTGCAAGTAATCTATAGGTTGTAGTTTCAGGAACAATTGCCATAGCCAGCAACAAATGATCCGTACCAACTTTCTCGTCACCCATGCGCTTTGCTTCACGCTTTGCTTCGTTGATAATCTTTGTTGTATCAGGTGTTACATAAACTTGCCCCGTATTACTTGAAGAATAATAGTATCCTCCTTTTGAACTAATGGCACGTTCCACATCTGTTCTGAGCGCCTCAGTATCGACATTAAGATAACTTAAAATATCGTACGCTGCGTTTTTTGTATTCTCAAGCATGGTCAAAAGTATGTGTTCTGGTGCCATCTGATTTTGTCTGTACCGATTCAAAACATCGGAGACAGACTGCAAGATTTCTTGAGCATTCTCGGTAAAATCTTCCATGTTGAAAACCATAATCTTCACTCCTTTCAATCTGATTTTCTGCTTTTCCAAAAATATCATACCACATTAGCACTCACATGTCAAGAGTGCTAATAAAAATTTCCAGCAATTACAAAGAGCTACACAATTTGGTTAATAATATCATTGCAAGCCATAATCACTCTTTGCTTTTCGATGTTTTGATGTTAGAATATAATTGTTAGTTCGTAAGACTAACTTTCTTTTATAGCTAAACACGTGAGCCAAACACGGGGGGATTAAAATGCAAGTTGGTCGACTGATAGCACTTTTTACTTTTATAGACGGACTTGCACAGGGTATATACGGTACGATATTCAATCTAATGCTAAGAACCTCTGGAGTGTCAACAACCACAGTTGGACAGATCACTTCTCTCTTCTTATGGGGTAGTGCGATATTTGGTTTGTTTTTTGGAATTCTTGCAGATAGAGTAGATAAGAAACAGCTACTGATAGCTACTCATATTTTGAGTATCTTTTTTGGCACGTACAGGGTGATAACAAAATCTATTTTTCAACTGAGTCTTGCATCTTTTTTCTTCGGTGGATTTGCAACGGCAACTTCCATAGTTCTTTCTACTATGCTCATACTCAAAACTTCAAAAGAGAACAGATCCCAGATGCTCGGTCTGAATTTCGGGATTGGAATGTTTACAAGCGTGCTTGGAAATGTCTTTGGTGGAATTCTCGGAGAACTATTCCCTTTTAAGATTATACTCGTTACTTCAAGTATGTGCAGAATTTTCGGGTTAATTGTCTTAATGAAGATAAAAGCAGGCACGCTTGTGTTGAATAACAATCGTACAGAAAATGCTCTGAACTTTTTTGGAACATTCAGTAAGATAGATTATCAAACCAAGAGGGTTGTTTGGTACTATTTTCTATCTACTATGAGTGTTGGATTCGGTGCGGGATTATTTGTGACATTTGGAAATGTTATATTTTATGACCTATTTCATATGAATCCATCTTTGATTGGAACCATCCTTGCTGTTGCCCAACTGGCAACAAGCATCGGGGCTGTATTTTCCCATAAATTCGGTAGAAGATTCGGAGAGATGAACGTACTAATATTTTCACATGTCTTTGTCCCTGTTCTAATTGTAATACTAAGTTTTGTTCGTGAACCCATCACTTTCACATCTGTTTATATCTTACGCTTTGCGGTTATGAATATGGTAGGCCCATTGTTGACGGCAACTGTATTTTCAAATATTTCAACGATTTACCTATCCTCAATCAATGGTATGAACAGTTTTCTAAGTAACGTTTCACGCGCACTTTCCGCGGAACTCTTCGCACTTCTAACAAGATACAGTAATGGTTATACGCTTATCTTCGTAGTGAGTTCATTTTTTTATTTCCTTAATGCGTATGTTATGATAAGGATGTACAAGCATCTTAAGGAGTAAAGGAGTAATTTATAATAGGAGGAACGTTATGAATAAAGAGAGTTCTTCCAATGAGAGCAAGGGGTTAAAGGTACTGACAAAGAGCCTTTTTAAATTGTCAATTCCAACGATGATAGGGTTCGCTATCCAATCACTCTACGATATAGTAGATATGTTTTGGACTGGAAAGTTATCTTACAAGGCAATTGCAGGAATTGTTATATTCTCAACGATTTTTTGGTTAGTAGAAATACTGAACGAAATAATCGGTACATCCTCCGTTTCGTTAATCTCCCAAGCGTATGGTAAAGAGGATAAGAATTTGACTTCTAAAATAATAGAACAGACATTAATATTCAAAGCGTTCGTAGCGGTTATTGCATCCGTTATATTACTTTTCCTTTTCAAACCGTCAGTTCGATTCTTCACAACAGATCAAGAAGTGATGATTTCAGCTGTAAATTACGGTTACATAAGAATCTTCTTTATGCCAATCTTCTTTATGACCTACTCAACATTTACCGCGCTTAGAAACATCGGTCACGCTTCACTCGCCACGTTGACGATGGCTGCTGGAACTGGTGTAAATATTATTCTTGACCCCCTATTTATATTCAAAAATGTCCCATTCTTAAATATTCGAGGACTCGGAATGGGGGTTTCGGGTGCTGCCTGGGCAACCGTTATATCAACTTTCATTCCTCTTATCTGGGGACTAATCATGCTATTTAGAGGTATCGATGGAATAAAGATTTCAGTAGAAGGGCTTTTGAAACTTGACAGAATAATTGATAAGAAACTTATTACCATAGGACTGCCATCGGGAATCGAGATGCTTTTAAGGAACCTTTCATACACGGTGCTCATAAAGATATCTTCGCTATTTGGTTCTGAATACGTTACTGTTTTTGGTATATCTGAGCGCATCTTTGGTTTTAGTGTCATTCCAATATTTGGACTTTCCATTGGTGCAAGCACGCTCGTTGGTTTCAGACTTGGCAAAAATGATGAAAGTGGTGCAAAGAAGGTAGCTATCCTAACAATTGTATACAGTGTATTAATAGTAAGTGCTCTTCTAATGTTAACTTTGTTGTATAAAGAGAAGGTATTTATGCTCTTTACAACTAATAAGGTGGTTTTGGACATAGGAGTCCGAAGCCTTCCATATCTTATCAGCGCACTTTTCTTGATTTCACTCACTGCTGGACTCTCGAGCGCATTCTTTGGTTCTGGAAAGACGTCTATACCCCTTATTTCAGGGTTGATAAGTAGGTGGTGTGTGATGATACCTTTTGCCCTTATCTCTATTATGGTTTTTAAAATTGGACCAACTGGGTTGTGGTTAACGTTCCCACTTTCTGAAGTTGCTGAGGTACTCATCATGAGTATCGCTTTCTTCAAATCAAATTGGACAAAAAAGAGAGTTATTTAAACTTCTTAAATGAGATTTGAACGGTGTAGATCAATACGCTTATCGCAAAGGCGTATATCGATAATCCAAGATTCCCCTTAAAGAAATCAAAGAGCATTCCACCTACAAAAGGACCTATTCCGAAAAGCAATCCAATGACCATTTCATGTAGTGCGCCTTGCTTTCCGTGCTCTCTCTCCTCGGACAAAAGCCCATAAAAAATTGCAAATGTATACGGTACGGCATAACTAAATCCAGCAAAGAGTGCCGTTAAAAAGAACATCAATGAATTCTTAGCAAAGAGCGCCATTATGCCTGTAAGGGGGACAACAGAAAGAAGTGCTGCACATACTTTTTCGTTTCCTACCCATCCCTTCCAAGACTGGAGGATTATAAACGTAAGCAAAACACCAATATTTGCACCGACTATTAAGAATCCAGCCTTCTCAAGCTTCAGTCCAGCAATCATCATCAATTTGGGAAAATCCGCGAGAACGGATGTGTACACTAAACCACCTAAGAAGAGAATGATCCTGTATTCAAATCGGAGATCTCGCATAGCTTTTCTGTTAAGAACAACTTCTGCATTTTCAGAATGTTTCAAGAGGCTATTTGCGGGAACAAATGTAATTATATCTCCGGATTTCTTGTAATCGAAATATAGTAAGGTACTTGTAAGTATTGAGATAATCGAACCTGTTATAAATATAATAACTGGGAGGCGTACAGTTAGAAACGGACCAAACGCAACACCAATTATGTTCCCCGTACTCCAAGAAAGTGTAAATCGACCTGTTATCGATGGTGGATCGATACTCAACAAGCTCTCTGACTTTGCTATTAAACCTTCGATCTGCGGATAGAACGCACCAAAGAATATTCCTTGGAGTATAGCAAAGGTGACAAGCCTTGCGGGTGACTTTACACTAAAGCCAAAGATAGAAACGGCAAGTAGATAAAGTGCAAGTATTGAAATCATCTTCTTGTAACCAAACCGTGTACCATAATGACCTAAGGTTATGCTTGCAATAGCATAAGCAATCGATAACAAGAGATTGATAAGACCAATCTGCGTGAATGTAAATCCTAATTTAGCTGCAGTGGAGTTTATAAATGTGCTGAACAAATATGCTTGAACCGATATTATAAAAGAAAGAAGGTGTAATTTGTGGAATATTCTCTGCTTTCCCATTTTAAAACACTCTCCTGTTAGAAAAATTCCTTTGGATCTGCAAAAGTATATCTTTTGGATAGAACATATGGCACAAGTTCTTTAAGAATTTTTAATGCTCTTTTCCCTCTATTCCGCCCATCGTGCAGTAAAATAATCATACCAGGTCTTATTGCAGATTTAAACATTTTAATAACTTTCTCATCGGGTTCTTCCAGCCAGCCGCCGGCAGCTGACCAATTCATATTCACATATCCGTACTTCTTAGCTATCTCTCCAACCCAATCTCTGTAATAACCTTCTGACATTCTGAGAAATCTTATCTTAACTTCCGGCAATATATCCTTTATATTCCTCTCCGTCTTATCAAGGTCACTAAGCAATGTCCGTTTCATCTCATCAATGCTTGCTGTCTTTTGCAATTTGTAAAAGCTTCGATGACAATAGGTATGTGTACCTATTTCATGTCCTTCCTCATACTGCCTTTTGAGAGTCTCGGGGTACTTTTTCACAGTATCACTGGAACCAAAGAATATTGCTTTGATATTATAACTCTTTAAGAAATCAAGAATTTCATCTGTATAAATTCCAGGTCCATCATCTATTGTTAAGAGTACTTTAAGCTCTTTTGTTGGCAAAGATGTATACAACTTACCTAATTCCCACTTAGTGTTTGAATTGCTTTTTGTATTTGACGCAATATTATTAGTTTCCGTAGAATTTGAAGGTGATATGCCCGATGTTTCCATCTTAGTTATACACTTGTTCTCTACGTTTTCCACCTGCTCAAGCAGTACTCCAAGGGAGGATTCTTGACTTTCTGTCTTTTGGGCAGAACTTTCTTTTGCTGTTATTTGTGCCGACGTTTTCGTAGCCGACTGTTCTAACTGAGATTTGGAACCCACAACTTCTCCCTTAGGAAGCCGGAAAATACCAAATGTTGCAAGGATTAATACAGTAGTTACAAATAAAAAGATAAGAACGATCAATTTAAAATATCCTTTCCTTTTCATATTCGTACAACCACTCCGAATTTTATACGATTTTATACTCTTTAATTATGATTATATCAACAAGACAGCATTAGTATTAATTATATTCCGTTGACGAGGACTTAAGAACGTGTTACAATTAATATGAAAAGCACATTTCATATATCCTGGAGGGGAGCTCCTACAATGCGGGGCTGAGAGGGGAATGTCAAATTCCCGACCCTTCGAACCTGATCCAGGTAATACCGGCGGAGGGACCAGGCGCACAGGTATTTAATATTTGTGTGTGAATCTGGATAATTAATATGTTAATCATGTGAATCCCTCCGCAAATAATGTAGATGCGGAGGGATTTTTATTACCAGTTCAGATCGATACTTCGAGAAAGGAGGCTTGTGTATGAGAAAGTTGCTTTTGACAGTGTTACTAACTCTTTTAACTCTTTTTGCGACTCTCGCAATTTCGGCAGAACTTGTTATCTACACTTCGGATAGCTTTGCTGGTGGTATAGCAAAGGTAGTTGTTCCAAAATTTGAGCAGATGTACAAATGTAAAGTTAAAGTGGTCAGTCTTGGCTCAATGGGTGACGTACTCGCAAGAATGATTGCAGAAAAGAATGCTCCCAAAGCTGACCTTGTAATTGGTCTAAACCCTCAACAACTTCAAAAATCCATCAAGGAAGGTTTACTCGAAAAGTACCGTTCCACCAATTCGAAAAACCTTGTCTACAAAGGATTTGTAAACGACTATGGTACAGTTTACGACTACGGAGCTTTGGCAATCATTTACAACGTTGAAAAGATAAAGAACCCACCAAAATCTTTTAAGGATTTACTTAAACCTGAATACAAAGGCAAAATTGTACTAATTGATCCACGAACATCGAGTACTGGTCTTACATTCCTTATGTGGACAATCGCAGCATTTGGTGAGGACGGTGCAATGGAATACTGGAAAGAGCTAAAGAAGAACGTTCTAACGTTCACAAGTGGTTGGAGCGCTGCATTTAAGATGTTAGAGACTGGTGAAGTAGATATGATAGTGAGCTATGCAACAGACGGAGCTTACAGCATGTACACATACGGTTCGATAAAATACATGCCTATGATTTTTGAAGAAGGTGCGTACTTACTTGAAGAATATGCAGGAATTGTAAAGAATGCAAAAAGCAAAATATTAGCACGAGCGTTCATAGAGTTCATGCTCACTCCAGACTTTCAAAAAGAAGTCCCACTCAACCAGTGGATGCTCCCTGTCATAACGATAGACCTACCTGAAGTCTTCAAATATGTTCCAGAAATTAAAAAGATACTGAGAGTAGATCCCAAAATTAACGACAGACTCGATGAGATTCTGAAAAAGTGGGAGAAAGCAGTGATCGGTTAAAATAATCTTCAAGAACCTAAACCTCTGGAGATTTATATTCTCCAGAGGTTTTTTATTTTGTCAACAAATTGAACGCTTTTCAAAATTATTTGGTCTAAATCATTGAGGAGCGGTCATGCCTATATCTTTCTATATCTTATCTTTGGAGGTGTGGTACTAAGATGCGAAAGATTCTTGCTGTTACGTGCTTAGTACTAATATTAATTACATCCTCAACGTTCTTTGGTCAGTTCCTAAAAGTCGGCTTACTACTCGGTTCTCCTTATGCATTTTGGCAAGGTGAGAAATTGGTAGGAATAGATTACGATATTTGGAAGAGTGTTGCACAAGAACTAAGAATGCAAATAGAATTCTATATCCTACCATTTTCAATTCTCGATCCAAATATAACCCCAAAACTTGGATTGGATGTTATCGCTGGCGGTATCCACATGGCGGATGAGCGAAAGAATGATTTCATATTTGGCGAACCATACCTGAAATCTGGATTAGCCATTGTCTTGAGAAAAGATCTCTCGTGGAATGGTGATGTTCAAAAAATTACATTCGGTGTGAAAAAAGGTGCAACTGGTGAGAAGGTTATCCAAGGTTGGATAAAAAAAGGCAAGAAAGTACCATATAAAAAGTTTGTATCCAACGAAGAAATAATAACAAACCTCTTAATTAAGAAAATCGATGCTGCGTTCTTTGACTATTTAAATGCATTGTACCTTTCGCAAATGTACGGTTTAACAGTTTACAAAGACCTCGCCTATTCAGTAGATGTGGGTTTTGTGGTCTTAAACCAACAACTAAAAGAATCTTTGAATAAAGCCACAAAAAAGATGATTCATAATAACAAGATAAAGAAAATTGTCAGTTCCTACGTTGGAAAGTACTGATATCTGGTTTTAAGAACCGAAAACCCCGGCTGCGAAAGCCGGGGATTTGGTTTTTGATATGGAATTTAGAGTATCAAACCTCCGTCGACACCAATTACTTGCCCTGTGACGTAAGATGATTCATCTGACGCGAGGAAAAGATAGATGTATGCCACTTCTACCGGCTCTCCGAGTCTCTTCAAGGCTGCCCTTTCTGCCATAGCAGTCAAAATCTTTTCTGGCACTTTTTCAGTCATAGGTGTTTTGATGAATCCTGGCGCAACTGCATTGACCCTTATTTGTGCACCCTTTCTTGCAAATTCCTTTGCCCATGTCTTCGTCATTCCAATAACGCCAGCTTTTGTTGCAGAATAGTTAGTCTGACCTATATTACCATACACACCAACTACCGATGATGTATTTATTATACTACCTTTCCCAGCTTCGAGCATGTACGGAACGACCGCCTGTGTCATATTGAATACGCCCTTCAAATTTACATTGATTACCTTATCCCAATCGTCTTCAGTCATATTCTGGATGAGTGCATCTCTCGTTATGCCTGCATTGTTTACAAGCACATCTATCTTTCCAAATTTTTCAACAACATCTTTAACTACTTCCGATATTCTGTTTCTGTCAGTAACATCGAGTTTATAGAAATGAATATGTGGATTCTCGTAACTTGCCTCTCCAACATCACATGCAATTACTATAGCACCTTCTTTTGCAAAGAGCTCAGCAGCTGTCTTACCGATACCACTTCCTGCACCCGTAATAATACAAACTTTTCCTTCCAATCTCATATTACAACCCCCTCTACAATTATATCGTTTTATATCGTTTTAACGATTACTCAATATTCTCAACGATGACTGCCGTACCCATTCCACCGCCTATACAAAGCGTCGCAAGACCGTACTTTAGATGTCTCTTCTTCATCTCGTATAACAAAGTGACTATAATCCTATTTCCACTTGCCCCTATTGGATGTCCGAGTGCGATTCCTCCACCGTTTACGTTGGTACGTTGCATAATCCAATCTTTTGTAACTCCAAACGCCCTTTCCCATCCTTTTATAACCGCGAGGCTCTGCCCAGCAAATGCTTCATTCAATTCGATAAGTTCAATATCCTCGAACGACATACCAGCTTTCTTCAGTACCTTTTCCGTAGCTGGAACGGGACCAAATCCCATTCTCATTGGATCGACACCCGCTTGTGCCCATGCAACAATTCTGCCAATTGGTTTCAACCCACGCTTTTCAACGTATCTACCACTTGCAAGTACTATGGCACTACCTCCGTCATTTATACCACTCGCATTACCTGCCGTAATAGTACCGTTTGGCTTAAATGCAGGTTTTAGTTTGGCAAGTGAATCGAGAGTAACATCAAACCTCGGATGCTCATCCGTATCAAAGATTTTAACCCCCTTCTTATCAGGAATCTCAACAGGTACTATTTCATCTTTAAATTTACCCGATTCAATTGCCGCTTTTGCCTTCATCTGACTATTATAAGCAAATTCATCTTGCTCTTCTCGTGATATACCGAATTCTTCAACAAGAGCCTCTGCTGTTACCCCCATATGGACCTTATTAAATACGTCAGTTAAGCCGTCAAGAATCATGTGATCTTGCAATTCTTGACTTCCGAATTTCAATCCATACCTTGCACGATAAGATAGTAAGAATGGAGCTTGTGACATGTTTTCTATACCACCAGCGAGTACAACATCGGCTTCCCCAAGCTCAATATCAGTTGCACCTATCATAACTGCCTTCATACCGCTTCCGCACAGCATATTTACAGTGTAACCGGGTTTTTCTACAGGAATCCCTGCGTATATCGAAACTTGTCTTCCAGGTCCCATCCCCTGACCCGCCGTAAGTATGCAACCTACTATTGTCTCATCGAAGTCTTCAACTGGAACACCTGACTGAGCTATTGCACCCTTTGCAGCAATTGCTCCAAGTTGCGGTGCTGGAATATCCCTCAAAGAACCTGCAAAAGTCCCTATCGCCGTTCTCTTGGCTCCAAGTATATAAACCATACAACAACCACCTCCACACAAAAAAAGTTAGAAAAACTTAGTATACGTATCAACTACAAACGATTTATACTTTATGCTAACATCTGAATCACCTATCACATTAACTAATATAATTAGACCATTTTTTATATGCACATGTCAATCAACAACAGATGATAAAAACTAACGTATCCATTCAAAAAATAAAGATTATTAGTATATCGTAGCGTCTTGCTGACTTTTTTCATTGAATTTGGTATCTCAAAAATAAGCTTGTACCAAATCCCACTACGTGTGCTATAATATATTCATGTGAATTTTTCCATCCCTGTGTACATGTAAATATTAATCAACGCATTACATTTAGAAGCACTAAAAACATCAAAAGGAGGGATCTGTATGAGGAACATGGGTATTTTCCAAAAGATTATGGTTATAGCTGCAGGATTCATGCTTGTGATGGCAGGTGTTTGGCTTTACCTAACATTTTCGTTGAGATCTAATATCATTGAGAAGACAAAGCAGAATTTGCAGGGTCTTGCGGAAAATAGCGGTGATGTCTTGTCGACATTTCTGGAAGGACATGTAATGTTGATAGAACTACTCTCAAATGATGCGAACGTACTTGGGGTTTACAAAAACGAAAATGAAGAAGACGTTTGGATGAAGAAACTATTTAATAGTGTTATAAAAAGTTATCCAGATGTGATGTATGTCTATGTTGGTTTGAAAGATAAGAGGATGTATTTAATACCAGAAGAGGAACTTCCAGAAGGATACGACCCAACATCAAGACCGTGGTATCAGGATGCTGTTGCTAATGCAGGAAAGGTAATTATTACTGAACCTTACCAGGATGCGTCTACGGGGAAATTGGTAGTCACGGTTGCAAAGACAGTTCAAACAGATGAAGGCATTGTCGGAGTTGTTGCTATCGATTTCGATATATCAAAGCTGTCCAGTACACTTATGGCAAAGGACAAAGAACTTGGATACATGAATGCCGTTGTTACTAACGGTGGTAATGTAATCCTTCACACAGATACTAATTTGATAGGAAAGAATGTTAAAGACCAAGAGTTTTTCCAAAAATGGCTTAGTGGTCCAGAAAGTGGTGTGTTTGGATACACCTACAACAATGCAAAGAGAATCACTGCTTACAAGCGTTTGCCAAATGGCTGGATTTATGCAACTTTGGTACTTGAAAAGAACTTGATGAAGGATGTCAATACTGCAACGATAATTATTGGCTCGATAGCAGCAATCGCTATTGCACTTGGTGTACTCTTTGCCCTCTTCATCGCACGCACATTTGTCGTTAAACCACTCAACGATTTGGTCGCATCAGCTGATAAGATTTCTTCTGGCGACCTAACAACAACAGTTTCATACGATTCAAGGGATGAAATAGGAAGGCTTGCTGCTGCAATTAGTAAAATGGTCACAGCGCTAAGGCAAATAGTTGTGCAAATTGAAACAGATTCAAAGAATGTCAAGCAAGAGGCAGAACATGTTGCATCAGTGTCTGAAGAAACGAGTGCAACAATCGAAGAATTAACAGCACAGGTTGATAATGTGAACACGAATGTCAACAACGCATCAGCTGCGATTGAAGAGATGACAAGTGGAATAGAAGAAGTTGCAGCAAGTGCGCAGAATGTTGCAAATGCTTCGCAAAAATTAAGTGAGGAGGCACAGAAAGTTTCACACCTTGCAAATGAAGGTCAGAAGGCAATATTCTCTATCGCAGAAGTTATTGTCCAAACACGTGAAAAATCAGATGCTACATTCCAGATAGTTGAAAAATTGAGTGAAAACGCCAAGAACATTGGAGAGATAGTGGATACGATAAATTCTATCGCAGAGCAGACAAACTTACTCGCATTAAACGCAGCGATAGAAGCAGCACGTGCTGGAGAAGCAGGACGCGGATTTGCAGTTGTGGCGGATGAGATCAGAAAACTGGCTGAAGAAAGTAAACAAGCGACACAAAATATCGCAAATATTCTCAGAGGCATCGTTGATAACAGCATGAAGGCAAGTGAAGCAACGAAGGAAACAGTAGAGATAGTGAACAAAGCGTACAGTGAATCAGATTTGGTTAAGTCCCAATTTGAGCAGATACTCCAAAGTATAGTTAAAATGTCTCAAATGACTGAAAATCTTGCAGCAAGTGCTCAAGAGCAGAGTGCAGCGGCAGAGGAAATGAGCAGTGCAATGGATAGTGCAAGTAAATCGATGGTAAGCGTCGTTGAACAGATGAATGAGGTTACCGCTGCAATAAAACAACAAGCTGATGCTATCACAAATGTAGCACGTACTGCCAAAAATCTCGATGATATCGCAGAAAAACTTGTTGAAGCGGTGAGAAGATTTAAGATCTAAATAACGCCTTAATAAATGTTCCCTTCGGGGAACATTTTTATTAGATTTATTAGACAACTTTATCTATTCTCCTAAATCCTTCACCAAGTACATACCTTGCTTCCGTGACTATAACAAAAGCATCTGGTTCTATATGTTTGATAACATTTAACACCTCACCAAGTTCCCTGCGCCTCAGTGCAACGTACAGGACATCGATATCCCTTCCTGAATAAGCCCCCTGTGCTTTTAATATAGTGGCACCACGTTCCATCTTCTCCAGAATGTACTTTTTAATCTCATCTGTCTTACTCGATATGATCATCATAGTTGCTGAAAGTTCAAGACCTTTTAGTACAAAATCAATCGTTATGCCGTTCACAATTATCGCAAGTAATGCATGCATTGCAATTCTTGGATTGAATGCAAACCCAGCAAATATACCTATCGAAAAGTCAACCATCAACAGTGTTGTTCCAATCGGTGTATGGAAGTACCTTGCTATAATCTTTGCCACTATGTCAGTTCCACCTGTGGAAGAATTATTTGCGAAGGCAATAGCCATACCAATTGAAGCGAGTACGTTGCCAAAAAAGACCGCTAGCATTAAATCATTACCAGTATACTTTGGAACAGCAATTATTCTGTCAAACAAGTCAACGAAAAAGTTCAGTGCAAAAGCAGAGTAGATCGTTTTGAAACTAAAATCTCGCCCAACAAGCAAAAATCCAAGGACAAACAGTATAATATTTATTATGTACATCCATACCCCAACGGGAATGGACGAAAATAATTTGTGCAATATCATAGCCATACCACTTGCCCCACCTGCGGCAATGTTGTTCGGAATGAAAAATGTCACGAGTCCAAGTGCTGTTAAAATAACACCTATAGTTGAAAATACACACTCTTTCACCTGTTCTCTTATATCGATCTCATACCTTCCCATAACCTACACCTCCTCCACCTTTTTATGATTTTGCTATTTTATAATTCTATATTCCATGGTATCATTATACCAGAGTTATAAATAAAAACACATCATTAAGGAGCGAAAGTCATGTTTTTGAAATTAACGAATTTGAATGTAGTTCATTCTGGAAAGCTCGTCTTAAGAGATATCTCTACTTCTTTTGAAACTGGTGAAATTGTTATGATAATAGGTGAAAACGGTTCTGGAAAGTCGACTCTGTTGAAAACACTCGCCGGTTTAATAGATTACGAAGGCGAAATAATACTTCCAGATGGATATAACGATGTCTCGGAGTTAACCGGTTACGTATTTCAAAATCCTGAGACTCAAATTATCGGCAGCACAGTCTGGGAAGATGTGATATTTGGCTTGGAAAATATAGGTCTTTCAGTAGAAGAAATGCAAAAGAGAGCCACTTATGTGCTCGAATTGTTGGAATTGAAAGAATTAAGCTTTTACGACCCATACTATCTCTCAGGAGGTCAGAAACAGAGACTAGCAATCGCATCTATTCTCGCCTTACAACCTGAATTCTTGTTACTCGATGAAGTAACCGCAATGCTTGATAAAAATGGAAAGCGTGAAGTAGTCCAAGCGATAGTTAAATTGAAAGAAATGGGTAAAGGAGTTATTGTTGCAACGCACGAGTTGGAACTTTTTCTACCGTACGTTGACAAATGCATTTACATAGAACGTGGAACGATTGTTTTCGACGGTAATCCACAAGATGGTGTTAAAATATACAAGGAACGAATTCATGCAGAATTCGTTCAAAAAAGATAAAAAACATCCAAGAAGGGGGTTACAACATGGAAGTGTTGGGATTTAAGAATGGTCCAAAAGCCATTGGACCGTACTCATCAGCAGTAAAGAGTGGCAATCTTATATTCTTCTCCGGTATACTACCAATAAATCCAGAAACTGGAGAACTCGTATCAGAAAGTGTAGAGAAAGCTACTGAGCAGATATTAAAAAATCTTGAATCCATGCTTTCGGAGATTGGACTTTCTCTTAAAAGCGTAGTTAAGACAACGATATTCACAACAAAGCTCGAAGAATTTAAAAAGATAAATGAAATATACCAAAAGCACTTTGAAGCCGTTACAGATTCGTTCCCTGCAAGAAGTACGGTTGGTGTTGCAAGTTTGCCAAAGGGCGCTTTTGTAGAGATGGAGTTCGTAGTAGAAATCGAATAGTCAACTTCTTATTTACTAACCTATATTTAACTTACCTGTTTTTTGCATTCTTAAATAGCTCTATTCTGTCCTTGATAACCTTGTCTATGTCTTCATTTGAAAACGGGGTCATTAACTTATAGGCATACCTCATACTTTCAATTGGGTCGCTGTTCTTTTCGGCGGCCTCTTTTATTTTCTCTTCAAAGCTCTTCATATTGGAGAATTCTATTAGCCACAAAAGTGCAACGACAAAGAAGGTTACAATGATTATTGAGATTGGGTAATTAACTATGGCAGATAGTGAAAAGCCAAGGAAGATACCACCAGTGATAGCAAGAGTCAAATATGTCTTGCTTCTGAGCATCAACCTGTTAAATAGATATCTCTTCAAATCAGCTATTATCTCCTTCTGAACAGGTGTGTATATGTACCTCGATGGTAATAGTATAACCGTTAGTAATACGACTAAGTAGGGATTTCTTAGAACAAAAGGGATCGCTATAAGCGAAAAGAATAGAATAATCTTTGAAAGGATGGAATTTTCAATCCGAGAGTTTAGAACAAATCCGAGACCGAAAATAAAGATACCAAAAATTAGTCCAAATAGTGTTGCCACATAAATCTCCTCCCCATTCTTAATCATTTGCTTTGAGAGATAAGTATTACACTGCTTCTTGGCTGAGCTGTATAGTAGCCTTCAACCCGTTGTGGTTCGTCAAGAAAATCGTAAGGGTGTGGTTGAGCGGTGTCAACAACTCTGTACCATGCCTCGCCATAGAGTGGTGGTAAGACAAAGTTGAGAGGCTCCACCCATTGATTTAAAATAACATAGATGTCGTTATCTATTCTAACACCCTTTATAGGGTCAAAACCGGATACCATAAAGGCTATGGAATGTGAATGGTACCCTGTGTCCGGTTCAAAAGGATTCACACCGTGCCAAGTGACGTCCGTGATGATATTCCCAAACTTATCGTACTTTTGGAAGAAGCATTCCCTTTTCAGTGCGTTGTGGGATTTTCGAAAGTGTATCATCTTACTCACAAATCGGAAAATGTCATAATGCTTATCCTTCAAAGTCCAATCAACCCATGTTGTCTCATCATCCACGCAGTATGCGTTATTATCGCCTCTTTGCGTTCTAAACATCTCATCGCCCATGAGTATCATCGGTGTTCCATGCGATACCATTAGTATGGTAAAGAAGTTCTTTATCTGTTGCTTTCTGATTCTCAAAATATGTTCATCTTCTGTATCTCCCTCAACTCCATAATTATAGCTAAAGTTCTCATCTGCTCCGTCTTTGTTACCCTCACCGTGCGCTTCGTTGTGTTTCTGATTGTAAGAAACAAGGTCTCGCATAGTAAAGCCATCGTGACATGTAATAAAATTAATACTCGCATGTGGCTTTCTATTTGCATAAAGATCAGGACTACCAGAAATTCTCAACATAAGCTCTTCAATTACACCATTATCTCTGCGTACGAATCTTCTGATACAATCGCGATACTTACCATTCCATTCAGCCCACCCTTCTGGGAAGAGCCCAAGGTGGTAACCACCAGCGGCATCCCAACCTTCAGCAATCAATTTTAGCTTGCCAACAATCGGATCCTCAGCAATATCTTTCAACAACGAAAGGTCACCGATCCATCTCCCATCTGGTGTTCTGCCAAGTACAGACGCAAGGTCAAATCTAAAGCCATCAACATGCATCTCGGTTGCCCAATAGCGCAAGCTATCAATAATCATCTCTTTTACAACGGGATGATTACAATTCAACGTGTTGCCACAACCAGAGTAATTTAAATAATATCTCTTATTCTTTGGATCCAACATATAGTAGATCTCGTTATCTATACCTCTAAAACAAAGTGTAGGTCCCTTCGAACCACCTTCACCTGTGTGGTTGTAGACAACATCTAAGATCACTTCAAAACCATTCTTGTGCATTGTCTTCACAAAATCTTTAAACAAAAATACCTGCTCACCAAGTTTTAGTCCAACTGAATAGTTTCCAGTAACGGCAAAGAAATTTAATGGATTGTAACCCCATACATCTTTAAGTGGTTCACCTGTAAAGGGGTTAATATTAGGATTGGAATCCAAGTTAAATTCAAAAATCGGCATCAGTTCAATTGTTGTTACACCGAGTTCTTTTAGATGGTCAAGCTTTTCGATAATACCTAAAAATGTACCTGGGAACTTCGTTTTTGAAGTAGGACTTATTGTAAAGAGTCTCACATGCATTTCGTATATGATCGTCTCATTCCATGGAATGTGGAGCGGTCTGTCATCTTCCCAATCGTATTTTGAGTCATCAATTACAATAGAGCGTACCATGCTTCCCGCTGAATCTATAGTGGAAAATGAAAGATCTCTCATCGGCGACTTTCTATCGTAACCATAGACGGCATCATCATCCCAATCAAAGAATGTCGTCACCGCCTTCGCATATGGATCAATCAGTAGTTTATTAACATTAAACCTTTTACCATTTATGGGATCATACGGTCCATCCATTCGCCAACCATAATATTGACCATGACCAATTCCATAAACATATATATGCCATATATCGCCTGTTTTATTCTTAACAGGATCGAGTACAAATGAATGTGAAGGATTTACATCATAGTAATTCTGATAAAGCTCAAGCCTCACACTCGTAGCATGACGCGAGAATATGGCAAAGTTCACACCCGTTTCATCTGGAGTTGTACCGAGCCTTGGATAACCACGCTTAGTCTTTAATTCAACTTCCGGACCTGGATTTTTATACTGGAGTGGATAGTCAGCCATTCATACCACCATCCCAAATCTCCGGAATTATTCCAACCTTTACGATTATTTTCTCTATTTCCTCTTTGTATTCTTCACTCATTTTGAGTTCCTTGAGAATCTTTAAACTCTCGTTCACAAGGTTTGCTATTTCCAATGTAGTACTTTTAAATGCACCAGATTCTAAGATATATTTACGAACCTTTTCTACATCCTTTTTGTCCAAAAACTCAAGAAATCTCTCACCTTCCGATTCACATAGTGCGTCGTAAGTCTTTTTGATAAGTATCGTGCACTTTCTTTCCAAAATATCGTTCACACTCTTCGATTCTCCTCCGAATGTACCAAGTATGTCATCCCTATACTGAAATGCGATTCCTATCTTTTCGCCAAGCAGTTTGAGCTTTTCAACTTCCTCATCATCTCGCATTCCTGAAAGGTAGTATCCAAACAAAATAGGATAAACAAACGTGTAATAGGATGTCTTCAACAAACTAATCTGTCTTGGCACATTTTCAAAAATGGCATCCTTAGAAATATTCCCCGTGTATAGTATATCGAGTAGTTGACCATAACCAGTCTTGACATAACAGTCGGAGAATAGTTTCATAATTCTATTCAAGTTCTCATTATCAATATTCAGATCTGACAATTTTCCAAAAAAGTAAAAGCTCACAATGTCACCTATGATAATCGCTAAATCCTTTCCCATCTTCTCACTCTTGTAAATCTGCTCGTACACTTTATGAAGTGTTGGCTCACCGCGCCTGAGTAAAGATTCATCAATAACATCATCGTGAACTAATAGAAATGCATGCATAATTTCGAGAATGCCTGCAAAAGTGAATACAGACTCCTTTTCGGCCACGAATCTATCTTTACTACTGTAGCCTGTGTATGTTAAAATCAATAACAGTGGTCTAATACGCTTACCAGGTCTGAGTGTAAACTTAGAGAACTGCGCAACAAGAGGTTTTAATCTTTCAGGTGTTTGGGAAACCAATTCTTCCAACAAATCTTCGATTTTTTTGTCAATATGTAAAATTGTAGTCTCCAAATCCCATAAACTTTCCTGCTGTTGATCAATAATATTCATCTACAACTCGCCTCCAATGAAATGCAACCAGGTTAAATAACCTGAGGTCGTAACCCTCCGATTAAAATTATACCATAGAGAATAAGAATGGTCTAAATCTTTTAAATATGGTATAATAATATTATGGTCGGATATATCGAACATCTCCACAATAATGCTTCACAATAATAGGAGGTCCGGTGAAAAATAAAAGTGGAATCAGTACAAAACGTTGAAGAACTAAGCATGAAAATCTTTAACATCCTTGAAAATGGGAAATCGTATGGTTTAGTAGTCTCAAATAAGTCTTTTGGGAAAGTGCTTTTGAGTTCTTTCCTTAATTCTGTTGGAAAACACGATGCCATCGTTATAGACCCAGAAAACAATATCGGAATAAACGAAGTAAGGTCAGTAATCGATTTTCTTGATTTCTCACCAAATGGTTTTTCAAAGGTTGCACTCTTCTTCGATGCAGAAAAGATGACCCAAGAGGCTGCCAATGCATTTTTGAAGACATTGGAAGAACCACCAAGATACGCAATAATAATCATAGTTACATTGCACTGGCATTCTCTACTGCCGACAATCAGAAGTCGATTACAAAGATTACACATTCCCACACCTATTCCAAAAGAATTAGATGAATTTCGTAAGTATCTAATACTTTGGAATTACGATTTCTTAGAAGATTTGAAAAACGGTAACTTCGACATCTTAACAGCAGATGAACTCTTTGAATATGATGAGCTTCCTGATATAACAACTATTATGTCCTTGAAGAATATTCTTGAAGGATACAGGAAAAAGGGAATAACAGAATATACTCAATTTATACAAAAACTCTCAAAAAAGAGCGATATGCACTTTTTGAGATTGGTAGCAAAAGTTGTTGCATGGCTCATCTATAAAGACGAAAGTATACCAGCAAAAAGTAAAATAAAATACCTTAGAATCTGTGACGAGATCCAAAGAACGAAGATAGCTAATTTTAACTACCAGCTAACGTACTACACACTACTACTTGGATTACGAGGTGATAATCTGTGAGTTTGGAAGCTACTGTATATGGCGTTGAATTAATGCCTATGGGTAAAATTATGTATTACTTAGATAATGGAGAGAAACTTTCTTATGGTGACTACGCTATCGTATTAAGTGAATTTGGAACTGACTATGGAAAGATACTTTTGGGACCAAAAGAAATAAGCATAGACGATGTTGATTACGAGTTGAAATGCGTTTTAAGAAAAGCGACAGAGGAAGATTTGAATATTATCAACAAAAATGAAGAGATAGCTAAAAAAGCCAGAGAAGTTACTGTTGAACTTGTCAAAAAGCACAACCTTCCAATGAAGGTTTTGCAATCTAAGTATATATTTGACAGGAGCAAGCTCGTTATCTATTTTAGTTCAAAAACCAGGGTAGACTTCAGAGAGCTCGTAAAAGATATAGCCAAAGAGTTTAAAACAAGAATAGAATTGAGACAAGTTGGTGCAAGGGATGAGATGAAATTCATTAAGGGGCTTGGGTTGTGCGGAAAGAAGAGCTGCTGCTCTTACTTCCTCAGGGAGTTTGATAGTGTTACACTAAAACACGCAAAACAGCAACAGATGATGATAAACACTTCAAAAATCACAGGCCCTTGCGGACGACTTCTGTGTTGCTTAACCTACGAACACGATTACTATGTGGAAACACTTAAGAACATTCCAGATGAGGGCTCAACAATTTACTATGAAGGAAAGATAGCAAAGGTCATAACTGTAAATATATTCCTTTCAAGGGTCACACTTCAAACTGATGATGGCGAAATGGTAGCACTTCCATTTTCTTATTTCAAGGAGGAAGAAAATGCGGGAAATTGGAAAATTATTGATCATGGTAGGCGTAATGACCATTATAATGGGCTTGACGATATTCCTGATATCGAAGATGAGTGATATGAAGTGGTTACCAGGGGATATCGTCATTAAAAAGAAGAATTTTGTCTTCATATTCCCCATAACTACAATGCTCATTATAAGCATTGTTTTAACGATTGTACTTAATATTATAAATAAATTATTCAAATAAAAAAACACAAGGGGGATGGGGTTATGTACGTTGGATTGGACCAAGGAACAACAAGTACAAGAGCTATACTCTTTGATGAGAATTTCTCAGTTATTCACGAAGCAAGAAGGGAATTCAGACAGATATATCCGAAGGAAGGTTGGGTTGAACACAACCCAGAAGATATATGGCAGACCGTTGTTGAGGTCTTAGAGGAATGTAAAAGAGTGGCAGAATCTAAGGGTAAAAAGATAGAGGTTATTGGCATTACCAATCAGAGAGAGACTGTCGTTGCGTGGGATAGCGAAACGAAAGAGGTACTTCACAACGCCATTGTCTGGCAATGCCGTAGAACAGCGGAACGTTCGAGTTATCTCAGAAAAGAATATGGCAGAGAGATAAGAGAAAAGACAGGACTCGTCGTAGATCCGTACTTTTCAGCAACGAAGATGGAATGGTTAATCCAAAACGTTCCAGAAGTCCAAGAAGCTTACAAAAAAGGAACTTTGAGATTTGGAACAATCGATACTTTTCTTGCCTGGAAACTTACAGGTGAGCACGTAACGGATTATTCCAACGCATCGCGTACAATGCTCTTCAATATAAGAAAATTAGATTGGGACGATGATTTACTCGAGCTTTTTGGTGTGCGTAGAGAGTCCTTGCCACAAGTTGTTGATACATCGCAATTAATAGGATACACGAATGAAGGTATACCTGTTGCATCTATCGTCGGTGACCAACAAGCAGCACTCTTTGGTCAGAACGCATTCAAAAAGGGAGATGTAAAGTGTACACTCGGAACAGGAAGTTTCATACTCATGAATACCGGTAACGAAATAATTAGTTCGGAGCACAATCTATTAAGTACCATTGGATGGAAGATAAAAGATGAGATAGTTTATGCACTCGAAGGTAGCGTATTTATTACAGGAACTTTGGTCAACTATTTGATACGAAACCTCGGATTTGGAAAAGACAGTGCCGAGCTAACGGAACTTGCATTGCAGGTGGGAGATAACGGTGGAATCTACTTTGTCCCCGCTCTAACTGGGCTTGGTGCACCACATTGGGACCCATATGCAAGAGGTTTGATAATTGGACTAACGCCCGGTACAGACAAAAGACACATTATTTATGCGGCATTTGAAGGCATAGCATTTTCTGTAGGACAACTCGTGATGTTAATGGAGAAGGAAAGCGCTATAAAGATAAATACATTAAAAGTTGACGGTGGAGTTTCCAAGAATAACCTTATAATGCAAATCCTGTCAGACGTTGTAAAAGCAGTCGTAGAAAGACCTGTGAATAGGGAAACAACGGCACTTGGTGCTGCATCACTTGCAGCTATGGCTCTTGGCTTAGTCAGTAAAGAAAAACTTGAAGAAATACGCAAAATTGATAGAATATTCACACCTAAGCAATTACGTGAGGAGGAGTTCAGTAAGTGGAAAGCGGCAGTCAGTCGTGCATTGAGCTGGGAATCTTAACTGAGGGTGAAGTGAAAGAAGCAGCAAAGAAGTTTTCAACTTGTCTTTCAGAGGGCGATATAGTTATACTCTCTGGAGAAATAGGTAGCGGAAAGACAACATTTGTACGCGGGTTAATAAGTGGGCTGGGGTGTGACGAACATATAGTCACCAGCCCAACTTTCACGCTTATGAATGTGTATTCTTGCACAAAAACGGTATACCACCTGGACGCGTACAGATTGAACAGCATCGAAGAAGTCTTCTATGTGCTCGAAGGAGAGATAGAAGAAAAAGATGGTATATTTCTTATTGAATGGGGCGAACTTATAGAAGGTTTTTTTGCCGAAGATTTTATAAGCATTACTTTCAAGCACGTTGACGAAACTCACAGAGAATTATCATTGTTTGCTAAGGACCTGAAGATAGAAAAGATACGGAGGTGTTTAGAACTTGTTTGAACTCAAAGATAACAAACCACAAAAGAATCAGAGAAAGTTTGCGAGACTTGAAAAAGAAGCGAAAAAAAGTAGAGAAGAGCGTATATCAATACCGAATACTCTGCCAGCAATAGCAATGCGTAGTAACATGGTAATATTCCCAAATACCGTTGTTCCGTTCTACGTCGGCAGAGAAAAGTCGCTCATGGCTCTTGAATATGCAATGGAGAAAACAAATAACCTTGTATTCGTAGTAAATCAAAAAGATCCAGCGGTAGAAAATCCCTCCGAAAACGATTTGCTCAAGATAGGTACTATTGTACGTATTATCCAAGTGGGAAAATTACCCGATGAAACATTCAAAGTACTGGTAGAAGGCATTGCAAGGGCTAAATGGAATAGAAACGTCGGTGAGAAATTCTTTGAATTCGAACTCGAGGTGCTACGTGCAAGATATGGAAAATCTAAAAGACTGATTGCTCTGATGAGAATGGTAAAAGAAGAACTCCACAAATATGTCCAGTACTCAAGGAATATACCACCAGAGACATTAATGCTATTGGAGGATGTTGATAACGCCGATGTCTTTGCGGATATAGCCGCTTCGTTGTGTCCCGGTTCGATAGAGGAAAAGCAGGAACTACTCGAAATCGTCCATCCAGCAAATCGACTTGAAAGAATACTTGACATATTAGCAAGAGAAACAGAGCTACTTGAAATAGAACAACAGCTCGATCAAAAAGTTAAAGAACGTATAGAAAAGACACAGAGAGAATACTATCTACGTGAAAAGTTACGTGTTATTCGCGATGAACTCGGTGGAGAAGAAGATGTAGAGATAAAAGAAATTAAAGAGAAGATAGAAAATGGTAATTATCCGGAGTACGTGAAGGAGAAGGCTCAAGCAGAATTACTTAGACTTGAAAAGATGTCACCTTACGCGCCAGAAGCAAACGTTGTACGCACCTATCTTGATTGGATATTGAATTTACCATGGTATGAAAAAACGGAAGACACAACCGATATATCCCAAGCTGAAAAGATACTTGAAGAAGACCACTACGGCCTTGAAGAACCGAAGAAAAGGATTCTTGAATACCTCGCCACAAGAAAGCTTTCTGATAACGCAAAGGCACCAATTATTTGTTTTGTAGGACCTCCAGGCGTCGGTAAGACATCTCTTGCAAAATCGGTAGCAAGGGCGCTTAATCGTAAATTTGGTCGCATGTCTCTTGGGGGATTAAGAGATGAAGCGGAAATAAGAGGTCACAGAAGAACATACGTAGGTGCGTTACCTGGAAGGATTATACAACTCGTGAGAAAACTTGGAGTAAAGAATCCTGTTATCTTGCTTGATGAGATAGACAAGATGGGAATAAGTTTCCAAGGTGATCCCGCTTCCGCATTGCTCGAAGTTCTTGACCCAGAACAAAACAAAGATTTCGTTGACCATTATATAGAAATACCTTACGACTTGTCAGAAGTTTTGTTCATAACAACGGCAAATGTTATGCATACGATACCGCCAGCATTGCGTGACAGAATGGAAGTAATAGAAATCTCAAGCTATACAGATGTTGAGAAGTTTTACATAGCAAAGAACCACATCATACCAAAGATTCTCGAAGAATTTTCTGATCCAAAAACGAAGATATTCGCATTCAAAGACAGTGCAATCAAGAAAATTATTAACGATTACACAATGGAACCTGGTGTCCGAGAACTTGAAAGACAGCTGAGAAGTGTAGTACGAAAAGCTACACTTGAGTTCACAAAAACGGGAAAATCTATCGCTATCACACCTGAAAAGGTTGTGGAATACCTTGGACCTGAAAAGATACGAGAGGAAGATAGGCTTGAGAAACCGCTTGTAGGAATAGCAACGGGATTAGCTTGGACCCCAGTAGGTGGAACAACACTCTATGTAGAGAGTGCTCTAATTCCCGGAAACGGTGGATTGATTATCACAGGTCAACTTGGAGACGTTATGAAAGAGTCAGTTCGCATTGCGCTAAGTTTGGCAAGAAGGCTCTGTGGAGATGAATTTTCAGAAAGGTTCTCAAAACACGACATCCATATACACGTACCAGAAGGTGCTGTACCAAAGGATGGACCAAGCGCAGGAGTAACAATCACTACGGCACTCATCTCAGTAGTCAAAGATATACCCGTTAGAAACGACATTGCAATGACAGGTGAAATTACACTCCGAGGTAGGATTTTACCAGTTGGTGGCATCAAAGAAAAAGTGCTTGCAGCATACAGAAAAGGTATAAAAACGGTTATACTACCAAAGAAAAACGAGGTAGATCTCGAAAAGATTCCAGAAGAAGTTAAGAAGAATATGAATTTCACCTTCGTTGAAACAATAGATGAGGTACTGGAGGTGGCTTTGCGTGAAGGAGCAAAGCAACAAGGAAATAAATCAAAGTCAAAAAGCAGAAAAACAAATAAGAGTGATAAAGGTTGAAAATGTTGAATTAGCAGCAACGATAGCTAAACCTAAGGATAAATTTCCTGAACCACTTCGTGGTGAATTTGCATTCGTTGGGCGTTCAAACGTTGGTAAATCAAGCTTACTCAATGCTGTACTCGGTAAAAGAGTAGCATTTGTAAGTAAAAATCCCGGAAAGACACGAACAATAAATTACTTCTTAGTAAACAATAAGTTCTATCTTGTCGACTTACCTGGATACGGGTATGCAAGAACATCGAAAAAAGATACAGAAGAGTGGAGAAGAGTTATAGAAAGATACTTTAGGGAAAGAACATGGAATATGAAAACCTTGTTTGCATTAATAGACTCACGCCATGAGCTTATGGAGAGCGATACTCAATTACTCGAATGGCTCGACATACTTGGAATTGAACCTGTCGTTGTACTAACAAAAATTGATAAATTAAGCTCTTCAGAGTTGAATAAGCAACTGCAATATTTTGAGCAAATACTTTCAAGTTATCGAATAAAAGAGATTATTCCATGTTCCTCTCTAAAAAAGGAAGGTATAGGTAGAATATGGAATGTTATAAGTGAAGAATTGTTGAAAAATGAGTAATCGAAAAGTTGGGAGGTTAAGTACTGGATGATTAAAAAAGAAATAGAGTCTCTTTTAAAAAGCTTTTTGATGGAAACTGGTTATGAATATGACTTTGTCGTTGAAGTTCCGGAAGAGCAGTTTGGGGATTTTTCAACGAACATAGCACTCGTTGGTGCAAAATACTTTAAAAAGCCACCAAGGGAAGTGGCTAAGTATTTTGTTGAAAAGCTTTCTGGACATCCAATGTTCGATGAGATTACAATAGCTGGTCCTGGATTCATAAACTTTCGAGTTTCAAAAACATTTTACATTGACTTTCTCGACAACTTTTTAAGAAATCCATCTGGAACATGGAAGTTCAAAAACAAAGGAAAGATTCTCTTGGAGTACGGTAGTGCGAATCCAACTGGTCCACTTACTGTAGGACATGGTCGACAAGTTGTTATCGGAGATGTGCTGGGGAATGTACTTAGATATATTGGTTATGAAGTTACAAAAGAGATGTACTTAAACGATGCTGGGAGACAGATAAAACTTCTTGCAAAATCTGTTTGGGCAAGGTACAATCAACTCCTCGGTTATGATGAACCTATACCGGAAGACGGATACAAAGGAGAATACGTTATAGACATCGCAAGATTGGTAATTAAAGACCACAATGATAAATTCTTCAAGACATGGACCGATGAAGTGGAAGAGATATTCAAAAATTACGCCCTAAGGGAAATAACAAAGATGTTTGATGCAACTCTTAAAAGTATTGGCACCCACTTTGATAACGTATACAGCGAAAAAAGTCTTATTGACGATGGTACCGTTACCGAAATTCTTAACATCCTAAAAGAAAAAGACCTTGTATATGAAAACGAGGGAGCACTCTGGCTAAAAGTTTCACTTTTCGTCAATGACAATGATAAAGTATTGATAAAGAGCGATGGAAGTTATACATACTTTTTAACCGATATAGCTTATCATTACAAGAAATTCAAAAGAGAGTACGATATTGCAATTGACATTTTCGGTAGTGATCACCATGGACACCTTCCAAGGATGTATGGTGCTATGAAAGCTTTGGAAATTCCTGAAGAATTCCTCGTCTTCGTACTTCACCAATTCGTTACGTTGAAACGAGGTAATGAAATAGTCAAAATGAGTACCCGAGCTGGAGAATTCGTGACACTTGATGAGCTTATTAATGAGGTTGGTGTGGATGCAACAAGGTATTTCTTTGTCATGGTGGATGTTAATACACACTTAAACTTCGATCTGGAGCTTGCAAAAGCACAGACAAACGACAACCCTGTTTATTACTTACAATACGCACACGCAAGAATTTCGAGCCTCTTTGAAAATGCCCAATCCAAAGGAATGAAATTTGAACTGCTAAGCAATCTCGAATTGCTACAAAACGAAAGCGAAATGAGAATCATAAAACTCATTTCTTCATTCGACGATGTACTTGAAAGGGTAAAGGAAAAATTGTCACCTCACTACCTTACTGACTACCTTGAAGACCTTGCTGGAGCGTTCCACAAATACTATTCGGAATACAAGATTGTCGATGCCGAAAACCCTGAATTATCAAATGCAAGGCTTAACCTTGCATTTGCAGTTAAGATTATACTTTCAGAAGGTCTCAAATTGCTCGGTGTAGGTGCTCCTGAAAAGATGTAAGATGTAAAATACATAAACATATGAAGAAGGTGTCCATTTATGGAAATCCAACAACTACTTTCAAAATACATGCTCGAAATATCTAAGGTTGATGATGAAAATAAATTGTACAACGCTCTCGTTGGTATTCTGAAGCGCATCTTGGACTTTCAGGTGCTTAACGTGCTGAAAGAAAACGAAGTCATATACACTGATCCTTTGGAAGTAACCATAGATAAGGAACATTATAATGTATATATTGATTGGATACAAGAAAGGCTCCAACCGACATTCTTGCCTTTCGAAGATGTTTACATCGGTATGATCCCGATATTTAAGAGTAACAAGCTGCTTTCACTTGTTGTTATACTAACAACAAACGAACCAACAGCAGAGACAATCGACTACTTGCAACTCATCGCATATCTTTCAGGTATAACCTTGGAAAACCTAAGATTATTCCGAATAGTTGATGATTCACGTCAATATTATGAAACGATACTAAACGTTTCAAATGATGGAATTATGGTACTCGATAAAGAGGAAATTGAATTTAAAAACCTAAGAGCAGATAGTATTTTGAATGAGCATCCATTACTTATCAAGAAGATAGTGGAAAACGTAATTAATGGAGTCGAATTCTTCGAATTCGAAGAATCGAATGTATTCTTTAGTATATCATCAAAAAGAATAGAATTGTTTGGCGATGAAAGAACACTTGTAAGTATTAGAAATATAACAACCGAAAAAGAGATACAAAAATTACGTGAAGTTGATAAGATAAAGACAAATTTCATAGCGAATATTTCACACGAACTTAGAACCCCTCTTGCTGCTATAAAGGCTTACGTCGAAACTATGATGGGAATGCCAATGAGTCAGGAAGAAATCCAGGAGTTCCTCGGTATTATATTCAATCAATCGCTGAAATTGGAACAATTACTCAACGACCTGCTTGACTTTTCACAACTTGAATCGGGAAGGCTCGTTATAAAAAAGAAACTTGTCGATATTTGCAAGGTAGTTGAAAATGCAAAGAACACTGTACAAAAGCTTGCAGAAAACCACAATGTGCGACTCATAACTGATTGCTCACAAACTGATATCATATGTGACTCGCAGAGGATTGAACAAGTGATTGTAAACTTGCTAAGTAACGCAATAAAATTCTGTCATAGAAGCAAGGAAGATAGATATGCTAAGGTGTCAGTTGTAAAAGAAGACGAACAAGTAAAGATTATCGTTGAAGACAATGGTATAGGTATTCCTGAAGATAAGATTGAAAAGATATTTGATAAATTCTACAGAATTGATAATGACCTTACATATGAAATTCCGGGTACAGGTCTTGGACTTTCAATAGTAAAAGAGATAGTCGATCATCATGGCGGAATAATAAAGGTCCATTCGAAAGTTGGAATAGGTAGCACATTTGAAGTTATTCTTCCAAGTAAATGATAAAAACAATTTTTAAATGAGGAGTAAATCATGATAAAAGAGCTTCTTGGAACGATCTCAGAGATACCAACACCCGATGTCGTAGTACAACAAATTATATCGACCGCGTCAAGTCCGAACACGAGTGCAAAAGACTTGGAGAAAGTAATCTCCATGGATGTTGGTTTATCAACGAAAATACTTAGGCTTGTAAATTCCGCATATTACGGTCTTCCAAGAAAGATAACAAAACTGAGTGAAGCAATAGTAATTGTCGGATTTAAAACTGTAAGGAATCTTGCTTTGAGTGTATTCACGTACTCAGCTCTCCATTCCAAACATACATTTATCGACCACGATAAATTGTGGGCTCACTTTATGACGACAGCTATATTTGCAGAATACATTGCTAAGAATATAGGCTTTATGAATCGCGAAGAGGTATTTCTTGCAGGTATGATGCACGATGTAGGAAAACTGGCACTTGACCTGATATTTCCTACGTATATATTTGAACTTTCCAAAGTTAGTGAAGATAAAAAAGAACCATTTTTTATTGTTGAATACAAATGTGATATGGATAATCATATGGATGTGGGTGGGGAACTTCTCAAAGTGTGGAGATTTCCAGACGAATATGTTTCCGTAGCACAATTTCACGAAAAACCTTCTTTGAATCCTGATTCCCCACATATAGAAATGATATGTATAGTCCACTTAGCAAATGTATTCTCCAACATATTCTTACCCAGTGCGTCACTTTCTTATGGTAGTCCATACTTAGATCCTCTGATTTTCAACGTACTTGGTATAAAGCCATCGAATTTGCAAATCATCTACAATGAACTTGATAGGGTCTTCGATAAATCTAAGGAAATAATATACGGAGGTGTTAAAGATGAAGCAGGAGTATAAACTTAAAATGCTCGAATCTGAATTGAGAAAGGTCCTTTCGGAAGCATTGATGGAAATGAAAGACGAATACATTGATAACGTGAAATCCCTTATAACGTTTTCAAGAGTCGAAGTTTCCAAAGACAAAAGATATGCAGACATCTACATAAGCGTTCTGGGGGATGATAACAAAAGAAAAGAGATTTTAGAATATATTGAGTCGAAGAAAGGATACTTCAGAACGTTTGTTGCAAAAAATATAAGGATGTACATTGCACCTGAACTGAGGTTTAAAGATGATAGAGGTATCGAAGCAACTGTCAGAATCGGTCAATTGTTAGATTCTATTAAAGAAAATAAAACAAATGACGATAATAAATAAGGGATATTCTATCGGATGGAGGGGTTGGCCATGGAAGGTATAAAAGGAGTAGGTAGAAGCCCAATAGAACAGGACGTGTTTAACAACGTTCAAGCATCACAAGCTGATTCTTCAACTGCCATTTCAAAAGAAAAGAACGCCGTTCATCCCGATAACTTTGAAAACCAGGACTTGAAAAAAAAGGTAAGTGAAGAGATAGATCTCTTTAAGGAAAATTTTGATAAACTAAAGAAGATATTTAGAGGAGAGGCCGAATTTAAGATCGACCGGGATACAAATATGATAGTTATAAAAATCAAAGACCCCGAGACTGGGGAAATAATCCGTCAAATACCACCGGAACTTGCACTTAAGATGGCAAAGAATATACAAGAGCTACTGGGGGTCTTGATTGACGAAAGGGTGTGATGTTATGGACCTTTCAAGTATAGCCAATAATATTAATTACAGGTACCAACAATCTTCGCGAATGCAGATTGGTGGTGCTGTTAGTGGTTTGGATACACAGTCCATAATTGAAAAATTATTGGAAGTCGAGTCTATACCCCTCCAAAGGCTTAATGATAAGTATCTACAGTACACAAATCTCCAGAACGCTTACAGGAAGGTCTCTGATAAGATAAGAGATTTTTATACATACGTTGCCGATTTCTCTTTACAGGCAAATTTGATCCCAAAGACGGCGAATTCATCTGCAAGCAATATCTTAACAGCAACTGCTGCACCAGTCGCTCAAGATGGTGTTTACAACATTCAAGTTAATTCACTCGCTACAAACAGTACATTCATCGGTAGTAAGCTTGGAATTAACATCACAAACACAACAACGTACGCTGATATAAACAGTCGATACACTCCGTCAGATTCACAAGTTAAAATAAAAGTTGGCACATCCGAAACAACGATAAATGTCTCTGGAACCGACACGGTGAACGATATTGTAACTAAACTTCAAAATGCGTTATCTTCACTCGGTGCAACGGCTACAGTAACTTTTGATGAAAGTACCGAGAAATTAAGCATCACATCTGACAAGGCATTTCAAATTTCGAACGTATCGGGTAATTTCACTTTCGTCTTCAGATTGAACGATGCAAACTTGAAACAACAAGGAAGCAATTTCACCATTGAAAGTAGTGGCGATATTGGTGTTTATTCCCAGTACAAGACCTTGTCAGCTCTTGGGATTTCTTCAAACAAGACACTTACTATTAACAACAAAGATATATCTCTCACAACGACTGACACAATAAGCACTGTTATTCAAAAAATAAACAGCACTGCAGCCGATGTAAATGCTGTGTACGATGACAAAACTGGAAAGATAGTCCTTACAAGTAAAACAACAGGTGATAATCTTATAAACATCTCAGGTGACGCCAATTTGCTTTCTGCACTTAAACTTGATAACGGAACATTCACACTCGGACAAGTTGCACAAATTGACATAACTCTCAACGGCTACACACAACAAGTTACATCGAAGTCAAACACAATAACATACAACGGTCTAACACTATACTTATCAGCAACTGGAAACGCAACAGTTACGGTTAGCACCGACCGGGACAAGATAGTAGAGCGGATAAAAGACTTCGTAAACAAGTGGAATGAATTGGCAGATTTCCTATACACCAAGATAACAGAGAACAAAGTAACCAATAAGTCGGCAGACCAAATGAGCGAAGACGAAAAGCTCCAAGGACTACTTAAGAATGATTCTTTCATAAGGAGAATATTCGACCGATTCAAAAATTTCTTAACAACACAAATCGACGGAAAGACCTTAAATGATTTGGGAATCGCTTCTGGTGACACAGGTAAGAGTTTCCAGAATACAATGAAAGGTCGTATTACACTCGATGAGGAAAAGTTGAAAAAATTCATAGAATCCAACGGTACAGATGCGGTGTGGAAGTTCTTCGGTAACACGGACACGTATAAAGGCCTCGGTATCCAGTTGAAAGAATACAGCTACAATCTTACAAAGTTCAACGGTGAGATAGACACTGTTGCAGGTACTAATGGACGATTTGAGCGCGAAAAGAGAATTCTCTCACAACGAATGGTTACGATGATGGAATACTTACAAAAGAAAGAACAGCAACTTTGGGCAAAATATTCTTCACTTGAAAGTGCACTCGCCAAACTCCAGGCACAAGGTGGGTTCATGGCACAAGCTTTTGCCCAAAGGAAATAAAACATGTGTTATTTGCTCTTAGTATTTTTAAAATAACTACAGCACTCTTTCAAAAAGCACAGCTCACACTTTGGCGATACAGGTCTACAAATGCTCTTTCCAAATTCAACCATAGAACCATTTAATGGTCCCCACAGATGCGGGACCAGTATTTTTTTCAACTCCTCTTCCGTCTCCTCAGGTTTCTTAGTTATTACCCAGCCAAGTCTGTTAGAAATTCTGTGCACGTGAGTATCTACAGCAAGTGCCTGCTTATTAAAACTCACATAAAGCACTATATTTGCAGTTTTTCTACCAACACCAGGTAATTCAACAAGCTCCTCAAGACTATCTGGAACTTTTCCACCGTACTTTTCAATCAATATCTGAGAGGCCTTAGTAATCCTTTCAGCTTTCTCCTTGTATAACCCCGCTTGTTTTATAAGATGATACAAATCTTCCGGTTTGGCCTTTGCAACATCCTCAACACTTTCGTAAACACTAAACAAATTGTCTGCCGCTATCTTTGTGTTTTCATCCTTACTTCGCTGACTAAGAATCGTTGTAATTAAAACCTTGAATGGGTCTCTCTCTGTATGCTCTCGAGGAAAGTTCAATATTATCATCTCTGCCAAAGCGTTAAAGTCGTTACACTCAATTCCCTTTTTTCTCTTCATACCTTTCAATAAGCCCCCTTACATACAGCTCATCATTCTTCATCTGCCTTATCAGCTCTTCGATATTCTCAAATCGAATCTCTGGCCTCAGATACTCAAGAAACTCGACTCTGATTTCCTTGCCGTACAAGTCTCCTGAAAAATCAAGAATATAAACTTCGTACTTTATCTTCCTCGAATGTTCTACTGTTGGTCTAAACCCAACGTTTATGAGCCCATAATACTGATATGGTGTGTAAACCTTTACCAAGTAAACTCCGGTTGCTGGATCCAACAAATAGTGATCGGATCTCTTAATATTTGCAGTTGGGAACCCAAGTTTTCTACCAATTTGCTTATCTTTGTAAACAACTCCATGAATCGAATAATTTCTATCAAGGTACTTTCTCACCTGCTTTACGTCACCATTCTTAAGCAATGACCTTATAAGACTACTACTTATCCTTACGTTATCCACAAGCACAGGTGGCACTACATCAAGCAATATACCTCTGCTTTTACACATCTCATTTAATAAGTTCGTATCACCCGTACCACCTTTGCCGAATTTAAAATCATGTCCGATAACGATACCCTTTACACCTGTTGCAATAGAATCAAAGAACTCATTTGGTGTCATATCTTTTATATTTGGTAACTCGAGTATCTGCACATCACCATAGACTGATAGCATTTCCAATCTATCTTCTATCGATGTTATCAATCCGTCGAACTTCCCAGCGTAATACTCCATTGGATACAATATTGTGTATATCTTTGCAAAAGTATTGTGCTCTTCAGCTAACTGTGAAAGTCTCGAAAGAATCTTTTTGTGACCTTTGTGTACACCATCAAAAACCCCTATTGTAATGAACATATCCGCCCAGCTCCCATACCGAATTTCAGTTAATCTCTTGATTTCCTTAGAAATACCTGGCTAATCTCGATAAATCTCATAGGTCTATGTACTTCAGAACCAAAATCGAGCCTTATAAATACTATTAATGCTGTTATCCTAAGTCCAAAAGCTATCATGAACATAACATTGTAGCCTGTGAGTCCAAGAAATCTTAAATCTTTTATCGCATTTAGTGTATAACCACCTGTGTAAGAAGCAATTAGTGATGCTATACCTGCAACAAGAGAATGCATTGATATATATATCTCGCTCGGCTCATCAACTATCTTCAACAGCAAGGTAAAATAGGCGAGGTTTATAGCACTCCACGCCAATGCCGCAATTGTTACGTCTATTAGCAGGAGATGCTTGTAATTAGTTGGTGTCATTATTGAATAAAGGAAAGGTATACCAAGTGCAAGAGTAATACCGTATCTTATCATATTCTTCTCGCCAACTTTCTCGGAGACTTTGCCATAAAAGGTATAGAAAAACATTGCAAGAAGAGAATTAACTATGTTGATGACTCCCAAAAACGAATACGGAACTTTCAGCTGTGAAACTTCAAAATAGCTGAAGAACGGACCAGCAAATTGGATTGCAAAGTTCCATATAAAGACAAAAATGATGAAATTTCGGAATTTCTTATTCCTTAACGTTCTAAATGGCACCAAAAGTCCGTACTCCGCAACTTTTGTCTCTGGAATATCATGCAAATAGAGAAGATATGAAGTAATAACGAACACCACAGAAGAAAAGGCATAGACCATAATCAAAGCAGTTTTTCTCTCAAAATATTGCAAGATCAATGAATAGGAAACCCATGCAATTAATCCCGCAAAGGTAGCAATTGTGTTCCTTATGCCAAAGTACCTATTCCTAATATCCTCGGGGACAATGTTCTTCATTGCAGAGGTCCACAAACTACCCACAAGACTATTTAAAATGCTAAAGATCATAAATGGCAGCGCTACAATGAACTTATTAGTAAGTCCAGTAACAAGTGAAATTGGTACAATCACGAAGCTCACTCTGGCAACGAGTGCAAGCCAAAATATTGCACTCTTTTTTGACGGAATAAATTTGTAGATGATTGGTGTGAAAAACTGAATAAGTTGAGATGTTGCTGGTAAGACCGCTAACACGGAAACAAGCACAGGATCAAAATCATAATAGAGCGCTAAAGTAGAGTAGACAAATCCCTGTGTTGCATTGAAAGCTAAGGTATATAGCGCTCCTTCTAATATCGAAAACTTCATGGTTCTTGCATATTCAACCGCCATCGTAAATCGAAATTCCCCCTCCGAATTGCGCAACTAAGCTGATTATCCCTTCACATTAAATCGTACCACCAAATATCTGTTTTTTGAATACGAAAATTTAGAAAGTATTTTAAAGAAAGTGCCTCAGGTTCCCCTGAGGCAGAATTTGAATTGTTAATTCTAATTATTTCAATCCCGTTCGTGCAATGCCTCTTACAAAGTATTTTTGTGTGAAGAGAAATATAATTACGACAGGAAGAATACTAAACGTTGCAGCCGCCATTAGCAAGTTGTACAGAGTTCCAACGTCTGAGCTGAAGGCTTGCAAACCAACTGTAAGCGTCCTATATTTTGGACTGTTCGTCACTATCAATACCCACAGGAACGAGTTCCAACTACCAACAAACTTTAAAAGCGCACTAGTAATAATAACGGGCTTACTCAAAGGTACAACGATTTGCCACAAAAACCTCCAATGAGAAGAACCATCAATCTTTGCTGCATCGAATAACTCTGTTGGAATGCTCATAAAATGCTGTCTCATGAGGAATATCGAAAAGACACTAACTATCCATGGAATTATGAGGGCATAATAGGTATCGATCCAACCGAACTTTGTAATTGTGATGAAATTTGGAACGAGCAGAACTTCACCAGGTACCATCATCGTAGCAAGGAATATGCTGAAAAGTATATTCTTACCTGGGAATTGCATCCATGAAAATGCATAAGCAGCCATTGCAGAGACTATAATCTCCAAAATTGTTGTAACCACAGCGATGAAAACCGTATTGAGATAATACCTTCCAAATGGTGCAGCTTTCCAAGCTAATGCATAGTTCTGGAAGATATTCTTAAAGACATCAGAAGTGCTGAAATTCAACTTTGCAGTGGTTATGTTATCGTCGATAAAGTATACTGGATGGACACCATCCATGATAATCTCGATGTTCTTTCCTTCCTTAACAAGAACTTCCTTAACAAAACTTGGTGCGGAAAGAATGCGCCAAGCATAGTATGTCCTCTCATATATCGACCTTAACATTTGCAGTTCTAAGGCATTGAGTGCAATATCCCTGAAAACCTTATCTGCATCGGTTATTTCTTGTGAAAAGGCATCGAGTTTTGACTTCGTAGCAGAGTATGTTAAATTAAAACCTAAGGTCTCTTCAAGTGTCTTAGTGAAGTTTTCGAAAGATACAGATAACAACGTCTGAGAATCAAGCCCATTTTCAGATGCAAGGCTAATCAGATTTCCGATAAGAGCTTTCAGCGTCGCAAGATCACCACTATTCACATTATAATTCATTAAAATCGTATCATCGAGATTCTTAGCAACCTCTTCAACAACGTTCGAAAGGGAGGAATTCCTTATAGCCCTCTCTATGAGCTCTCTATCCCTTAAATCCTTTGAGCGTTTAATAAGTAATTCGGTGCGCTCTTTATTACTCAAAGGTACAGCTACAACGTCTACATCACTAATCTCCCTTTGAATATCCGAAAAGTACTTGTACACCTTCAAATAAAAATCAATGTTAACAACATAATTTCCAATCCCGTTAGTTACAGCATTGTTGTAATTATCACTGATTTCGTTAGTTCCAGAATAAATGAAATTGTATTTTCCCAGCATATCTCTTATCTCAGCTATTTCTTTATCACTTAGTACTAACTCCGTACCAGCCTTGTACCTTTGCAATTCAGATATGAGCAATTCAATATCTTTGAGCACTTCATTAAGAAAGTTTTGAAATCTAATCCTTTCATCATCGTTGGCAATACGCTCTATTCCAAACGTAGATAACGTATCAATCGCGTCCGAAAGCGAAGTGAGAGACCCAATTAACCCATCTATAAATATGTCTCTTTTAAAATACGGATTTGAACCATTTTTATAATACAACAACACAGATTCGAAGAATTCTTCAGGTTTCTGTGTATCGACATTGAATCCTTTAGGTACTACAAGTTGAGAAAGAAAATTTTTGAAACTGTTAATGTCAACACCAGGAGAGTACCTTGCACCTTTTAATGGTATACTCAGAGTACCTCTATTAAATGGGTCATCGTTAACAGTGAAGTTGAGTCCTGGACTTTTTTTCGCAATAAACGATAGAGCTTCTCTCAAACTCAAACCTTTAACAGTTGAGCTCGTGCCTGTCGAAGGTATTATCTTAACTATTCGACGAGTAGCAAATGAACCTGTTGTCCATCGTGGTGGCCAGGAATTGACTTCCGATGGCATCTTAAAAGATGTAACAATCATCCAAGCGAATGGGGCAATCATAATCACAGCGCCTATTAGCAGTAAAACATATATAATGACCTTTTTCAATTCTCTCATACAACTTCCCCCTCAGCTGACATACTCGACAACTTTGTCGCCAACTCTGTACTGGATAAATGTAAATACGAGTATAACCAAGAATAGTAAGTAAGCAGCTGCACTTGCTATCCCCATTCGTTGTTGCCGATAGAAAAGGTCAAAGACATAATAGACCATCGTCATACCACTATTTCCATATGGACCGGGTAGACCATCGTAGAGAATAAATACTTCCTGAAAGACCTTAAAAGCACCTATAACCGAAACGATTAAAAGGAAGAAAGTTGTTGGTGAAAGAAGAGGCCACGTGATTTTTAAGAACTTCTGTAAACTATTAGCTCCATCGACGTCCGCTGCTTCGTAGTAGAATGTATCAATATTCTGCAACCCAGCCAAAAAGATCATCGCGTTGTATCCAACGGTCTTCCAAATTGCAACTATACTCACAGTTGGTATCGTCCACTTTGCAGCTTTTAACCACTTAACAGGTTGCATTCCCATTGATACCAGTAGGTAATTCAAAAGACCGACATCGTCATTGTATATCCATTTCCATATAAGACCAACGGCAACACTTGAGGTAACAAAAGGTATGAAGAAAGAAGTTCTGAAAAATGCCTTGAATTTTATCTCGTTGTTCAAAAGCAAAGCTATGAGCAGAGAAAGTATCAATCCAATCGGCACAGTTAAGATAACGTAATAAGTTGTGTTTGTAAGTGCCTTAAAAAACAAGTTTTTCTCGGATGCATCGATAAAATAATCGATAATACCATAACTCTGATTTTTAAAAACACCGCTGAACTTAAATTCCAAAAGCACATAACCAAGAAGCCACATTGTAAATCCAAGCCACATGTGTTCTTTCATCAATTTGGAATCCACAAGCTTTTTATATAGTAACGCAAACATTAGAATTGCCACAGCTACTAATAAAATGCTCAGAACCAAAAAAGAGAGCTGGGATCTTACAATAAAGTACAAAACCATTAAAGTAAGATAAGATACCAAGAAAATAGAGCTCTTAACATCCACCCTTCTTTTCAACAGCATCTCAGCGATCAAAAAGATAAAAACAACTGTGAGAAAAGCAAGGGAAATGTATAAAGCGCTATAAAGAATACCTTTGTAGAGTGGAAATTTAACAGGATAATCAAATTTCAATATCTCTTTGTAATTCCCAAACCCATAAAAATATGGATTTTTCATATTCCTAAAATCCCATTTGAAGAAACTCAAAACAAAAGAAAAACCTATCGGCCAAAATGTAAATATACTCAGAACAATAAGAGATGGAAGTAGGAAGAGATATGCCAAAACACTTTCCCTCGTCCTCCTGGCTTTTAAACCAGTCACAGTTTCACCTCCAAATATGTCTACAACCAAATTATAATATGTAAGCTGCCATATTTTCATCCTGAACTATACTGCCTATTTTCTTACCAACAAACTCACTATCAACAACTATCTTCTTTTCCTCAACTTCTGGTGCATCGAACATTATATCTTCGAGTACCTTTTCGACAACTGTATAAAGTCTTCTCGCGCCGATGTTTTCCATCTTTTCATTTAGCTTAAACGCAATCTTTGCGATTTGCCTTATCGCATCATCAGTGAACTCAAGTTCAATACCCTCCGTATATAAAAGCGCCTTGTATTGTTTTATGAGTGCATTTTCTGGCTCGGTCAATATCCTTACAAAATCTTCTTCTTTAAGTGGTTCAAGTTCCACACGTATTGGGAATCTTCCCTGAAGTTCAGGAATCAAGTCCGTTGGCTTTGACATATGAAATGCCCCAGCACCTATGAAGAGTATGAAATCCGTTCTGACAGGCCCATATTTTGTCGAGACAGTGGTTCCCTCGACTATTGGGAGTAAATCTCTTTGAACACCCTGTCTTGAAACATCTGGTCCGTGCGATTGCCCTCCACCAGCAACTTTATCGAGCTCATCGATAAATATAATTCCACGCTCTTGTGCCAGTGCAACCGCCTTCTGTACAACTTCATCCATATCTATAAGCTTTTCAGATTCTATAGATGTGAGAATCCTCCTTGCTTCTGATATCTTAATTCTTCTTCTTTTTTTCTGCTTTGGAATTATATTGCCAAGTATCTGGGAAAAGTCGATACCCATATCTTCCATATCTGGCATACCAACAAAACCAACTCCGGGCTGATTTACCTCAATATCTATTTCTATCTCCATATCTTCAATTTCTCCATTGGCAAGCTTTTCTTTCAATTCGGCTCTTCTTCTTTTTGCATCGTAGTCTTCTGGTTGTTCTTGCTGTTGGAACCCTTGGAAACCAAATATATTTGCAAAAGGAGCACTCTGTTTTTTTATAGGCACAAGTGCATCAAGTATGCGCTCATCAACGAGCCCTTTTACCTTCGGTTCAACCTCTTTAACCTTTTCTTGCTTAACCATACTTACAGCAATCTCTACGAGATCTCTAATCATCGAATCGACATTCTTACCAACGTATCCAACCTCTGTAAACTTAGTCGCCTCGACTTTTAAGAAAGGTGAGCCAGAAAGTTGTGCAAGTCTTCTTGCTATTTCTGTTTTTCCAACACCGGTTGGTCCAATGAGCAATATATTCTTTGGAATTACTTCCTTTCTCCACTCCTCAGGAAGTCTCTGCCTTCTTATTCTATTCCTAATTGCTATCGCAACAGCTTTCTTTGCTTCTCTCTGTCCAATAATATACTTATCAAGCTCAGCAACTATTTGACGCGGCGTCAGTTTATCAAAATCATGCATTACTATCACCTCCAACGGAATTATTTAAACATAGATATCCTTTAAACTTACTGGGAGCTCTTTTTCCTGAGTAACATAGGCAAGTGACCATTGACCAACAATCAATTTTTCAAACGCTCTTTTTACATCTTCTTCTGTAACGCTCTTAACATTCTTTATAATCTCGTCAACACTTCTTGCTGGCACATCATTCGCCAAGTATTGCGTATACAAAGAGATAAGCGAAGATGTACTTTCAGTTAGTAATTCGAGATAACCAAGCAACCTCTTTTTACCGTAGTCAAATACTTTCTTGGTAATCTTCAAATTTCTAAGAAGTTCGAATAATTCCTTGACCAGCTTCTCAGCATTTTCAAAAGACGTTGCAGCGTAAATGAGTGAAACTCCCCATTCCTTACTCTGAAATTGAGAAACACTGATGTCATAGACAAGCGCTTTCTTTTCTCTAATCTGCTCAAATAAGATGGAACTCATTCCACTACCAAGGAGCGTTTTCAACACCATTCCAGCGTAGATGTTATCGTCATCGGATAGAGGAACCCCATCATGTGCGAACAAAAAGTGAATTTGCTGAGTTTCTTTAAATTTATCACACACAATTCCTGTCTTCAACTTTGAACTATGCTTTGCGGTCTTTATACCTTCGTTAAGATCAAGTTCTTTGACCAACTTCAAATCTTTCTCATCAATATGACCTGCTATGATAACTTTAATGTTGTACGGAGAGTACATCTCAGCATGGAATTTTTCGATATCGTCCCGTGTTATATTCTTAATCGTTTTCTCAGTTCCAATTATTGATTTTGAATGTGGTCCTTCAATAAGCTCTTCGAAAAACTTGTTAAAGAGCCTCTGCTCTGGTACCTCCAAATCTGAATAGTACTCTTGAAGTATTATCTTTCTTTCGAGCTCCACATTTCTGGTGGTGAATTCCGGCTCGAAGACTATCTCCCTGAGTATATTAAATGCCGTTTTAAAAAAAGACGATGGGACCTTGGCATAGTATACAGTATCTTCTTTATCCGTCCATGCATTCAACAGACCGCCAACTTGTTCAATTGGAAACTTTATTTCCTTTAGAGTCCTTCTCTTTGTCTTTCTAAATACCGTATGCTCGATAAAGTGAGATATTCCGAGCAAATGGTCCGGCTCATAGACCGGACCAGATCCAACAATAAATGCAATTGTCGCTGAGTGAACGCCTGGAATTTCGTAGTAATAAACAGTTTCAGATATCTGAATCATACAGTTATTCTTCCACCCTCCTAAGTTGGAACCTTCCATTTTCTTCAACCTGCATAACTTCAACCTTTATTCTATCGCCCACCTTGAAGGATGTCGGTTTTGCTTTTCCAAGTTTACTTGAATGAGCCAAACCTACTTTACCAGGTGCTATTTCAACAAATACACCGTAATTCTCGACTCTTGTCACACGACCATCAAAAATATCTCCAGCAGAGATATCTCTAAACATATTTTTGATGTATTCAATAACTTCTTCAACCTTCTCGGCATCGACTCCGCTAACTGTTACTTTTCCCGTCGCATCATCGAGTGATATCTCAACATCAAACATCTTGATTAAAGACTTTATCGTCTTTCCACCTGGTCCAATCAACTCACCAGAACGTGCCGGATCTATGTAGAACCAGCTGATTCTTGGTGCGTACGGTGACAGTTCCTTTCTTGGCTGCGGAATAGTTTCGTACAATTTGCTCAAAATGAACATTCTTGCTTTTTTAGCTTGATAAAGAGCTGTTCTCAAAAGCTCTTCACTTATGCCTGACACTTTACAGTCCATTTGAAAAGCCGTGATACCATCACGCGTTCCTGCAACTTTGAAGTCCATGTCTCCCCAGTGATCTTCAAGTCCAAGAATATCTGTCAAAACTACCGACTTATCACCTTCAAGCACCAACCCCATTGCAACACCTGCTACGTGCTTTTTAACAGGTACCCCAGCATCCATCAAAGCAAGTGATGCAGAACAAACTGTCGCCATAGATGAAGAACCGTTCGATTCAAGAATCTCAGAGACAACCCTTATCACATAAGGGAATTCCTCCTCTGGGGGAATAATCGCCTTAACAGCCCGTTCAGCGAGATGACCGTGACCAATCTCCCTTCTGCTCGTTCCTCTAAGTGGTTTCACCTCACCAGTTGAAAATGGTGGGAAATTGTAGTGAAGGATAAATCTCTTGGTGCCCTCTTCTATGAGCGTATCAATTATCTGCTCCTCCGCTGGTGAACCAAGTGTTACAATACCGAGGCTTTGAGTTTCACCACGTGTGAAGAGCGATGAACCGTGTGTTCTAGGTAACAGTCCCACTTCACAAGTTATTGGTCTTATATCCTTTGGTCCCCTTCCATCAGCACGCACACCACGTTCTATGATAATCTTTCTCATAAGCTTTTTTGAGAGTTCATCGTACTTCTCTTTGAGTGGAATTGCATATTCTTCTTGCTCTTCCTCACTTATATTATTCTCTTCAAAGAATTTTTGGACGATACTCTCGTAATATTCATCAGCCATTTCTGCACGTTCTTGTTTTCCACGGATGAAGATTCTCTTTTCAAGCTCAGCCATATCTACATATTCTGCAAATTTTTCAACAAGCTCAACATTATATTTTGGTTCGGGCAGTGGCATCTTTTCAACGTTGAATTCCTTCAAAACTTCTTCCTGGAATGCAACGATTTCTTTAATTGCTTTGTGTGCAACCATAAGTGCTTTAAGCATCTCATCTTCACTTACTTCCTTTGCTTCACCTTCAACCATAGTTATTGAGTCTTTCGTTCCAGCAACAACAATGTCTATCTTGCTTCTTTCGAGTTGTTCTGCTGTTGGAAATACGACAAACTCACCATCGACGTATCCAATTTGAACACCAGCTACGATACCATCAAATGGTATCTTTGAGATATTAAGTGCCAATGAAGCGGCAGCAACTCCAAGCACATCAGTAGGACAATCCGTATCAACAGAGAGAACGGTTACAATAACCTGCACTTCATTCCTCAAAGTTTTTGGAAATAATGGTCTAATTGGTCTGTCGATGAGTCTTGATGAGAGAATTCCACTTTCTGAAGGCTTACCTTCTCTCTTTACGAAGCCACCAGGTATCTTACCAGCTGCGTAGTACTTTTCCATAAACTCTACTGTAAGAGGTACGAAGTCAATACCTTCTACGACGTTATCTGAAACGTTGACTGTTGCAAGGACAACACTATCTCCAAACCTTGCCCATATTGAACCTGCAGATTGCTTTGCAACCTTACCATGTTGAAATACCCATTCCTTACCAAAAAGCGTCTTTCGCCACTCTCTTACATTCATAAAAGCACCTCCGTATAGTTGACTAATTATTATCAATTACATCTTCTGTACTGCATCATATTATTTTATCATATAAGGATGCATTTTTGTATCTATCGTATGAAAAAAACTCAAAAATATTAAGAATAAAAAGCGAAAAAGTTCCGGGGGTCCCCGGAACTTTTGAAATCACACATACTGTGATTATTTTATCATTCCTTGGAATCCCATAAATGCCAAAGAGAGTAGAGATGCCGTTATCATTGAAATTGGGAGGTTCAAAAATGGCTTTGGAATATCGTAAAGTTCCAACCTCTCCCTAATTCCAGAGAATATAATGAGTGCGAGCAAAAATCCAAGTCCAGCACCAAGTGCGTTAAAGACTGATTCAAAGAACGTGTATTTCGACAAACTGTTAACTATTGCAATACCGAGAATGATACAATTTGTTGTTATCAGTGGAAGGTATATACCCAATGCTTCGTAAAGTGTTTCATTATTCTTTTTCAAGAATGCTTCAACGAATTGGACAAACGTAGCAATAACAAGTATAAAGACGATAGTTCTCAAAAATTCCAGATGAAGATTGATCAGCAATTGGTCAAGTGCCCATGAAAAAGCTGAGGACATAACCAGTACAAAAGTCACCGCAACCCCCATTCCAAGTGCCGTGGATGTCCTCTTTGAAACGCCAAGGAATGGACATATTCCAAGAAACCTTACAAATACGTAATTATTAACAAGCATTGCTGAAAGTAAAATCAAAAAGAGTTTCATTTGACTTCACCAGCCTTTTGCTGATTTTGCTGTGTTTGTTGGACTTGCTGAGCTGCTTTCTTAGCTTTTTCTTGACTGTTTATGGAAATTGTAGCAAAGAGTGCTGCCAAAAGCCCGAGTGCTAAATACCCTCCAGGTGGTAATATCATAACGAACATGTTGAATGCTTTACCCCGAACATTTATATCAAAAATTGTTCCGCTTCCGAGCAGTTCCCTTATACTCCCCAAAAGAGTTAAACTCAGGGTAAACCCAACACCCATTCCAAGTCCGTCGAGGAGAGAATCCACAACGCCATGTTTTGATGCATAAGCCTCGGCTCGTCCCATAATAATACAGTTAACAACTATAAGCGGTATAAAAAGTCCAAGAGTCTTCCACAAATCGTATGTAAATGCGTGCATAAGCAAATCCACAATAGTAACGAATGTTGCTATTACAGTAATAAATATAGGTATTCTTATCTTTTCTGGCACGGTCTTCCTTATAGCTGAAATAGCTATATTCGACATAACGAGGACTGCGGTTGCAGCAAGCCCCATACCAAGTCCGTTTTTAGCACTCGTTGTCGTAGCAAGCGTAGGACACATACCGAGCACCTGGATATATGTTGGGTTTTCCTTTATGATCCCTTTTGTAAATTCTGATAACTTGGATGCCATCACTGTCCACCTCCAAGGTGCTTCTCTCTAAGGAACTTATACATCGCATTAAGCGAATTAACAACTGCTCTTGGAGTGATAGTTGCACCAGTCATTACGTCTGAGACTTTCACAATACCTTCTTGCTTTGCTCTCTCTGGATCCAGATTTTGCTTTCCTGCATCTTTATCAACCTTCAAACCAGCCTTTAGCCCACTTTCTAGAATAGGATAAAATCTTGCCTGATTTGCAGGTTCTGATATCTTTGCACCAAGTCCTGGTGTCTCTTGTGAATAATCAAGAACTTTTATTGCTTTTAAAGAGAGCTCGCCAGAATTTTCATCGAGCTTAAATGCTGCCATTGTTAAAACATTACCACCGTATCCAACAGCATATCCCGAAAGAATGTAATATTTAGCCCCTTGTGTTTGGAACTCGTAAACAGGTGAAATCACTGTTCCAACGCCATCTTCGTATATTACCTTTCCCATCTCGTTTCTCTTTTCAACAACGGTCTTCTTCACTTCATCGAGGGGCACTATCTTCTTATCATTTTCATCTGTAAGCAAGAAAGACATCGAAGAAATGATATTCGCCAATTCAGCTTCTGCTATCCTCGTTTGTGTATACTGATAAACAAGTGCAAGAAGAATACCAGCGATGACTGTATAAACCATCAAAGTAATACTAAGCTTCCACATTTTACTTTTGTTATTGCTCATTGTTTTTGCCTCCCGAATATCTTAGGCTGGGTATGTCGGTCAATGATAGGAACAAGTCCGTTCATAAGGAGTATAGATAGAGAAACCCCTTCTGGATACCCACCTAAGTATCTGATTAACATTGTCATTATACCACACCCAAGACCAAATATAGCTTGTCCTTTTAGTGTCATTGGACTTGTGACCATATCAGTTGCCATAAAAAGTGCACCAAGCACGAGTCCACCTGCAAGTAAATGGAACAATGGTGAACCAAATCTTTCGGGGTTGACCATGTAAAAAATCGTGGAAATAAGCAACACACTACCTATATAAGTAGCTGGTATAATAATCTTTATACGTCCTCTGAACAATAGATACAAGAAACCGAGGAATAAAAGTACCGCACTCGTCTCACCAATACACCCACCTACATTTCCGAATGCCATATCAAGGTAGTTTGTGCTTTCCATAACCTTACTGAAACCTTCCAATTTTAAAATTGCAAGTGGTGTTGCGGTTGTTTGGGCATCTGTATACCAACCTGTAAACGATGCAATTGGTTTATACCAAGTTGTCATCGCAGTTGGGAATGAGGCCAAAAGGAATACCCTTGCTGCAAGCGCTGGGTTGAAGATATTCTGACTAAGTCCACCAAATGTATGTTTGACAATTGCTATTGCAAACAAAACACCTATTAATAGAACCCACCAGGGCGTCGCAACGCTTAAATTAAGTGCAAGAAGCAGACCTGTAACTGCTGCACTACCATTTGGAACGAAGTTCTTATCCTTTCTCAAAACCCTCATGATGAAAAATTCAATAGCTTCCGCACTTACCACACCAATTACCGAAAGCACAAGTGCGTACATGCCAAAAAAGTATGTTGCTGCAATCACTGAAGGTACAAGCGCAATAAGAACATCAATCATTATCTTTCTTGTAGAATCTTGTGTCCTAACATGTGGTGCAGAAGAAGTTAACAGCTTCATTTCTTACCACCACGCAGTGTACGATATACCTTCTTAGCAAGTTTTATTGACTTAACATGCTCCACATTTGCAGGACAGATGTAAGTACAAGAGCCACATTCAATACAATCGAGTAGTCCAATCGCAACAGCTTCCTCGTATTTCTTTTTTCTTGAAAGCAAATCGAGCAGGTACGGTTGTAAATTCATCGGACACACTTGGACACAATAAGAACATCTTATACAATTCGTGCTTTCACGTTTTTGTTCTGTAATAATAGTAATTCCATTATTTCCTTTAAGGATAGGAGTATCGACAGATGGCACAGGGATACCTGTCATAGGTCCACCCATAAGCACCTTCAACTCATTGTAACCAGCTGCGAATCCGCCGCCAAGATTATCTACAATCCAAGATATTGGTGTACCTATTCTAACCCACCAATTGCCTCTCTTATTCACTCCCTCACCAGTCAGAGTCATTCCGCGTTCTACGAGGGGCTTACCATCAACAACTGCTTGCTTTATCGCAATCATTGTGCTTACGTTCTGAACAACTACTCCGACATCGGCTGGAAGTCCTCCACTCGGCACTTCACGACCTGTGACAACCTTTATAAGCTGTTTTTCAGCGCCCTGAGGATACTTTGTCTTCAGTGCGGCAACTTTTACCTTGCCATTCCACTTTTTCTCTAAGTACTCGATTGCATCCTTTTTGTTACTCTCAATACCTATATAGACCTCTTTTACACCAAGAACCTTCTTTGTAATCTCAATACCTTCAAGCACTTCTTCATCCATTTCGAGCATTTCTCGGTGATCGATCGTTAAGTAAGGTTCACACTCAGCACCATTGATTATCAAAATATCTACCGGTTTTGACGGGCTGAGTTTCACATGAGTTGGGAACATTGCACCACCAAGTCCAACAATACCAGCTTTCTTAACTTGCTCGATTATCTCTTCTTTGCTAGCCTTTGACCAATCGAGCTTTGGTAAGAGCTCCCATTCATCATCGCCAGTTCTCTCAATAGTCACTGCTTCAACAGCCATTCCATGCACCGCACTGTTCACCTTAGCTATGTTTGTAACAGTTCCTGTTATCGGTGAATGTACGTAAGCAGAAATCGGTCCTTGCGGTTCACCAATAACCTGACCAGTTTTAACATGCTGACCTACTTGAACAACAACCTTAGCAGGTGCACCGGCATGTTGTGCCATCATTACGATAACTTTGTCTGGTAATGGAGCGCGTTGAATCTTTTCATGCTCTGTTAACTTCTTCTCAGGAGGATGAACTCCTCCTTTGAACGTAAGCAATTTCATTCACCACACCTCCCAGTTAGACAAAAATTTGAATAAAGATAAAAATTACAGATATCCAAAGAAAAAAATTCCTGGGTCATTTCTAGCAGTCTACATTTATTATACATGAAAAGTCATGGTTGTTAAAGACTAAATTTATCTAATTTTTCTGAATTTTCGCACTTTTTTTGTTTTTATACTATTTACACTATATGATATACGAATCTATCTTCGTATTTGAAAGCTATAAAATCTTTGCAAAGTGGCATCTTGCGTCTGAACATTTGGACTTTTGCTGGCTCAAAAGCTACCCTTATATTTTTATTTGGTAAGATTTTCATACTTTGTACACCCTCGAAAGGTATGTCTTTATAATATCCATAAAACCTTAGTAAAGAGATATTGTACTTCTCACTTAAAGCTTTAACTGCGTTCAGTATCTTTACTTTCTCTACATATTCTTCTGGGAGAAAATCTGTGGAATAGATATTAGGTGGGATTAGGTCTGACTCTGACAATCTGAATTGAAACTCTGAAGACGCTTTTTTGAAATTCGAAACGTGGTACTTAATTATTTTCTGTTCCAAAAGAACCAATTTGTGTTTTTCAAGCATATCAACAGATTTGCATTTTGCATGAAATTGTGGAAACTGGAATTTTTTTAGATTTAAATATTCTTTTCCTACTCTCTGAGATACTTCTAACGACCTTATCGAAACATCATTGCTGGATACTGTGGAATCAACAATCTTTAAATACATATCATCTATAGTATCGCATATGGATATATCTTTATTTTCAAACTTTAAACTATTTACAGATGAGTCAAATTTAGCCTTAATCTCTCTCACAATTGCAGAAGTTATTTTAAATCCATCAAAATCGACTGAAAAACCAACGTTGAATTCCTTAGTTTTTGTTGACATAGAAAGTTCCGTACTTTTGTATTTCAAAAAGCCTAATTCCATCTTGAGTGTTTCTACTATTTCTCTTGCAATTCGCATACATATTCCAACGCCTTTTCAATTCTATCGAATGGCTCAATTATATCGAGTTTGGACGCATAATCTACAATTTTTTGAACCACTGAATCGTCGATTTTTATACCCTCTTGGAATGTAATTCTGATACTTTTTTTATTCAAGTTGACTATTACCTCGTTGTTCTCTTGCTTCTCTTGAACCATTTGTGGGAGGATGGTAATCATGACAATATTCTTTTCAAATAACAAAGAAGGATCTTGGACCAAAATTAACTCAGGTCTATTTTCTACCTTCTGAATCAACCCTTTTGCTATTATTTCTGTATGTAGGTAAAACTCAAGCGAGCTTCCGTAGATAATTTCTTGGAGCTTGGTTGGAGTTATCGGCTCGGAATATTTAAATTCCATAGGAATGCCATATTCGTTGACAACCAGTAAACCTCCAATATGCTTTCCGCCGATATTTAGAATGCTTAGGTATCCAATCATACTTTCACATCCAAGATGTGTGCCTCGTTTTGATTAACTATCTTTTCTTCTTTCCTTTTCTCTTCCTTCGAACGATTTGAAAAGTATTCCCCTTGACTCTTGCCATCAGTTGCGGTTTTAACTTGTTTTTGCTCAGTTCCTTGAACACCCGTAGTACTTCGCATTTGAATTTGCGTCTTTCGTTCAACCACCTGAGCGCTATGCACCGTAGCCGCTTGGGCAACGTATTGTTGAATACTAAGCATATGAGAATTCTCATGACTTACCTTGAGGAATATAGTCTGGTTCTGGACACCACTTATTGGTTCAGCCATTCTGTTCACCTCTGAGCATCTTACGAAGTTTCGAGAAAATTGCCCCAACGATTTGAGAGACTCTTGACTCGGTAACACCAAGTACAGCTGCAATTTCCTTTAAAGAGAGGTCGTGCTCGAATCGCAAAGAAAGTATCAGCTGCTCTTTTTCATCTAATTTATTTATCGCCTCAATTAACTGTTCATAAAGTAGGGATTTCCAAACTTGCTCCCTAACATCTTCACTGTTTGCAACATCAAAAGCATAGGTTCTTTCATCATCTTCAGAGCCAAACAAGTACTCATCAAGGTTAACGTACTGTTTAAGCAGCAATTCATTGTAGATTTCTTGCACTTCTTTGATGCTCAGCCCCAAAATTTCTGAAAGCTCATCGTATGTTGGTAATCTTTGATATTTCGAGTAATATTCTGCAATTAAATTGTCAAGCCTCTTTATATCCTGCCTTACATTCTTTGGAAGATAATCTAACTTTCTTAGATAATCGATCATAGCACCTTTAATTCTTGTGTATACATAAGTTTTAAAAGTTGCACCGTAGCGAAGGTCGTATTTATCAATTGCCTGCAATAAAGCTATTGTCCCTTCTTGTATAAGGTCATCGAGCTCAACATTATGGGGTAGATTCGATTTGATTTCTCTTGCCAATCTACTAACAAGAGGAAGGTATTCTTTTACAATTGAATCCTTATTCACTATCAAATCTCGACAACCTCCACAGCATCACCAGTCTTGACTTTTCTAATGAGCAACTTACCGCTTTCAATATCGTATTCGATACTTCGCGCCTTATTACCACCTGTATCTTCTGCGAGCAACTTTACGCCATTTTTTTGGAGTGCAAGTTTGACGCTCTCGGCGTTTCTTGCACCAATATCCATCGCAGACTGAAACATAGAAGCACCGCCTGCGATCTTTGCTTCCAGTCTGTTCCGCGAAGCGCCCATCTTTACCAATTCTTCGATGACAAGTGATACACCTGTATCAGCAAATTTTCCAGGGGTGTTAGTTGGTTTACCGCCACTATCAGGCAGCATAACGTGGACCATTCCACCTACCTTCGCAACCGGGTCTCTAATACACACACCAACACACGAACCCAGTCCGAGAGTTACTAAAATCGCAGGATTCTTTTCCACCGCCCATTCTCCGATACCTATAATTACCTTTCTCTTCATACTTCTCACATCCCAAGCGCCTTCAAAAGTTTCTCAAGTGAATCGACTGATGGAACGAGCAATAGATAACCCTGGAGCTGTCTTTCAACCCCTTCTATTTCGATAAGTGTTTCGATAAGCATTATATTCTCTTCTCCAGCAATTGCGAGTGGTAAAGATATTTCGGAGATTATGGCACTAATCATATCAACTATTAATTCTGGTGGTTCGGGATTTATAAAAAGATTTGTAAAACCTGCAAGTGCCGTCACATATGAACCACACATGATATTACCAATTTCCTTAAGCATAGATGCGGTAAATTCATCGAGTTCAGTAACATCTGAAATCTCCATACCGGTTAAAACTCGAGCAAGCGTTTTCACAGTTGTTAGGTCGAAAATGAGAAGTATCTCACCAATCATATCTTCTTGCAATTTCATCTTTATTGAAGCCACGATCTCTTCTGGATTCTCGAAGAGAAACGGAATCTTTGAAATGGGGACTACTTTAACTTGCGGTACAGAGATATCTACCTTTTTGTCCAGCATCGTTGAAAGAGCGGTAGCAGCGTTTCCAGTTCCTATATTTCCAACCTCTTTTATTGCATCGAGTTGTGCCTCTGTAAGTTTCTCGAGCATTAATATTCCTCCTCTCGAAAGTATAATTTTTTAACAAGTTATTTAGTTTGCTTCATTTTCAATTCTTTTTGGAAGATGTACCTCACCAACAGTTTCTCAGTATTTGGTTGTAAATCAAGAAATTGCACTCCGTATATGAAACCATCTTCTGTATGCTCATCTTCTCGTGCTATCTTTGCCTTTTGCTTACTCAAAGAGAAATTCTGATCCAATTTCAAGTCAATATATATTATATCACCAACTTTTAGATACTTCTTTGTTACCATCATTAGTCCACCAGCACTGATATTCTTCGTTGTAAATGAAAAAGACTCCGAATCTGGTTCAGCAGAAAGGTAAAATCTTCCTTCTAAAAATAAAGGTATTCGTACAAATCTCCTACGCTCGGTCTTTCGAACGGTTTCTGGGAATGGCACCGGTATAACATATATGTTATCATACTTAACTACACCGAGTGAGACTGTATCAAACTCATATATGGAAGACCTATCAAAAAGATTAACGGTCATTCTTACACCCTTAGGGATAGGGATAAACCTACCTTTAAGAGAAGGTACTGAGAGAAAAATTATGCGACGGTTAAAGTCTATGTCGACAACACTACTTTTGTATTCACCTTCCAGCTCTTTCACAAAGATTATCTTTACACTTGCTGGAAGACCTATTTTCAAAGTTTTTGAAGAATTTACAAGCTCAACATAAGCCATTACAGTACCTCTCCTAATTTCTTGTATTTCTCAACGATTTGATTCCAGTAAGCTGTTGCATTTGGAATATAAATACCGTAACGATAACACTCTTCTTCCTCAACTGCCCACATAGTCGTACCTTCAATAGTTTCATTTTTATTTTTGTTAAATGTAAGTTCTACCGTTTCTTTCACCTTAGGCTTAAATTCTGAGATAACCTGGCACCCATTTTCAGAGACATCTATTATTATCGTATTAAAACCATATATTGAACATGCTTCAAATGAAGCGTACCTCGGCTTCGTTCGTCTCTGGATCATTCCTACCTTATCCGAAGCAGTATAGGTGTAAATACCTTCTTCAGAGTGTGTTAACCTTCCTACTATTGTGAGAACGAACCCTTCAATAGGTATGTCAATCCGCAATAGTTCAGGAATTGTGAGGAATGCCATAAAAGTAACCTTAATTGTCTTACCATATAGACCTTTTATTCTCACAAGCAATTCCCCATCTTTTGTAAACCCCCTGACCACAGCGTTCATGAGATTACTGTTAACATACTCTTGCAATGTCACTGACTATCACCTCTGAAGAACTTAATAAATCTCTGAATGAGCGAGCCTTCTTCTGCTGCCTTTTTCAAATCCGTCCTTAATATATATGATACTATGCGCATGATTGAAAACGAAGGTTGGATGCTTCTGTATCTTAGTGCAAAAAGCTGTCGATCATGGATACTCTTTACCACTAAGGGATGATCTTTTATCATCGTAACCGATGAAACCCTGTTTCCCACAAACTTTTCGACAACTTCCGTAAAGCGTTCCATAACACTTTGTGCTTCCTTCACATTCTGCACCATGTTTGCAACGATATGGATAGCTTCACCCTTTATACCCTTTATGCTGAGTAGTTTTATCATCGTATAAGTATTCACAACTGAAGTTGGTTCAGGTGTTGTCATTATTACAAAATCATCGACAAGTGCAAGAAATGGCATGTATGAAGGTGAAAAACCTGGTGGCATGTCCATAACAACTATGTCATAGTTATCAAGGAATTTAAGAAAATACGTAGCGAAATCTTTTAAGACAATCTCGTTAGTTGCCAATAGGTCACTGACATCTCCACCCAAAGATATCAAGTCTATACCATAAGTTGTTGGTACAATTAAGTCTTCGATTGAGCATTTGTGATTCACAAAATCTTTAATGCTGTACTTTGAATAAACTCCGAGCAATATATCAGCGTTTGTAAAACCTACATCCGCATCAAGTAGCAAGACCTTTTTGCCATTTTCACTAATAACTGCCGCAATATTAGTTGCCATCAAGGTCTTGCCTACGCCACCTTTTCCACTTATCACAGCAATTATCTGACTACTCTTGAGGTCACTTGCCTGATCTTGCATCTTTCAACACCTCACGCGAAAGAAGCACAGCCAATTCTCTGCTGTTTGCCTCCATTATATCATCAGGAACACGCTGACCATTCGTCACAAATGCAATAGGAGTGTTAAGAAAAGTGGGGACGTTGACAAAATGACCTAAGGAAGACGTTTCATCCATCTTTGAAAGTATGACGTGAGTTGGAGAGATTGAAGAAAACCTATTCGTTATCTCCTTTACATCTTCAGAGCGGTATTGCATACCTATTACAAGGAATACTAAATCTGGATCAACAACCTCAGCCATTGCCTTTATCTCAGTCATATGTAATTCATTCTTCTGGCTTCTTCCAGCGGTATCTATCAGCACAACATCGTAATCGGAAAGCGCTTCAATTTCCAATTTTGCCTCTTTTGGCGTATATGCAACACGTATTGGCACATCAAGAAGCATAGCGTAGGTTTTTAATTGATCAACGGCAGCTATCCTGTACGTATCAAGTGTTATTATTCCTACCCGCTTGTGATCGTTGATTTTTAACTTAGCTGCAAGCTTTGCCAAAGTCGTCGTTTTCCCAACTCCAGTTGGTCCTGCAAAGAGAATCTTACCCTTTATATCTGGCACGGATGCATTCATAAATGGCAAGAACATTTCAGAAAGAATGAGACGTGTATTATCATTATTAAAATCCAGTTCTTGATACTTTACCTTAGCATACTCAATAATCTTATCTGTTATTTCTTCATCGACGTCTTGCTTTCTCAAAGCCTTTCTAAAATCTTGTACCCACTGAGGCTCGTTTGCTCTTTGTGATGAAACCATTGATTTAAGTTCTACCATCATCTTCTTAAGCTCTGTTAGATCCTCACTTGAGTGTTGTGGCTGTTTTGTCTTCGAGAGTATCTCCTGAAGTTTATACATCTGACCTTTTTCTTCGCTCTGCGTACCTTTTTTCTCTTCAACAGCGGCAGTGACTTCCAGGTACGTCTTTGCACCTATACCGAGAAATCCACCCTTTTTAACCTTTCGAGTGCTGAGAATAACAGCATCTTTTCCGAGTTCCACCCTAATTTTTTCAAAAGCTTCCTTAATATCGCTTACTATGTACTTTTTGACAATCATATCCTCACCACGCCCTCAATTGAAAGGTTTATATCTTCAGGTACCTCTTCAAATGCAATAACTGCTGATCCGGGGATAAATCTTAGCACCATTTTGGCAATATAAGGTCTTATAGCACCAGATACGACAAGTATAGGCATATACCCCTTTCTCATCAGTTGTTCAAGCTCCTGTGAAATTTTTTCTATTATCTCTCTCATTATCTGTGGGTTAACACTGAGATACCTACCATCGTCGCTTTCGGAGATAGATTCCGTAAGCATTCTTTCAATGTCACTATCGATCGCAACGGCGTGTATTTGTTTATCCTGACTGAGCAGTTTTCCAGATATCTGCCTTTTTAGCCCCCTTCTAACGTATTCAACGAGGCTCTCCATATCCCTTGCCTTATCAGCATTATCAAGTATTAGTTCAAATATGTACGGCAGGTTCCTGATTGAAACCACCTCACGAAGAAGCTCCTGCAGGACCCTCTTTACTACTGTTGGCTTTACTACATTGAAAACGTCGTCCACAAGTCTATCGAATTTGTTTCTCACACCATCTACGAGCAACTGGAATTCTCTATTACCAAGTAATTCGGGTGCGTATTTTCTGAGAACCTCCGTTACATGGGTTGCAAAGACAGTTGGTGGATCAACGACGGTATAACCTTTATGAGTCGCTTCATCCTTTTTCGATTCATCTATCCAGAATGCTTGCAAACCAAATGCAGGTTCTTTCACTTCTATACCAGGTATCTTCTCGGAAACAAATCCAGGATTTATCGCCAGTAATCTATTAGGAAAGAGCTCATACCTTGCCACTTCTGCACCACGAATAAACATGGCATATTCGTTAGGCTTTAAAATCACACTATCCCTAACGCGAATCGGTGAGAGTACAAGCCCGAGCTCTTGGGCAAGCTGTCTTCGAATCATAGTAAGTCTTTCGAGCATATCTCCACCTTGAGATAAATCTGCTAAGGGTAACAATCCGTACCCGATATTAATCTCTACAGTGTCTGATTGTAAAACTTCCGACACCTCTTCTGGCGTGGAAAGGATAGGTCCAGATGGAGCGGGCACTCCAGTCGATATTCCGCCAATACCACCAGTAGGTGGTACACCACCAGGTACTTCAGGTTGAACTTCCGGACCTTTAATAATAAGTCCAACTACAAGGAATATCCCACCAATAAGTATACTCGTAAACGTGGGTAATGGGGTTAAGATGCCTAAGAGTAATATAACGACCCCAGTTAAAATTATAACTCTCTTTTCACCAGAAAGCTCTTTAACAAGCTCCGTTCCAAGATTATCCTCAGTTGCGCTTCTCGAAACGAGGATACCTGTTGCAGTGGAGACCATCAGTGCGGGCAGCTGACTAACAAGTCCATCACCAACTGTGAATAATAAGAATGTCTTTGCTGCTTCTACAATTCCTTGTTGGTGCATCAAAACACCTATTATTATACCACCAATACTGTTAACTATGGTAATTATAATACTTGCAATTGCATCACCACGAACAAACTTAGAAGCACCGTCCATTGCTCCGTAAAAATCCGCTTCACGCCTTATCTCTTCTCTTCTCTTTCTTGCTTCTGCTTCGTTTATCAACCCTGCATTTAGGTCAGCATCAACGCTCATTTGTTTACCTGGCATCGCATCAAGCGTAAACCTTGCAGCAACTTCTGCAATTCTCTCAGAACCCCGAGTTATAACAATAAACTGTATAATAACTAATATTAAGAACACAATAATTCCAACCACATAATTTCCACCTACAACAAACTCACCAAACGTCTTTATGACCTTACCCTCAAATTTTGGTCCCTGGAGTAAAATTGCCCTCGTTGAAGCTACGTTGAGAGCCAATCTAAATATCGTTACTATAAGAAGCAATGTTGGAAAGGAAGCAAGTTCAAGTATATGAGTAATATACATCGTAGAGAAGAGTATGACCAAAGAAATCGACAAGTTCAATAATTGAAAAAAGTCGAGTAAAAAGTCTGGAATTGGAATTATCATCAAAAGAACTATAGCAACAATCAATAACGCAACACCGACATCAGCTTTCACATAATCACCTCAGGCTTTTCAAAGTGAAACACTTTAAGAATTAGCTATTCTCAACATTTCTAAACACTTCCAAAATTTTCAAAAAATTTTTTGAACGATTTCCAGACATTTGTGGTCTAACATAGTAGAGAGAAAAAATAGGCTATATTTAACTAAGTTTGAAAGTATACCGTAACATATTTGTTCTGTATTATTAGTATTATAGGTTCTAATAATTTAACACAACATATGATAAAATTTTTCCAGAGAACCCCCTATCCCCCTTGAGATACACCCCCCACGGCTTTATGCGGGCAAAAAAAGCCCGCTTTTTTTATTCTCATTTTCCAACGCAAAAGTTCGCAAAGATATTTTCAAGTAAATCTTCGGTAAAATTCCTACCAAGCAACTTATCCAACTCACTTAAACCGTTGCGTATATCGATCGATATTACATCAAGTGGATAATTCTCATTAATCGCATCTAATGCACGCTTTATACTCTCATGCAACAACTTTAAATGTTCCAACTGGCGCTTAGATGTTACATGCGAAAGATGTCCGTCGGCGATTAAAGGCCTCACCTTTTCAACAAGCCTATTCTCCAAATCTTTCATACCAAAACCTGTTGCTGCACTTACAAATACATCGTTCCCATCTTGTGAAATATTCCTGATGTCATCTAACGAATCAATCCTATCTACCTTATTCCAAACTGGTATAAAATTACTACCCCTTATTATATCAAGAATGTACTCGTCTTCCTGTGTAAAACCTGTGGTTGCATCGAGCAGAAAAATTACAACATCCGCCTGACTTGCCTCTTTCACGGCCCTTTCAATTCCAATCTTCTCTACCACATCTTCTGTACGTCTTATACCTGCGGTATCAGAAATAACAAAATGTATGCCTTGAATCTTTATCTCACCCTTAATTACATCCCTTGTAGTCCCTGGGATATCGGTCACTATAGCCCTATCTTCGACAAGCAATCTATTCAAAAGCGTACTCTTACCAACGTTTGGTTTACCAATAATTGCAAGCGTAACCCCAGTTGATACATGGATTCCCTTATCCGCGTGAGTTAACTTTTCCGACAAATACATTTCAATACTCGTGATATCCCTAAGAATTTCCTCACGTGGTACATCTATGTCATCCCCATAGTCTATCGATACCTCTATCTTAGAAAGAACATCTAACAAAGCCTTTCGAATACCACTTATCTCACCAGACAATTTTCCTTTAAGGTTGTCAATTGCGAGCTTCAAACCTTCCTCGCTCTTTGCCTCTATAACTTGCAAGACAGCTTCTGCTTTAATCAAGTCGATCTTTCCGTTTAAAAATGCTCTCCTTGTAAATTCTCCATTTTTCGCAAGCCTTGCGCCTCTTTCTAAAAACGCTTCCAACACCTTTTGGGTAATTAACACGCCCCCATGACAGTAGACTTCGACCATATCTTCTCCCGTGTAGGAGCGAGGAGCTTTAAATCCAACAAACATTACCTCGTCAACAACATTACCATTAACATCGTAAAAATCAGCAAAATACATCCTTCTTTCTTCCAAAATATCTTTTCGAACACACATTTGAGCAATCTCCCAAGCTCTTGAACCAGATAGCCTTACAATACCAATAGCGCCCACACCTGGTGGGGTCGCAATTGCAGCTATCGTATCTCTTATATCTGAACTATTTTCAGTTTTTGCAGCTATACTTAAAATATCCTTATCAACTATAGATTCCACTCCTATCTATAAATTCGTGCATCAATTTATCATTAATTATATCACATTTAAATCAATTTAAAAAGGTGGCTCTTTTTTCAAAGAGCCACCTTACACTTGTTTCGAATATTATGTCAAACCTTGAACCATCTGGAAATATTTTCCATTTGCTGTGCGATGCCTTTAAGCTTCTGTGTACTTTCACTAAGTTGTTCGAAGACCGCTGTTATCTTTCTAAAATCTTCGTTAAACCTCTGCAATTGCTCTGAAGATTTGATTATTGAATTGGAAACATCGTCCATCAACGTTTCTATTTGTGAAAATGTCTGGCTATTTTCTTGTATCTGGATACCGACCTGAGCGCTTAAATTACCAATATTCTGTACCTTATCTATTACCGTGTAGTAATTTGAAGAAAATTCTTCCTTAGCTTGCTGGAGCTTTTTGAACTTCTCTCCGGAGCTCTCATAAAGTTGGTCAAGTTCTCTTAAATCGTTTGTATATGTATCGACTTCTTTGACGAGGTTCTTAGAGAGTGTATTAATCTCAACCGATAGTTTCATAACCTCATCTGCAACAACTGCGAATCCTCTTCCAGCTTCTCCAGCCCGAGCTGCTTCAATGGCAGCATTTAAAGCAAGCAAATTCGTCTGAGATGCAACACTTTGTATCTTTGCAATAGCATCTTTAATCGTCGAGAATTTTTCAATTGTCCGCTGGACTGTGGTACTGAATTTCGTGAAAATCTCGACGTTTGAGTTGACTGACTCGTTCATCTCTTCTATAAGTACGACATTCTTCAAAATCTCTGCTTGAGCATTCTCGATGTCCTTTATTAACTCAGAGAGTTGCAAAGACGTGTTTTGGTTACTTTCCTTAGAACTTTCAACTGTCTGCTGGAGTGATATTATCTTAGTTTTCACGTCTTCAACATTACCTATGTAATCTTCAACAAACTCACTGAATCTCGCAACGGATGATTCCAAAGAGTCTTTGATTACGGTAACTTGCTCAACCTCGCCATTCAACTCCTTAGAATTCTCTTTCATGTCTCTGGCGTAACCCAATAAATTCTCAGAAAGCCTTTTCAACGAATTGATAACCCTCTCAAATTCACCAAATGTCTTTACATCAAAAGATACTATCTCCCCATTTGAGAACTTTTCGATTATACCAGCCGACCTTACTATTTCCTTTGATATATTGTTTATAAGTGGGATCGATGCTACAAGCACTATTATAAGTATTAACACTCCCACAATCAGGTTAATCACAACAAGCCTCGCAAGATTCAAATCAACATTCACTTTCACATCTGGCATCTTGATCTCAGGCAGTTGGAATTTCTCAGGTTGAGGTATCTCTATTTGGGCGTTAACCGCTTCCTTTTTCAATGCAACTTCAAAAGTACCCATTTGTTCACCCATGATGCTCAAATCACTCTTTACTGCAAGGAACTCTTCACTTCCAATATTGAATGTGTACTTGCCTTCAGATGGTTCTTGTGCACCGACAAGTCTTTCACCACTCTCATTGACCTTAGTTGTTGCGTATGCCTTACCGTCAATATAGATAGTCAAATCGGCATTAGTTAATCTCTTAACATCATCGAGAAAGCTCTCAGTAAGCATTCCAACAGATATAACAAAACCGGTTACAGTATTCCCAAGTTGTGGATGCATAACGGGATTGATAGAAATAATGTATATATTTTCTTTACCATTAAATACAAATGAATCTGAATAAGCAGATGTTGAAGATAATATCTTATTAATACGTTCAACAAGTACCTGAGAGAATTCTAAATCCTTGTAAGTTGATGCAGAAATACCGGGGGCTACTGAATATGCATATTCCGCTATGTATTTTCCACCAATATTAGCAAATGGACGGATCTTCAACTTTGGCTCAGTCGATTCGATTGTCCAAAGAGATATATAATCAAAGATCGAACGCTCAACATAATTATTCAACAAACTTCTCTTGTCAGCAAGTTCCAAATTCTTCTGAGCCGCTGCATTGATTATCTCCTTGGATGTTGCAGCCACCTTTGAAAGATTCTCCATAGTTGCCACTTTATCTTTTATCAGGTTTTCAACGACGTTTTTGATTGAGTTTGCTTCTTTTTCAAGTGTACCGAGATAGACTCCCTCAAAAGCCTTATTAACACTATCTTTTTGCTTCTCAACAGCAGAAACCAACTTCTCGTTATATGCGCTTATGTGTTGCCCAAGCTCTTTCGAAAATGTATCGAAGAAGTCTTTAAATATAACTTTTGGATCACCAAGTTGTTTCTTGACTTCCTCTTCTACTCTCGCACTCTCTTTTGACAAACTGACAACAGTAAAGAGTACAGATAAAGTCAGTGGAACCGCTACCAACAAAATTGCCAAAAAAAGTAATCACGTTCGAATCGACATAATACCACCAACTTCTTATTTATACCAGAAATTATATGCGCTCAATAACCTTAGATAAGATCTTAACTATCATCTGTCCAGTTCTATTTGCAACTTCCAAAACTTCTTCTGCTGTTAAAGGCTTGAGATCATCAGGAACAGCTCTGTCGGTAATTGCTGAGATAGCCAATACTTTTGTACCTCTGTGGGCTGCTGCAATAACTTCCGGAACTGTTGACATTCCAACTGCATCAGCGCCCATCCATCTGAGCATTCTCAACTCTGCAGGGGTTTCAAAATTTGGTCCAGCAACAGCAACATAGACGCCTTCGTAAACAGGTATATTCAGTTCATTCGCAACTTCTTTTGCTGTCTTTCTAAGTTCCTTATCGTATGCGTTCGACATATCTGGGAACCTTGGACCCCATTCTTCAACATTCGGACCAATGAGAGGATTATCGCCAATCATGTTAATGTGGTCTGAAATGATCATTGGTCTTCCAACCTCGAAATCTGGATTCAAACCACCAGCTGCATTTGTCAAGAATAGATAATTAACACCTATCTCTTGCATAACCCTAACACCGAACGTAACATCTCTCATATGGTAACCTTCGTAATAATGGAATCTTCCATTCATGAGAACTACATTCTTTCCATTGAGTTTTCCAAAAATCAATTCACCTTTGTGACCGGGTGCTGTTGAAACGGGAAATTCTGGAATATCTTTGTAAGATACCCTAAGTGGATTCTCAACGCTCTCCGCTATCTTGTGCAATCCTGAACCAAGTACGATACACACCTCAGGTTTTTCAGAAATCTTGGAGTTAATATACTGTGCAGCTCTCTTCACTCTTTCAACGTACAACTTGATATCATGGGCCATCCTTATCCACCTCCGCAAGTTCTTAATGTTCATATAAGTAAAAACAATATCATCACAGCATCTATATTATATTATATATCTTACATACCTTCTTAGCAAAACACTTATTAAAACCGTTCCAACGAGCAAGAGCGTGGAAATAGCGTTAATTACAGGTGAAATGCCAAATCTGACCATGGAAAAGATCTGTAATGGAAGCGTAGTTGAACTTGGACCTGCAACGAAGAATGTTATCACAAAATCGTCAATTGATAGCGTAAACGCCATGAAAAAAGCGGCCACTATCCCAGGTAGTGCTATAGGAATTATAACCTTTCTGAGAGCTATAGACTTAGTTGCGCCAAGGTCATATGCCGCTTCAATTATAGACTTGTCGAAATCTTGGAGTCTTGTGAGGATAATCATCATCGTATACGGAATAGAAAATGTCACATGTGCAATAAATATAGTGAAGAGACTCAGTTTTAAATGAATTGTAGTAAAGAACACAAGGAGTGAAACACCGATTATTATATCCGGAACTATAAACGGAATATACGTAGTCGTCCATATAATCCTCTTAAACTTCTTTGCACCCAAATAAAGAGCCACGGCACCAAATGTCCCAAGAATAACAGAAATTGCACTTGCAGATACCCCAACGATTATTGAATTGATAAACGTCCTCCATATATGTGACGAGGATGTAAAGAGCTTTTCATACCACTTAAGGCTAAAACCCGTCCATTGAGGAGACTTTTCAGAATTAAAAGAAAAGAGTACAACGATGAATATAGGCAAGTAAAAGAAGACGAGCACAATTATAGTCATAATCTTCGCAAATTTACCTGGCTTCACGCTTATCACCACCGTATATGAAGACCAAAACAGCAACGATTGTTATAGAAAGTAAAACGGAAGATATGGCAGCAGCGGCTGGCCAATTCTTAGCTGTTGTTAAAAGCCTTGCTATCTCGTTCCCTATCAATCTTGAATCCTTTCCTCCAACAAGCTCTGGAACAGCGTATGTACCTATTGATGGTATAAAAACAAAAACAAAAGACGACACTATTCCTTGACGTATGTTTGGCAAGAGTATCTTAAAAAAGACTTGTCTCTTCGTACAACCCAAGTCCATAGCCGCTTCAAAAATATGCTTTTCAAGTCTTTCTATCGAAGAATAAAGTGGAAGAATCGCAAATGGAAGATAAGTATATACAAGTACAAGCACAACGGCAAAATTGTTGTATATGAATTTCACGTACGACTCCACAAATCCCAATTTTATAAGAAACTGATTAACGAGTCCGTTGTTTCCAAGTATAAATATCCAGGCGTATATCCTTATTAACGAGTTTGTCCAAAAAGGCACGATAACAAGTAGAAGGAGGACATTCTTCCACTTGCTAAAAGCCATTTGATAGGCCACTGGAATAGCTATTATTATAGATAAGACCGAAGAAATAAGAGAAATCCAGATTGTCCTAAGGAATACAACAAGATAACTCGGATTAACAATATCTTTGTATCCATGAAGAGAAAAACGGAAATCAACTCCACCTTGATAATTCCTCGTCAAAAAACTATAAGCCAATATTACAACTACTGGAATGAGAAAAAAGAGTAATAGCCAAAGTAGGTAAAGATAACCATAATTCTCATAACCTATTAGTTTTGAAGTTTTTGAATACTTAAGGAGCGTATCATTTCTTTTCGAAGTCTTCAATCTTGCTCTACCTCCACAATATAGCTATCATCAGGATTCCAGTACAAAAAGACTTCGTCCTTCCATTCTATAATCTTCTCATCAAGCAGGTAACTTGCATGTTGCTTGTACGTTCTCAATATATATCCTCCATCTGTCCTTACAAAATACTTTGTCTGATAACCCATATATATCGTCTCATCCACTACACCATGTACCACATTAGTAACAGCATCTTCTGAAAGCTGTGGCTTTGTATGAGCAATCCTTATCTTCTCTGGTCTTAGTGTTACAAGCACATAGTCGTTAACATTAACAGACTTATCTTTGAAACACACAATCTCACCGAGTGTTGGAAATTCCACCAGCACGTAGTTCTCTGAGAGTATTTGTTTAACACTACCTTTCATAAGGTTGCTTTCACCAATAAACGTTGCAACAAAAACATCGGCTGGACTCTCGTAAATTTCATAAGGTGTACCGTACTGGACTACAACACCGTTATTCATAACTGCCACATGGTCTGAAACGCTTATCGCCTCAGATTGGTCATGAGTTACGTAAATAAAAGTTATTCCAACCTTATCGTGTAAATTGTCAAGTTCAATTAAAAGCTCCTGCCTAAGTTTTGCATCGAGTGCGCTCACCGGTTCATCGAGCAACAAAACTTTTGGTTCATTCGCAAGAGCTCTTGCAAGCGAAACACGTTGTTTCTGACCACCAGAAAGCTGAGCAGGCTTCTTCTTAGCGTGCTCCTCCAACCTCGTTAGGGAAAGCAACCATTCAACTTTCTGTTTAATCTCACTTTCGGAGAATTTTTTCAACCTCAGCGGAAAGGCTATATTTTCAAAAACACTAAGATGGGGAAAAAGTGCATAATTTTGGAAAATCGTATTCACAGGTCGCTTATTAGGCGGTAAATGAAGAATACTCTTATCATCGAGTAGCACATCGCCGTCATCGACATCTTCAAGACCAGCAATAATTCTTAGAAGTGTCGTCTTACCACATCCAGATGGTCCAAGAAGTGAGAAGAATTCATTCTCCTTAATTTCAAGATTTATGTTCTTCAACACATGGAAATCACCAAAGTATTTATCCACTCCAACAATGCTCACACTACTTCCAGGCATTATCATCACTCCAAGAACATATTTCTTGCTAATACATTACAGACCAAAGAGGTAAAGAAGAGCAAGAAAGAAGATGATTATAAATACAAACGAAGTAATAATAAATCCATATGACCATGTAAACGCTGCAAATATGTGAAAGACGGTGCTAAGTGCAAAGAATATGTTGGCATATCTCATCTTCAAGGGTATAACCTTAACACCTACATAAGCTAAAAACAAAAAACCAAGAATAATTAGAATAACCTTCATCAACTATCCCCCTCTTTAGCTTTCCATACGAAAGAATTCCGAAGCATCATCTGAAGTAAAATTCAAAAACTTCACTCGAACGTTCCCGTCCTTCACTCCCAAACAACTCAAAGAACCGTTATCGAGAGCAAAATTAAGATGTGCCGGCGGAAGAAGTCCAAGCACTTTTGCAATCAACATCCTAAGGGCTATCGCGTGCGAGACTATTATAACATTTTCGTTTGGATATTGAACCATTACTTGCGATAAAAATTCAAACATCCTCTTCTGGACACTTCCAAGGGACTCCGCCCCTTCTACATTTGAAAAGAGATTAGTCCGCCATTCGTTGAATTCCTTGTGATGGTCTGCAAGCACCTGATTAAGATCCTTCCCATTCCACAATCTTATCTCACATTCACGCAACCTTTCGTCTTTTATTATCTCACCATCGTACCCTATTACTTGTGCAACAACGTGTGCACTTTGAAGCGCCCTTTTCATTGGACTTGAAAATATCTTAGATATACCTTTGCCCTTCAAAAGTTGTGCGACTTTCCTCACTTGCTCATATCCTTTAACGGAAAGCTCGGTATCAACAACACCTTGCCATAGTTGCTTTTCGTTCCACTCTGTGCTTCCATGCCTTATAAGATACACATTACCCATTACCTATCTCCTTTCAAGACATCTAAAATCCTTTGAAATACTCTTCAAAAGCATTCTTCAATTCATCAACATCCGTTATTTTCATCACTTTATTTCTGAACTCCCTCGCATGTGGCATATCTTTTGTATAGCCAGCGACAAACTTTCTAAACTCAACAACTCCATGCTTTCCATATTCTCTGTACAATCCTTCGATGTGTCCAATAACGGTGCTAAGCTTATCAGAAGCGGAAGGTATGAAATTCGAGAATATCCAAGGATTCCCCATAGCGCCTCTCGCAACGATAACACCATCAGCACCAGAAACTTCCATGGCACGTGACATATCTTCTTTTGTGTATATATCACCGCTTATAAACAACGGAACATTTCCGGGATTATAAATATCCCACTTTGCCTTTCCAGAATACATCTGCTTTGCCGTTCTTCCATGCACAAAAATAACATCTACACCTTCACTTGCGAGGATATCGTATATCCTTTCAAAATCATCCCTCTCCCACCCAATGCGGGTCTTCACACTAAAACGTCTTACAGCCCTTCGCATCTCTCTAAGCACGATTCTAAAATGGTCTAAATCCCTTAAAAGCGCACTTCCTGCACCTTTTTTCACTACCTTACTAACTGGACAGCCGGCATTCAAATCCACCCAAAGCCCTCTATTTTCTACGATGGCGGCAGCTTGAGCCAGTTCGTAAGGATCAGAACCAAAGAGCTGTATCCCAACCTTTGCACTCTCATCCTCTCTTGGAAGGTATATTTCATTAACGGAGAGATTGAGAAGTACACTCTTTGAACTAATCATCTCAGTAAACGCAAATTGAGCACCGTATTCGAAACACACTTTCCTGAAGACATAGTCTGTAACACCGGCCATAGGTGCTAAACCCAAGCTACCAGGCAAGAAGTGTTCTTTACTCATCTACCATCTATCTCCCTCTTCGACTACTTTGTATACTCCAATCACATCCGTCTCTATCTCTTTTGGAACCATACCTGTTATAATCTTTCCCTCTCTTACACACTTCCTAATCTCCGAAGAAGAAATCTCAACGATTGGAAAATCCAGCTCAATCACACTCTTGTACAACTCCCCAAGCACATCTCTTCCTCTCTTGTAAAGCCTTCCATCACGAGTTCTTGGATAAACGGCAAGCTGTGATTTTCTGAGCAATTCATCGTATTTGTACCACAATTCTATATTTCCAAGTGCATCTTCTCCTACAAGAAGAACAACTTTCTCGTAATATTTCAAAAAATACTCCACATTATGCATTGCGTAATTCACTCCTGCTATGTGCCGCTCCATATCGGTCAGAAAGACATTACTTTCTTCAAAGACCCGAAACATTTTAATAGCCCAGTCAAAACGTTTTTCAAAAGGCACATAAAGCGTTTTATGTGGTGGTGTCTTTGTTGGGACGATATAAAAATCCGCACTAAAATAGTTGACTGCATGGTTCAATATAACGAGATGACCGATGTGCGGAGGATTAAAGGAACTACCAAAGACAACAGCCGTATTACTCTTTGAAAGTGAATTCAACTCCTTCAATCCATACAGTATCTCCATCCTTCACACCAGCCTTTCTCAACTTTTCATCAAGCCCATTCTTTTCAAGAATCTCAAGTATATCCTCAAGCATGTACTTTGCTTCCTTCTTGTACTTCTCAAGATACGCGGTTATATAGTAACTCTGCACTTCAAATTCTCCCTTATCATTTCTCACAACAACAATATCAACCCTATCTGGTAGTGTAATCTTCACAGGTTCCGGCTTGACAAAGTTAATCTGCTCAATATCTATCTTTTCAGCAAGCAATTTTCGACTTTCTTTTATCCGTTCCCATATGGCATATTTCAAACTATCGAGTCCAAAACCTGTTATTGCTGAAACAACAAGCACCTCTTTTCCTGTAGCTTTAGTAAATCTCTCTACATTATTTTTCAATTCTCCTTCCGACAAAATATCTGACTTATTACCAACAACAATCTCCTCTTTTCCCGCTAAATCAGGGCTAAAATATTCAAGCTCTTTGCGTATATCGTAGTAATCCTGAACGGGGTCCCTACCCTCACTACCAGCTATATCAACGACATGCACAATCAAACTACACCTCTCTACATGCCTTAAAAACACATTACCGAGTCCCTTCCCCTGACTTGCTCCCTTTATCAATCCTGGAATATCCGCTATCACGAACGAATTCTCAGGTCTTTCAGCAGCAACAACACCAAGATTAGGAATGAGCGTTGTAAAGTGATAATTTGCAATCTTTGGCTTGGAATTACTTATACGGGATATAATTGAACTCTTGCCTACATTTGGATAACCAACAAGCCCAGCATCAGCAAGCAACTTCAGCTCAAGTTTGATATGCCTTTCCTCTCCTTCAACACCTCTTTCAGCAATCTTTGGTGCCTGGTTGGTAGAGGATTTAAAATGAGTATTACCCCTTCCACCTTTTCCACCTCTCGCTACGCAACAATACTTACCAGGTTCATCGAGATCGGCGACGAGCTCTTGTGTATCGTAATCGTAAATAACGGTACCAACTGGGACTCTCAAAATCAAATCCTCACCGTTCTTTCCATTCTGTTTCTTCCTACGTCCATTCTCACCATTACCTGCAACGTACCTACGTTTTTCCGTCAAATGATACAGCGTGGAAATGGTTGGATCAGCAACGAGAAAGACAAACCCACCATCTCCACCATCCCCGCCATCAGGACCACCAAAAGGGACATACTTTTCACGTCTAAAAGTTGCTGCGCCATTTCCACCATTGCCAGCCTTCACATAAAAATCGACCAAATCTACGAAACCGATCTTTTCCATAAACACACCTCTTTTCGAGTCAAATATACCTTTTCACACTTTGCATCTATATTATACACTAAGGACAAAAAAATATGGACTCCCTCCGGAGTCCTTTTTGCTCATGACATCTTCGCATTTTGGAGCCAGCGGAGGGACTCGAACCCTCAACCTGCGCATTACGAATGCGTCGCTCTACCGATTGAGCTACGCTGGCTCACCGTAGCCCCATTTAAAAAATCTGGTGGCGGCGAAGGGACTCGAACCCTTGACACGATGATTATGAATCATCCGCTCTAGCCACTGAGCTACGCCGCCACACATATTCTCAAACAGCGGTATGATTTTACCATACACTTTTTTCTGTGTCAAGAATCTTTCACACCCGCAAGTTTAACACTCCAATTAAATAGGTGTTGCCCATTTTTCCTTAACCAACTTCTGTGCAACTTGTAATCCGGGCAAAACGTTGCAACATACCTCCAAAAATACTTGCTGTGGTTTGGATGAACAATATGCGCAAGCTCATGGATTAACACATAGTCTATCACATCAATAGGTGCCATTATCAACCTCCAATTCAACGAGATAGTCCCTTTTGAAGAACAACTTCCCCAGCGTGACCTCACATCCCTAACTTGGACCTTCTTGTATCTCACACCAAGCTTTTGTGCAAGTTCCATCAGCCTTTTCGGTAAGTACTCTTCAGCCTTCTTAACCAACCAACGACGAGCAAGTACATAAACATTATCAACATATCTTGGGTTCAGTACAAACTTATCCATGTTATAGCTAAAAGGCACAAGAACAGAACTATCAAACACTATTTTTCTTGGCACGCCTAAGTAGAGTAAAGTATCACCGCCATTATACACAAACTGCTCACTGAAAATCTGAACTGATGCCTTAATTTTTTGCAAATTATCTCTCACCAAATTGAGCGCTTCTTTTTCGCTAATTCTCCAGGGAAATGTCAAAACCACACGCCCATCTTTATCAATCCGTAGAGAGACCTTCTTTGAATACCGTTTGCTCTTTTCGATTTTGAATTCAAAACCGTCGATTGTATAAACCACAACCTTTGACACTTGCTTGTCCAACTTCTTTCCTCCTACGATGTTAATTCTGACTAAAACTTAACGTCCATACGAAAAAGTTCTTTCCACTAAAAGTGAAAAAATATATGTACGAATACGCGTAACCTACGCTCGTTAGATTCGATTTTAACATAGCTTCTTGCATAGCCTTTGACAAATATTTCGCCACAAAACCCTCAGATGCCACAAACCTTGCTTCAGGTTTACTGGTAATATTTTTCAAAGCATCCGTTAGGTATATTACGAATTCGTCGTACTTTTCTATCAAGGTTCCATACAGCGAATTAAACAAACTGAGCGACCGGATATTCCCAGCGACTATCTCTTCGTAGAGTTTCTCTGCATAGCTCTTTGTTGAAACAGTAACCGGGACTTTTGTTGTAGGGTAGTGAGAATAGCTTGCTTGGCTTTTACCGAAAAGAAAGTACGCATTAGTACGAGTGCTATCATTCCATGTAGTGTCTATGTAATACCAACTATCTTCAATTTTTACTATATTCCAAGCATGCGGTTGCAATTTATCAGCCGAAGCTTCTGCAGGTTTCGCTTGTCCACTGACAAGGTAAACATCGAGCCCTGCTGCCTTCGCAAGTTTGTAGAATAAAAGCGCATATCCTTGACAAATTCCAGTTCTATCTTTTAAAGATGCATAAACACTCTTGTGCGAGTAGGACTCGTCATACGTAATATACGCCTTTATCCATTCGTTAATTGCAAAAACTTTCTCTAAGTCACTTTTCGCATTACCAACAATTTTAGGTAGATTTTTAGATATAAAATCATCGACTGCTTTTCGTTCCGCTGCGGTTTCCGTATAGATATATGTAATCGTTGTTTCAACATTGCCTAATTGCTCAAGTGATTTTGCCTCCCAACGCTCAATAAAGAGCTTTTCCGGAAGGCTTTCTATTATCGTACCTATTACCTTGAGCATTGAAGCATTGTTAGTCCCTTTTGCTCTAAGCACCGTTGTCTGCTCGTAACTCAATATATCTGTAGCTATAGCCTTCTCGATATCATCAACTGAGTAAACTTGATAGACTTTTGCGAAAATCATACTACATAACAGTGCCCAAACGATAAGAACAAACATTCGAAACCTTTCTTCCATCTACGCGTTCCCCTTCCCAAAACAAGCCATCTGCTCGACACCGTCGACAAGCTCGACAAACATTGGACAGGCTCGACAGGTTCTAAAAATCAACGAATTTGAACTTTCCAGAGATTTTGTAATTACCATCCCTGACTATCAAAAATCTTTTTTCAACTAATTGTTCAAAAACCGAATACGCCGTTGTTCTTTTAAAACCATTCTTTTGAAGAATCTCCAAAATCCCTTCCTTTGGACCAAAATAATCCCTCAGCAATTTAACTGCTTTCTTCTGATTTTCAGTTAAGCTAACACCTGTTGAAATATATTCTTTAACAACCTTATTGATTGTATTTAACACATGTCCCTTTATGAGCTTCTTTTCATGTACGTTGTCATACACACTTTTGGACAATATCCACAGCGCATCCCTTGGATTCCCATCTGAAAAGTCCGCAGCGACCTCAAGCACATCATGCTCAACGAAGTCCAAGTATCTATCTAATCTTTTAACCAACATCTCTTTTATATCCAAAGGCTTCAGAGGTTCTAAGAACACAATATCCTTAAACACATTTTCCAGATTCCCCGCTTCATTCCAGCGCATCCTATCTGACACATATTCTCTGTAAAGAGCAAACGGCAATGAGAACACAACAGCCAAATTCTCGATAAGAAGTTGCGTTTTCAATGCGTCAATTACCCTTAACACGTCTTCTTTCTTTTCCTTGTCAAGTTCATCGATAATCAGCAAGAATTTTCCCTTTGTCTTCACTGTTTTTTCAATTAGCAGCCCAAGCCGTTCACGTGCAGCAAAAAAATTAAACCGTGGAAGTTTGGAGCTTTCAAACTTTGTTTCAGCGTTGCCAAATACAGAAACCCCAAGTGAGAATCCTTTCAGTGTTGCTACCTCTTCAATAATCCACTCTTTGCAATCTTTTGCAACATCACCAACATCACTGTCAAGTTCCAGCTTTGAGGCTAATGAATAAAGCAAATCGTATAGAATACTTTCCATCGTTTCTCGAAGAGAAATATTGATATTTTGGACATACACATGCGACGGTTTCACAAAGTTGAGCACCGTTGTTTTACCAATCCCAGTCTCACCAGCCACGCCAAGTATCCCAAAAGGCAAGTGAGCAGTAATATTTTTGATATACCCAATCTCCTCATGCCTATTTACCAACCAATCCGAATCTGATTCGTTCAAAGGCTTATCTGCTAAAAAAGGAATAAGAACGGAAATACTCTTGCCATCCATAATTCCACCTCTACACATTTTCGTCCATCAAAATACTCTTCAAACCAATTATACCACGCAAGCAAACTTTTTTGCTCGACACCGTCGACAAGCTCGACACACATTGGACAGGCTCGACAACTTATGGATAAACAATTTTCGCACATTTCACCCTTTATTCCGCAAATCTGAATTTTGGACTGAATTGATATGCTTTAAAGGTTGGATAGTACTCTGTGCACCTGCCCCCTGGCTATCTTACTATACGTTATCCTCTATAATACACCTGGTTCTCCACCAACTGTTCTGGTGGTACATCTTTGTATTCCCTTGCGGGAACACCCATATAAATCTTTCTTGGTTTCGTATCCTTTGTGACAACTGAACCTGCAGCAACAAGTGTGTCTTCGGCAATAACGATACCAGGAAGTATTGTAGAATTCGCACCGATGCGTGCACCCTTCTTCAAAGTAGGTCCTTTGAAATACTTTTTCCTTTCCTCCGTCCTTCCGAGGAAATTATCGTTTGTAAAGGTCACATTCGGTGCTATAAAACAATAATCCTCAATTGTCGATAACGCAGTTATATATGCATTCGTCTCTATCTTTACATACTTTCCAATCTTTGTCTTATTCTCAACGGCTGCTCCTCTACCGACAATCGTGTATTCCCCAATCTCGACATCCTCACGTATGCTCGCCAAATCACCAACGAAGACAAAATCATGCAAAATAGCTCCTCTATAAACAACGCAGTTAGCCCCTATAGTTACGTACTTTCCAAGCACTAAGGCTGGTAGTTCCTTCTCATCCGTTGTTGCTGAAGCAGATGCCCTGAATGGTTTTTTTCCAAGCACTGTATTGTCTCCAATAACACATCCTTCACCAATTACCGCATCTTTCTTAATAACCACGTTATGACCTATAACAACATTGTCACCGATGACTACATTGTCTTCAATTACAACATTCTCTCCCAACACAACGCCCTTACCCAACCTTGCTGATGAAGAAATCATACCCATTCACCTCTCTTCACATCTTATCTCAGCATCGCCAACAGACTCTACAAAAATCCAAACATTTCAAAATAAATCTTTTGGAATTCTCAGTTTTTCGAGAATATCGAGCGGTATTCTGAATCTTGCCGTTACAAGCGGGTCAACAACCTGCGAAATCTCCGTGTGTCCAACGATGCTAAACAACATTGTCAACTCTTCAAAGCTTATGTTGGCATACCTCAGTACGAACGCTGCCATATCATTCACTACTTCTTTCATTGCTTCATCCAATGTTTTTCCAGAAGCTAAAGTGAACAAACTACC
>QGLW01000001.1_pt1 | contig 236408 bp, 283 predicted proteins | sample 1725341 | NCBI WGS metagenome assembly QGLW01 (sample SAMN05439265, study PRJNA331180) | Hot springs metagenome, whole genome shotgun sequencing project. | isolation source: microbial mat of Apron and Channel Facies of Mammoth Hot Springs | place: USA: Wyoming, Yellowstone National Park... | reverse complement strand
ACTTTTAGTTAACATTATCTCCAAAACGAGGACGTTAAAAAATACAATTACAGTTACTACATATACAATGAATTAAAGTCGTACGAAATACTAAAGAGTATTTATCTGATTGTCAACGGTGATATATTCGAGGCAAGAGTTTCAAAAATCTACGCCCAAGGGGTTTTAGACAAAATAGCGAAAATGCTGGCAAGCCTTGGAGCTAATAAGCTCATCGTGTTGGATTCGAAAGGCAAAGCAATATACGGTGTCGACAAAGACTTGAAACAAATACCAGACGATAAGATGCAGGAGTATATTACACGACTAAAGCCTCTCACTAAAAAGTTGCCGTTAGACAGTAACTATTTGGAAAAAATGAATCTACACAGAGTTTATGTATTTGGAAGGCTCACTTTAGATATTGGAAGAAACATCATATTTACCCTTGTATATTTTTATGTTGAATACACAATTAATCGTTATCTGACACACATTGTGGTGACGCTCATATTAATACTTGCTGTCAATTTTGGTGCCATATTCTTTGTTGCACAGGGTAGCAAAAAGATAGCGGAAGCAGTTACTTCTCCATTTGGACTATTGATATCCTCCATGAAAGAGTTCCTCATAAATAAAACTTACAACCCTTATCCTGTAAAAACTGATATCCAAGAGATAGAAGAAATTGCAAAGGAATATAACAAGCTCGCTCAGGAAATAGCTGCTTCATTTGAAGAAATGCTTGCAATGAACGAAGCTTTGGAAAATTCCTTCAGCAAATTGTTAGAACTTGAAAGAGAAATAGAGGAGTCTTACTTGTCATTTGCGTGCCAACTATCTGTTATTGCAGAAAGTTACGATGAGACGACCGGTAACCATATTGAACGGGTGGTAAATTGAACGGGTGGTAAATTGTCGGCGTGGTTTGCGGAAAAGTTAGGCCTTGAGCCAGAAAAAATAAATAAAATCCGGGCTTTTGCTCCGCTCCATGACATTGGAAAGATGCTAGTTCCAAATGATATACTCAACAAACCTGGTAAGCTGACCGATGAAGAGTTTGAGATTATGAAAAGACATGTTGAGTATGGTGGTAAACTTCTTGGTGATTCCGAGTATTTTTAAATAGCTCGAAATATAGCACTTTAACACCATGAAAAATACGATGGTAGCGGTTACTTGAAAGGACTGAAAGGAGAAGAGATACCAATAGAAACAAGGATTGTGGTGCTTGTTGATATATACGATGCATTGAGGTCAGAAAGACCTTACAAAAAGGCCTTATCACACGATGAAGCAATAAGAATAATTCTTGAAGGTGACGGCAGAACAAAACCCGAGCACTTTGACCCTAGGTTGTTAGAAATACTTATAGAAAACGGCGATGAGATAAAGCGCGTCTGGGAGGAGATTAACAACAGAAGGTAGATATGTTTTGAGGTATGGTCGTGAAAGCAAACTTGATAAATCCTACTATATGTGATAAAATAAAATTTGGTTTTGGTGATTCTTGGTGATTTTATAATCTGGGCGTAGTTCAGATGGCTAGAACGCCAGAATCGGGATCTGGTGGTCGTGGGTTCAAGTCCCACCGCCCAGACCAGATTGTTTGTTTTAATAAATAACACTATGAAACACCTGGTTATGCCAGGTGTTTTTTTATATAAAGAAAATTTATATAAATATGATATAATTTAAATAAGGATAACTAAAGGTGGAGTCAGTTTAAAATGAAACTGAGCGATGTGATAAGTAAAAAGATGACAACAACTTTTATAATAGATACGATTTTGATAATTGTAGCCTCCGTAATAGCTGGACTTAGCACAATGTATTTAAGGTAAATCTTCGCAATATACAGCAAAGTATATACGAAAACAAAGCAGAAGAATTAGCATCTAAGCTAAAAAAAGATGACGAGCTCATAGGCGAGATAGTAAGAATGTACTTACAGGGTGTGGAAACCTTACCTTATTCGCTCCAAGCATTAACATTGAGAAATGAAATTTTCATTAACGAATTGGGGTATTTAAGGTTTTCTAAGGTAGTGAGAGGATAAAACCTGAACATTTTGACCCAATGCTGTTGGAGATACTTAAGGAAAATAGTGAAGAAATAGAAAGATTTTGGGAAGAGGTTAATAACAACCGATAGAAATCAAAAAGCCCCGATCGGTCGGGGCTTTCACCTTTTATTTCACTCCAGTTCTATTTTCCAATTTTTTGATTCAAATCTCTTACCATTGTTTCGAGCGTTGAAATCTTTCCAGATATCATCTGAATTTGTTTGAAAAACTGTTCGACAGAGGTATATATTGTAAGGATATCAATATTGTGAGTATCAATCTTTGCAACGGTTTGAGAGAGTTGCTTGTTAAGGTCTGTGAATTGTGTGTTTTTAAGGTTACTAACCTCAGCTTGAATAGCCTCAATTTCTAAAGAGATACGTTCAACGTCTGAAATGTTTGCTTTCGAAGAAAGTGCATCGTAAATGTTGACTATATCTTGATTGTACATATCATTGTGTAGTGACAGTGTCTCAAGAAGTTGGGATAATGCATCTATTGTTGATGATAAATTCTCCAAATTCGATACACGGTCTGACAAGTTAGATGTTGTTTCGTAAAGTTTTAGAATGTCACTGTCTTGGATGTCCACTGCAACTCTTAGACTTTCAACTTGATTTTTGATTTCATTAATATCGCTTGTAAATGTTTCAAGGGATTCGTCAATGGTTGTGTGTACGTATTCGGTCAATCTATCTTCCAGCAACGACAAGCTTTTGGAGAGTTCGTAAACCATATCCCTAATGGAAGGTAAGCCAGTGCTTATGGTAGAGTCCAGGTTCAATAGCCCTTCTTCTAATTTAATAATTCGCTCTTCAAGAGTTTGAGACATGGCATTAAAATCCTAAACACTCGCTTTTGAATTGATTAATTCATATAGCATCGAGATAGTTTCTTCAACGTTTGCCAATCTTTCTTCAGTATCTGCTTTGCTGAGAATTTCTGTTTCCTGCACGGTAATATCTCTTTGCTCGGCAACCTCACACATACACTCTTCACCTTCGGAATGGGCGACCAAGTGTCGTTGGAGAAGATTCATCTGCAAATATGATAGCTTGTAAAAGTACTAAAAGACCTACGACCGCAAGAATGAACATCTTCCTCATAACTCTCTCCCCCCTTTAGATGAGGGAGAGCGATGACGCGGGAATTAAAGTTATAAACCACATCAGACACACGTGCAATGATAAAAAAACGAGGATAATCTTGATGACCTCGAATCCTGAGAAAATTCCAACTGACTTGCTTATAAGAGACTACGATGTAAATGCTTATATAGAGAAGAAAAATCTTTCCCCATTTTCAACAAAACTCACAGTTTTGTCGCTTCTCAAAACTTACCAAGATATAATGTTACTTGAACAAGCAATTGTCACTTTAGAAAATGTTGCAGCAACCGCTTCTGAAATGAGCCTTCCAGAACTGCTTATAGATACCTGTTCCAGGTGCGCACGTTTTTGTGCTTAAAACGACCGGATATTAAACTCAACGGCGAAATTTTCGTAAACAACGAACGTATTTTCCCTCCAAAGTTTACGAACAGTGAACATTTGGAATATAGATACGATTTTCACACAAAAGTTCAGGAGAACAATATTCTTTTTGTGGCCTATTCATCAAAACAACTGAACTCACTTGAAACATCATACATAAGAAGCCTTTTGAAAAACCTTCAAAGGTCCCTTATTTCCACAAAATATCCAGATATTGAGGGAGAATTTATTATCATGCTTTCTAAAGTTATTGAGGCAAAATCAGAAGAAACCGGAGACCATGTGAATCGCGTTGCCGAACTATCTTATTATTTGGCAGAATACCTCGGTTTTAACTCCAGTGATGCAAAGTTAATCAAGAAAGCCTCAGCATTACACGACATTGGAAAAGTCGGCGTGCCTGATTACATATTAAACAAAACGGGGGAACTCGATGAGAAGGAATTTTCAATTATGAAAGAACATAGCTTAATCGGTTTCGAAATTTTTAGGGATTCTACTTTAAACATCTTTGAGATAAGTTCGGTCAGCGCTTTGGAACACCACGAGAGGTGGGACGGAAGTGGCTATCCCTATGGGCTTCAAGGCGAGGAGATAGCAATAGAGGCACGAATAGTTCAAGTCGCTGATGTTTTTGAAACTTTAACACACGATAGGTGCTATCGTCCCGCCTGGTCCGTTGAAAAGGCAGTTGAATACATGAACGATATGAAAGGCAGGCAATTCGACCCAATGGTAATTGATGCGTTCAACAAACACTTAAAAGACATGATTGCTATAGTAAGTCCAACCATAGTGAAGAAGTTTGAGAATTTTCGAATCTTATGGTTTTGCTTCCAAGAAATCTTGGATGTTTTTTATCGCTCTGGCAAAATCTTCTGGTAGTCTTGCTATGAATTTTACACGTTCACCAGTTCTTGGATGGAAAAATGAAAGGCTGAGTGCATGGAGCATCTGTCTGCGAATATCAAATTTCTCATCTTCTTTAGCTTTTCCGTAAACCTCATCACCCATAAGTGGATGGCCGATGTATTTCATATGAACCCTAATCTGGTGCGTTCTTCCAGTTTTGGGCCACGCAAAAACTAAGGAAGCCACGTTCCCAAACTTTCTTATGACTTTGTAATGTGTGAGTGCTGGTTTGCCATATGTACTCTGAGTTACTGTCATCTTAACTCTGAGCACAGGATTTCTGGCAATGCTTACATCGATATCTCCTTCGTTTTTTTCAGGCACACCTTTAACTAAGCATATATACAGTTTTTCTGTGACCCTGTCTTTGAACTGTTTAGTGAGCGATTGATGTGCTAAGTCATTCTTTGCAATTACCATCACACCACTTGTATCTTTATCAAGCCTGTGGACAATACCAGGTCTCAGCACCCCGCCAACACCTTGTAAATCTTTACAGTGATACAAGACTGCGTTGACAATGGTTCTCGAGGTGTGTGATGGAATGGGGTGGGTTATTATGCCGGGTTGCTTGTTTATTACGAGAATATCTTTATCTTCATATATTATATCAAGAGGAATATTCTCCGGCAGAATGTCCGGAATCTGTGGTTTCTCTGGAACTGTCAAGGTAATTATATCCCCAGATTTCACCTTGTAGCTCGGTTTCTTCGAAGTTCCATTGACCAGTACCTCGCCATTCTTTATCGCTTTCTGGATAAACGTTCTTGAGATCCAGTCTGGAGTCTTTTCCATTACGAACTTGTCGAGTCGCCAACCATCTTCTCTGTTCGTTACCTGTATATCCATGCTCCCCATATTCTTTACTTCCATAACGTTCGCCATGCTTACTAAATGATTTGTCTTTTCGGCTATTATCGTTCATTCGCAATTCAGCAGTAATTAATTTCAACATTATTCCAACACTTCCGATGAAAATGAAAATATCGGCTACATTTATTATAGTTGGCCAGTAGGGAAACGTTAGAAAGTCGACAACGTAGCCGTACCTTATACGATCAACGAGATTCCCAAGTGCTCCTCCAACGATGAAACCAATCATCACTTCGTTAAATTTACTCAGTTTAAATAATACCGGAACCACGGAGAGGAGAACTATTGTCAAGAGCGTTAAGTATATAACAACCTCTTTTACACCAGCAAGAAGTCCAAAAGAAATCCCCTTGTTGGTTGCGTATGTTAGATAGAAGAATCCAAACACTCGCTTAAAAGCGCCGCCAGTAAGGTATATCGTCGCCCAGTATTTTGTAATTTGATCCAATACTAAGGAAAGTACTATCCAGAACATTCGATCATTCCTTACTTAACTTTTCTGTATATGAAAGGTGATGCGACTTCAAGCCCAATGTTTCGGTAATTGAATATTCTTTCGGTATTACCGACAAAAAGAATCCCGCCTACTCTGAGGCTTTGCACAAATTTTTTGTATAATTCTTCTTTTGCTTCCATTTCAAAGTATATAACAACATTTCTGCACATAATAATATCGAATCCTCTTTCAAAAGGATCTTGAAGCATGTTATGTCTTTTGAACTGAACTCTTGCTTTAACATTCGGCTTTACTATGTATCTGCCATCACGTACTATAAAGTATTTTTGAATGTATTCTTGTGGAGTGCTAACCATAGACCTTTCCTCATATTCACCGATTTGCGCTCTTGTCAAAACACCCATGTCTATATCGGTTGCAAGTACTTTCGCACTCGTTGGCGCCTTAAGTTCTTCCAAAAGTATGGCAAGAGAATAAGGTTCTTCTCCAGATGAACAACCAGCACTCCAAGCTCGAAACTTCGCGCCGCTTTCTTTGAGAAGCTGTGGTAAGAATACCTTTTTCAGTTCTTCCCATTTTTCTGGATTTCTAAAAAATTCGGTGACATTTATGGTTAGTTTATCGAGAAATTCATCCTTTTTCTTGTTATCTTTTATGATGATTTCAAAATACTCTTTATAACTTTTACAGTTGTATTTTCTAATAAGCATTTCTATACGTCTTTTCATTCTTTCTGGCTTGTAACCTGAAAGGTCAAGTCCCATTGATTCTTTAATTTTCTCAACGAACCATTCGAATTGGTCCCAAGGCAATTCTTGAACATCACCAGATTGGAAATTCGAAATAAATCCGAACTTCTTTTCCTTGAAGTCGTCCAACGACATACATATCACCCACCTTCCACTTTATCCTTCCAGATACACTCGTTTGACCATCTATTTCATCATTTACGATATTGATTTCAAAATTATTGTCCTTCATAGTGAAGCCGTTCTTTAAATGAAACTGGTTGTTTGAATAGAATACCAAAACATAAATTAATGTCTTTTCAAAGTTGTATAAAACTCCAAAACCAGTCTTTTCACCCATAAATAGATATATACCGTTCCCGAATCCTAAATTGAAACCATTCGAATGCTCAACAAAAATGTTCAAACCATTTATTTTAAACGATAAATTTACTTTGTATTTGGAACTTATTATTGATAGGTAATCGTCTTTGTGAATTAACCCTTCTCCGAAGTAACCGGTGCTTAACCACGTTACATACCAACATTTTTGAGCGGGATTTACGAATGTTGTAAAAGGTATCTCTTTGTTCAAGTCTGTATATGTTACCTTATACGGCTCGCTGACAAACTCAAAGTATTCAAAAACGTTTGAAAAATCGGGTTTGATACGTGGTACAGCAAATCTCTGACTCAGTGGTGTGTCTATGTTAAAAAGCGTTCTAAATTGCCAGAATGAGAAATCATATTTTGCGCTAAGCTTAAAAGTAGCATCAAATGGAAAGACGCCGAAATATAGCGTCTCTCCAATTAAGAGTATATTCATCACAAGCAAAAGTACGATAACTGTAATTCGCAACCAAGAACCTGTAGTTTTTTTCAGATAGTTTCACTCCAACCTCTTAAAAATATATTACCCTTCAAGTTTTTCCATTATTGCTTCAAGTTCTGCGTCATCTATATCGAAATTACCAAATACTTCTTGGACGTCGTCGTTATCTTCGAGTGCATCGACAAGTTTCAAAACTTTTTCAGCATCAGAGCCACTAACTTTTACACTATTCTTCGGCTTGAATGTTATTTTTGATTCTCCTTCAAAACCATCCTTTGCAAGTGTTTCTTTAACACTTGTTAAGTTTTCAGGTGCTGTGTAAACAAGAACAGGGTCTCCTTCTTCTATGTCCTCTGCACCTGCGTCAATCGCCATGAGTGTGAATTCGTCCATATCGGAAATCTTTTCCATAGGAATTTCTATAACACCTTTTCTTTCAAAGATCCAAGCAACTGAACCACTTTCTGCAAGTGAGCCACCGTTTTTGCTAAGGATATGTCTAAGTTCTTGAGCGGTTCTATTTTTGTTGTCTGTTAATGTGAGGATATAAAGTGCAACTCCACCAGGAGCATATGCTTCGTATATTATTTCTTCATACCTTTCGCCTTCAAGCTCTCCTGTACCCTTTTTGATTGACCTTTCAACGGTGTCTTTTGGCATGTTTGCCTCGCGTGCCTTTTCAAGAACAGCTCTCAACCTTGGGTTCGTGTCTGGATTTCCGCCGCCTTCCCTTGCTGCAACAACAATTTCTCTAATAAGCTTTGTAAATATCTTTGATCTCTTCGCATCCTGGGCAGCTTTCCTGTGTTTAATATTCGCCCATTTATTGTGACCTGACATACTCTCTTCCTCCCTACAATAAATTTATGATGTAAAGTTACCAAATTATCTCTCACCAGGCATAATCACTTTATCTATTATACCATATTCACGTGCTTCTTGTGCGCTCATAAAGAAATCTCTGTCCGTATCTTTTTCTATCTTTTCAATCGGTTGTCCTGTATGGTTACTTAGAATATCGTTTATGATATGCTTTATTCTAACTAGTTCTTTCGTAAGTATTTCTACATCCTTTGCAGACCCTTCCGCTCCACCAAGTGGTTGGTGAATCATTATCCTACTATTTGGTAGTGCAAATCTTTTCCCTTTTGCACCTGCTGCGAGTAAGACCGCTCCCATCGATGCAGCTTGACCAACACAGATCGTTGCAACATCGCATTTTACATACTGCATCGTATCGTATATCGCAAGACCTGCTGTAACTGATCCTCCAGGCGAATTAATGTAAAGCTGGATATCCTTGTCTGGATTCTCCGCTTCCAAAAACAAAAGCTGTGCTACAACAAGATTTGCAACGTGGTCGTCTATAGCACTGCCTAAAAATATGATTCTGTCTTTGAGTAATCGCGAATAAATATCGTATGCTCTTTCGTATCTACCTGTTGTTTCTATAACTATCGGCACGTATTGGTCAAGTATTTTCTTCATTTCTTTATCCATTACTTATCATCTCCCTAAGAGGATGCTGGCTTACTTTTTCCTTCTTGCTCTTTTTCTTCTTTGAAAGATACTTCCTCAACTTCAACTTTTTCAGAAAGCACCTTAGCAACTTTTGATTCTATTATCTCCATTATAACTTCATTTCTAATGTCTTGCCTTCCTTTGATTATTGCCTCAGCTCTGTCTGGGCTAACTCCCCATTCCACCGAGACTCTTTCAGCGTATGATTTTATATCTTCGTTTTCTACCTTAATGTTATTCTCTTCTGCAATCTTTTTAACAACGAGGTCCTTCTTAATAAGGTTAACGTGGTAATGTTTCAATTCCTCAATTAACTTTTCTTCACTACCGTAGTTCTGCACATACGAGTCGTATTTTCCATCTTCTTTAAGATTATCTATGATGTTTTCGACAGCCCTTTCGATTGTCTTCTCGCTTACATCGATTTCAGTTGCTTGTGGTATTTGGTCAATTATCTGTGCTCTGTAAGACTCTCCGAGTTCTCTATCGTAAATTTCCTTACCTTCAGCTCTGAATTTATCTTTCAACTGCTCTACGGTTTCGATATTCTCAACAGCAAGAGATTTTACAAATTCGTCGTTGAACTCCGGGAGGATTCTATTATAGACTTCCTCAACTTCGAGAATATATTTGTAGACTATCTTTTCGTTCTCTTTTTCGAATACTTTTTCAAACTCAACAACATCGCCTTTCTTCTTTCCGTAGAGCTGTTTAACGACGTCTCTTTCATCATCTTTTAAGAGTACATATTCCCTCTCTTCACCATCTCTGAGCTTCTTTTCATCAAGCATGACAGTTTCTTTTACCTTTACCAAGTCTCCTTCTTTTGCTTCTCCTTCTTTTGGTTCAATAATAGCGTTTTCTTCTACAACGTATTTTACTCTCATGTCTACGTATCCGTCAAGAACTTCCTCTTCCTTTGCTTTTCTAACCTTAATCTTACTTGGGTCGAAACTTATCTCTGGTTCCAAGTGAAGTTCAACTGTTACTTTACCGTTTTCAGCACTGAATTTAGCATCAGCTATCACTGGTGGAAGTAAAAGTTGCTGATTTTCTTCATCTAACTTTTTATCAACTTCTTTGATGGCTTCATCGGCGACGTAGATTTCATAAAACGCTTCTTTAAGTCTCGCTTTGTAGACTTCCTTAGGAACTTTACCAACTCTAAATCCATCTATGTGGTATTTCCTCTTGTTCAACTCATTTACTGTTTTGTCTTCAATTCTTTTTATATCTTCAAAATCGAAATCGTATTCTCGAATAATAACATTCTTATCTCTTGAAAGTTCTTTGACTTGCATTCTTGCACCTCCTGAATGTTCTCAAATTAAGTACTAACACTTTAAAAAGGGGCATTGCGCCCCTCTTTTTTAGCTAAGTAATCAATTCACAATTTTTGATTATTCCTCGACGAGTTGAAGAACTGAAAGTTCTGCACCGTCTCCTCTTCTTGCGCCTACCTTAATTACTCTTGTGTAACCGCCATTTCTTGTAGCAAATTTTGGCGCTATCTCATCTACAAGTTTATTTACAAGTTGTCTGTCACCAAGTTCCGCAAATATCTGTCTTCTGAGTGCAACACTTTCGGCTTTGTTTTCATTCTTTATCTTGTAAGCTTTTACTGCCTTTGTTATAAGTTTTTCAACATACTCTTTTCCAACCTTCGCCTTAACTGTTGTTGTCATTATCGTTCCATGGTCAATAATCTCCTTGGCAAGGTTTCTCATGAGAGATACCCTGTGTGTACCATATTTATTGAGCTTGTTTCTTTTCATTCGATGTCTCATCTCATTTGTCCCCCTTTCTCAGTGAAAGACCAAACTTTTCTCGCAACTTGTCTTTTACTTCGTCGAGTGATTTTACTCCAAAATTCTTAATTTTGAGGAGTTCTTCTTCAGATCTCTCGAGTAAATCTCCTATTGTTTCTATCTTGTCTCTCTTAAGGCAATTAAGCGACCTTGCAGACAATTCAAGCTCTTCAACCTTCTTTGAAGCAACATCTTCGGATGATATGGACTCTTCCGAAAGGTGAACTGGTTCTTGATAAGCCGGCATCGGAAGTTCTTCAACATCACTTAGACTTTGTTCAATGAAGTTAAAGTGGTCAAGAATTATCTTGAGAGAGTGCTTAAGTGCTTCGGCTGGTTTGATACTCTTCTTCGTCCATATTTCAAGTGTTAGTTTCTCAAAGTCTGTCCTTTTGTCAACACGAACATTTTCAACAAGCCAATTAACTTTAATTACAGGGCTATAAACTCCATCGAGTACAATCCAACCAATCTCTGGTCTCTCATTTCTTTCACTCGCTGGAACAAAACCTTTACCAAATGTAGCATACAGTTCGATTTCAACATCCGCATCTTCATTCAGCGTGGCTATGTAATGATTCGGATTTACCACCACGACTCCGGCAGGACATTGTATATCTTTTGCCGTGAGCACAGCTGGACCTTTCTTTTCGATAAACAGTTTTACAGGTGATTCGACATATGATTCAACACGTAGTTGAACTTTTTTTAAGTTTAGAAGAATATCCATTATATCTTCTTTGACACCTTCGATTGTGTCGAATTCATGATACTTTTCTGGTTTTGTGAATCGTACATCAGTAATCGCAAAACTTGGGATTGATGAGAGCAAGACTCTTCTAAGTGTATTACCAACCGTTACTGCGTATCCCTTTTCAAGCGGCGCTATCGAGTACTTTGCATAGTAGTGATCTTCGTGTTCTATTTGTTCCTCGAGTTTGAACTTTCTTCCAAAGGTTTGAAGCATTAACATCACCTCGAGTAGAATTCGACGATAGCCTGCACATTGACTGGAAGATCCGTAACCTCTTCAAGTTTTGGATTCCTTACGTAAACTCCTTTGTAGTTGTCGTAGTCTGCTTCGAGCCAAGCTGCAACTTCTCTACCCTTATTGAGTTCTACCGCTTGTTTGACAGGCTCTATTGCCCTGCTCTTTTCTTTTATGGACACGACATCCCCTGGTCTTACTTGATAGGAAGGAATGTCAACTTTCTTTCCGTTCACAAGTACGTGACCGTGTGTAACAAGTTGTCTTGCCGTTCGTCTGTTGATGGCAAATCCAAGTCTATATACCACGTTATCGAGTCTTCTCTCCACTTGTGCAACCAAGTTTTCACGAGTATCGCCTGATTGTTTTGCTGCTCTTTCATAATAGATTCTAAATTGTTTCTCAAGTACGCCATAAATTCTCTTCATTGTCTGTTTTGCTCTGAGCTGTAAGCCGTACTGTGTCAGTTTTTTCTTTTCTCTACCATGCTGACCTGGTGCAAAAGGTCTTTTGTCAAAATTACATTTTTCGCTAAAACACCTTTCACCTTTGAGGTAGAGTTTCATTCCTTCTCTTCTACAAAGCTTGCACAACGCTTCTGTATATCGTGCCATTATTTTCCCTCCTTATTGAACAAAACAGATTAGACTCTTCTTCTTTTTGGTGGTCTACATCCGTTGAATGGAATCGGTGTAGCATCCCTTATGTTTTCAACTTCTAAGCCAGCAGCTTGGAGTGTTCTTATTGCAGTTTCTCTACCGGCACCGGGTCCTTTAACTATAACGTCAACTCTTTTGATTCCCATCTTAACTGCATCTTTTGCAACCTTGTCAGCAGCAAGCTGTGCAGCGTATGGGGTCCCTTTTCTTGTACCTTCAAATCCTGCTGTTCCACCACTTCCCCAGCTGAGTACGTGACCGTTTGGATCAGTCAAACTGATAATTGTGTTATTGTATGTTGACTTGATGTGAACTACACCGTGATCAACGGTAATCTTCTTTTTTGGCTTTGCTTTTGAACGACCTTTCGCCATTAATTTTCCCTCCTTCAAATCATCACTTAATAGCTCTTCCCTTACGACTCAACTAACTTATGGTTTCTTATTTACCCTTTTTCTTAATCCTGCTTGGTCTTGGACCTTTTCGAGTCCTTGAATTTGACCTTGTTCTCTGACCTCTAACTGGAAGCCCCAGTTTGTGCCTTAAGCCGCGGTAACAACCAATATCTATCAATCTCTTTATATTTCTCATAACTTCTGTTCTCAATTCACCTTCAACTTTGTAATTCTGTTGGATGAAGGTTGAAATTTTGCTGATTTCGTCTTCGGTAAGTTCTTTGACTCTCTTCTCTGGATCTATGCCCGTTCCATTGCATATCTCAAGAGCTCTGGTTGGACCTATACCGTAGAGGTATCTCAGCGCAATATGTACCTTTTTGTTGCTGGGTATTTCAACACCAACGATACGAGCCATTAATCTCCCTCCTCAAATATTCTCCATTTTTACTCACCATTAGCCCTGTCTTTGGTTGTGTTTGGGGTTAACTTTGCAAACAACAAATATCTTGCCTCTTCTTCTAATAATCTTGCAGTGCTCACATCTTTTGCCAACAGATGCTTTTACTTTCATGTCAATCGCTCCTTTCGGAATTTATTAATCTAATATTTTGTGTAGATGAGCTTTAGATATTCGCCAAAGTGTACAAAATTCTTCTAAGTTGTACAACTACTCTTCATCATCAAGGATTTCTTCTTCACCTTTGGCATCTATCTTCTTTCTGTAAACTATACGACCACGTGTCAGATCATAGATCGTTAGTTCCACTACAACTCTATCTCCAGGTACAAGTCTTATAAAGTTTTTGCGCATCTTACCTGAAACGTGGGCCAATACCTTAAATCCGTTGTCGAGCTGTACTCTGAACATAGCATTCGGTAGTGCTTCAACTATAGTTCCTTCCATTCGTATGACGTCTTGCTTGTTTTTCAGAAAAATCACCTCGCAAATCCGCAGAAGCTTCCATCAAAATTACATAAACATACATCACATAGCTGTAAGTATTTCATAGTCATCGTCCGTTATCAAAACTGTGTGTTCAAAATGTGCCGCTCTCTTCTTATCCGCAGTAACTACCGTCCAACCATCTTCTAAAATTACTACGTGCCAGCCGCCTTCAGTAACCATAGGTTCTATAGCAATTGTCATTCCAGCTCTCAGAGTAATCCCTGTTCCCGGTTTTCCATAATTTGGAACTTGAGGGTCCTCATGGAGCGCTCTTCCAACTCCGTGTCCAACAAAATCTCTTACTACGTTGAAGCCGTGTTGCTCCACATAACTCTGAACCGCATAAGAGACGTCTCCTAACTTAACACCAGCCCTCAAAATCTTAATAGCCTCCATCAGAGATTGATAAGTGACTTCAACAAGTTTTTGACCGCTTTCATCACTTTGTCCTACAATATAGGTTGCCGCACCATCACCGTAATATCCTTCGTATATCGCCCCAACATCGATGGAAACTATATCGCCTTTCTTAAAGACCTTTGTTTTTAGTGGAAACCCGTGGATAACTTCATCGTTAACCGATACAGTCGTTACGTACGGATATCCACCATAACCTTTAAAAGCGGGCTTGCAGTTCTCTTCTTTTATTATTCTCTCCGCTAAGAGTTCTACATCGTAAGCTGTCGCGCCTTCAATTACTAAACCTTTTACTTCATTCAATACCTTGGCAACTACGCGCCCAGCAACTCGCATCTTTTGAATTTCTAAATCGCTCTTTATCCTTATCATTTTTTCTCAATTCCACCTAATATATTAAACAATATTTTCATGACTTCTTCTACACTTTTTCTGCCATCTAAAGTAAAAAGTTTGTTTTGATTTCTATAATATTCGATTAACGGCGATGTTTTCTCGATGTAGACTCTATATCTGCCTCGTACAACTTCTTCTTTATCATCATCTCTTTGTATTAGTTCACCACCACAATCATCACAGATGCCTTCTACTCTTGGTGGCAAAGTGATTGTGTTATATACCTTTCCACATTGTGAGCAAACACGTCTTGTTGATATTCTTTCCACAACGGTTTCTTCGTCAACTTCGAAGTATAGTGCACCATCGAGCGTCTTTCCCATTTTGAGAAGTATACTATCGAGGGTAGTTGCTTGGTTTATTGTCCTTGGATATCCGTCGAGTACAAACCCATTTTGACAATCAGGTTGATTTAACCTTTCTTCAACAAGTGCGTTTGTTAGTTCATCAGGCACAAGATTACCCGAATTGACAATGTCCTGTACCTTCTTTCCAAGTTCAGTTCCATTAGCTATAGCTTCTCTAAAGATGTCACCTGTTGAGATATGTGGCATGTTATACTTTTCAACTACCCTCTTGGCATACGTTCCTTTTCCTGCACCGGGAGGTCCTAAGAAAATCAAATTCATACTTCCACCTTCTTTTTTGCTCAGACCTTATCAAAACCTAACGGTTATTTTCTACCAGCGATTTTTCCTTTCTTGACAAACCCTTCATAGTTTCTCATTATCAAGTGAGCTTCCAACTGCTGTGCAATATCGAGCGCAACACCGACCGCAATAAGTGCACTTGTACCGCCAAGCCATATATTAACTCTTGTTATTCCCTCAACAAGATACGGCAGTAATGAAATACCAACAAGGAAGATTGCGCCAAGGAATGTAACTCTATTAAGAACGTATGTAATGTATTCTTCCGTTGGTTTTCCAGCTCTTATACCAGGAATAAAACCGCCGTATCTTTTGATATTCTCTGATATATCCTTCGGATCGATAACAACAACGCTGTAGAAATATGTAAAGAAGAATATCAGCAACGCGTATATGATAATCATAAGCGGGCTTTGCATACTGAAGAGCTTAATTGCCCATTGTGCACCTGTTATCTGAGCGATTGCTTCTGGAATACTGACTATCGCCCAAGCAAAGATTATAGGAATAACTCCAGAGTGATTAACTTTGATAGGAAGATGTGTACTCGTTCCTCCGTAAATTCTTCTTCCAACCATTCTCGTTGCATATTCGATCTTAATTCTTCTTTCAGCTTGTTGTACGTAAATGATAGAAACAACCATGAATATTGCAACTGCTACAAGGAATATCCAACCGAAGATATTTAAGTTTCCGAGTACAGCACTTCTAAAATATGCTGGGTATCTTGAAACGATACCAGCAAATATCATTATACTGACACCATTTCCAATACCCTTTTCGGTTATCCTATCGCCTATCCAAAGAAGGAACATTGTACCAGCAACAAGTGATATTGTTGAGACAAATGAGAAGAGCCAAGTATTAACAGCAATTATTCCCTGGTAACTTCTCGCAAGACCAAAAGAAACAACAAACGATTGCAACGCTGCAAGTCCCAACGTTAAATTCTTGGTGTAGTGTTGGAATTTCTTCCTTCCTTCTTCACCTTCTTTAAGAAGTTCCTTGAGTGAAGGAATAATGGAAGCCAGCAATTGCATGATTATTGATGCGTTAATGTAAGGTGTAACACTCATTGAGAATACAGAAAATCTGCTGAATGCACCACCTGTAAAAACGTCATAAAAACTAAGAACACCACCGGCAAGACCAGAGCCCTGCTTGGAAAGCGCTTCCCCCCAAGCTTTGATGTTTATACCCGGAACTGGAACGTAAATTCCCAATCTAAAGACAAGTAACATTAAAAATGTAAAGATAACCCTATCCCTAACCTCTGGAATCTTCATTGCATTGCGCAGCGCTTTCCACATTCTTAGATCACCTCTATTTTACCGCCGACTTTTTCAATTTTCTCCTTTGCCTTTTCGCTTACTTTGTGGACTTTTACCGTAAGTGGCTTCGTTATTTCACCCTTTGCAAGTACCTTAACCCCATCATTAACTTTGTTGATTATACCTTTCTCAAGAAGAACCTCAACTGTAACTACATCGTTACTATCAAATTTTGCTTCGAGAGTATCAAGATTAACTACTGCATATACCTTCTTTGCAAAGTTTTTGAAACCGAACTTTGGAAGTCTTCTGTGAAGTGGTGTCTGTCCACCTTCCATCCATGGTCTTACCTTACCTGTACCTCTTGACTTCTGACCTTTGTGTCCTTTACCAGCGGTCTTACCTTTTCCTGAGCCTTGACCCCTTCCAAGGCGTTTATACTTTCTGTATGACCCAGGAGTAGGTTTGAGTTGGTCTATAGTAAGCATTTTATGTTCCCTCCTTATTCTTCAATTTCTTCTACTTTGAGAAGGTGTTTCACTTTTTCTACCATTCCTCTTATCTGAGGATTATCTTCCTTAATAACTGTTTGGTGCATTTTTCTCAATCCAAGTCTTTTGATTGTATCTTTTTGATCGTATTTGTAACCAATTGTGCTTCTTACAAGGGTTATCTTAAGCTTCTTCATATATTAGCCCTCCTTTTTGACGCCGCGTACTACTTGCGCAGGAGTTATGTCCCTTAGAGCAGCTATCTTTTCTATAGAGTACAAATTCTTAATTCCATTGACTGTCGCTTGAGCAATGACAACAGGATTTGTCGAACCCATTGCTTTTGTGAGAACGTTTTGAACACCAGCCAATTCAAGAATTGCACGGACAGTTCCATTAGCAATAATACCTGTACCTGGTGCAGCAGGTTTCATTAGTATTTCTGCGGAATCTTGTTTTCCAACAACTTCGTGGGGTATTGTACCTTTAACAACCGGCATCTCGATTATGTTCCTCTTAGCACTTACAAGTGCTTTTCTAATTGCATCTGGAACCTCTCTCGCCTTTCCTACACCAACGCCGACTTTGCCGTCTCTGTTTCCAACAACCGCGAGAACTCGGAATGAAAGGTTCTTTCCACCCTTTGTAACTTTTGTTGTTCTTCTAATTTCTATAATCCTCTCCTCAAATGTTTCAGCTGATTGTTTTATCTTTTCTGCAATTTCTGACACTGTGAGCACCTCCTAACCTTACCAATTAAAATTTCAAACCGGCTTCCCTTGCAGCATCTGCAAGCGCCTTTACTCTCCCGTGGTACTTGAATCCACCGCGATCAAAAACCACATCATTTATACCTTTGGCAATCGCTCTCTCAGCGATGAGCTTACCCACTTCTTTTGCAGCATCAACATTCCACGTTTTCTGGAGTTTTTCCCTCAACACTTTCTCAACGGTAGACGCGGCAACAATGGTTCTCCCATTAACATCATCGATTATCTGTGCGTAGATATGTTTTTCACTTCTGTATACAGACAATCTTGGTCTTTCAGGTGTTCCTGATATCTTCTTCCTAATCCTTCTATGCCTAACAAGCCTTAATTCTCTACGATCTTCTCGTTTAATCACGTCTTATACCCCCTTATGCTTTCTTTCCTTCTTTGACCTTAATAACCTCATCAACGTATTTAATACCCTTACCGCTGTATGGATTCGGTTCTCTCCACTTCCTTACATCTGCTGCGTATTGTCCAACTCTCTGTTTATCAATACCGCTTATAACGATTCTGTTAGGAGCTGGTACTTCTACCTTTAAGTCCGAAGGAATATCTACCTCAACAAGGTGTGCATATCCAAGGCTCATAACAAGTTTATTCCCTTGAAGTTGAGCCCTGTAACCAACTCCAACTATTTCAAGCTCTTTTTTGAATCCTTCTGTAACACCAATAATCATATTCCTTATAAGTCTCCAGTATGTTCCAGCCATTGCTTTGAACTTTCTTTCATCGGATTTTCTCTTACTCACTTCAAGATTTGGAGAGACCCATAATTCATTTCCTTCAACTTTTATGCTAACAAAAGGATGAGTTACGAGTTTTAACTCACCTTTTGGTCCTTTCACTTTTATTTCAGAGTCGGTGATGGATAATTGTACATTTGAGGGTATTAAAACTGGCTTCTTTGCTATACGGGACATGGACTACACCTCCTTACCAGATGTAGGCAATAACTTCTCCACCGACTCCATGTTCCGCTGCTTCTTTGTCGGTGAGTACGCCTTTTGATGTGGAAATGATTGCTATACCCAATCCATTCTTAACTCTTGGCAAATTATTGTTTCCAACGTATATCCTTCTACTAGGTTTTGAGACCCTGACAATACCATGAATTACTCTTTCTCTATTCTTTCTTGAACCTTTGTATTTCATCTGAAGTCTGAGAATTCCTTGCTTTCCATCTTCAATGTACGTATATCCTTTAATAAAACCTTCCCTTACAAGAATCTCTGCAATCGCTTTCTTCAAATTGGATGCTGGAACATCTACCTGGTCCTTAAAAACCATGTTTGCATTTCTTATTCTTGTAAGCATATCAGCTATTGGATCGCTCCACACGGTTAACACCTCCACAATTACCAGCTTGCTTTCCTAACGCCCGGGAGTTTTCCTTCGTTAGCAAGTCTTCTGAAACAAACTCTGCAAATCCCAAATTCTTGATAAACTGAATGCGGTCTACCGCAAATGCTGCATCTTGTGTATTCTCTCACTTTGTATTTCTTAGGTCTTTTCCACTTTTCGACCATTGATTTCTTTGCCATTTAATACTCCCTCCTCACGGTTTTACTGCTTTTTAAATGGGAAGCCAAGTAATTCGAGTAGTCTTCTGGCTTCTTCATCTCTTTTTGCCGTGGTGACAATAACTATATCCATCCCTTGTATTCTCTTTACTTGATCAGGAGAAATCTCTGGGAAAACGAGTTGTTCTGTCAAACCAAAGCTGTAATTACCTTTACCGTCAAAAGAGTTTGGATTAAGTCCTCTGAAGTCCCTCACTTTCGGAAGTACGAGATTAACAAGTTTATAAACGAAGTTGTACATCCTTGGACCTCTTAGTGTTACCTTAACACCAACCATCATACCCTTTCTAACTTTGAAATTTGATATACTTTTCTTAGCTTTTGTTATTAATGCTTTCTGCCCTGCTATTACTGTGAGTTCTTTTGCGTGTGTCTCAACGACGTCCTTATTTCTTGAACCTTCGCCAACACCCATATTAATTACAACCTTAACAAGTCTTGGAACTTGATGGATGTTTGTATAGCCAAATTCTTTCATTAATGTCGGTACCACTTCATTCAGATATTTATCTTTCAGCGGTACGAATTCGTAGGCCATTTTTTACTCCTCCTTACTTCTTATCTATGATTTCTCCGCATTTCTTGCAGAATCTCACCTTTGAACCGTCTTCGAGAACTTTGAATCCTACTCTTGTCGGTTTGTCACAGCTTGGACAGACGAGCATAACCTTTGACCAGTACAGTGGAGATTCCTTCTCTATAATTCCGCCTTGTCTCAATTGTCCTGTTGGTTTCTGGTGTCTTTTAACGATGTTGACACCCCTTACAAGAATCTTTTCAGCCTTTGGCATTACTTGGATAACTTCGCCTCTTTTACCTTTGTCTTTACCGGAAATAACCTGTACGGTATCACCTTTTTTTATCTTCTGTGCCATCAATTACCACCCCTTACCATACTTCTGGAGCAAGAGATACGATTTTCATGAAGCCTTTTTCCCTAAGTTCTCTTGCGACTGGTCCAAATACACGCGTACCCTTTGGTTGGTTAAATTTATCAAGAACTACCGCTGCATTGTCATCAAATCTAATGTAGCTTCCGTCTGGTCTTCTTATTTCTTTTTTCGTTCTGACTACAACTGCTTTTACAACGTCACCCTTCTTTATATCTGTATTCGGAACTGCCTCTCTGACACTGCAAACAACTATGTCTCCAATTGAACCAAACCGCTTGTGTGAACCACCAAGAACTCTTATTACTCTCAAAACCTTAGCACCTGAGTTATCTGCCGCTACGAGGTAGCTTTCGTTCTGTATCATTGTTCACTACCCCCTTCAATTGTGTCCTCTTCCTCTGGCGTTTCTGCAAGTTTTGAATGTTCAAGAATCTGTACTACAACCCATCTTTTCATTTTGCTAAGAGGTCTTGATTCTTCAATTTCAACGACGTCACCTATCTTACAAACATTGTTTTCATCGTGTGCGTAGAATTTCTTTGATTTTCTAACGTATTTTCCAAATTTTGGGTGTTTCACGGTTCTCTCAACTTTAACTGTTACTGTTTTATCCATCTTATCGCTGACAACTACTCCTATTAATCTTTTCTTAGGCATTTGTATTACCTCCTTATACCAAGTTCACGTTCGCGAAGGATTGTCTTGATTCTTGCTATATCTCTCTTTGTTTTCTGTATTAAGCTGAAGTCTCTGAGCTCTCCCATCGCGTTTTGGAACCTCAGGTTCATAAGTGTTCTCTTCTTTTCTTCCAAGAGTTTTATCAATTCGTCGTTATTCATATTTCTGATCTCAACTGGTGTCATACTGCTTCACCACCTATGTGATGTCTTGTAACTATTTTTGTTTTTATTGGAAGCTTTGTAGCTGCATATTCGAGCGCTTTGAGTGCGATTTCTTCGTCTACACCACCAATTTCGAACATTACCTTTCCTGGTTTCACAACGGCAACCCAACCTTCAACGTTACCCTTACCTTTACCAAGCTTTGTTTCAGGTGGATGTTTTGTGTAAGATTTGTCTGGGAATATCTTTATCCAAAGTTTTCCTTCTTTTTTGAGTGTTCTTGTTATAGCCAACCTGCATGCTTCAATTTGCTGAGCTGTTATCCAGGCAGGTTCGAGGGCTTTAAGTCCATATTCTCCAAACATAACCAATGCTCCACCTTTTGCTTCGCCCTTCGTTCTGCCTCTGTGCTGTTTTCTGTATTTAACTCGTTTTGGCATCAACATGGTCTTACTAACCTCCTTTTTACACTTTCATGTCGCTTTTCTCATTTGAGCTTGTTCGATTCGCCCTTATCACGACTGTAATGATATTTCTTCAGGTCTTGCATTAAACCTTCGCATCACCTTTGTAAATCCAGACCTTTATACCAATTGTACCATACTTTGTCTCAGCTCTTGCCGTTGAGTAGTCGATCACTGATCTTAATGTTTGAAGAGGTAACCTTCCTTTAAGGTACCACTCTGTTCTTGCAATTTCCGCCCCAGCAAGTCTTCCTGCAACCATTATCTTTATTCCCTTTGCACCTCTTCTAAGAGCTGCTGTTATAGCCCTCTTCATAACTATTTTGTAGGATGCCCTCTTTTCAATCTTCTGAGCAATCGATTCTGCGACAAGGCTTGCCTCTGTCTCAGGCGTTTTTACCTCAACTATATCAACGCCAAATTTTCTGTTGAACCTGCTTTCGAGAGCCTGTCTCAATTCAGTAATTCCAGCTCCCTTCTTACCGATGAGTATACCTGGTCTTGCTGCGTAAACGGTGAGCAATACTCTTTCTGCGTCTGGTCTCTGGATGAAGACTCTTGCTATACCAGCTTGATTGTATGTCTTTTTAACAAAATCCCTTATTGCTTCATCTTCAAGGAGATATTCGCTGTACTTCTTTTCATTGAACCACTGTGCATCCCATTCAGTCGTAATGCCGAGCCTAAAACCCTTTGGATGAACTTTTTGACCCACCTATATCACCTCACACTATGTTTTCTCGTTTTATTTTGCACTATTTTCTTTTTCCCTATCTCTTACAACAACAGTTATATGGGACATCCTTTTTTGAATGATGTCCGCTCTTCCTCTTCCGCGTGGCCATACTCTCTTCATTCTTGGACCGTCATTTACATAGCATGCGGCTACGTAAAGATTATCTTCGGAAAGTCCAAGGTTGTTTGTTGCATTCGCTACTGCAGATTTTAACACATTAAGCACAATTCGTGCAGCCTTCTTAGGCGAAAATTCAAGAAGATTATACGCTTCTGAAACATTTCTACCCCGGATTGAGTTCACAACAGCTCTCGCTTTTCTTGGAGATATGCGGACAAACCTCGCAACAGCCCTTGCTTCATATTTTGGTAACGTCGCAAGAGTTTCTTTCCTTTTTTCGTGAAACTTAGACCTTTTGAGCCCTTCTCTTTTGATGACGGCTTGCATTATGTTATCCCTCCTTATTTCTTGACCTCACCTTTTTTGGCTGACTTGTTCGTGTGACCTCCAAATCTTCTGGTGAAAGAGAATTCTCCGAGTTTGTGGCCAACCATGTTCTCAGTAATGTAAACAGGGATGTGTTTCATACCGTTGTAGACAGCGATTGTGTGACCAACCATTTCAGGAACTATCGTACTTGCTCTACTCCATGTCTTAATTATTTTCTTTTCGCCGGTTTCATTAAGCAATCTTATTTTCTTGATGAGTTTAGGATCAACAAATGGTCCTTTTTTGCTGGAACGGCTCATTTATTACACCTCCTGATTAACCGTTTCTTCTTCTAACGATGAATTTATCGCTTGCTCTCTTGCCTCTTCTGGTCTTATAACCCTTAGCCGGAACTCCCCATGGGCTTTGTGGGTGGTGACCTTTACCTCTACCTTCTCCACCACCATGTGGGTGATCAACTGGGTTCATAACGACTCCTCTAACGTGAGGCTTTCTTCCAAGCCATCTTTCTCTACCTGCTTTTCCTGACACTTCGTTTTTGTGGTCTTCATTTCCAACTACACCAACTGTAGCATAGCATCTAACATGAACTTTTCTAAGTTCACCAGATGGCATCTTGAGAAGTGCATAATCTCCCTCTTTTGCCACGAGCTGACAGGACATACCTGCACTTCTTGCAATCTTTGCACCGCCACGTGGATAGAATTCAATACTGTGGACAATTGTACCAACTGGAATGCTTTGAAGTGGTAAGGCGTTACCTGGTTTAATTTCTGCTTCTGGACCAGCAAGAACTGTATCACCAACATTCAAACCATTTGGAGCGAGTATATATCTCTTCTCACCGTCAGCATAAACAAGCAATGCAATTCTTGCTGTTCTGTTAGGATCGTATTCGATTGCTGCAACCTTTGCAGGTATGTTTTCTTTTTCCCATCTTCTGAAATCAACAATCCTATAAAGCCTCTTGTGACCGCCACCTCTGAATCTTACGGTTACTCTACCGTGGTGGTTTCTTCCTGCCGTCTTTTTCAAAGATACAACAAGTGACTTTTCGGGTTCCGTTTTGGTAATTTCCGAAAAGTCAGGTATTACCATAAACCTTCTACCTGGAGTTGTTGGTTTGAATCTTTTAAGACCCATTGTTATTCACCCCTTACGCTTGGAGTTCTTTAATTGTGTAGCCTTCTGCTAATTTGACTATGGCTTTTTTCCACTCTTTTGTAAATCCTTCTCTTGCCATATAACCTCTTCTAAGGTCTCTCTTTGGCTTTGGCTTCACAATTAGTGTGTTAACACGCTCAACTTTTACATTAAAGAGCTTCTCTACCGCTTCCTTTATCTGTTCCTTATTTGCATTTTTATCAACTTCGAAAACGTATTCTCTTTCGGCTCTCAAGCTCATTGACTTTTCACTTATTATTGGTCTGATAATGATGTCAGAATATTCTTTTCTCATTTTCCGAGCACCTCCTCAATTTTGCGAACGGTGCCCTCTGTAAGGACAACCTTAGAGGCATTGATTATATCGTAAACGTTCAATCCATCGATGTTATTTCCATCGTTATTATTTGGGTTATCAGCTATGATAACCTTTACACCAGGAATATTCCTTCCTGAGAGTTTGACGTATTCATATACATTTTCCTTCTTTGGCAGTACAAAAAGGACCTTCTCGTCAGCGATTCCAAGAGCCTTAAGTACTTCCCTCATCTGTTTCGTTTGAGGTTTATCAAATCGTATGTCGCTCAATACAAGAAGATTTCCTTCTTTAAATCTTGCAGAAAGTGCAGATTTAAGAGCGAGTCTCTTCATCTTCTTATTCAATCTCTTAAGGAAGTTTCTCGGTTTTGGACCGTGGGCAACACCACCGTGTCTCCAGTGAATGGCTCTTATAGACCCCTGTCTTGCTCTACCTGTGTGTTTCTGTGGCCATGGTTTCCTTCCACCACCAGCAACTTCGCCTCTTGTCTTTGTCGATGCTGTTCCAGCTCTTGAATTTGTGAGTTGCATGTCAACATATCTCCACATAACATCCAAGTTTGGTTCGATGTTGAAAACTTCGTCGCTTATTTCGATAGTCCCAATCTTCTCACCTTTGATATTCCAAAGTACTACATGTGCCATACTCTTCTTCCTCCCTTACTCCATTTTCGGAGCACGTCCCTGTACTGCATCATGGCACGCATGAAAGCAAAAAAAAAGAAAAAAAATGAAAAAATTATGCTTTCACTGCGCTTCTGATGAGAACAAGGCTGCCCCTCGCTCCTGGCACTCCACCTTTAACTGCTATTAGGTTGTTCTCTGAATCGATCTTCACTACTTCAGAGTTGAGCACTGTAACTCTTTCATTACCATATCTTCCAGGCATTCTCTTGCCCTTGAATATTCTTGCCGGTTCAGTGTGCTGACCAACAGAACCAAGTTCACGATGGAATTTTGCACCGTGTGCTTTTGGTCCACCTTGGAAGTTCCATCTCTTCATTGCACCAGAGTAGCCTCTACCTTTTGTCCACCCTGTAATGTCAATTTTATCGCCTTCTTGGAAAATTGCAGCTGTTATTTCTTGACCAATTGAATATTCTTCTGGATTCTCTACTCTAAATTCTTTAAGAACCTTCATTGGCTTAACATTCGCCTTTTTGAATACTCCAAGAAGAGGTTTTGTTAATTTTTTCTCACTAACTTCTTCAAAGCCAAGCTGAACTGCATTGTAACCATCTTTTTCAGCTGTTTTCTTCTGAACTACATAACATGGTCCAGCCTTTAAAACAGTTACTGGAACAACCTTATCATCTTTCCACAATCTGGTCATTCCAACTTTTCTTGCAATTATAAATTTCATCGCAGAACACCTCCGAGAACTCACAGATTGATTTCAACGTCGACACCTGCTGGAAGATTTATCTTCATCAGAGCGTCAATCGTTTTTGAGTTCGGTTCGATTATATCTATAAGTCTTTTGTGAACTTTCTTTTCAAATTGTTCTCGTGAGTCTTTATGTTTTAATGGTGATCTTAGTACAACGTAAAGTGTTCTTTCAGTTGGTAGTGGAATAGGACCTGATACCTTTGCATTTGTTTGTCTTGCCACTTCCACTATCTTCTTTGCTGATTCATCAAGCAATCTATGATCATATGCCCTCAGTCTGATTCTTATCTTCTGTCCTGGCATGTCTTACCCTCCTTCTTAGAAAAGGGGGGGAACCCCCCCGATTACCGTTTACTAAGCGTCTTAATCAAGTCTTAATTACTCGATTATTTCGGAAACAACACCTGCTCCAACCGTTCTTCCACCTTCACGAACTGCAAATCTCATACCTTTTTCGATTGCAACTGGGTAGATAAGTTCAACTGTCATTTCAAGGTTGTCGCCAGGCATAACCATTTCTGCACCTGCTGGAAGATCAGCGATTTCTCCCGTTACATCAGCTGTTCTTATATAGAATTGTGGTTTGTAACCTTTTGTGAATGGTGTGTGGCGTCCGCCTTCTTCTTTCTTAAGAACGTAGATGTTTGCCTTGAATTTCTTGTGTGGTGTTATGGAACCTGGTTTTGCAAGAACTTGTCCTCTTTCAACTTCATCTTTGTCAATACCTCTGAGCAAGCATCCAACGTTGTCACCAGCCATTGCTTCATCAAGTTCTTTTCTGAACATTTCAACGCTTGTAACAACTGTCTTTCTTGTTTCGTAGCTCATACCAATGATTTCTGCTTCAACACCTGGTTTGATAACGCCACGTTCAATTCTTCCAGTAACAACTGTACCTCTTCCAGTGATGGAGAAGACATCTTCGACTGCCATAAGGAATGGTTTATCAACTTCACGAACTGGTTCTGGGAAGTAGCTATCCATTGCATCGAGAAGTTCTTTTATTGAAGCAAGATCTGGGTGGTTTGGATCATTTGGTGCTTCAACTGCTTTAAGAGCGGAACCTCTTACAACTGGAAGTTCATCGCCTGGGAATTCGTATTTGTTAAGAAGGTCTCTAACTTCCATTTCGACAAGGTCAACAAGTTCTGGATCATCGACCATGTCAACTTTGTTGATAAAAACAATCATTGCAGGAACGTTAACCTGTCTTGCAAGAAGAACGTGTTCTCTTGTCTGTGGCATTGGACCATCTGTTGCTGCAACGACAAGGATTGCACCGTCCATCTGAGCTGCACCAGTAATCATGTTCTTAATGTAGTCGGCGTGACCTGGACAGTCGATGTGTGCGTAGTGTCTCTTTTCTGTTTGATACTCAACGTGTGTGATGTTGATGGTGATACCTCTTGCTCTTTCTTCTGGTGCCTTGTCAATCATTTCGTATGGTGTGTAGTCTGCCCATCCGAAGAGTGAACAGTACTTTGTGATAGCTGCTGTAAGTGTTGTCTTTCCGTGGTCAATGTGTCCGATAGTACCGACGTTCATGTGTGGTTTGGTTCTTACAAATTTTTCCTTTGCCATACTTTTGACCCTCCTTCTTCACCTATGGTGGAGTAATATTTTTTAGGTAAGTTAATTATGCTTTCTTTAATATCTTTTCCGCAACCTTATCAGGTACTTTGTCGTAGTGTGAGAGAACCATTATGTAGTTCGCTCTACCTTGAGAAAGTGACCTGAGCGTCGTTGCATATCCAAACATTTCACTAAGTGGCACAAGAGCCCTTATAACCCTTAAGTGTCCTCTGTTTTCAAGGGCGTCTATATGTGCCCTTCTTGAGTTCAAATCTGCTATGACATTCCCCATATAATCTTCTGGTGTTGTAACTTCAACTTTCATTATCGGTTCAAGGAGAACTGGACTGCCCTTTTCCATAGCCTCTTTGAACGCCATACTTGCTGCTATCTTGAACGCCATTTCGGACGAGTCAACTTCGTGGTAAGAACCATCAAGCAACGTAGCTTTAATACCAACGACAGGATAACCTGCCAACACGCCAACTTGCATTGCTTCCCTTACGCCTTCTTCTATCGCTGGTATGTACTGTTTCGGTATCACACCACCAACTGTTTTATCTTCAAATTCAAACGTTTTATCAAGACTGAGCGGTTCAAAGTGTACTACAACATGACCGTATTGACCTCTACCACCGCTCTGCCTGATATACTTACCTTCAACTTTAACATCCCTTGTTATAGTCTCTCTGTAGGCAACCTGCGGCTTACCTACTCTTACATTAACGTTAAATTCCCTCTTGAGCCTATCAACAATAATTTCTAAGTGGAGCTCACCCATACCGGAGAGTATCGTTTCACCAGTTTCCTGATCCACATAAGCCCTTAGAGATGGGTCTTCGTCAAGAAGAGCTTGAAGGGCCTTAGAAAGCTTCGTTTCGTCATCTTTCGTTTCTGGCTCAATGGCAATAGATATAACAGGTTCAGGGAATTCCATCTTCTCGAGCACGATGTTTGTGCCCTCTGCACACACAGTATCACCAGTTATAGTACTCTTCATACCGATAACGCCGACTATATCACCTGCTCTCACATACTCGACATCTTCACGTTTATCGGCATGCATAAATATTAGCCTTGATACGCGCTCTTTAACATTCTTAGTTGTATTGATAACGTAACTACCTTTTTCTAACCTACCACTGTAAATCCTTAAGAATGTGAGTTTTCCGACGTATGGGTCTGTTTGAATTTTGAAAGCATAAGCCACAAATGGTCCGTCTTCTGTTGGGAAGACCTGCAACTCACTTCCATCCTTATCAAAACCGCGTACCGGTGGTAGATCCAGCGGAGAGGGTAGGTACTTAACAACACCATCTAAGAGAGGCTGGATACCAAGGTTCATCTTTGCAGAACCGCAGAAAACTGGTGTCCCAAGATTACCTATGGTAATCCTCCTCAAAGCATCGTTTGTCTGCTCTTCGGTTGGCTCTTCTCCTTCGAGGTACAATTCCATTATCTCATCATCTACTTCGGCTATTTTTTCAATCATATCTTCGCGTGCTTCTTCGGCTTTTTCGCGCCATTCAACTGGTATCTCTTCGTAGGCTATTTCCGTACCTTCTGGATTGAGCCACCTAATAGTCTTCATCTGAATGAGATCAATAACGCCTTTAAAATCACTCTCGGCACCCATTGGAATCTGGACAGGAATCGGATGTGCACCAAGTCTGTCCACCATCGTCTGAACTGCCATATCGAAGTCAGCACCGGTTTTGTCCATCTTATTAATGAACGCAATTCTTGGAACATTGTATTTATCTGCTTGTCTCCAAACCGTTTCCGATTGAGGCTCAACACCGGCTGTTGCATCAAAAACAGCGATTGCACCATCGAGAACTCTCAAAGACCTTTCAACTTCGATTGTAAAGTCAACGTGTCCTGGAGTATCTATTATGTTTATCCTGTGCTCTTTCCAGAAACACGTTGTAGCAGCAGACGTTATAGTGATTCCTCTTTCCTTTTCCTGAACCATCCAGTCCATTGTCGCCGTACCATCATCAACACTACCGATGTTATGCTTTCTTCCTGTGAAAAAAAGAATACGCTCGGTAGTCGTTGTCTTACCGGCATCAATATGTGCCATTATTCCTATGTTTCTTAACTTATTCAAGTCGACATATAATGCCTTTATCTCTTCCATAACTTCCTCCTCGAAGACATTAAACTTACAATGCCAATGTAGTTTTCCACATTACCATCTGAAATGTGCAAATGCTCTGTTAGCTTCCGCCATCTTGTGTACGTCTTCTCTCTTCTTAATAGCCGCGCCGGTATTGTTGTACGCATTTAAGAGTTCTTCTGCAAGTTTCTCCTGCATAGGCTTGCCTTTCTTTGACCTTGCAACATCAACTATCCATCTTATTGCGAGTGTTGTCTTTCTTGGCTCTTGAACTTCAACTGGAACCTGGTACGTTGCTCCACCGATTCTTCTCGGTCTTACCTCAACTATTGGTTTGACGTTTTCAACAGCTTGTTTGAAAACTTCAATACCATCTTTACCTGTTTTCTGAGCAAGAATATCAATTGCTCCGTATACTATCTTCTGAGCTATCGATTTCTTACCATTCCACATGATTTTGTTAACCATTTTTGTTACCAATACTTCACCGTAAACTGGATCTGGCGGGACTACCCTAACCTCGGCTCTTCTTCGCCTCATTCAATTCCCTCCTTATTTCTTACCCTTTGCTCCGGCTGCTGCGGCACCTGCTTTTGGTCTCTTAGCACCGTACTTACTTCTGCTCTGGCGTCTGTTCTCAACACCTGCTGCGTCGAGCGTTCCACGTATTATTTTGTACCTAACACCTGGCAAATCCTTAACCCTTCCGCCTCTAACGAGAACTATTGAGTGCTCTTGCAAATTGTGTCCGATACCAGGTATATAAGCCGTCACTTCGATACCATTTGAAAGTCTTACTTTAGCAATCTTTCTCAAAGCGGAGTTCGGTTTTTTCGGTGTCATGGTAGAAACCCTGACACAAACTCCTCTCTTCTGTGGGTGTCCTTGAAGCGCTGGTGATTTAGATTTGTCCTTCAACTTCTGCCTACCGTGTCTTACTAACTGATTAATCGTTGGCATCTTAACCCTCCCTTCAAACTAATTCATTCGTGAGATATTATAACCACGCATTTTAGAAAATACAATAAAGCCCGTGTGAATTTTTTGTTTCGCTCACACAGTCGGGCGTTTTTTTGTCAGCGAACAAAAAAATTAAGCAAAATATTTATGTTCAAATTTTTGTACTTCGATAATCCAAAAGAAAGGGCGCCATCGCGCCCGACATATCTGTTTTTTGTATTGGCTGGGGCGGTAGGACTCGAACCTACACAACTGGAGCCAAAGTCCAGGGTCCTGCCAATTAGACGACGCCCCAGCACTTGCGCATCAACATTTTCATTCTCTTAGGCATTTAAACCTTCATCGTTCAAACAATACCACTAAAAACCTGGTGGGTGCGGCAGGGATTGAACCTACGACCTCTTCCGCGTCAAGGAAGCGCTCTCCCACTGAGCTACGCACCCACTCATTGTCAAGCGATACACATTTTACTATGCAACGCACATTCTGTCAAGGGGGAATTTTACCATTTTAACGAAATTCCTAAGCCACTTTCTCTTTACTCATCAAAAAAGCATGCTTGCTATATTTTTCTTATCAGATTTTCTATTTCGATGATTGCCTTGCGTATAACGTTTTTTGAGTCTTCAAGTTTTGCTTCTTCCTCACTGGTAAGCTTCAGATTGATTATCTTTTCAACACCAACTCTGCCAAGAACGGCAGGATAACCTATATATATATCATCAACTAAGACTGAAGGTGTCCATACTCGCTTTTCGTTTTTCCAAATGCTATCAACTAACTTTGCAGTGACTGCTCCAATAGCTAAGTTGGTAGCTCCTTTCTTATCGATTATCTTATAAGCGGTAGTCCTAACTTCTTCAGCTATTTCCTGAAATTGTATGCACGTTAAAAATTCGCCCGCATATTCCCTCTTCACCTCACAATCAGCACAGTAGTTAGAAAGTGAAACACCACCTATTGTAGCATTAGACATAGGCATGAACTCGCTATCTCCGTGTTCTCCGATTATGTAGGCGTGTATGCTTGATGCTGATACTCCACAGCGTTGTGAAAGCAAAGTTCTTAACCTGGCAGTATCGAGTGTGGTACCACTACCAATAACTCTTCTTGAATCAAAACCTGTGAATTTCCAAACAAAATAAGTTAGCACATCCACCGGATTAGTTATGTTTATGACAAGACTATTCGGTGCATAGGTAACTATGTCCACAGAGATCTCCTTGATTATTCTAACGTTATCTTCAAGCAGTTCCAGCCTCGTTTCTCCAGGTCTTTGAGCGCGCCCGGCAGTTATTATTATGAAATCACTCTCTTCGAGATCTTTTGCTTCTGCTGAATAAATGTCACAGTATTTGAAAACACCTGATGCATGCATTAAATCGAGCGCTTCACCTGAACTTCTATTTTTGTCTACGTCTATAATCGCCATCTCATCAACAATTGAGTAGTGCAAAAGTGAAAACGCAACACTAATTCCTACTCTGCCAGCTCCTATAATACTTACTTTCATCTTCTTCACCACCTTACTTTTTTTGCCAAGTACATATGTATTTTATCATACTTTTTATACTTTGTCTAACCTAAGTGCTTAAATATACATTAAAAAATTGGCGCACTCTGAAAAGTTTTAAGAGTGCGCCAACTTAAAAATATATATTATTATTCTTAATTTACTAAAACAATTGTGAAATCGCCAGGCAAGATGGTTACAGGTATAGAGTTTCCTATTCCATAGGTGAGCTTTCTCTTTCCATTCCTCGTTATTATGGTTACGTCTTTAACTGTCAGAGCCCTGCCCAATGTTTCATTTAAAAGAATTTCAAGGTACTTCTCGTTGGCAAAGTCGATGTTGCCAAGTACTATTGCACCTTTTTCATCTTTCCAGTAACTATAGTTCGCAATGGTACCATCTTGATAATTCAGATAGACGTACCTAAATTCGCCCTCCATAATACTGGATAGTTCATCGCGAAGATTTAAAAGCCACTTAAGGTATTTATACATCTCGTCGTCAGCTTTATCCCAGTGCATTGCATAATAATCGAAGAATGCAAGTTTTCCGTAGAATTGATCATCAGGTGGTAGTACGGTTTTGCCATATATCGTATTATCCAATCCAAGGTTCATAGGTTGGATTTCGCCGATTTCTTGTCCGCTGTTTACATAAGCAATTGAATTTGGCGATAGATAAAGCAAAGCCGGTGCGAGGTATTTAATTTTACTTCCGTTCTCGCGCGCAACTACTCTTGGAGTGTCTGGTGTCTCGCACGAGGCAATGTATGGTATCTGAAGATTTGGTGTTATCTCTTCAATGAATTTATAAAATTCAGACGGTCTCGCCGCCGCGTACCAACTATTTCCAAGTATGCAGTCATATCCTTCCAACTTTGCCTTTTTATCGTTTTTCATCTCCAGTTCTTCAGCAATGAATCCAAAAGCAGGGTCGATAGATTTTGCTGATGAGATTATCATATCTTGAAGTTGAGACGGTAATGCATGTCCCATATCTATTCTCGCACCATCAATGCCATATTTCTTTTGATACGTTGGAACGACGTTAGCGATATATTCCCAAAGCTTTTTGTTCGGCTTCTTGCCAGGGAATTTGCTCGATTTTATAACATCAAATAACACATATGGCGGTTGGTCTTTGGCTACATATTTCTGACTCGCTTCGGGATGGTCCAGGTACAGTCTAAGGAACGTAACATCATCCCATGTTGGCTGTGGGTCGTTTACCCAGTCTGAAAATCCTGGAGGTGTAATAATACCAAATTCCCTTGCAATATTGGATAGTATGTCACCTTCCATCTTTTTAACTCTCTCCCACTTTTCTGGATCGAGTTTATCCGGTGAAAGTGTAAATTTCTGAAGGTGTACTTTTACCTCTTCAGCCGAGTAAATAATTTCTAAGTCCTCTTGGTCAGGAATCTTAAATGGTAATTGTGAAATGTGTGGTGGTCTGTAGCTTGCCGCTTCTTCTATCTTTATCCAATAGAACCAATCAGGATGTGTTTTTATCAAATCGCTATCCCTTGCTGCCGTACGTGGTATAAAGTCGAGAACAACTCTTATTCCAAGCATATGCGCTACCTGAACAAGTGCTTTGAATTGATCATCGAGTTTGATACCTTCCAATAGCGGGTCCGCATAGCTTTCATCAAGTTCTATAGGATTTTTAACGGCATAAGGGGAACCTACTTCGCCCTTTTTGAAGATATTACTCATCTTTGAAATTGGAAGCATGTATAAAACATTAATCCCAAGTTCTTTCAGGTAAGGTAACAACCCTATCATTTTAAGAAAAGTTCCTGATTCTTTATAACCGAATATATCTTCAGGTTCAAAAGCACCAAAGCCTTTATGATTATACGCTACCGTTGTTCTTGGTAGTGCACCGTACATCTTCGCTTTTTTTAACCAACTCGCATCTTGCTCACCATTTATTAAAGCCAAAGGCTTAGAGTAATCAAAACCCCTATCGTTTTCAAGTATTCTGTCAATAAGAGTTGAATAATACTCGTATGGATCAACGAAATACCTTCCGTCCTTTATGGAAAGCTTTCCAGCATAGTTGGGAATAATCCATTGCCTTGGTAATGCGTACAGCGTCTTTCCAGTTATCTTTTTCTTAAGACACTTGCTAAGTTCTTTGAGCTCCTTCATTCGTGTTCCCTCCTTGTGTAGTTATATAATTCCCTTAACGACGAGTATTGACTAATAGAGAGAGTTATTGTATAATCTTTTCTGCTGGACGGAGGCGTATCCTAATTGGCTAAGGAGCCGGTCTTGAAAACCGGTGGTGGTCAAACCACCGTGTGGGTTCGAGTCCCACCGCCTCCGCCATTTTTTTATTTACTCGCCCCTTTGTCTTTCCGCAAGTTCTCTCATCTTACGGTTAAGACTTTCCACGTCAAATTCAAAGTACCAGGCAGAGAGCATAAGTAAAAAACCGCATACAAGCCAAAAGTAAGCTGTTACTTCGAGTGCCCCGCTCAGTGTTCCTAATGCCACTGAGAGAGAACCACCAACTAATCTTCCTATTCCCGTTCCAACAAAATCTGTAAGATTAAAAATTGAGAATATTCTACCTCGGTCCTTTGGTTCATTTATATTTAAAAGCATCATCTTCACATTTGGACCTGTGTATGAATCCATCGCTGCTGCAACAAAACCTAATAATCCGAAGCTCAGGAATGACAGAAGTCCTTCTTTAACGTACGGATATCGAAAAACTGCAACTGTCAAGAAAACACCGAGGATTGTAGTTATCGCTGAAACAAGTGGGACAAATTTTTTTGATTTTGTGTAGATCTTTTCTCCAATAAATCCTCCCAAGATGTTCCCTGCTATACTTCCAAGTGCGAAGAGTAAAAACATCGTTGTCGCTTTATCTAAATCCATTCCCTTTTCTCTTATGAACATCTCTATCATAAAGTAAGGTATTGCACCCCAAGGTATAGTGCCTGCTATTCCTTGCAAGAAGAGTAAAAGATTGGTCCTTATGTTGATTAGATTTGCGTAATCAGACAGTTTAACTGTGTAAGAATAACCTCCACCAATTTCGTAAAAACCTTCTTCGTACGCTCCACGTTTCGGTTCTTCTAATATATTTATTATTAAAGGTACTATGAATAGATTAGGTGCCGATACAAGTATAAAAGGGATTCTCCAACCGAAAATATTAGCTGTGTATCCAGCAACAAGCATTCCTAACACACTACCAATTGTTGAAGCAAGTCCAAGTACAGAAACCACTTTGCCCCGTTCTTTATGTCCGAAAAGGTCACCAACCAGAGAGTATGATATTGGAAACGATGCACCAATACCTATCCCAGTTAGTACTCTCCAAAAGAAGAGCTCACCATATGAACCTGATATTGCCGTTAAAAGACATGGAATTTCGCCAACAAGTATTGAAGAAACCAACAACCATTTTCTACTGTATTTGTCTGTCAAATATCCCCAAATAAGGCTTATTAGCGCCCCAAATATACTGAAGACTCCACCGATCAGTCCAATATGTGAATCTGAGATGTTGAATTCCTTTTCAATCATTCCAATAACAGGACTCATTACCATTTGGTCTGCATTCATTATAACAAGCAACAAAAAAAGAAAGAAGACTGTTTTATTCCTATTCTTCAAATTATCCATATTATCCCCCCAATTTTGTATCTTTTAGTAAAAATTCATCCCCTATGTCAGATATCTTTTATTGAATTTCCAGTGTATTATACCATAAAAACTCGAAGTATGTTTACATGCTTTATGTATTTTCAATATTTGAAAAAAAATAAAAGAGCTCGACTGTACTTTCTTCGTCGAGCCATTCTGAAACTCTATGAATTAGAACAACGGTTCGAATCCCTGCTTACCCCAGTAATTTTTCATAGCCTCTTCGTACGCCTCAAGCAATGCTTTTTTATGACCTTCTTCCCACTTTGCGAGTACTTCCAAAATCTTTGCCATCTCTGAATCTCCAACCTTTTCAGCACTCTTTTTGTAGAACTTTTCGAAATCTTCTTCTATTAAGTAAGCCATTCGAAGAATAGCTAAGTCGTTTGCCATCTGATCCAATGTGCCAGTAACGAGTTCGGATTTTTCTCTCTGCTCAAAAAAGTCAGATTTTACAACTGTCTCTTCTTCTTCATCAAAGACTATTTCCATGTTATTTTGGACCTTCTTCATCAAATTCTCTATAAAATGCACGTGATCGTTTTCCATATTTGCCAATCCTTCAAGAAGCTCTCTTATCTCATTGTTCGTCACTTTTTTTGACTTCTCTTTGTAAAACTCCCTGCCTTCGATTTCCCTCATCAAAGCAAATCTGAGAATTCCCACTATCTTTTCCATGATTCCACCTCCTCAAAATAGTATCGAGAAAAATTTAATTACACTTCAGCTATCTATACCAAGTATATCATACATCCTCTCGATATATTCTCTTATTTCAAATTCAGAAAAGTTTCGTGCAAATCTTTTTAGTTCGTTCCCTTCATTATCCTGAAATACAATAGTTGGCACTGTGAAGACCATGTTCTGCCCTGCAATATCAGGCTTTTCAATTACGTCAACTATCTCCAATGAAAGCTTAAAGTCATCTGCAATCCTTTTCATCTTTGGAAGAAAAGCTACACAAACTCCACATTTGTCGTTTTTAAAATACAGTGCTTTCAATTCCATATACTCAGCCTCCCAAATGCTATCTATTTTCTTTATTTTTACCCTCTTCAAATTCTTTGAAAAATCCGTTTTCGTACATGAAGTCAAAAATCTTTCTTGCCACAGGAGCAGCGTAATGTCCTCCACTCTTTCCATTCTCAATAAGTACGAGCACAGAATATTTTGGAGTTTGTGATGGAGCAAAGCCAACGAACCACGCGTGTGGCACTCCGCCGTAGACCTGTGCTGTTCCAGTTTTTCCAGCAACTTTTATAGGAAATCCTTGAAAGCTCTTTGCAGCAGTTCCACCATTTGCAGCACTACCAATAACAGCTGTAACTTCTTCAAGTCCTTCTATTAGTGTGTTCCAAACTTTTTCTGGGATGTCTAATTGCACCTTTTTTCTTTCTATCTCCTCGTTAAAGACCAGCCTTGGTTTTACAAAAATGCCTCTGTTTGCAATTGTATTATAAAGGTAGAGAACTTGTATAGGAGTTAAATCTAAGAACCCTTGACCTATTCCATAGTTTAAAGTGTCGCCAGGATACCATTTTTCACCAGTGTTTTCAATCTTCCATTCCGGTGTTGGTAGCGTTCCTTTAACTTCACCTGGCAGCTTTATACCTGTCTTCTGATCAAGATAAAAAGCTCGAGCTACTTTGACAAGATTCTCAACACCAACATCGAGTGCAGCATTAAAAAAGAAAACATTACATGAAACTCGGAGAGCCTTTTTCAAATCAACTGTACCATGACCTGTTAACAACCAGTCTTTAAACACCCCTGTAACCTTTCCTTTTGAGTCTCTGTAAGTGTAAATTCCACTACAATGAACTGTTGACAATTCTCCGTACAGCATCTCAGCAATAGCAGTGATAACCTTAAACGTAGAACCTGGTGGGTAAACATTCGATATTGCGCGGTTAAGTAAGGGTTTGAGAGGGTCGTTAAGCATCTTATCCCACATAATCGGCTCTAAGGAATTCAGATCAGTATCAGGAGCTGGATAAGATACCATTGCGATAATATCGCCGGTCTTAATATCGGAAACGATTATAACAGAAGGTGTTGCAAGTTCAGTAAGAGTATCATAAGCAAATTTTTGAAGTTTAAAATTAATGGTTGTTTGCAAGTCAAGTCCATTTTCACCTGAAGATTCAATGATCCCAAGTTCATAGCCGCCACCAGGTGATTTTATACCATAAGAAACCGAGACTTTCCCCTTCAATGTATCATTGTAAACATACTCGAGTCCAGCTATCCCTTCACCATCTTTATTTACATTTCCAACAATATGGTAGAGAAATCCATATGACTTTCTCTTTTCAATCGGTACAATTGTGTATCCCAGGCTCTGCAGAACAAAAGCTTGCTCCCAATTGATTTCAACACTTCCATTATTCTTCAAAGTAGCAAGTTGGGATTCATCTATGTATTTCAATAATTTTTGTTCATCAGTGTTGTCATAAGACTTGAGAACAAGAGTTGGTACACGTTCACTCCACGCAAGTTTGACACCATCTGAAGAATATATAGTGCCTCTCATTCCTTTGCTATAAATACCCCTTCCAAGTAAATCTGTTAATAGTCCTTTATGCTCTGTCTGTTCAATAACTTGAACCTTTATGAGTCCATATATTACGTAGGAAAACATGAGAAAGAAGATCAAAAATGGTACATAACGCCTTAGGTAAACATCCTGCATATGCTTCACCTTCATCAATTCATTCAGTTAATTATTTCCCCGTTGAATTGTTGAGCAACTCAGGAGGTAATTGTGAAATGAGTCTTTCTAATTCTTGGAACTCATTGAGGTTTGGATCATCTAATTTCATAGCATAAATCTTCTCAAGTATTTCATTTATAATAGGACCAGATTTAAGATTGTATCTTTCCATCAAGTACTTTCCAGTGATTTTTTCCAACTTTGTCCTATTAGTCGCATCAATATAGTTCAAAAGATACTCTTGACCTTCATCGTCGAGATATGAGGCTAAGTGTATGAAGATATACGGATTACCCTTTCCGATAACTTTGTATATATCTGAAAAGTTTAGTCGAGACTCTATCATAGACTTTAAAGGTAGTATCATATTTTCGGTGTACTTAAGGCTCTCTATGAATTTTTTTGGATATCCATATCTGTTTCTCATCTCTTCAAGAGATTGCTTATCGTAGTATTCGAGAAATATAGTCGATACTGCGTAAAAATCATTTACATGTTGGAATCTCTCTTTTAAGCTTGGGAGAAATCCAAATGTTCTATTCAATTTATCATCCATTATTGCTGTGTAGTAGGTCTTTGGGAATATATGTCTTATCATTCCAATTTCTGCCATTCTTCTTATCGCTTTCAACGGTTCTCTTTCTTCGAGTATCTTCTCAATTTCCTGCCTTATTCTTGCGCCGGTAACTTTTTCGAGGTAATTACTTTCAAGATTTCTCTTTAGAATTTCAAGTGTGTGCTCTTCCATCTTGAAGTCATACCTCGTTTCAAATCTGATACCACGAATCATTCTCGTCGGGTCTTCTATAAAGCTGAGATTGTGAAGTATTCTTATAATGCCATCTTCGAGATCCTTTTGACAGTTGAAGAAGTCATAGAGTATTCCAAATTCTCCGGGATTTAGTTTTACTGCCATCGCATTTATTGTAAAATCCCTTCTGTAAAGGTCCTTCTTTATAGTGCTTACATCAACTTGTGGTAATTCACCGGGTTTTTCATAATATTCTGTCCGAGCGGTTGCAACATCTATTTTAAAGCCATCTTTAAAAATAACTGATGCAGTGTAGAATTTTTCATATGGTACAACAACCGTATCTAATTGTTGACGAACGTACTTTGCAAATTCTATACCATTCCCCTCAACAACTATATCCACGTCGTAGTTTTCTATGCCGAGCAAAAGGTCCCTTACAAAACCACCAACTACGTAAGTTGGCATTCCCAATTCGTTGCCATATATTCCCAACAATCTCATCAAGTTAACTAATCTTCTTGGCAATCTCTGATTAATTAATTGCGTTATATTTTTAAAAGATGGATTAAGTTCCCGATGTGGTACAATAGCTGATTCTTTCTGGGAAGCTTTTATAATATCGGATCTCGTTACAATTCCAACAAGTACATTATTCTCATCAAGAATAGGGATTCTACCGACATCGTTTTCGACCATCATCTTTTTTAGAATACTGATTGGAGTTTCGAGTCTCGCTGTTATGAGTTTTGAACTCATCACCGACTTTACAGGTCTCTTACCAAGACCGTGATTTATTGCCTTTTCAACGGTCTTCTTAGTGACAATTCCTACAAGCTTATTCTCATCAACGATTGGAATACCGTTATGCCCTGTCATCTCCATAATTCTGTTTACTTGTTCAATCGTTTCAGAAGCAAGAGCCGTTCTCACTGGAGAGGACATTATATCATTCGCCTTTAAACCAGTAGATATGTATTTGGGAATCAAACTAAGTACTTTGTGAATAACCTCTTCGACAGAAGCCATCGAGACCGTTGCAGATGCAGCTTGTTTATGTCCATTACCACCAAATTCACTCATTAAACCTCTTATATCAATATCCGGTGATTTTGTCCTTCCGACTACAAAGACCTTTTTCCCCATTCGCACAACAACAATGAGCGTTTCCGGTTCTTGTGCATACCAATACTTTGCCACAACTGCCGAAAGGCCACCAATAAACTTTTCAGTTTCGTGATAGCTAATTGTTATTAAATGGTTATCTATATTATGTGTTACAGTGTTTTGCAATAGATTTTGCAAAAGAATCTTTTGATCTATTGTGAGGTCAAATTTCACATACTCAGATACAATTTCCACTTCAAGTCCATTTATGAATAAATATTGGACTGCCTCAAAGTCATCGAGTGTTGTACTCGAAAAAAGAAAACTACCAGTATCTTCGTATATCGCAATTCCCATAAGAGTTGCTTCAGTCCGCGATAACTTTACATTATATTCTTTGAGCATCTTTGCAACAATACTTGTAGCAGCACCTGTTTGATGAATTATCTTAGTGATATTATACTTTTCGTTCTCTTCTGTATTTCGTATATCCGGATGGTGGTCTATGATAGTAACTTTTGCATCAGCTTTGAGTTTCCTCTTTATCTCGTCCCCAACCCTATCAAATCCTGGGGTATCGACGATAATAAGTTCCTCTATGTATTCGTCCATTTTGGAGAGCTGCTCTGTTGTAATGTAAGGGAATTCCTCATCGTAAAGCCTCAGATATTCCTTTAAATTCTGCAAAGGAACACCTGATATAACTATATCGAAATCGGGATGAATTTTCTTTATTCCAACACAAGAAGCAAACGCATCGAAGTCTGGATTGTTATGCGTCGTTATAACTTTCAACTAATCACTTCCCGCTTTTTTAATTTATTTACTGAACCAGTTACTATTTCAAGTTCTCCATCGTTGTCTATTCGTGCTATTGCGTAGAATATTTCAAAGTACCTTTGGAATATACTTTTTGATTTCCTCTCCACGACTGGCTTCCAAGAACCGCAATTAACGTAAAATTTCAAATCTTTCCCAAACTTTAGCAGTTCAAATTTCGGATTATGGTTATGTCCCATCACTATACCGTTTATTTCACCTATTCTATGATTAACACTTTCATCAAGATACCCACTCATGCTTTTAAGAAAACATTGTGGATCTCTGAATATTCGAATGGCAGATCTTTTTAAATAATCTGTTTTTCGAACATTTCTTAACTTCATTATACTTCTCACAATTAACTCACCAAGTTTTATTCCACCTATTCTGTTCAGAAAAATCACAGATAATTTACTCATAAACGGATAACGTTTTTTCATCCAGTATTGTACTTCATCTTCACGCATCATCGTGATGAAATTATCTATCCACAATTTAAGCAAATCAACGCTTGCTTGGTAGAGTTCAGATATCTTTTCTAACCACTGAAAGACATCGAGCGTTGGACGAATATTATCATAGTCGTTAATCACTTCTTCCGGGAGGTACTCTTTCAATATATCATCGAAATTTATCATCATGTACCTTGCAATAAAATCTCCAAGTGGTGGAATTATATCACCATTTGCATTCTCAAATTTGTTTATCGCATCATATTGATTCCCATGGACAGCAAGAATCCCACTTCTCTCATCGTAGTAATATGGAACTATCTCTATATTACTAATCTTCTCTTTCAATTTTTCTTGGAGCTTCACGTTTTTTAAGATATAATAATCGTGATTTCCTATCACGTACCATACTTTCCCCTTGAAACTTGAAAGAGCTTGAAAAACCTTTGGATGGGCTTGAAATATTCTTTCGATTAGCCTTCCATCAAGTGAGTTGACAAGTTCCCAAAATGGTTTCAACCCGTGATGCTTCACTTCGTCAGACTCGAGAATTTCAAATCCGTCACCTACGATAACCATCTCGGGGTTTTCAAGAGTATTCCAATCTCTAAGAAATGTTGCAAAGAGTTCGTCTTGGTTGAAATCATCTTTTTCACTACCATCTCCAATATGGAGGTCACTTATGAATATTATGTTTCTCAAATCTCAACCCAACCCTTTTTATCATTTTTATCATTTAGAGTTCAAATATCTTCTCGGGATGCACAAACAAAATCTTAGTTCCAGGAATAACAACCTTTCTGAGCGTTTTTTCAATACTCCTTACATATCGGGAAGATATATGGTACAAAACAAGCATCTGGACATTAGCACCCTTAACTAACTCAATAACCTCATCCAAAGAAGCGTGATTGTTAAATTTCCTATCTTCCTTTTTCAAGAAGGTACACTCGTGGAATAGTATCTCCGTGTCCATAACATCTTCTTTCCTTAGTAAGACAGTGTCACCAGATACTGTAAGTACCTTTTTTTCATAAGTCTCAGTTACTTGCTCACTTCCGACTGATTTCACAAGAGCTGCAATTTCATCTTTTGGAAGATTTCTGTACTCCTCCTTGAGCCTCTTACGAATTTCTATCACATGGTATCCGAAAGCGGCTTCACTGTAAGTATGGACTACACTAAAAGGTGTTATATATCTATTCGCACTTCCAGAATTTCTGAGAGGAATTCTGTCTCCAGCCTTCAGTGGAATAAAGTCGAGTTTGAACCTAAGTTCGCTATTTGCTCGTTTGAGAAAGTCCGCATAGAATTCTATTCCTCTATTATCAGAGGGATAGTATATTGTAAGTGGCTTTTCTCTATCACCCATAGCGTTGTTTCTCGTATTAATTATATTCCATAATCCAGCGATGTGGTCAACATGCCCATGAGTAAGAAATACATGCTTCACAGCATAAATTTTATTACTCAACATTGTTGAAACGCCTTCGCCAGCATCGAAGAGTATCCGCTCAGGCGAATAATAAATCCACGTAGAATAGAGCGCTTTAGAAAATGCAGTTATATTCAACTTTTCAACCCCTTTTGCAATTAATAATCAACGATACTTAATTCTCAAGCTTCACTACTTCAACCTTAATCTTTCCGGAAACTCCACTTGGCAATTTTACAACAACATCGTATAATCCAACGCTCTTAATTGGAGAATCGATAATAATCCACCTTTTGTCGAATTCTCTACCTATAACTCTTTCAATTTCATCAGCCACATTAGCATTCGTGAGAGAACCGAATAATTTACCACCTTCACCAGCTTTTGCTTTTATCTTAAAAACATGCTTGTGAAGTTCTGAGAGTAGTTCTTCACTCACCCTTCTTTGTTCTTCCTGTCTCTTTTTTTCTTCTTCTTTTTGCCTTTCAAGTTCTTTCAATACTTCCGGTGTGGCTTCTTTAACAAGACCTTTTGGAATTAAAAAGTTTCTTGCATATCCGTCGGAAACACTTACAATCTGACCTTTTTTCCCAAGCTTTGGAACATCTTGCATCAACACAACCTTCATTTTTACTTGCCTCCTTTCAACTAATCAATTTATCAATAACAAGATATCTATCTTTGCTGGTCAAATCTTTGAGTACCTTTCCTCCAGTTAAACTTGATAAGTAGTTACCTTGATCATCTCCAATCTCCATTATCACTATTTTACCTTCCAAATTATAACGTTTAAAGAATTCTCTGTAAAAATTCAATCCATCGTAACCAGCAAATAGCGCTTCGGCTGGTTCATATTCGAGTTCTTTTTGAATCACAGTACCTTCTCTCACATAAGGTGGATTTGAAACTATGAGCTCTATGTTATCAAAAACGTCTAAAAAAGGCTCGGCAAATTCACCAAGCCTAAAATCACAATCGACACTATATCTCATTGCGTTCTTTTGTGCAACGGATATCGCCTTATGACTAATATCTGTACCGTAAACTTGTACGCTTTTACATTCTACAGCAATAGTGACAGCTATTACACCACTACCAACACCTATATCAAGTACGCGTTTGAGATTATACTTATGGATGTACTCTTTGCAAATATCGACAAGCCCTTCCGTTTCCCATCGAGGTATCAGTACACCTTCTTCTACATAAAAAGTGCGACCGTAAAATTCAACCTCGCCCAGGATGTATTGAAGTGGATAACCGTTTTTCCTTTTCTCAAATAACTGTATGATTTCTTCCAAGTGGTCTTCAGGACATTCTTCATTTATATGGGCTAATATATACTCTTTCTTTTTGTTCATTATCTTACCAATCAAAAGAAGAGCCTCCCGCTCGGGAAGCCCTTTTTCTTTGTAAATTCTTATAACCTCCAAGAACGTCATATTAGAATTCTCTGGTTCCGAGATTGATTCATATCCCGAGTTGTTTTCTAATAGCTGGATCTACTCTGTCAGGTGTCCATGGTGGATCAAACGTAAGTTCCACTTCGACGTTATTAACACCCTCGACAGACCTAACTTTCATCTCAGCGTCACTCAAAATTCCACCTGCAAGCGGACACATTGGCGTAGTCATTGTCATCGTTACTTTAACGTTGTTTGCATCATCAACTTTAATATCGTAAACCAATCCAAGAGTAACTACATCAAGACCTATTTCCCAGTCTATAACTTCCTTCAACTTATTCCAAACAGCCGTTCTGAGTTCTTCTTTTGGCATTACTCTTCCTCTCCTTTCGTAAGTTCTTCTATCTTTCCAGATATTTCGTAAGCCACATTTGATATGTACTCTTCATCTGGTCCCTGGACAAAGACTCTCACAAGTGGTTCAGTACCAGAAGGCCTTACAACTATATCTATATCGTCGCGCTTGTATTTCTCGATGAGTGCCTTAACCTCTTGATGTTCGACGATCAATTTGTTTTTGCACTTAACGTTTATCATTATCTGAGGATAATCAGGTACGCTATCTGCAAGTTCAGAGAGCTTCTTGCCTGATTTGACCATTACTCTCAACGTTTCTAAAGCAGTTATCAGTCCATCACCGGTCGTTGACCTATCCAAGAAAATCACATGCCCACTTCTTTCACCGCCTATAGTTGCTCTCTTTTCAAGCATTTGCTCAAGAACATATCTGTCCCCAACCTTTGTTCTCAGTAGCTTTATACCGTGGTCTCTCAAAAACACCTCGAGTCCCATGTTCGAGAGTACAGTACCAACAACTATATAATTCTTTAGTCTTCCTTCATCTTTCATGTGAGGTGCACAAATTCCAATCATTTTGTCACCATGGACTTCTTGTTTCTTTTCATCGAGTAATATACATCTATCCGCATCACCATCGTGAAGTATAGCAAGTGAATGGTTCGTCATCTTATCACGCGCTATATCAGGATTCGTAGAACCGCAGTCAACATTTATATTATAACCATTGGGTGAGTTACTAATAACTTCAATCTTGGCACCAAGTTGTTTTAAGACATACGGTGTTGTTTCGTAGGCAGCACCATTTCCTGCATCAACGAGTATTTTTAATCCCGTCAGATCAAGGTCAGAAAATTGTTGTAATATATAGTTTGTATATTCTTCGAATGCAAGCTTATAGTCCACCACACAGCCAACTTCATTGTAACTTGCGTAGTGAAGTTCTTTCATACGTTTTTCAAGGTTCTCTTCAACTTCATCTGGAAGTTTGAAACCCTTAGAAATAACTTTCAATCCGTTAAACTCAGGTGGATTGTGGGAAGCAGAAATCATCACTCCTACCGCATCTTCAAGTTTGGTTATAATTGCGAGGGCTGGTGTTGGAAGAACACCACAACGATAAACAGTCGCACCGGCAGAAGTTGCACCAGCTATAATTGCAGCTTCAAGCATATCACCGCTCGCCCTCGTATCCTTTGCAATGAATATTCTCTTATCCACGTACTTTCCAAGTGCGTTACCCAGCCTAAAGGCAATGTCAGCAGTTAGTTCTTCGTTAACAACTCCTCTTATACCATCTGTTCCAAAGAGTCTTATGCTCATTCTATGTGCCTCCCTTAATCCGCTAATCGTATTATTATTATCTGCTGCCTGTTTCTCTCGGTAAAAGTGACCTTATCCACTCTACGAATGCAGGATAGTTTCTCGTCTGTATATATATTCTGCCAGGACCTGTAAAGTCGCAAACTAAACCTTCTCCACCAAATATTGTAGACTTTATACCACCAAACGTTCTTACGCTATAACTTACGCTCCCATCAAAAGCAACAACATACCCCGTATCGATTGTTATTCTTTCTCCAACTTGCAACTCTACAATACTTATACCACCAAATGAAGCAACTGCGGCATCACCATAGCCCTGGAGCTTTAGTAAGAAAATTCCCTCTCCTGCAAAGAATGATTTAAAGCCACCAAAAGAAACATCCACATCGATTTGAACATCACTAGCCAAAAAGGAAGTTGATTGAACAAACAAAGTGCCATTAACTGATATTATTTCAATATCTCCAGGAAGCTCAGGGGCAACACCTATTTCTCCATCTCCAGACGAGGTGTAGGTATTCATAAAGAAACTCTCGCCACCGAGAAAAGCACGCTTAAATGCTTTCCAAACACCACCTGTTGAAGTTTCAACGTTTACAGGTCCCCTCATATAAACCATTGCTCCTAGTTCAACTCGTACCTGTTCACCAGCTCCAAGTCGAACCTTTAACAACGCATAACTGCCCTTGAATTCAATTTCACCCCTCATATTTCTTCACCAACTTTCAATATGTACACTCCATCTTCATCGTCTACTTCCTTAAGCCTTACCTTTACCAACTCCGTATCTTTTGAACTGGGAATGTTCTTACCAACAAAGTCAGGTCTTATTGGGAACTCGCGATGACCCCTATCAACCAACACAGCTAATTGTATGGATTTTGGACGTCCACGTGAAATGATGGCATCCATCGCTGCTCTTATCGTCCTACCAGTGAATAAAACATCATCTACGAGAATGACTTTTTTACCTTCAACAGAAAAATCAATTTGGCTTTTGTCTTCTTCTCTTGAAGTTCGCCTGTCATCATCCCTAAAAGGTGCAACATCGAGTGCTCCAACAGGTATTTCAACATTTTCTATCATAGCTATATTCTTTGATATTCTCTTTGCAAGGTGCACACCACGAGTGATTATTCCAACCAATACTAAGTCCTGAGCTCCTTTGTTCTTTTCAAGAATCTCATGCGAAATCCTCATTAAAGACCTTCTAATATCATCTTCGTTTAAAACTCTCACCATATCATCACACCCAGGTATAAAATACTTACAGGCTTAATCCCATTGATAGACAAACACCATATTTTGATTTAAGTTCATTAAAATCTGGAACGACATCGCTAAAATTATAAAAACCCTTCACTACAAATATGTAGTTTGATAAAACAAACGATGCCTTCCCACTAAGAAGATGGTATATCTTTCCCTCAATGAAATTATAAACTGGTGCATAAGAGACGTATAACTCACCGATCGGCAGTATCTTTCCAGATGAGATACCAAAATCAAAATGAAGGTACTTTGTTTCGTAATTCAAAACTCCAAAATTCATTGCCAATGAATATGGAAGTAAATATTGAATGTCAACATCAAAAACAGGCAAAGCATTCTCCGATTCTTCGGAATAAAGTCTAAGGTTGTGTATTGCAAAACTAAGAATTATTGAATCGGAAGCTTTCATTAGACCGCCAGCATCGATCATCAGAACCTTTTTATCCAAAGGTAAGATTTTCAACTTCATGTTCAGCGCATACAATCTTGAAACATCGACGATCCTGTAATTGACAATTCCTTCTGTGTACAAAGAATTAGTTGTGTAACCAAGTTCGCCAAAAAGTTCTCCTTCTCTCTGCTGCCATGCAACTGAGAAGTTAAAGTTGGAGGTGTCGTAACTTTCAAACATTAAGAGTAAAGAATTTTTACCAGACAAAAGGTACACTGGATTTTCATAAAAAGTTGCAAAGGCTACCGTAAATATACACAAAAAGAGTAATAAATTAATTGTTGCTCTTCTCATAAGCTCTTTTCACCTTCTCTTGAAACTCATAGAACATACCATTGTCCAAACTTTCACGCATCTTCTCACCAAATTCCATCATAAAGTGTATATCATGGATTGTCAGTAGAATCTGTCCAAGTACTTCTTCTCTATCGAATAGATGTCTAAGGTATCCTTTTGAAAAGTTTCTGCAAGTATAACATGTACAATTCTCATCAATTGGTGTCTTATCGTACTTGTATCTTGCAGAACGGATATTGAACTTACCATTCCAAGTCACCGCAAGTCCATGTCTCGCAACTCGTGTTGGAAATACACTGTCAAACATATCAACACCATTAGCAACTAAATCAACAAGCAAATCCGGTGAGCCTCCACCCATGAAATACCTTGGTTTGTTTTCAGGCATACGCGGTCCAACAAATTCGACCATTTTTATAGTTACTTCTCGAGGTTCTCCAACACTTAGTCCTCCTATTGCAAAACCGTCAAAGTCAAATTGCGTTATTTCTTTAAGGCTCAGTTCCCTCAAATCTTCGTAAATAGCTCCCTGAATAATACCAAAGAGTGCCTGATGTGAAATCCTCCTCAAATGTTCCAAACTTCTCTTTGCCCATTTTGTTGTAAGCTTTACTGCCTTTTTTGCCCTTTCATAACCATCTTTTGGGTCTGCACAATAATCAAAAGCCATAACTATGTCTGATCCGAGCGTTGCCTGGATTTCCATAGAAAGCTCAGGAGTGATATAATGTTTAGAACCGTCAATCGGTGACATTATCCACACACCGTCATCAGTAATCTTTTGCCCCTTCTTTAAGCTGAATACCTGAAAACCTCCGCTATCTGTCAAAATAGGTCTATCCCAATTCATAAAGTTATGGACTCCACCAAATTCACGTATAACATCCAGTCCTGGTTTTAAATAGAGGTGGAATGCATTTGAAAGGATAATTTGAACATTATTTTCTTTTAATGTATGTGGTGTGACCAACTTTACATTAGCATTCGTTCCAACGGGCATAAACGTTGGGGTTTCAACAACCCCATGTGGAAGGTGTATTCTTCCACGCCTTGCATTACCTTCAGTTTTAAGAATCTCAAATCTTAGAGAACCCATTTTCTTTTACCAACTCCTGTATTCTCTCGTAGTAAACTTTAGCCTCACCGATTACTTCATACATATTATCAAGAAGCTTCTTTTTATAATCCTCGTCAGTCAGAGACTTTAGATTAATCATAACATTGTATTCACCTATTTTGCATGCAGCTCTGGCAAGTTCAGCGGCACTAAACGCATCTGAAATGGCATTTTGATTACCCCACTTTGCGACTATTTCACTGTGTTTAAGAATATCTCTTGCGCATTCAACAAGTTCAAATGGGGTTCTTATTGCGTCTTTCAATGCTTCTTGAATTTTGTTCTCCCTTTCTGGGTCTTCCTTTGGCAGCTTGAAGGCCCCCATTACCTTATCAAATGCCATAACATCTTCACTCGCAAGTTTCAACGTCCGTTCAATAACAAGCTCCATATTCTCAAGTACCTCTTGCATTATACCTTCAAAATTCTCATATTTCTTTTTTCCCAGAGTGAGATTTGCAACCATTGAATTCAATGAACCTGCGAGCGCTGCGGTAACTGCACCAACTGCTCCACCACCTGGAACTGGAGTCTTTTCTCTAACTTTATAGCAAAGTTCCTCGAGAGTCATTTTTCTGATATCCATATACTCTCCCCCTTTTTCTGACGTTCTGCAATCTGCTGGCATAGACAAATTACAAGCCGTATTTATTATATCACAAAATTTGATAATTGAAAAATCAAAAAAACGTGGTAGAATTTATCCGGTGCCGTACTAAGCGGGGGGTTGGTGGTCCCCTGTAACCCGAAACCCACCTTAGCGGGGCTGAATTCCCCGACTGAGGCTACCTGGGTTCGGTATCGGCATGTTCAGTGGCGACGAAAGTTGGGTCCTACGCAACAACTACCTGCGAACCGGGTCAGGTCCGGAAGGAAGCAGCCCTAAGTAGGCAAGTGTGTGCCGTGGGAGTGCCCGGCTGGAGCCATTTAGAACATGCGCGACCGGGTCTGGGCACGTCGAAGCGGGGTGTACGGCACTATTTTTTTATGATCAATCTTAGCAATCTTGAAAAAATAGATTATGAAACAAACCGAGGGGAGCCGTAAGCCGGATTCTGTTTCGACAGGCATCTGTCTATGCGGCCTACCCGAGGGAATAAGGGTGGGCTCGCCCAACCCTCTGTTTGACCTTGCTCCGGATGTGGGTTGCCAAGCCGATGCATCACTGCATCGCTGGTGAGCTCTTACCTCACCTTTCCACCCTTGCCCTAATAATCTTAGGGCGGTTTCCGTTTCTATGGCCCTATCCATGGCTCGCGCCATCTGGTCGTTAGCCAGCATCCTGCCCACGGAGTCCGGACTTTCCTCAAGTCAGCCATGTGTGGCTGCCCGCGCCTGTCCGCTCCCCTCGAATTGCGGAGATACGTTATCTTATTTGCGTGAATAATTATATATCTTAAACCCTAAGAATTCAAGAAAATATCTTTTTCACTTTTTGGTATGATTATAAGCAGCTTCATCTTGATATTTTCATCTGTATTCCTCGATTGTCTTTTTCGAACGATGTGGTAAAATAGAAAGTGAAATGGTTCGCTATACGAAGTATTAAAAATGTTACTTATCTACATGGTATTTTCTAATATTTTCTAAAGGGGTGAGGGTATTGGCGCAGGTTGATGTACTAAGAGAACGCATAGGTTTTTCAATATTTCACTTAGCGTGGCCGTTGATTGTTTCAAACTCACTTCAAACAATATACAACATAGTGGATTCGTATTTTCTTGGTAAACTTGGACCTGTACAGTTCTCGGCATCTACTGTCACTTGGCCAGTTATTTTTACATTTTTGTCCCTTGCAATTGGCTTTTCAAACGCAGGGATAGCGATTGTATCACAAAATGTTGGAAAGGGAGATATAGGGGAAGTCAAAAGGTCTGCTGGTCAACTTTATCTTGTCACTATAACAGTTGGGATAATCTCAACGTTGATCGGTATAATCCTTACCAGACCAATTATTTCCAGCATAGTTGGTAGAAAAAGTCCCGAGATAATTCCATATGCTATTAGTTATTACATTGTAGACATGCTTGGTCTTCCTCTTGTTTTTATAGTAAATTCGACCACATCAGTAATGCGTGCAATCGGTGATTCGCAATTTGGAATGCGAATGACGTTATTTATGAATATCATAAATATGATATTTGACCCTTTATTGATATTCGGCATAGGTCCTTTCCCGAAAATTGGTGTTGCGGGTGCTGCGTGGGCAACAAATATTGGAAGGTTCGTTGCAGCAGCTGTAAGCATACAACACGTCTTTTCTTCACGTGCAGCTGTAAGAGTTGAAAGGAAAGACTTTAAACCTGATTGGAAGAATATATCAATAATCTTAAAACTTGGACTCCCAAGTGCTCTTGGAATGTCCATCACATCTGCAGGGTTTGCTGTAGTAACAAAATACGTTGCTATGTTTGGTCCGGCAGTAATCAGCGCTTATGGAATAGGAAACAGAGTAACGAACCTCGTTTCAATGGTATCTTTCGGATTGGCTGGCGCTGTTTCAACCATGGTGGGACAATTTGTTGGTGCAAGAAGATACGATGATGCGGAAAGAACTGTCAGAATGGCATTCTTCTGGAATGTCTCTATTATAGGTGTGCTTTCTCTTCTTACGTTTATATATGCAAAAGAGGTGACAAAATTCTTTATAAATGATCCAGAAGTTATAGCTATGGGTAACCTCTATTTTAAATACGTCTCATTCTCCATGCCCATCTTCACAGCTTACATGATTTACAACAACGCTCTAATTGGTGCTGGAAAGACTGTCCTTACAATGATTGGAGACATACTAAGATTATGGGGCATAAGAATACCAATAATAGCACTTCTCGCGGCGACAATTGGATTTAAGGGTATTTTCGTAGGAATGATAATAAGTAATATCATAGTCTTTTTCCTCACATATGCATTCTTCAGATTCTCCAACTGGAAAAAGGCTTTAGTTTAAGATACAACAGTACAGCGGGGTGGGAATGTGGCTTTTGAGTACATATTTTTGGACTACGATGGAACGATTATAGAAAACGCTGAGTCGGAATTTGTGAAAGTATATTTTTCGTTATTTTCCAAAAAAGCGGGTATGAATTTTGAAACTGTCCTCAATCTCGTCATGTCTTCGGTTGAGGAAGTAATAAAAAATCCCGATAGTACCAAAAACCTGTATGAAAAAATTCACAGATGCAATCTCAAAAAAGTCAACCAAATCAAAGGAAGAATGGACAAAGATTTTCAACGATTTCTACGCTCACGACTTCGACGAGTTACAAAGTATCGTCAAACCAAACGAACCATTAATAAAATTCATAAAGTTAACCAAAAAGAAGCTCACCTTTGCCTCAAATCCACTATTTCCACAAATTGCAACTTACAAACGCATCAAGTTTGCTGGATTAGAGCCAGAACTTTTTTATGACATTGCTCACATGGAGAACAGCACATACGCAAAACCAAATCCATTGTTTTTCAAAGAGATTATCGAAAAACTCCATCTTCCTGCATCCAGATGCGTCATGATAGGCGATACAGAATTTGATATGGCCTGTGAGAAGGTTGGGATTCATTTTGTTCACATAAATAATAAATATGAGTGGGAAGATATATTCTGAAAAGTGAAAGACGCGAGCCTCGAATATTACTCCCGAGGCTCGCTTGATATATCTTGATATATGTAAAAGTACTCTGAAATTTAGAATAATACTAATGCAAGATAATCTATAGCTGAAGAAACAATCAGATGGTAGAGTTCCCTTGGAATTTGGATATTCAAATCATCGTATAATTCATCCATAAGCTCCATAACTTCCGATTTTTTCTTTTCTCCATCTCCAGGTCTCTCAACTAAGTACATAAAGAGTTTTACAATATCCCAAATCCATTTCATAATAATCACCTGCGAAATACTAACACTTAATCTTATTCAATCAAGTTAACAAGTACTTGGACATTTGTCTCCGTTATCCTTGCTTCGTCTGGTTCAAACCCTTGTGGAATTACTCCAAGATTCTTAAGTTGCAACATATCTTGGCTAAGTTCCGAAGGATCAATTGCATCAACTGGCTCTGGAATGTTCAATCTATAAGTTATTGTTCTGTTTCCATCAAACTTTCTAAACATAAGTGTCAATCTTTTCATAACATATCACCCACGCTTTCTGTCGTTACCAACTGAGCATCTCTACAAGCATACTTTGAGTACTTATCAAGCATATCAACGACAGCCTGTGCATTCGCAACGTCAAAATTATCGTCTACAAGTATGCTTTGTCTACGAAAGATTGGCTCGTTATTCTCGTCGTATCCAACTATCCACCTCACCGAAAGTCGTTTCATCCTACACACCCCCATTTTTAATCTTTTTAGCTTTTTTGAGAGCTTTGAGGCTATCTTAGAATGTCTTACCTGCGCAGGCACTGAGATGTATCTACCGAAAGAAATCAAATTCTCGAAATTAATAAGAAAAACCCGGGATCAGCGAAAAAGACATCTCACCCGGGCTTTTTGTGTTATGCATAAGAATTACATAATTATCTTTTCTTCCAACCTTTAAATGCACTATAGATTATCCATATCAAGAATCCTATTGCAATGATTGGAACTAATGCCAGAATAAAAAAGTAAGCAACTGCAAGCATTATCAAGAAGATTACTGTACCTATTATCCAAACTAACACTGGGGCTGTGAATGAAAAAATGAAATTAGAACAACCAAAGCACTTAAAATCGCTATCAATATAATTATTGACATACAGAATCCCTCTATTCTTAGGATAATTTTATTTTAAATCGACTAATTTGTAATCAGGTAAACCACTCCTAAATGGTGGGTAGAACTCCCCCTGTATCAATGGTAAAGCGTATTTAAAGAACTTTTCAGTGACCGAATATTTTTCAAAATAATCTTTTGGCAACATCTTTGTCTGTTCGGCAACGATATTCAGTGGTACGGAAGAGTATTTTATTTGATAAGGCTCGTCAGAAATTCTCTCCATTATAACCATAACTCCAAAATTATCCTCAAGTGCATATCTAACGGCCATTCTTCCGCACATCTCAGCTTCTTCTACGTCCGTTGCACTTGAAATATGTTTTCCACTTCTTTGCAAATAGTCTGGTATAGCCACATGTGTCTTTAAACCAAGTTCAGACCTTACCATACCTGCAATAGTAAATCCAACACCACCGAGCTGGCGATTACCAAAACTGTCCGTAAATCCCATATCTGAAACAAAGAATCCATCTGGATATTTAATACCTTCAGCAACAGCTATTGCACAGTACCCTTTTTTTGAAACAACATTATCAACTGCTGCAATAAATTCATCTTTATTGAATGGTTGTTCGGGAAGGAGAATAACATCCGCACCTACGCCATTGATCCATCCGAGGCCAGCCGCTGCAGCAAGCCACCCTGCATGCCTACCCATGATTTCCATTACAAATACTTGCGTAGAATCAACGTACATACTTCTCAAATCAAGTGCAGCCTCCATCATAGCCGTTGCTATATACTTTGCTGATGAACCATATCCGGGGCAGTGATCCGTATGTGGTAGGTCGTTATCTATCGTTTTTGGTACACCAATTACCTTAAGTTCGTAACCACGCTTTTGCGCTTCCATTTGTAATCTCCAAGCTGTATCCATAGAGTCGTTTCCACCATTATAAAAGAAGTACCTAATATCATTTTTCGTGAATATATCAAACAGCTTCTCTATATCGGCTTCACTTTTCAATTTCTTTCTGCACGAACCGAAAGCCCCCGCGGGTGTATATCTTAAAAATTCAATATCAAGTTCTGTAGCATCTAAGAACTTCTCTTTTAGTATTCCAGTTACCCCATTAATACCAACGTATATTTCAAGACCGTTTTTTCTCGCCTCGTCAATAACCCCATACGCACTCGCGTTTATAACACTCGTTACACCACCAGACTGAGCATACAACGCTTTCATATGCTATTCCTCCAATCCCAGTTCTTTTACGTTTTGCATATTACCAAATACTTATTGATATTTTACCATAAAACTCACAAACCAAAACGAAAAACCCGGGCAATTTCCATTTCAAGCCCGGGTCCTTGAGTTCCAAAATATTAAGATTAGAATTTGACAGCACCGCTGAGTGTCAATTTTGTTGAATTAGGTATGTCTGATAAATTATCAAAAGATACCTTTAAATTGAGTTCTTTTTCTTTATCAAACGTTCCAGCTGAGAGTGAAATAGTCTGTGTTGAGAGTTTATATCCCAAGCCAAATTTGTAAGTATCTGCCTTTGCAGTAACGTCAAGGGTCAAATCAGAACGCTGAAGGTCAAGTTTTCCTTGCAAAAGAACATCGTAAGTTGAAATTCTTGATGATGCATAGAAATCCATGATTGCACCGTCAAATCCTGCACCAAGTGCTAATTGTTCTGTTCCAAAATCAAATCTGAAGTAGTATGTATTATCAAGACTGTACATTCCAGTAAGCAAGAGTGTGAATGGCACTTCAAGTGAATATTGGGCGAGGACAGAATAATCGTTTGTGAAATATCCTTTAGCACCGTATACACTTAGTCCACCGAATTTGACTCCCGCGACCAACGGAAGTTCCGAATTTTCATATCCCAAACCGAAGACAAATTTTGTGTTCTTTGCGATGTCGTAGGAAAAGACGATTCCTGTATCCTTACCTGTTACTGGGAAGTCCCATGCGCTTTTGTAATGGAAACCGATGGTAAGTTTATCGTTTGTCAATTTAAAAAGTGCATTGTCTATGCTTGCCCCACCGTAAGCAATTGACAAAGTAAGATCCGAATTTGGATTGAATGTCAATGTTAATTTATTTGTCGCACCGGTAAATACCAAGATTTTGTTGCTATCAGTGCTAAACGAATACGTGAATTCGTATTTTCCTTTTACAGGTAGTCCACCACCTTGCGACTCGACTCCTTCAATAGCAAGTTTTCCATCTTTTTCAAGGAGTTTGAATACACCGTTCTTGCCACCGTACCCGTCAGGTTCGTACGCCGGTGCAAGCGGATCTTCTTCCCAAACATCGTTTCCACCAATTACAAAAACGAACTTATACTTGTGCACACCTGGCTGAAGAGCGAGTGTTGTAGTCCAGTAACCGTCAACAAGTTGCATCTTTTGTGCCCTTGGGTTCCATCCATTAAAAGAACCTGCAAGATAAGCCTCTTGTGTATTTTCTTTTTTTACCGCAAAATATACCTTACCCTCAACAATTGAAAGTCCAGGACCTGCTTTTGTTGTTACCACAGCTGATTTTTCCTCTGCTTTTGTTACTTGTTTTTCTTTTTCTTCTTTAACCGCACCTTCTGGTGCTCTTACAACAAGCTTTCCTCCTTCACGGGCAACTTCGATAACTGCATTTACTCCTCCAAAACCATCATCGGTATATGCAAATGCATTCGGATCAGCTATCCAATTTCCATCGACGATAAATTTGTATTCATATATCCCAGGTTGAAGTTCCAAAACTGCCTCCCACCATCCATCTTCAACAAAATACAATGCGCTTTCATCTGCTTTCCAATTATTGAAAGAACCTGCAATAAATGGTTGTTTGGCATCTTTATTGTAATATCTAATAATCACATAACCATCAGCATCAACAAATATAGTATTCTCTCTTTTTTCATTCAGTATATACTTCTTTCCGCCTTGCTGAGTTTGCGCTTGAGTTGTTCCTTCCGGAGCTACTATCTTGCCATCATATGTAAGTGTGAAGATTCCGTTCTTGCCACCAAACCCATCATCCACATAGGCGGGGGCTTCCGGGTCTTCTTTCCAGGTCTTGCCATCGATAACAAACTTGTACTGGTAGGTTCCAGGTTTTAATTCCGCTTCGTAGGTCCAAACCCCATCAACTAACTTCATCGCCCATGCTGTTGGACTCCAGTTATTAAATGTGCCTGCAAGGTAGACCACATTTGCCTGAGCCTGAAATGTAAATACAACCTTACCATCTTTGTAAACTACCCTTGCAAGTGATAATGTTGAAAATATAAAGATTAAAAAAATAACAAAAAATGCCTTTCTGTAAGAATTTGAAGACATAGAAAACTTCATCAATCGCACCTCCTAATCTCCACTTTTTCTCTCAAAAATTACCACCAAGCGTTGATTTTAAATGCTACAACTGGTTTGAATGGATTATCTCCTGCAAAATCCCCGTTTCCAAGTTGAATTGCAAAATCTGCGTTTTGGAAACCAGTGAACTTAAGTTCCCCAAAGAAAAAGTCCTTTTCTTCATAGTAACCAATTATCTTTTGATACTTACCAAATAAGTTCATATTTCCAAACGAGCGGCCAAGTTCTACGTAGTAAACTTCTCCGATTGTATTAACTACATTGTGTGCAGGTTTTCCGAATGAATAAGCAAATTTTCCCGAGAAGTTCATGAAGCTGAACGTAGTTCCAAGGCTTACATTAAATTTTCCCCACTCCGTTGGCATTGCTCCTGTAACATCAGCAAAACCTGTCTTTTTAAGGTTGACGAACGCACCACTATAGTTTATATCCATGCCAACCTCAGTATTTTTTAACGCATCATCGGAAAACTTTTCAAAGCTGAAATTCGTATTCACATATGTGCTGAACGCAGGTTGTGAACCGAATTTGTACCATGCACTCACGATGTTTTGGTTGCTTATATATTGAGGGCTGAGTGCCAAGGTTGTATTCGTAGCACCGGCAAGTAAGTATCTAACACCCCAGTTATAGTTACCTTCGGCGACAGAAACCATTCCAACGGAGTTCTTTATATCGAATTTTGTTAAATCTTGTTGGATTAACTCATAATTAACATTTAATCCACCAAATTTTTGTAAACCGTAAATTGCTGCATCAAATTTATCACTTCTCTTACCTACTATAAAACCGATCCTTTGAACAAATGTAAGCTTCGTATCTACATACATTACATCACCTGAAAACAACACTTTGATATTTGACAATTGAATATCCATACCATCTCTACCACTGTCAACTTTATACAAAATCACCGGGTCGGTGGTCTTTATGAAAAGTACATTCTTATACAGATTTGTGGTAATTCCAAATAGTTTAAGAGATAGCTTTGCCGATTCCAAATCTGCATTTTTCATACTTAATGACAAATCAAAGTCCTTACCAAAAACAGAATGGTTCATTCTGAATTCTGTAGATAATGATGCGATTGATTGCTCATTTGAAAAATCATACTGGAGTGAAAAACCTGCTGAAAAATTTGACTGAAAGGCAAACAAACTGGTTACAGTAAACGATATTAAAATTAAAAAAGTCAAGTTTAATTTTTGATTTCTCACGCTATCACCACCTCACAAAGGTAATTCTTTTAGTAATTTACAGCTACTTCTTCGTGTAAGTTACCGCAAGGATAGAGAACTTAGGATTATACGTAAACTTCAAATCATACGTTCCATTCTCTGGTAAAGAGAAAGAAGCATTTTGACCCATTCCTGCATCGTATTTCTTTCCATCGTAGTTCATTTCCCAAGGTTTCCAATCATTGTCTGTCCTTGAAAGCTTGTAATTGTACTCCTTCTTTTGACCAGCAAAATTCTTCACTTCGTAAACAAAGACCTTGTTCGTATCATCCCAAGTCATTACTCCTTGTGTCAGATTCCAACTATTAATTTCTCCACCTATTGACCAGTTCTTAAGATTTGTTTTCAGCTTTTCAGAATCTCCAACTCCAACTGCTGAACCATTTACCATTATTGTTGGTGTTGCATAAATAGTTAGTTTTGAATCGTTACCCATGTTTTCCTTCCACACTGGTATTGCAGAAGAAACTTTGGTAACTCCTCCTTGTTTGTAAATTACTTTATAGTATCCTATAGAAAATTCATTTCCGCCTCTACTTGGATTAAATGTAATTGAAGCAACTGGCAATTCAAAGACATATGCATCTTCCGAAGTACTAATTGTCATCTTATCGCTTTCTGTTGGCACCCAATCATTCCACTCACCGACAACGTAAACTCCATCGGAAATCTGCAGATTTAAAACTTTCATACAACTTGAAACGGTTCCAAATATGAATAAAACTACCATTGGAAAGATTAAAAGAGACAGCATTTTGTACTTCGATAACTTTTTCAATCAAACCACCTCCGGAACGTGTAAAAATTGTAATTTTGTAATTTTCATAAAAGAAGGGGCTTTCGCCCCTTCTGAATTTTGAAGACATTAAGGCTTATTTCGTTGGGTTAGAGATTGTCTTCTTGATTACGACTGGTGCTGTGTAACCACCATTCCCCGTTTCAAACCCTTGGTTCGGATAGAAATCTCCAGCCCATTGTTTGCCATCACCTATACCACCTGTCAGAACGAAGGCAGCTTTTACTGAAAGCTTGTTTGGATCTGTAATGCCAAATTTTGCAAGTGGGACCGCAATCTCAACTACTTTATGACCATTTTCCGTTGTTGTTGAAGCTAATGTTGCTTTAACTTCCGTGGCTTCTGCCGATGTAAATCTCCAAGCGTTGTAACCATCGCCCCATGTTTCAAGCATAAAGTCTACGTCACCTTTTTCAAATTTGTAAGACCTTTTCCAAGGATGTTTAGAAGTATCTGTTGCACCTGTAACACCTGAAAAATCTACGATCACTGCAAAGTTGTTCATGCCACTTTTCACAAACTCGCCTGCAATGTAAAGGTTTGTTGCGTCAAATAGTATACCTGCTTTGTAGATTTCGTCGTTATTCCATTGAGAATCTGTTGCGTTGCCATCTGTGTAGACATAGCTTCCCCAGTCAGAAAGGTTACCGTCAACTCTTACTGTTTTCAGTAGTGGTGGTTTTTCAAAGAGCGCGCAACTTGTAACAAGTAAACCAACAAGAACCGCAGCAAATACCCACAGTACTCTCCTCATACTTCATACCTCCCCTTTCAAGTGTGTTTGAAAAAATAGGTAAAAAACTATGTAACTTCTTACAATGTCTCTGATTCAGCAGCGGTGGTATTATATTGATTCCAGAATATATTATACAGCTTTTCATCCAAAAGAAATTCTTCTTTGGTACGATTCCACGATCACAAAGAGATTAATTTTTCACAAATACATAAACTTGTCTTGGGTTAACTGTCCAATGCGTATCGTTTGCTAATGGACTTTCACTCTTTGGTCCGAATTCAAACATTGAACCGTTGAAAAACGCATACCACACCCATCTGTAACCTGCAGGCACAGTATAGTTATTGGACCATGTTGGGTCAAGATTGATAAGGACAAGCACTTCTTGTGTTCCATACACCCGTTTAATCACATATAAATTCTTCCAATCTCTTTCTATGGTTAACGAACCTTTCGAAAGTGCAGGATTGCTCGCCCTCAAGTTAGTGAATTGTTTGAAGAAATTCAGTATACTATAACCTGTTTGTTGCTCTTCCACCGATACTTCATCGTTTGGGTCATCATACATCGCTCCGTCTACATTTGCATTACCAAAGGTTATGTTTTTCTGTTGATATATAGGCTTAGTCCACCATGTTTGTCCTACACCTTGTTGAGTGGCATACCATTGCATCGGTTCTCTCACTGGTAAATCCCAAGGCTCACTGCTCCATTTCCATCCCCTTAAGCCAATCTCGTTACCATAGTAAATCACTGGCATTCCATTAAGTGAGAGTAATAAAGCATTCGTCAACAGATATTGTCTTATCCCCGCTTGCGTGTCACCCGAATATTTTTGGTCTATCAATACAGAAATCCATCTATCTAAATCGTGGTTATCAATAAATGGGAAGTGGTTCACGTTTAGATAGTATGTTGATCCGTTGACCCAGGAGATTGTCTCTGTGAGCAAATTGTCTTTTCCTTCGTGATTTCCAGTGATTCTGTACATGAACGTGAAATTGAGTGCTGGCATCGGTGCAAATTGAGAAAGTACTGACGGATCTCCATCGTATACTTCTCCAACAACGATTGCATCGTTCCCAAGCTTACTTCTGATATAACTTTCTATCTGCTTTGCATAATATGCTGAACCTGGTATATCATCGTTCCAGTCCCAACCTTTATAATGCTTTGGTGCGTCAAGCCTAAAACCATCGACCCCAACCGCTATCCAAAAATCGATTATCCTCTTTATCTCTTCCATTACTGCAGGGTTATCAAAATTCAAATCTGGCATAGACGAATCAAACAATCCAAAGTAGTATACTTTCTGCCCTTTAGAGTTTATCTTCCAATGCCAGTGGTTCCATCCGTCTCTATTTTCCAATGTCATGATGTAATAATTCCAATATTTTGAATTCGTTGTATTTTCAATCGCATCGAGAAACCATGGATGTGTATCGGAAGTGTGGTTAACGACTAAGTCCATAATTACCTTGATGCCATTTTGGTTGAGCACCTTTATCATGTTCTCAAGGTCTACAAATGTACCATAGTCTGGTTCTGCACCGTAGTAATCTTCGACATCGTAACCATGGTATGATTTGGCTTTGTTGAAAGGTAAGAACCAGACAGTATCAACACCAAGTTGTTTCAAATAATCTACCTTTTGGATAACACCTGAAAAGTCACCTATTCCATCACCATTTGAATCGTAGAACGAGCGTATGAAAAGGGTGTACATCGTTGAAGATGTTAAGGGTACGTTAATTGACGTGATATTGACGTTTGATTTGTCAACGTATTCTATCTTGCTTTCCTTTCCATTAACAAACGCACGGACACCAATTTTTTGCACATTCCAAAAATCTACCCCAAGGAGCTCTTGTGTACTTGAGTGTGAAGTTGTTATGTCCCTAAGAGAAAGGGTGTTGTTTTTATACAAAAGATAAACGTAAAATTTCGCGTTAGCTATCGTCGAAGGATAAGACCAATTTATCGTTAATTCGTTCGTATCAACATTGTAGATAGCACCAGTAATTGTTGGAGTGAGTGCCCCGAATTTGTATGTAATCTGCGGATGACCTTCTGCTGGGTCAAAGAAAATCCTAAATCCATCTAAAACACTTGTAAGTCCAGATTTTATTTCAACACTTACAGCTGTTTCGTCTAAATTGTTACTCCATTCTTCTGAAGTTGCCTTATCCTTCAGCCTTGCAGAAATACCAACAGAATACACTCTTGGATAGCAGTCAATAGAGATACTTAATCTTGGAGCTTGTGGTGTTATCTGGAAACTCTCGTCTTTGATAACATTACCTGAGCTGTCTTTTAGAAGAGCTCTTAATTCCTGAACATCATACATAACCAACAACTCATCATCTAAATCTACAAAGACTGTAAGATAACCATTTACAAATTTTGTATCTATGGAAATTGTGTAACTTTGTCCTGGTTGGAGCGTTTGCGTGTTCTCACCTGTAAAGACCAAGCTGTTGTCGTTTCGTTTTCCATTTACAACGAACTTGTAGGTACCACTACTTGGTAATTCAAATGAAAATGAAATATCTTTATTTTTGTTCACACTCTGTCTAATAACTTCCGTGTTCGCCGAATCGTAAACAATCAACTCGACACTCGACACTTCGTCGATGTATGCATTAAGACCATGTTTTATGTCCTTCGTTTCTACCGGTTTGGGAGTATTAACATTTATCAAAATTTGTATCTTGCCAACTGTTTTCAGAGTAGAACATGCCGAAAGACTAAGAACAATAATTAAGACAATCAACACTCCAAAAGATAATAAGCCAAGCTTGTTGATTCTGAGCATGCTAACTCTTCCTCCTTGACAATTTATAAGTTTTACTATTTTATTATTTTATCATCTTATGAAACCATAATTTCAAGCTCTTGGAACTTTTTCCAAAAAAGAAAAACCCCTCGTTGCCATTTCTGACAACAAGGGGATTATCATCTAGCATTGACTTTTTTATTTTATTTTACCTTCATGCACTAAGTAACAAGCAACGTAGTGACCAGGTGCAACTTCTTTTAATTCTGGGTGTGGATCCGTTTTACACCTGTCAACTCTAAATGGACATCTGTCATAGAATCTGCATATTGGCGGTGGGTCAATTGGTGCACTTATGTTCCCAATGATATTTGGTTCATTCCTTTTGTATTCAGGGTCTGGCACAGGAACTGCATCCATGAGAGCTCTTGTGTAAGGATGCATCGGATGGTGTAGCAGTTCTTCAGTTTCTGCTAATTCAACGATTTTTCCAAGGTACATAACCGCTATCCTGTTAACCATGTATCTTGCAACCGCAAGGTCGTGTGTTATGTATAGGTAACTCATTCCATGAATTTGTTGTAATTCCATCATTAGCTCCATAACTGCCGTTCTGACAGAAACATCCAACATCGATGTTGGTTCGTCCGCAACGATGAGTTTAGGATTTAGAACAAGTGCCCTCGCAATTGCGACTCTTTGTCTCTGCCCACCTGACAGTTCGTGCGGGTACCTCCACAGAAAGCTATCTGGTGGTGTGAGTCCAACTTCTTGTAGAATCTGAGCAACCTTCATCTCTCTATCTTCTAATGTTCCAATATTGTGAATATTTAGAGGTTCTGCGATGATATCAAACAACGTCATTCTTGGGTTAAGTGATTCGTACGGATCTTGGAAGATCATCTGGACCATCGCGTGGTATTCCATGCGGTCATATTCTTCAATAGGCTTCCCAAGAACTTTTATAACACCATCAGTAGGTGTTTCCAATCTTACAACCATTCTTCCAGTTGTCGTCTTACCACAACCAGATTCACCTACAAGACCTATCGATTCTCCATCCAAGATCTCAAATGAGACGTTATCAACTGCATGAACGAAGTGTTTTGCTCTGGAGAAAAGTGCACGTTCCGCTGGGAAATATTTTTTCAAGTTTTTTATCTCGAGAAGTACGTTCTTTTTATTTTCTTGTTGCATCTCTTCTCACCTCTTCCGTTAGCGGGTGCCAACACGCAATGTAATGTCCCTTTTCGACTTCGCGATATTCCGGCTCTTCGGTTTTACATTTATCAGTTGCCCACGGACATCTTGGTGCAAATCGACAACCAGTTGGTGGATCTAACAAGTTTGGTGGTTCTCCAGGTATCGTAAAGAGTTTTTTCTTTTCACCAACATGACTCGGAAACGCGTTCATTAGTAAGAATGTATATGGATGCATTGGGCGTTTGAATATAGTAGTCGAATCTGCTTGTTCTACGAATTTACCTGCGTACATAACTGCAATTTTGTCGCTGACCTCTGCAATAACCGCAATGTCGTGAGAGATATAAATCATTGCCATGTTGAGTTCTTTTTGTATTTTCTTCAGTTCTCTAAGGATTCTGTCTTGAACTATGACGTCGAGTGCTGTGGTTGGTTCATCAGCTATGATAACCCTTGGATCACATGAAAGTGAGAGCGCGATAACTGCCCTCTGTTTCATACCGCCACTGTATTGATGAGGATACTGGTCCATTCGCTTTGGGTCAAGTGTAACGAGTTCAAAAAGCTTTCCAACTTTTGCTTTTGCATCGTCAATTGGTGTGTCGGGGTAGTGGTTTAGTATCGCTTCAACTATTTGATCTCCAACTTTATATACTGGGTTCAAAGAATTCATCGCAGCTTGGAAAACCATCGAAATGCCCTTCCACCTGTAGTGGCGCATTTCATCTTCTTCTAAACTTACGAGATCTACCATTTTGCCATTATCATTGAACCATACATGTCCACCTTTGAATTCGGCATTCTCTGGAAGTATCCTTAACAACGTCATTGAGACAGAAGTTTTTCCACATCCAGATTCCCCAACTATACCAAGGCTTTCTCCTGCATCTAATTCAAAGGAAATTCCATCAACAGCTTTAACATACCCCTTTTTCGTTTTGTAGTGCATTTTGAGGTCTTCAACTCTTAAAACAGCCACAGCAAATCACCTCTTTCTAAGTCTTGGGTTTACAATTTCTTCGAGACCTCTACCGAGGAAATAAAATGCGGAGCAAAGCAATGTAATAGCACCACCTGCTGGTACCCACATCCACCAGTTAGCTCCTATATTACCGGAGCCAAGGTAACCAGAACTCCAAACGGTATTTATCATCAATCCCCAAGACATTCTTACTTTCATCAACCCAAAGAAGCTGAGAACAGCCTCGGAAAAGATTGCACCTGTAACGTTAAACATCATGTAGAGGAATGACAGAGGCATGACGTTCGGAATAATGTGATTGAAGATTATGTATCCGTGGCTTCCGCCTGAGACTCTCGCAGCATCGATGTATGGTTTGACTTTTATTGTAAGTGCCTGAGCTTTCAAGACAATCGTAATTCCCCCAAAGCCTCCGAGTAACCCAAGTATAATTGCAAGTTTGAAGAGATTCATGGTCATAAAACCAGACAAAACAATCAAGAATGCTGTTGAGGGGAATAACATCATTAAGTCCGCAATTCTCATGAATACAACGTCTACAGCACCACCATAATATGCCGATGCAGTTCCAATTACCGTACCTATCACTACTGTTATAAGTGCTGCAAGGACACCAAGAACGAACTCACTCGGTGTACTAACCATTAATTGAACAAATATATCCCTTCCAACTGGGTCCGTGCCAAGCCAATGCCATTTGCTCGGTGGTAGAGGATGCCCAACACCAATCTTATTTGCCAATGAAAGTCTGTTGAAAAGTTCAACAAGCTTTTCTTCCGCAAACTTCTTATCCCATTTTACTGTATTTGGCTTCATAGCTTCGATAGTCTGGACAGATATCTTTTCCCATTCTTTGGTATCTTCCAAATGAGTTATATGTTCGGTGATCATCTTCTGATAAATCTCTTCATCTATATCTCCTTGACCTAATAAGAAGTTTACTGCTTCAATAGGTTCTTGGTTTTCATACTTCTTGAGTTTTTCGATGATATCCAATCGTTTGAAATCATCAAGTTGTGAATTCTCAATATCTGAAATAACTTTTTGAAGTTTACTTGACCCACCAAATGCGTAGGCAATAAGCGAAGAAACTGGATCAGAAATAACTTTAATTATCTCATTGCCAAGCATTTCGTAATTGTCCGGAACGTTCTTATCGTTGAGCAACTTTGCCATCATTGACCTTGCCATGGCTATATCTTTGAATATCTTATTAAGTTCGTGGACAAACCCATTGTAAGCATCCTGAGAGTATTTCCTTATACCATTTTCAAGCTTTGCCCGAGCCTCAGTTCCAATGTCGATTGAAACCTTGGCAAGTTCCATACCTGCATAAGTTTCAAGGAACTTTGCAACATCTTTATGTGATAATTCCAAACCTGCTTCTTTCATTTCTTCTTCGATTGATTTCAACGTCATACTCGATTTTCTGAATGCAGGTTCGAATATCATTTTTTTCGAGAGATCAGAAAGTTTCCTCTTAGAAATTTCGAGAAGTTCTTTGAACTTTGAAGATTCAAGGTTGCTAATTATTTCTTTATCTTCATGTCCCAAAACAAGTAAGTCTTGAATGAGTGAAAATGCAGCAGCATTCACAAGGTCTTGGACACTAAGAACATCGTTGTTTATAACATCTGCCAACTGACTGTCGGAATTTACAAATAATTGTGCTCCTGTAGTTTCTTCTGCAAGTGTCTTAGCAGCTTCAAGTGCTTTCTTACTCGCTTCTTCCACTTGTTCTGCCGTAAAATTCATAGAAAGCTTATTATTGAAATCATCTACCACTTCAGGCTTTTCCCTATTTAGACTTCTAAACCAAAGCAACACCCTGGAAACTTCTTCAGAATCTCTATACGGAGAAAGTGCAATAGCTAAGGTTTCGTAATCCACTTTCTGAAGAAGCACGGAGAAGTTCTCATATGAGAATTTATCCCGATTTCCAATATCAACAACACTATTAATTGCGGAAAACTTTATCAAACCTTTCTCGGTAAGTTCTGCGATGCTATTTTGGAAATATAGTCTTTCCTTTGCGGGTATGTAACTGTCAGCAATGGTGTCAAGTAGGTGTCTAAGGCTATCTGGTGCATACGTATTCATTATTTCGTATTGTGAGTTCCGTACAAGGTTTTCCATAGAAGATTTAAAACCTTCACCTTTATCCATAAAGGAATAGACCCAAATTTGAGCGGTAGGTATTTCTATACCTTTCACCAAGTTTTGAGTAGAAAGATAATTAGTAATGTATTTGCTTGAAAGAATTCTTGAATCCAATCCTGTTACTGGGTCGTAAATATTTGGATCAAGGATATTAAGAACAATTGGCGATAATGCACCAAAAATACCAAAAGCTATAATTGCCCAAAGACCGAACATCCCCATTTTGCTTTCTCTAAAGAGTGCCCAGTTCTTTTTGAAATTCTTTATGAAGAGTTTAAGTTTTATCTTAAAAATTGATTCTTTGATCTCGCTACTTTGCACTGCGTTCTGATTTTGCGCCATCTTTATCACCTCGCTCAGTATCTAATTCTCGGGTCTAAGAATGCATACAGTATATCAGCTACCAAGTGTGCGAAGAGAACGAGCACACCGGTGAAGACGAGAGAACCAATAGCTAATGGTGTATCTTGAGAAGTAGTGGCTTCAAGAAGAGTTAATCCCATACCTTTCCATGAGAACATCGTTTCGGTTATAACACCACCACTAACTGTTGAGGCGAGCCCAATAACAAAGCTTGTCATAAGTGGTAAGAGTGCTGTTCTTGCAGCATGTTTGTCTCTAATGATTCTGTCTGGCAATCCCTTTGCACGCGCAGTTGTTATGTAATCTTCTTTAATTACTTCAAGCATTGTATCCCTCATCACGAGCATGTCTCCAGCAAAATGCAAAGTCACGAGTGCAATAGTTGGAAGGGCAAGGTGATAAACTATATCCAATGCATAGCTACCCATTCTGTTTGTAGCCCAATAAACGATTGAAATTATGATCCCAACCGTAACTGATGTCCATATTGCTGTCTTTTTTGCTTTAAGCGTTTTTAATCTTCCCGCTATAACGATTCCTATAATCCACATCACTAATAAGAATAATTCTGTCCAGAGTAATCTTAAGAACACACTTTGAGCATTGAATGGAGCGCTAAACCACTTAGATGGAGTTATGAACCCTGAAAGCGGGAACCATTTCAAAGTAACGGCAAAAAGCCATATAATTATTATCATGTAGAACGGGGTAAAGATTGTCCAGAAAATTATCCCAACAAATGTTGCTGCCTTATCTGCTAATCCACCCCTTTTCCACGCAATTCTTTTTCCAAGATCAAATCCAAGCAAGAAAGAAAGAATCGAACTTGCCAAGAATAAAAAGAGCGTTCTTGGAAGTCTTTCGGCAATTATTTCTTCAACTTTTTTCGGATACTCACTAAAGGAAATTCCCATTTCAAGATTGAAGAAGTTTTTCATATGTTTATAATACTTTACATACCACGGGTCCTCTACACCAAAGAGCTTCTTCACTTTTTCGTACATTTCAGGATTTCTCATTAACTTTGGGTCAAGAAATTTCGTGGTATAATCACCAGGCATTGCCAAAAATATAAAAAATACCACAGTAACGTAAATAACAAGTAGTAAAACAATCTGAGCCGTTCTGTTCCTTATAAACTTTGCAAGACCAGGTAAGTCAAAACCATAGAAATAAACGAGTGGTGCAACTATATAGTTAAATCTTGGACTGAAGAGATACAAATATTTAACGTTAAAAAGTGCACCATAATATAGTGCGAGTGCAATCACGAGGAAGATGTAGTTCAGAGGTTTCTTTCCCTTTCTTAGGGAAAAATAGGCACCTAACAAAGGTATCGCAACTGCGTATAGAATCAGTTCCCAACTTTTCATCTTCACCTCTCCCTTTAAACAATTTTTGTTCCATTGCTTTGGCTTTTAAGAACTGTTCTTTGGTCTTATTTAATAGTCCCCCCTTACGGGGGGACCTTACGTATTTAAATTCAATAATTGAATTGTTCAGCTCAAAATCACTGAACTCTCTTTACACCTTCTGGGAATCCATAATAACCTTGGATACCATCGAGCATGTTCTCGAATGGGAATTTGATTGATGTTCTGTAAGCTTCTATCATTGGATTAGTGAAGAGGATTATGTACGGCAGATCTTCTGCAAGTATCTTTTGCGCTTCGAATATAGCTTTCCTTGCTTGTTCGAATGTATCTGAATATTCAAATTCTTCAACAAGTGCATCAAATTCTGGGTTGTTGTAACCTGGTGTGTTAAATCCGTCTGGTGCAGCTTCCTTACTGTGATAGAATGACCTGAAGTATGTTGGAACTCTACCAATACCCCAGCCAAGCATGTACATATCAAAGTCAACTTCATCAAATGCCTTTGTTACTATTTCGTTGAAATCTGTGAGCTTTAAGTTAAGTGGTATACCGATGCTCTTTGCCCATTGTTCGATGTACATTGCTGTCTGGGCTCTCATTGGGTCGTAGTCCATACCCGGTGAAAGGAGTGTAAGTGTTGGTACTGGCTTTCCGTCCGGTCCTTTTAAACCTTTACCTGGCGTCTTAACTGGTTCTTTTGCATCTTTTGGATCGATAACTGGTTCTGTATCCCATTTGAAGCCTGCCTTCTTTAGCAAGCTAACTGCAAGCTGGTATCTTTCACCCAAACTGAGACCTTCACCTATTGTCTTTACAGATGAGTTGTACCAGAAGCTGTTTGCAGGTGGTACTGGTGTCGCAAGTGGTATTGCCCTACCCTGGAGCACTTGGTTACAAATAAAATCACGGTCGATAAGTGCAGCTATAGCTTGTCTGAATTCCTTAACATTCATTGGGAACTTTCTCATATTGAATGCAAGATATCTGAATCCAAGTTGCGGGTTTGAAACTACCTTTATATCTTTTTGACCTTTGAGTTGTTCTGCTTCACCAGCTGTTAATCCAACTGGGTTGTAGATGTAGTCAATATCACCAGCGATAAGCGCCTGGATAGCAACTTGTTTGTTTCCAAATACCTTGTAAACAATTGTGTCTACAAATGGTCCATTCTCAACTTGAAGTGTTACGGGCTGTTTTGTGTTACCAGTTGTCCATTTAAATCCTGTCTTTTGGTTGACTATTGCAAATCCGCCACCCTTATAGTAAATATTCTTTTCACGATAACCCCAGTATTTGTCATCTGACACTTGTTTTCTAACCTGCACAAATGCACCCTTTTCAACCTTTCCCAGGTTGAGTGATGTTATACCTGGGTCGATAACTTCTTGTGAAAGGAGCCATTTTACTGGATCTTTCTGCTTTTTTGCTTTTTCAACTATTGGCTTCCAATAGTTGCTGCAAACGATCGCTGTCATGAGTGTATCGTAATAAATTGTCATAGTCTTCTTTTCTTTGAAGTAAAACTTTACAGTCCACGTGCCAATTTTTTCTACTTTTTCTGGTTCGTAAGCACCGCCCCAGTTACCACCTGGTATTTCCATACCTTTTACAGTTGTGTAGGTAAAAACAACATCATCTGCTGTGAATGGAGCACCGTTTGACCAACGCATATCTTTTCTGAGTTTTACTGTTACTGTGTACATGTTTCCTTCCTTTTCAATCTTAGGAATTTCAACAGCTGCGGATGGAATGAGAGTACCGTCTTTGTTCATGCTAAGCAAGGAAGGATATTTCCACAACTGAACAACGAAGTTCCAAGAGGATGAACCGGAGCCAAGCATGTTCCATATGTTCGTGGTTGTAAGATCCTCAAAAATACCGTAGTTTACCTGCACCGCAAATAGAGAAAGCGCCAAAAGAGCTAAAAATGCCACAAATACCTTTTTCACAGCTAACCCCTCCTTCTAATTAGTGTGGGAAGAAAAATAAGTCCCACTCATATTGCCCCCCGAAATTATTAATTACAGTTACAATTATACATAAAATTATACAACAAAAAAAGGAATATTTTCAAGTATGTAAATTAACATAACGACATTCATGAGGTATCAAAAGAATAATAATTCAAAGTATTTCTAATTTTTGCAAGCATATGATAAAATATAGTTATGTTCGTATGTTGAAGATGGGAGGGAAGCTGAATGTACCACAAGGTATCGAGGGACCCTGTATATTCTGAAATTATGCTTTACCCAATCGAAATAATGGTTATTGATACAAAAGCAATGCAAAGGCTTAGATATCTAAGTCAATTGGTTGGTGCAGAGTACGTTTATCCTGGTGCATCACATACGCGTTTTGCCCACTCGCTTGGTGTTATGCATCTTTCAGGCATCTACGCAGAACATCTCTACGACACACCAGACAAGGTAAGAATACTTCGCTTAGCCGGACTTCTACATGATATCGGTCATGGACCTTTTAGTCATCAATTCGACGACGTTGTCTACAAAAGGCTTGGCTTTAATGACGGACACGATGAATTTAGGTTGAGATTGCTAAGAGAATACTTTCCTAAGGAGCTTGCAAGAAAATTCGAAGAGTCCCCTTCAATTTTGAAAAAGGCTGTCCTCGAAGATTTGGAAATCACCCTCGGCGAACTTTCTAACAACATGCAAGAAAACTTTGCTCAACTTATGGAAGAAGTAATCAAAGTATATGAAGGTGAAACTACTGGCACAATAGATTTTGCGATTGTACAAGGACCTCTCGGGGCTGACAGACTTGATTTTGTGTTAAGAGATTCATATTATGCTGGTACAAGAGGCTTTGGTACAGGTTCGATTGATAGATTGATAAGAAATTCAAGAATAGTTGAAAAAGATGGAAGGACCATTCTTGCTTACGATTCGAAAGTTGTCGACGAGATATATACAATATTGTTTGGAAGGTTTATGATGTACAAAAACGTTTATTTTCACAAAACCTCACGAGCAGCGGATATGATGATACAAGAACTCCTTGATTTGTCTTATAAAGCCTTAAGGCTTGATGAAAGAGTAATGAACCTCCATACATTCCTCGACCTTACTGACCAAACGATAATAAATGAAGTTATAGTCGGATTCAATAACCTCGTTGAACAGTATGGCGGTGGCGAAGAAGTCAAAGAAGCCCTATCAAATTATGAGTTTGACTTACAACCACTTGAGCTTGATATCGTCATGGCTTACGAAATTGTTGAAAGGCTGAAATCAAGAAATCTCTGGAAAGTTATACTCGAAACTCCATTTTCAATTGAAGGTGTTGATCCAACACTTGTAAGCCAAGGAATTGCAAGTGATCTGTTGCAGAAGATTAGATTAAGACTCGAAAGATGTTTGGAAGTAGCTGATGATGAGGATGTAAAGATAATCAAACATACACTTAGTAACTTCGACGAAATTTTCAGAATAGATACTCCATACAAACTTACTATTGTCCATCCAGAAGAATTTTTGAGAAGTAACATATATATACTTAAGAAACACCATATTATGACATTCGAAGAGTTTGTAAGACAGTACCCTGCCTACAACTTCATGAAAAGTAACTTAATTCAAATAATAAGGATATACGTTACAAAAGATGTCAGGGAAATTTTAGAAAAATACAAGATACTACCTGAAACGACAGTTGATATTACAACAAGATGGTAAATGAACACATAAAAGAAATGTGAAAGAAAGGTGGCGGTACACAAGTGGTACTTCTGTTTGATGTAGGTAACACGCATACAACTATCGCTTTGACGAGAAATGGCAGGGAGTTTGACAAATACAGAATCTCTACATCGAAATACGAAACAGAAGATGAAATATACGCATTCCTAAAAAGCTTTTTCAAAGATTACATAGAGAACATACCAATAGTTGTTTCTTCTGTTGTTCCTTCCGTCAATGTTGTCTTCGAGTATTTTGCAAACAAATACGGCAATGGTGAAGTATATTTTGTGAATGCACAAAATTATGATAAAATATTTTGGAATGTGAACTATCCTAAGGAAATCGGCGCTGATAGGGTTTGTGATGTTATTGCGGCAAAGAAAGACTATGGAGATAACTGTATAGTAATCGATTACGGGACCGCAATAACTATAGAAGTGCTTCGAGATGGTGTATACGAAGGCGGTGCTATAATACCAGGCTTTGCAATGATGATAAACGCTTTGTTCAAGGGCACCGCGAAGTTACCGCTTGTTGAACTAAAACCCTCTAAGGTATTTGTTGGTAAGGACACTGAATCAAATATACAAATAGGCACTATAAATGCGACTGTTGGGGCTGTAAAATACGTTGTAGATAATATATTAACTGAATTCACAACAGTTCCCAAAATTATACATACTGGTGGACAATCTGTTTTTGTAAAAGACATTGTCGAAGGAATAACCGATAAAGATTTGACATTGCGAGGGATGTACTACTTCTATGAAGAGAAAAAAGATACTGCTCGTTAATCCATGGATAGAAGATTTCGCAGCTTACGATTTCTGGCTTAAACCTGTCGGATTGCTTTATGTCGGAAGTTATTTAAAAGCTCTTGGTGTCGAAGTAGAATTGATAGATTTAATGAATAGATACGACACAGAGCTTCCAAATTACGTACATGTACCGAAAGATAAATTCTACGGCACCGGTAAGTTTCCATATAAAGAAATCAAAAAGCCAGAGATTCTTTCTTTCATGCCAAGGAAATACAAAAGATACGGCATGCCAGAAGAGCTATTCAGAAAAAGACTAAAAGATTTAAAAAATGATATCGATGCGGTCTTTGTAACTTCAACACTAACGTACTGGTATCCAGGGTATTTTGATACAATAAACGTAATAAAACAAGAGCTTTCTGTTCCCATTGTACTTGGGGGATTTTTTGCCAGAAACCAGCCGCACATTGCAAAGAAATCTGGTGTGTATGTATTCACAAAGACTGATTTGAGATATCTGCCAAGTTTTTTAAATCAATTACTTGATTGGAATCTTCCGCAGATAGATAAAGACTGGTTTCTTGACATCTCGCCAGCTTATGAGTTATATTCAAAAATAGGTTACATTGTACTCTTGACAACCGTAGGCTGCCCATATAGATGTACTTACTGTATAGCTCATAGAAATTGGGAAGGAATGAAATTCAAGAGTATAGAAAAGATAATAGACGAAATAGAAAGATTTTCACAGATGCATGGAATTAAAGATATAGTTTTCTTTGATGATGCTATACTTATTAACAAAGAGAAACATTTTAAACCTTTGCTTAGAAAAATTGTAGAAAAAAATCTCAATAAAAAGCTTACTTTCCATCTACCAAACGGAATACATGCAAGGCTGCTGGACCAAGAAACTGCTAACTTGCTTTACGAAGCAAACTTTAAAACTATTAAACTTGGTTATGAAACCTCAGGAAAGTTGCAGCTTACCACAGGTGGAAAAGTAAGAGATGAAGACATAGTTAAAGCATCTGAAATACTGCACAATGCTGGATATACACATAGAGAAGTGAGTGCGTACATAATGGTAAATTTGCCAGAACAAAGTATAGACGATGTTCGAAATGCAGTAGACGTCTGTGCCTCGATAGATATTGATTTTTCAATAAATGAATTCACACCAATTGTTGGCACAGATATCTGGATAGACTTAGTCAACAAAGGAAAATTAACAGGTTTAGAAGACCCTATTATTTTAAATAATACAGTTTTGCCTTATTGGTGGAATAATATGAAGCCAGAAGAAATTCATGAAGTGAAAGAATATGCAAAAAACAAAAAGATACAATTAGGATGGAAATAGCAAGGTGTAAAATCTGGGAGGGGGATATTTGTCACAACTGATTTATTCCTCAGTTAAAAACTTGGTTTATGGCATTATATCTTATTTTCTTATAAGCTGGCCAAGAGAATTCATAAGATGCCTCCTTTACAGCCTAACGATAGAAAAAAGAATAAAGTCAGATGGAGGAAAAATCTTTTTTTTCCTAAAGAAATCGCCTTTCGGTTATATCGATCCAATTGGTATAATTACGTTCTTGTTTTTTGAATTTGGGTGGACTCGTCCTCCAATTATTGACTATGTAAAAATGCGTAGAAAGAGGCTTTTCTTTTTCTCTATGTACGGGATTTTCGCAAGTTTCATTTTGGGAATAACTTACGGACTTATTGCAAAACACTCAAATTCCAATATCATGTTTAACCTTTTATATACATCATCAAAATGGAGTCTAACACTTGGATTTGTTTCTTTGATACCTATTCCGCCACTTGATGGTTCTCGAATGTTACTCGCATTTTTACCAAATAAATCATATGAGTGGTACATAAAATTTAATGTTTATGGTATCTTATTTTTGTTAGGACTTCTTGTATTGTGGATTTTACCTATGATAATGCAGCCGTTAGTTATTGTTATCACAAAAGTTACAAACTTTATTGTGTTTGGTATCTGGTAAAACGCAAGGGGGAGTGGTATAATGAACGAAAAAGCGCAAGAATTAGAGAGATTAGTAGAAGGCATAGTAACAAGTTATACAGAACTAAAAAAAGAAAATGAAAAGCTATGGAATGAACTCAATCAAGCAATTGAGAGGATTGGTCAGTTAGAACGAGAGAAAAATCATCTTGAAGCCATTTTAAAAAACAACGAAGAGGTTATAAACAAACTCATCGTCAGGGTCAAAGACCTGATGAGAATCCTGGAAGTGAGCGAACATGAGGAAGGTTAAAATCACATTATTTGGTAAAGATTACGAGTTCGCTACTGACGGTTCTGATGAATTGATAGATTATGTACACAAAAGACTCAAAGAATTGCAAATATCCTATAGAACACTCTATGAGGAAGTACCATTCGACGAGTTACTCGTTCTAATGATTTGCGATTTGCTTGAAAATGAGTATAATCATCAAAAGCAACTTGATGAACTATACTTTAAGATTAAGGAAAAGATAAGAAATTTAAACATGGAGGGAAATGTAAGTAAATGATAATAGGATTATTCGATTCCGGAGTAGGTGGACTATCTGTTCTTAAAAAACTTATTGAGGCATTACCGGCACATTATATTTATGTTGCTGATACCATGCGTGCACCATACGGTACAAAATCTCGTGAGACCATAGAAACATTCAGTCGCGAGATTATTGGCTTTCTAATGGAAAAGAAAGTTGAGCGTATATTTGCCGCGTGCAACACTTCTGATTCTACGATGGCAAAGTATCGCCATGCATTTAAAATACCTTACCACAGTATAATTCAAGCAGGTGTTAACGCCTCTAAGTACGAAAGAGTAGCGGTTATAGGTACACACACTACCGTTCAAAGCGGGATTTACAAGCATGCTCTCGAAGAAAAGGGTAAGAAAGTAGCCCAAAGACCCGCACAGCTCTTTGTATCTCTTGTAGAAGAAGGAATTTTCTACGGTAACATGGTTGAGGCGGTAGTGAAGTTTTACCTTGAACCATTTAGAAGATTTAAACCTGATGAATTGATACTTGGTTGCACCCACTTTCCTTTCTTGAAAGACATAATCGCGAGGGTCATGGAAAATGTACGAATTATTGACCCCGCGGATGAAATGGTGAGGGAAGTTGCACACCTTATAGGTAGTGGTAAGCCTTTCGTTGAATTCTACATAACTGGTCATCCTGATGAATTTGAAAAAAAGCTTAAGAAAATAGGTTTCAGACATCCATACCAGGTGAAACACCTTGATGTCTCCGAATTAGAACAGAAGGTGGTATACTTTGAAAGAGCTTGTGATATTGACAGGGTACTCGGGAGCGGGTAAGTCGACAGCAGCAGGATTACTTGAGGATTTAGGTTTCTTTTGCATTGATAACTTACCTCCCGAAGTCACGTACCAAGTAGCAAGTGTTGTTTTGCCCAATGTAGAAAAATTAGCTATCGTTATAGATGTGCGCGGATACATGTTCGGAAATGTAACAAAAGCTGTAAAAGATGTCAAGGAAAGGTTTTCTTTCGCAAAGATTGTGTTTCTAACTGCAAAGAAAGATGTGTTAATTCAACGATTTGCACACACCAGAAGGTCCCACCCACTTTCCAAACAAGCTACTTCGATTATGGAAGCCATTGACCTTGAAGTTGAAATGATGAAAGATGTAATGGAAATGGCCGATATAGTTATTGACACCACTCAGCTTAATCCACATCAACTTCGCGAAAAACTTACAAAACTGCTCGAAAGTAAAGAAGAAAGGGATTTCACAATCCACATAATTAGCTTTGGTTTTAAGTACGGAATTCCACTCGATGCAGATTTTGTCTTTGACGTTAGGTTTTTCCCAAATCCATTCTATATACAGGAACTTCGTTCAAAAGATGGTAGGGACGAAGAGGTAAAAGATTTTCTAAGAAATATTGAAGGCACGAAAGAATACGTTAGCAGAATAAAAATGGTTGTGAATTTTGCTATAAATAGATACAAAACAGAAGGTCGAAAAGAAATAATAATTGCCATTGGGTGCACTGGTGGAAAGCATCGCTCAGTCTATTTTGCAGAAGAACTTGCAAATGAGTTTAAAAAAGATAGTTTCTTAACCACAATAGAACACAGGGACGTGGCATTGGGATGAAGATAGTTGCTGTCGGTGGCGGAAATGGACTCTCAACACTACTAAGAGGGCTTAAAAACTATCCATGTGACATTACCGCTGTTGTAACAATAACAGACGAAGGTGGGAGCTCCGGTATACTAAGGGAAGAACTCAACGTACCTCCACCAGGAGATATAAGGAATAGCCTTGTTGCTCTTGCAAGCTCCGAGAGTATACTTGGAGCACTTTTTAATTATAGATTTCAAGATGGCTCTTTAAAGGGACATACAGCTGGTAATATAATCTTGGCTGCACTGACAAAGATAACGGGAAACTTTGCTGAAGCTGTTGCAAAGGCATCCGATATACTTGCAATTAAGGGAAGAGTATTGCCCGTTTCATTACAAATGGCAAGACTGCTCGCAATTTTTGAAAACGGAGAAAAAATTGTTGGTGAGACTAATATAGTTGAGTACGGAAAGATGAATAACGTAAGAATCTCTAAACTTTTGCTCGACCAACCTATTTGTACCAATCCGAGTGTCGAAAAAGCAATAACCGAAAGCGACGCGATAATTTTTGGACCAGGAAGCCTTTACACAAGCGTCATTGCAAATCTTGTCGTAGATGGTTTCTCAGAAATTGTCAAAAAATCAAAGAGTATAAAGATTTACGTTAGTAACATAATGACTCAACCTGGTGAAACTCAAAACTATACACTTTCTGAACACATTAATGAGGTTGAAAAATACATAGGCACAAAGCTTGATTATATTATTCACTCTTTACCACCAAAAAGTCAAGAAATCGTTGAAAAATACAAAGCGAAAGGGTCATTTCCAGTCACTATCGATATTGATGACAATAGATTAATCTTAGGACATTTTTCAACTATCATATACGGAGGAGATTACAGAATTCGACATGATTCATTGGTACTTTCGGAAATAATATTCAATTTACTTAATTCTAAAAATGATATAGACTCAAAACATTCAGAGGTGGCGTTGTGAAGTACACTTTTTCTGAGGAAGTTAAAGGTGAATTATGCCAAGTTGAAGTTCTAAGCCAAGAAGAAGCACGAGCTGAGATTGTTGGTTTTTTGAAGGGAAAAGGAACTTACGTAAAAACTTCAATAGATAACTATATAGTCCTCGAAGTCGGTTTTATTCCTGCTGCCAGAAGGATAATGAATCTAATGCACATTCTCGGTACGGATAAAAAGAAGCTTACTCTGATCAAAAATAGACTTCAACGAAAGAGAGTTCAGGTATTCATTCCAACAAACATACTTGAAAAACTCGAACTCTCAATACTGGATATGCCTGTTGCAATTGAAAAGGACATTGGTTTGTTCGGAGCATTCCTCCGAGGTTTTTTTGTTGCTTCTGGTTCAGTAACCGACCCGGCAAAAAACTATCACTTTGAATTGGTATCTTACAATGAACCACTCCTGAGATATATAGATGAAATACTCAACGAATCTCTTGGAGTATCTGGAAAGATTTCAAAATTGAGGTATAATTACAGATACTACCTGAAACGTGGACAGGATATACAAGAGGTTTTGGAGCTTATGGGCTCAATAAGGGCAGCATCTCATCTGGAAAAGATAACAACATCAAGAGAAATAAAGGCGGATATAAACCGCACACTTAATTTTTTAAGTGCTAACGCAAAGCGAACAGGCGAAAGCAATGCAAGACAGATCGAAATAATTACTAAAATAAAAGAAACGATAGGACTTGAAAACTTACCGGGAGAATTAAGGCAATTTGCTATACTCAGACTCGAAAATGAAGATTTATCTTTAACAGAACTCGGAGAGTTATTTAATCCACCATTGACTAAGAGTATGGTTTATAATCGCTTTATGAAACTTCAAAGACTCTTTGAAGACTTCCAAAACAACAAAATCAGCTCAGCCGATTTAAATGATTATCTAAGAAAAATCTCAAAACAAAGTCAAACAGGTGCAGGTAACATTATAAAAAACAAGAAAAAGAAAGCAGTTCCCCAAGAAGACAAAAACATCGAAGATTTGGAGAGTATTAACGAAAGGTGATGTGGAATGAGATGTCCTTTTTGTGGTTATGAAGATACACGTGTACTTGATTCGAGAGAGCTTAGCGAAGGAAGGGCAATAAGGCGCAGAAGAGAGTGTCCGAATTGTCATGCTCGATTTACAACGTACGAGAGATACGAAACGGGACCAATTACCGTTGTTAAAAAGGATGGACGGAGGGAAAAATTTGATAGAAGAAAGATTTTGAATGGACTTTTGAAAGCTTTCGAGAAACGTCCTGTAACAACGGAAGAAATCGAGCGTATCGTAGATAACATAGTCTCTTCGTTACAAAAAAGTGGTACAATAGAAATCAGCACAGAACAAATTGGTAGAGTAGTTATGGAAGAATTGAAAAAGATAGACCAAGTTGCATACGTAAGGTTTGCATCTGTATACAAAGATTTTAGAGAAATTGATCAGTTTATAGAAGTCATAAAAGAACTTCGGAATGAGAACTTAAAATAGGTCAGATTTTTATAGGAGGGATATACGCATGGAAAAAGTTAAACTGACAAAAGCTGGTTATCAGAAGCTTAAAGAAGAACTTGACGAACTTAAACGTCAGCTCATGTTCGAAATTCCTGAAAGAATAAAGGCGGCAAGGGAACTTGGCGACCTTTCGGAAAACTCAGAATACCAAGAAGCAAAAAACGAACAAGGTAGAATCGCGTCGCGCATAAATGAACTTGAGCAGATGTTAATGAACGCGGAAATAATAGCAGATAACTTTGATTCTTCCGTTGTTAGTCTCGGAGATTGGGTACATCTTAAAAATCTCGATACAGGCGATGAAATGAAAGTACAGCTTGTAAACCCACAAGAAGCAGACATATTTGCAAACAAAATAAGCATAGATTCACCACTTGGAAGAGGCATAAACGGAGCGAAGAAAGGTCAAACGGTAAAGATTAAAGCACCAAAAGGAATTGTGAAGTATCAGGTAATAGATATTTTAGCCGAGTAAGAAATATATATTAAAGTCAGGAGGGATATATCTTGCTTAAATATTTTAGAGAACAAAGGATCAAGGAGATAGAAGAACTTAGAAGTTTGGGAATAAATCCTTATCCGTACTCATATAACAAAACACATACGACTGAAAGCATAAGGAAGAGCTTTGAGCATCTCGCAAATGGCGAAGTATCTGACCAAAGAGTGTCAACTGCAGGAAGGGTAATGTCGATTCGTGAGCATGGAAAAAGTGCGTTTTTTCATATAAAGGATATTTATGGTCGAATCCAAGCGTACGTCAGAAAAGACAAGACCGAAAATTACGACTTCTTCAAGGACCATGTTACAATAGGTGACATAATAGGTGTTGAAGGCATAGTTTTCAAAAGTAACACTGGTGAGATTACTATACTTGTTGAAAAGTTCCAGCTTTTAACAAAACCTCTGAGACCCATGCCTGAAAAATGGCACGGTATAAAAGATAAAGAAGTCCTTTACCGTCAAAGATACGTCGACATGATCGCAAACGATGACACTATTAAGAGATTCAGAATGAGATCAGATATAATAAGAATGATTCGCGAGTTTTTAACAGCAAAAGGATTTTATGAAGTAGAAACACCCATACTGCAGTACCTAACAGGTGGTGCATCAGCAAGACCATTTATCACGCATTTAAATGCTCTTGATATAGAAATGTATCTTAGGATTGCAACTGAACTCCACCTTAAGAGGTTCATAGTTGGTGGATTTGACAAAGTATACGAAATTGGAAAGATATTCAGGAATGAAGGAATCTCCTACAAGCATCACCCTGAATTTACTTCTATAGAACTCTACCAAGCTTACGCAGATTATGAAGACATGATGAATCTCACAGAAGAACTTATCACATTCCTTGTTGAAAAACTGTATGGAACAACGAAAATCACCTACCAAGGTCAGGGAATTGATTTCACAAGACCTTGGAGGAGAGTTAAGATGAGAGATTTTATAAAAGAAAACCTCGGTGTTGATATCCTTGAAGATTCAGATGAAAGGATGTTGGAGGTTCTGAAATCTCATGGTGTTGAAGTAGATATAGAAGACAGAGGGCATATGATTGAAAAACTCTGGGACCTTGTTGAAGACAAAGTAGTTCAACCAACATTCTTACTTGAACACCCAGTTGAAATATCTCCACTTGCCAAAAAACACCGAGAGGATCCAAGAGTCACCGAAAGATTCGAATTAATAATATACGGAAGAGAAATGGCAAACGCATTCAGTGAGCTTAACGACCCAGTAGACCAACTCGAACGCTTCATGAACCAGTTAAAACTCAGGGACCTTGGAGATGAAGAAGCTCACATGATGGATAAAGACTTCATACGAGCACTTGAGTACGGTATGCCACCAACTGGCGGACTTGGAATAGGAATTGACCGACTCGTAATGCTACTTACCGACAGTGCTAACATAAGAGATGTAATAGCATTTCCACTCGTAAGACCAGAAGGTGACACAGATATAGAAGAAATTGAAATCTCTGAGAAAGCAAAAGAAGGGGGAGATAGAGCATGAGCAAGGAAAGTAAAGATGTAAAACTTAGGAGGCATATCAGTAGGTGGCAACAAGTATTCATTTGGATTATCGCTATTGCTTTTATAGCAGGTATTGCGTTGTGGGCACTCGCTGTCAACTACTCACCAGCAGCAAAAAAGATTAAAAGAACTATCGAAGAAACTGTCGGCTACGTTACTAAAGATGGTACAGCTTTAAAGAACGAAGCCTATTGGGTATTCCCAGAAGAAATTGAAGAAATGTACGGAAACTTACTCGCTCAGTATGGAAATCCAGCAATTGACCCTGTTGTTGAGGTTCCATATATAAAAACACTCATTACAATCGAAAAACTCAATAACAAACTCATGTTTTACTACGCAGAAGTTAATAACATGAAAGTCGACAAAAAGAAACTCAAAGAAGAAGTATCTAAAGAAATAGAATCAATAAAGAAAGATGCAACAAAATCACAACAAATAAAAGCACAATACGGCAGTCTTACAAACTACGAAAAGGAATTCACGAAACAAAAAGAACAAGAAATACTAATTCAAGCAGTTAAAGACAAACTTGGAGTAGTCGAAGAATCTGAAGTAAAATCTTATTACAATAAGAACAAAGAACAATTAATCAATCAGTACACCAAAGCAGATGTCTCATACGTTACATTTAAGACAAAAGAGGAAATGGACAAATTCGTAAAGTTAGCTATGGAAAAGGGAATAACACAGGCGGCAACAGAAGCTTCCGTAACCCTTACTGACTACACACTAACAAAAGGTACACTACCTGAAGAGCTTGAAAAGATGGTTTTTGATGCAACATCAACGGTTATATCATTCCCGTATAATAATTCATACTTTGTATTTAACGTTAAAAATGTACAAAAAGTGGATACATTTGATAACTTTAAAAAATCTCAAGTTTACACAGAGGTCTTGAATAACCTCAAGAACGAAAAGTTCTCGAATGAATTCAAAAAATGGAAGGAAGCAAACAAAGTTGGATTTGAAATCAGAGATGCCATTTACAATACATGGTACAAAGCACTTAGTTCGGAAGAAAAAGACCTGCTAACAGTTTACAAGAAACTTTACGAAGAGATATTCAATGACAAAGGTGAAGTACGAACAGACATCACTGTCGAGCAAAAATCAGCATTCCTTGTAGTTGCAGACAGAATAGCTGCAAGTACAGATACGGCACTTGAAACAGTAAAAGCGGATGTAAAAGAATTCGAAAAGAAGATAGTTAACTCAATCTACGAACAATCAAAAGGTTCATCGATGGAAATACTCAGAAGAATGAAAGAATATTACCCAAACAGAAAAGATATAGCATTTGACTATTATGCGAAATTATACGATACAGTTAAACCATATCTCTCCGTTGGCGGCGCATACCAGGTCATGAATCAACTATTCGAAATTTACCAAGGCTTTTCAGAACTTGCTGAAGCAACGAGTGTTGATGTAAAGATAAGAGCAGATTCGCTGTACAAACTCTACGAAATGAACAAACTCCTTGACGACCCAAACACTGCGAAAGGATACTTAGCAAAATTGAAAAAATTGAAGCCGGACTACAGTATAAACTTTGACTCAGCCGAGAAAGAACTTGAAGATATGATTAAACAAAAAGCCCAGGAAACACAACAATCAACACAAACAACGACTGGAACTTCAACAACAAATACAACAAAACCAGCAACTACGAACACAAAATAAGCGAGCATATCCCACGCAAAATCGCGGGGGATAATTTCATAACGGTTGTTTGTGATTTCAGGAAACTTTAATGTATAAAACACTTGGAGGTGTTATTATGGGTAAATTCACAAGGTTTTCAACGTTAATCCTCTTTACTCTTCTTATTGCAATCACCAGCATTGCTCTTGCAGGAACACAAAAACCTTTTGCATACATGAAAAAGCTGGAATGATTTTGAAAGGCACAGAAATCGATGAAGATGCAGTTTCTTCAGAATACAAATCCCATCTGGATAACTATGGTTATCTTGACTACCTTTTCGAAGAACCTTACGTACGTGCATTTGTAATTGATCAACTTCTTAAAGAAAAGTTAGAAGAGTATCTTTCAAAATCCGAAAATCTATCCTTAGAAGCCTTCCGAGAAAAATATTCCGATGTCTCCGAAGCGGAAATGCAAAGCTACTATGAAGAAAACCGCGAAAATATAATGAAAGAAGCATATGTAGACTTCGACTATGCAGTTTTCGAAACAGAAGACCAAGCAAAAAAATTCCTCGAAAAGGCAAATGAGGTAGGATTTCAAAAAGCACTTGAAACTATCCAAGATACAAGCTTTGCAAGTGATACGTACAATGGCGTAAAAAAATCCGAAACGGGCGAAGCATTTATCGATATCCTTTTTGGTCCTTACACGAGTAAACTCAGACTGCTTACAACGGAGAACGGAAGCTTTGTTTTCTTTATTAAAAATTCAAACGATTTATCAACTTTCGAAAAGTTTAAAGAATCCCCAATGTACGCATCGACAAGGCAGAATATATCTAATGAAAAGTTTAATAAATACATTGATGAAAGAATAAAAAATGAAAACATAAGATTCGTTGCTCCACAGGAGTACGATATATGGCTTGCCAGGGTAAAGAACATCCCCGCTGAAACAATTGTTGAAAAATACTTTAATACTGTATTTGACAAAGATGGAAATGTTATTGAAAACAATCCGTGGACTATCTCTGGAATGCTCATGTTAATTGAAGATGCAAAACTCACAGAAAAATACTCAAAGGAATATGGCAATGCTATAAAGAAATTGTATGATATGGGTTATAAATCTTTCTTAGTACTTGAAAGGCTAAGAAATTACGATGATTCTGAGAGCATTTTACTCGAGTACAATGTTCAACTATCAGAAATTCTGCTTTACCATATTGAGCAAAATGACGTAATGTCCGTTTTGCAACACATACACTCTAATTTATCGGAACTTGAAACACTCAGCAATTCACAAAACCCAGAGATAAGACAAAAAGCTCTTGAATACCTCTACAAAATGAACAAGGCACTTGGCGATGAAGAAAGTGCCAACAAATACTTAGATCAACTAAGAAAGGAAAACCCTGACTATAAAGTACCTGAAAGTGAAAAAGAAGATAATTAACAATAAAAGAGTGCTTTAAAATACTGAGGGGGTGATTTTATGCACTGGGTAATAACTGGAGCAAATCGTGGTATTGGACTTGCATTAACAAAGGCTTTACTCTCTGAAGGAGAAGATGTTACTGTTGGTATAAGAACAACAATGCCGATAGAACACCAAAGGTTAAAAACTCTAAAACTCGACATATCTAATCCAGTATCCATTGAAGAATTTGTCTCGCAAATAGACACCCCTATCGATGTTTTGATAAACAACGCGGGCGTACTTATTGAAGAAAGATTTCCCAACGTAACCGAGGAAGGTATGCTCTTATCTTTCAAAGTAAACACCTTAGGTCCTTATACGCTCATCCAAGAGTGTTACAACAAAGGCAAACTTAAAGAAGGTGCGAAAATCGTAAACATTTCAGGCATACTTGGAAGTATAACAAACACTGGTGGAACTACATCCGTACCGTACTCAATTTCAAAAGCAGCTCTTAACATGGTTACAAAACTCTTAGCGCATAAATTGAAGAGCATGTTCGTGGTCTCAATTCACCCCGGTTGGGTAAAAACGGACATAGGTGGGCAAAAAGCTCCTCTCTTGCCAGAAGAATCAGCAGCTGGCATAATTAAAGTGATAAAGAATCTGAATAAAAGCGGTATATTCATTGACTACAAAGGCGATATTATACAGTGGTAGTCTGTAGTTTTTGTTGATTGAAAAGTCATTTGATTATTTATTTTACATTTCATCTTTCATTAAGCTGTTCTGAAACGGTTTCACGGAGGAATAGGGGATGAAACTTAGAAATCTGGCTATAACCATTTCGGGTTTTTAGTAATTTCTGTAATTGTCTTATTAATGGCTGCATACCGTTCTGTACCAAACATCGAAGAATTCACAGATGCCAAGGTAATTCTTGATGGAAAGGAAGTTGATTTTCCAAAATTCGTTGTTGATAAAACCGGTAATAGGCACTCCATGGAAATCTACATAGACGGTGATAAGTACGCAGGAAAACGTTTGCTATATCAGTCACATCTAATGAGCTAATTGAAGTCTATGCAAATGATAAATTGATTTCCAAATTTTCTTCCGCCTCAGGCAATCTGAATTCGTGGCACAGATATTTCCCTGTAATAGCAAACGGAAAGATACTTATAAAGATAGTATCTACGTCGAACGGTGGAATAGAGCAGCCCTTTTACATTGGCGAAAATGAAGATATTATACGATTCATAGAACGAGCAAACGTAATAGAAGAGAGCATGTTTCACTTTGGTTCCGGCTTCATGCTCGGATTGTTTTTGATTATCTTGTTGCTCTCATACAGCCTAAAAGATAAAAGCTTACTCTACGGAGCGTTTGTAATTATAACCCCTGTTTTAACGAGCATTGATGAAATGAATCTCTTTCTAATTTCATTTAATTTCTGGAAAAAACTTGCTATAGTTGGTGCAGCGCTTGCAATACTGTTTGCATACTTTTTTGCAAACGAGATATTCAAACGGAAAGTATCATTATTAGAGAAGCTTTACCTTGTTGGCTACGCAATTGTTTTTATACCTGTACTATTAGCAAAGAATAATGCTGTACTTAGAAGTGCGTACGCGAATTTCTATCTCTATTCCTTGGTATTACTTATTGTCACCTTAGTTATTCTCCTTATACGCACCAAAACCAAACATGAGCAGTTAATACTTTTCGGCTTCTCAGCAGTTATTGGAGCAACAGCACTGTCAATTCTATCAATTGCAAGCATCTTCAAAATCAATTTTATGTTTTTTAATTTGGGATAGCTGTTTTTTTGACTTGCAATAGCCACCTATGTTGCCGCAAAAACGATCCAAGTATATCAAAATACACAAAATATGAATGAAGCAATTTCAAAACTTATGGATGACCAGGCTAACTATATCCAGAACTTAGTGAATTCAAGAGAAAAGGTAAACACTCTGTCTTCTTCCTCTTTCGAATACTTCAACGAAGTTGAAGAGCTCTACAAAAATCTGAGCAACAACACAAAAGAGGCTGTATCTACCTAAGATCGCCTGCAAGAAACAGCAGAGTACTTTGAAGAATTTCTAAATGAATTATCAAAAACAACCGAACTTCTGAGAACAAATGATCAGAAAATGTAAGGTCTGATATATCAGGTCTTTCGGAAAGTAGTCGAACAAATTTTGAAGAAATTGAAAGCATCGTCAAAGAATTCAACAATAAAGATCAGGAGCTTCGAGATATCTTTGAGGGTTTGTCGGAAGATTTTGGAAAGATTAGAGATATATCCTCGCTGATAAAATCGATAGCTGTTCAGACAAATCTCTTATCTTTAAATGCATCGATAGAAGCGGCACGGGCTGGTGAGGCAGTAAAGAGCTTCTCCGTTGTTGCCAGTGAGATTAGAAAGCTTGCAAACGACTCATCGGAGTTTGCTGAAAAGATAGAAAGCACAATAAGCGAAACTCTTATTAAATTCGAGAGGTTCTCACAAGAATTGCTTGAATTAATAAATCAGTTAGATACCATACAAAAGAGCAACCAAAGATTATCAAACTCAATTTATGCATTTTAGCGTTGAAACCCTCACTAAGGACTTTGAAGATGTCGAAAACTCTTTCGAAAAACAATCAGCTGAAATTGAAAACTTAAAGATAAACGTCCATGAAATACAAAAAAATGCTGAAGAATTAAGACAATCTTTTGACCTATTTAGAGAAACTCAAAAGAAAATTGAGACGATATTCTCGGTGATTACGAAACAAATTGAAGAAGTTCAAAAGAACCTTCAAATGTAATTCAGAAAAAATGATGTATTTTACAAAAAAATCGGAAAACTACATTTGTGGGGGTGCTTTTTTTGACATGAACATAAAAAGAGCGCTTATAAGTGTTTCAGACAAGACCGGGATTGTAGAATTTGCAACAGAGCTTTCAAAAAGAGGTGTCGAAATAATTAGTACAGGAGGTACCGCCAAACTCCTGTCCGATGCCGGTATACCAGTTAAGCAAGTCTCCGAAGTAACAGGATTCCCAGAAATACTCGGAGGACGTGTCAAGACTCTTCATCCTTTTATATTTGGAGGCATTCTTGCAAATTTTGATAAAAAATCACACGTTGCTGATCTTAAGGCACATTCTATAGAACCTATAGATTTAGTCGTTGTCAACTTGTATCCCTTTGAAGAAGTTCAAAAACAAACAAGAGACGAGGATGTTCTCATCGAAAACATAGACATAGGCGGAGTAGCACTTCTACGAGCTTCAGCCAAAAATCACAGGAACGTTGTTGTAGTTTGCGACCCAGGAGACTACAAGAAAGTTATTAATTCCCTTGACTTCTGTGGCGATGTCCCACTTCATGACAGAAGAATGTTCGCACTTAAAGCTTTCTATTACACGATGAAATACGATTCAACAATCCACAAAGTACTCTCTGAACTCTTCGCATCGGAAAAGTACGAACACATGACTTTTGAAAAATTCGCCAATCCGCAAATTAATCACGAGATTCTCGACAAAGTTGACAACAAATTCATTAAACTGAGCAAATACACAAAACAATCCTTACCAATAACAGTAGGTGCTATCGCAGTTGCACTTAATTCAAACCTCATTATAGGTTTCAACGATTACATACCAGTCTCAATGGTCAATCTTAAAGATTCTGGTGGAAGGATATGCGACCTAATCGGCTCAACAGTGGTCATGAAAAACCTGTCCAACGATATGGTAAGAAAAATTAAGGAGAGCACGTTTACAACAATAGCGTGCGAAGAAATGGAGGATGAATTGTACGTCTCAGAAATGCTGAGCGGTAAAGAGATAATAAAATTCTCTTATCAAATAAGCCCATCAGACTTAGAAACATTTCACACAGCAAATTTAGTCGAAAACATCATGATTAAAGAATATCATAAGTTAATGAATGCTCCACAAGTATTGCTGTCTATAATGCCCATTAATTCACTAATAGTTGAAAAAGAAGACGGTTTCTTCAAATTTGAAATGAGCGTCTCAAACCCGGTGGATGCATTCCAAAGACTCCTTCAAGAATCAGAGGTAAGTGGAATCAGAATAGTTAATGTTTACACAAACACTAAGGTGGACGGACTTTTTAGAAAAATTTGCGAAGAAAGTGGAATTAACATATTCGTCTTCGAAAAATAATACTACTTTGGTACATTGGACAACACAATTCCTTTAATGAGACTTGCGAGTGTGCTCGCAAGCTTTTTCGTTAATTCATATAACTTATCCAACTTACCTTCCATCTCTGCCTTTTCAAAGTCTTCCATCTCAATCCTTCTTTCAAACAATAAACTACCGAAAGCTTTTTTAATCTCATCATGTACACCGAAAAACATTGAATAAGAATAAACTATCGCCTCGTATATCAGTTGCTCGTTTGAAACAGGCAGAACAATCGGTTTTGCATCTTTGATAAGCTGTTTAAATTCTTGCTTGTGCTTAGACCTATAAAGCAAAAAGGTCATGTAATCATCGTATGCACTATGAGAATTCCTAAGCATCTTTCTAATTCTTTGGTCAAAGACAAACTGCACCAACTCTGGTACCGTACCCGGTCTAACATGATATGGCTGCATTAAATCTTCGAGATAATGAAAAGCATACGCAAGAAACCGATAGCCCCAATACTCATCTCCCTTTTTAAAAGCTCCTTTTGACATTTTCAAAAAGTGCAAAAAAGATTTGTCGCCCTCCATGTATTCAAAGAATGAAACCTTAAGATACCCATGCCTGTTTGCTTGTGTTGGACCTATCAATGCGTCTACAAAGGAAGACCCCTCAACGTAGTCCATACCGTTATCTGGAAAAGATGAATAGGCAAGAAAAATAGCCCAGACGGGAATCTCTCGCCTTTGAATTGGCAAAATGAATGAGTTTATCACATCAATTCCAGAATCACTAAGAACGTCATCTTTTGCATCAACCTTAAACTTTCCAGCTTCTAATACATCATATAAGACATACTTACCTTCTTTGTACTTTCTATTCTCATCATACGAATAATCAGTTATCTTTACCTGCCTTAGATAATCGAAATCAGGTATAGAAGTCACTGCCAAGAACGTAAAAACCCCGTGAGACCCCCAACTAAAGTAAATAGATGGAACCACAAATATTAATAGAAAACAAAGGATAATTATCCTTCTTTCTGTCATTCAGTAACACTCCCTACTAAATTTGGATAATGTTAACAAAAAGTATTGAAACTTCCTAAAAACCGCCGCATTCTTTTACAATTATACTCCTTCATAACTACAAGTTAACACTATCAATTTGAGATTGATTTTATTTTAGAATTTAATAATCTCAAAAAATGAAGTCTTACTTGCGAAGTATCGACTAAAGATAAAAGTCTAATTATTAATAAAACGCACGAAGTGGTAAAATAGAACCAGATGCCTTCCTAATTTTAAGAAATAATGTTAGAAATGTTCTTTATTTAACTTTTGAAAATTTCACTACTTTCATTCAACATTATGTCTACTAATATACTAATATAGCGAGGTGATATCTGTGAAAATCCTCCACACATCAGATTTGCACTTAAAAATTGACTCACCAGAGCGTTGGCAGGCTCTGGATAAGATAGTTGATAAGGCAAAAGAAAATGCAGTAGACATCCTCGCAATCTGCGGAGATTTGTTTGATACAAAAAAAGATGCATCAAAAAGCTATGAAAAACTAAGAAAAATATTCTCTGATGCTTATTTCAAAACATTAATCCTGCCAGGTAACCACGATGAAACTTTCTATGAGGAAGGATTATATCTTGGGGACAATGTCACTATTATCAACCAAGAAAATAACATCTTCGAGTTCGATGATGTCAAAATACTTGCAATTCCATTTAAAAAGGAATACTCTTCAAACAGAGCGACTGTTGAACTCTTGAACGAACTAAACACCCAAACATCTTATACCAAACCCAACATCTTGCTCTTTCATGGAGAGTTAGTTACCTTAACTTGCCAACCAGATGACTTCGGTGAAGGAGAAAAAGCTCGTTATATGCCTGTCGAATTGAACACCTTTAAGCCATTAAACTTTCAATATATCCTCGCCGGACACTTTCACACAAGGCTTAATATCTTGAGAATACCTAAGAACGACTCCACATACTTTATCTACCCAGGTTCTCCAGTATCAACCACGAAAAAAGAAAGAGGAAAAAGGAAAGTCAACTTGTTAGAGGTAGGTAAGGAACCTAAGGAATTGGAACTCGATACCTTCTATTACGAGGAAATCGAAGTTAGACTCGGACTCTTTGATGAAGAACACCCTCTTGAGAAATTCTTAAAAGTGCTATCAGATAAGGCAATCTCAGAAAACTGTTCACCTATATTTAAGGTAACCGGTTTCTTCAACGGTACAGTTCATGCTATAAGTGAAATTGAGCTGAAATCTAAGCTTGAAGAGGTTGCTAAAGGCACCAATGGAAAATCAAATGTCGAATTCTTGGCAAAAGACCTTGGAAGAATTTCAAACGACCCGCTCTTCAAAAAGATTGTCAGCAAAATCAAAGAAATGGATGAACCGAAAATTGACGAAAAATACAAAACACAACTTATAGAAATCTTCGTTGAAGCAATGATGTGATTAACAGAAGAGACAAAAGAGACGTCCAACGGGAGGGAAAAGGGTGATTATTAAAGAATTCCATATCAAAAAGTATGGTCCTATTGGATTTCTTCAACCATTTAGACCAAGCAATTTTACGATCTTTTACGGTGAAAACGAAAGTGGAAAGACACTAACAATAGAGGCTATTCTAAAGATCCTTGCAGGAAAAAAAGAAGCGAAGGAAAAGAACTATGTTAATATAGACCGCGTTAAGGAATTCCCTGAAGGTTACATCGTCTTGGAAAATGACGAACGTCAAATTAGAATAGTAAATGGTGAATTTCTGAAGGAATTTGAAATATCGCACGAAGAGCTTAAGAACGTTATTATCATCCGAAACAGTGATTTGAGTATTGAATCCCCCCAAAGAAACAAAGAGCCAGAAATATACAGCAAAGTTACAGAAAAACTCGTTGGCTCAGCGATATCAAAAATTCAATCTGTAAAAGGTAAAATCCTTGAGAAAAGCATTATTACAGAAACAGGCATTCTTAAAGACCAGAAGGAAGCAAGGTATAAACAACGTTTGGAAAAAGCAAAGGTAATGATCGAGGATATAAACAAACTGATTTGTGAGATAGAAAGTAATAATGGTGATTACTTCGAACTTGAAGAGCAAATTCGAACCACTCAAGCAAAAGTAGAACATCTCAACAAAAAACTCAAAAACATGCAGATTTCAAAAGAAAAAAGCATATGCAACGAATTGTTGGAAGACATAGACAAACTCAAATTTGTTATAAACAAACTCAAAAATTATGAATTACACACGCCTGACAACTTGCAAAAGTTCGCTGAATTTCAACTTGAAATTGACAAGTTAAATCAAAAAATTGAAGAACTGCGAGAGAAAATCAATAACTTTGACGAAGAACTAAATAGTAATTCCAAACAAATGAAAGAAATTGAATCAAGCATTCCTTCAATTCGTGAAAAGGCAATAAAAGCCGAAAAGTTGAAAGAAGCGATTTTAGAATACCAATCCCAGTTCATCGAACCGACAAAGTTAAGGCAAAATAAGTATCTTTGGACCATATTAAGCATCACAATGCTGCTGGTTACAACAATATCACTAATTACTGCATTAGGACCTGTTTTTAAAACTATACTCTCAGCAATAGGTTTCGGAATTTCTGTGTTCGCACTTGCAAAATTTCTCGAGATAAATAGGATCATAACAAATCTTGAACAAAGTAAAAGAGAAATACTTAAAGATGGAAAAGAAATATTCAAAACAATGTTCAATGACATAGAATCTCTTGAAGAAACTTGTTCAGAGGCTATTGACCAGTACAATGATACTATACGGATGGAACAGAATTTGCGCGAAACAATCATAGAAGTTCAAGAACAGAAAGAAAAATTAGAAAAGGATATCAGAGCTTCAAATGATACGTTGTTAAGAATTCAAGAAGCATTCAAAAACTTCAAAGAACAATTATCTGTTAAATCCATAGAAGAGCTGAAAGAAAAATTGAACGAAAAGTCAGACCTCGAACAAGAATACCAAAAACTGAAATCACAAATCTTTACTCGAATAAGAACTTCCAACATAAAATTAAATGAGATTCCAAATGATTTGTCCAACCTATACGACTCGGAAATTATTCAGAAATTAACGAAAATAGAGAATTCAGTTCATAACTACTTACAAGTATTAAAAAGTCAAGAAGAAAAAGAAGTCGAAAATGCTGAAGAAAAGATAGAAACTCACAAATCAGGAAACTCTGAAGAAGAATTAAAAAACACCATTGAAGCACTACAGAAAAACTTGGAGAACATGAGAAACAGGCAAAGACAAACACAGGAAAGAATGAAATTTATACTTGCCAACGTTCAAAGAGAAGGGCTTTTAGAAGATTACTTTGAAGAAATACCAGACATCGTATACGGCTCTGACCTTATTAAACTGAGGAAAGAACTACAGAAGCTTGTTGAGAACATAACAGACCGACAAAAGATTGAATACCATGCGCTCAGAATTCTCCAGCAAATCGAGGAAGAAGAAAGACAAAGCATTTCAGACATATTCAAGCAAAGCAACTTGATAAAGATTTTCACAGAAATAACCGAAGGAAAGTATGTCAATATTTCATACGAAAGAAACGAAGGCGTTGGACAGATAAAAATCAAAGATGCAAATGGTTTTGAATTTACACCCGAACAACTCTCTGCTGGCACTTACGACCAACTTTACTTTTCCATTAGACTTGCACTCGCAGAACATCTCTTTGGAAAAAACAGCGGTGAAAAAGCATTCTTTATCCTCGATGACCCGTTCATAAAGTACGACAAAAAACGCCTTGAAAAACAAATCAAAAAACTTGTGGACCTATCAAAACAAGGTTGGCAATTTCTGTATTTCACAGCGAAAGACGAAGTTGTGGAAATAGGGGAAAAAATCAGCATCGATATTATCAAGCTTGAGGAATTTATAAAAGAAAGGTGACAGCGAAAAAGGTAAATGATAGAATTTAAAATGGCAAGCTCAAAATATACGAAAACACGGGAGGAGATATTGTGGCAATCTTAGTCGCTGGGGGCGCAGGATACATAGGTTCACATGTTTGCAAGATGCTAAAAGAAAGGGGATACGACGTAATTATTTTAGATAACCTTTCTCATGGACATCGTAGCTTTGCAAAATATGGTGAGTTTATATTAGGCGATATCGCAGATGAAAACTTGCTTGATTTAATATTCACGAACTACAACATAGAAGCCGTAATGCACTTTTGCGCTTACATCGAGGTAGGAGAATCTGTCAAAGACCCGAACAAATATTATAAAAACAACGTTTCGAACACTATTACATTACTGAATGCCATGCTCAAACACAAAGTAAAATACTTTGTATTCTCATCAACCGCTGCAGTATATGGCATGCCAGAACGTATTCCCATAAAAGAAGACGACCCAAAAGCACCAATTAACCCTTATGGCAAAAGCAAATACATGGTTGAACAAATACTCGAAGATTACGACCAAGCCTACGGATTAAGAAGCATTCGCTTCAGATATTTCAACGCGGCAGGCGCTGATGAGTCTTTGGAAATCGGAGAAGCACACGAACCAGAAACACATTTAATCCCGTTGATACTCGATGCTGCCTGCGGAGTAAGAGAAAGCGTGAAGATATTCGGAACAGATTACGAAACTAAAGATGGTACATGCATAAGAGATTTCATCCATGTCAATGACTTAGCTGATGCACACATAAAAGGTTTGGAATATCTAATGAGCGAGAACAAGACCGATTACTTCAACCTTGGCAATGGTTCGGGATACTCCGTCAAGGAGGTTATAGAAAAAGTCAAAGAAATCACAAAGAGTGATTTTAAAGTCGAAGAAACTGACAGAAGATCTGGTGACCCAGCATACCTAATCGCATGTGTATTCCTTAACCGTTCCTTTGAATGTCTGTGTTTCACCAAGTGTTGTTCCTGCAGGCAAGTTTCTGTAGAACCGTGTTTGTGTGTTTTGCTGAACTTGCGTTTGTTGCGTAGTTGCCGACTGATACCCATACCTCGGCGCACTTGCTGGACCAAATGCAAAAATACTACCTACCAAAAGCACACCTGCCGCTAAGACTACTAAGAACTTTTTCATACCTACCAACCTCCTCTAAGTTTGTAGTTTTTTTCGTTTTTTGTTCTTTCTTACAAAGACCAATGCAATTGTGCTCAGCAAAGCTTAAAACGTCCTTTTAGTTTGCTCAGAGTTTGCTTAGAAAATAAAAAAGCAAGCCGAAAAAATCGGCTTGCTTCAGATGGTCTATCTTATTTTATCTTTAAAATATCTATACGTTATTTCCGATTAGCCTTCAGCATCTCCTCAAGCTTTTGTTTTAAACCTTCCATTACAACTAATGTTTTTACCGCCGATGAAACTTTTGGCATAACTTCTGTATAATTAGTGTAAAGTATAAACTCTATCTTTGCAGCAGGGTCATTTAGATCCCCATTATTGTTGATTTGGAATCTAAGACCCACGCTTGGGTTATTTGGGTTTGTAGTCAAAAAGATGAACGGAATGTTGGTGATTATCAAACTTTGATCAGCATCTGTTAGTTGACCATTTCGAAGTCTTTGCATAAAACCATTATAAGCATCTGCATTTGCAAAAATGGTATCGAAGAAAGCCTTTTTTATACCAATATTGTTATCTCTCAAATCGATAGAATCTTTGTACAATTTTCTGAAATCTAACGTATAGATGAATTTGTATTTGTATTTGTATTCATCAAAAAGAAGATTCGTTGTAGCTTCCTGAGTTAATTCAATCATACCAACATTTGGAAGAGCTTTATTAAGTTCTTCAAGAACGTCTTTAACTTTTTCTGGAACTTTTCCGTTCAATTTAAGAGTTCCAAGGTCTTCTGGCATTTCAAGTTTCTTTTCAAGTATGTTCTTTGCTACGAAACATTCATTCTCTTCAAATGCTTTAGCAAAGAGCGTTGTTATTGATTCTTTTCCATCTTTTCTGTAACCTTTATCATCAACTATACCTGTGTTGTTCTCAAACGCACCAGTTTCGAGGTAACTCATAACACTCCATTTTGCTGCATCGAGCATTTTATTCACATCTACAAGCTTGAATGGTTCTGGATTTAGCACGTCTGCCATGTTAAGTAAATCAGTAGAATTATTGATAGATAGCAAGTTTGTAGTATACTCCCTAACTTTCGAGAAATCAGTCAGAGGACCTTTTTCTAACTCAAAGAGTATTGCCCTAATGTAGTCTCTTGCATCTTTTATAACAAATTTTGTATCCGTACTTGTGATAGTCAGAACTTCTTTCCATGCTTTTTCAAAGTGATCTGCTTGCACAGCTGCAATATATGAATAGTAAAGGCCGGCAAGCATGTTGTATGCCACAGAGAAGTCCCTGTAGTCCATGTACAACTTCTCGGGAGCATTTACTTCTGGATTAATCCGCTTAGCAAGTGCAACTATCCTATCTTTCCTTTCGCCTTGGATTTCAACAATGTAGTTTTGTCTTTCTGGATGGGTGTAGAATTTTTTCGCACCATCGCTTAAGAAGGCTTCTATTTTTTTTATAAACGTCTCATGAGGCAAAAAGATGTCCAGAATTTGTGAAGGGTCGAATTCCTCTGCCAAAATTTTAACACTAAGTTTTGCTTCAAAAATGTCTTTCAAACTTTTCGCAAGTAAAGTTTCAGAAAGTTCTTGAGAAATAGTTGCCAACTCTTCATCCGCAAGTAGCTCAACAACATACCTCGGGTCACTCGGTTCCAGTTTTGTTTGATCCGTAACAGGTTGATTTGGCAACGCTCCTGGATCAAATAGTGTACAACCAGTCACAAAAAGCACCATCAATAACAACGCTCCAAGTGAAAAATACTTTAGAACCCCATGTCTCTTTTCCATATCACTTCACCCCTTTCGCAATTTTTAAAACATTTCCACACTAATCCAAGCCACATAAGAAATTAAGAAATCCGTCATCTATAATGTTAATTTTTATTATAACTCCACGATTTTTGTTCGTCAAAGCTGTCTATAGTGATTTTTTGCGCAATAAAGAACGTATAAATAGATTTATGCATCTCCAAAATAACTATGGTAAATCTTTTACTCGATTCGTAACCTCTGTTACAGACATTCTTACAAAATTCTAATAAGATATAGTTAGTCTTACCTAATTGATTTGTAGGAGGTGCGAAGTATGGCCGAGATTTTTAACAAGAGAGAGTATTTGAAAAGCTTGATTAGACGCGCTGACAAAAGTCCAGAAGAATTAGAAAGGCTCAAAGGAGAGATTAAATCAGTTATCAAGGAGTTAAAGCCAGTAGAGATTGCCATTGTTGAAAACGAGCTTGTGAGAGAAGACGGTATATCTGTTGAGCGAATCAGGGAAATCTGTGATGTTCATCTTGAATTGATGGAAGAATTTTTGAGCGAGGGGACAACGGTTGAACCGTGGCATCCGATTTACATATCCATGAAAGAACATGAAAAGATTCTTGGTATGTTGAAAAATTTAAAAGATTTGGTCAATTCAGCAACCAAATCGTTTTCCTTTGAAACACTCGTAGCAATTGAAAAATTGACAGAAGAGTTGAAAAAGGTGGAACTACACTTTCAAAAGCAAGAATACGGGATATTTCCGTATGTTGAAAAACACGGTGTAGAGCAACCGCCAAAGGTTATGTGGTCTGAACACGACACGATGCGGGCAATGATAAAGGACTTTGCAAAGGCAATAGAAAACCGCGATGTACAAAGACTCAAAACAGAAGGAGTGAATATCACAACACAATTGCTCGAAATGTTCATGATGCACATGCATAAAGACAATCACATCCTTTTTCCAACGGCGCTTAATCTTATCAGCGAAGATGAATTCAAGCAAATTAGATAGACCTTCGATGAAATTGGCTACTGCTGCCATTTCCCAGAACCTATTGATTTTGAAAAACCACATAAAAAAGATTCAAAACATATGCCTTCAGAAAAACCAGTGCAAATCGAGAAACTCTTAAAAGCCTACGACGAGCTGAAGAGTCTTTTACAAGAGATGGGTGTCCTTAGTCAAGAAAACACAGCAGCAGCTCCATTAAGCTCTCAGGGTAGGATTAATCTCCCATCTGGCCCGTTCAGCATCGAGGAACTTACATATTTGCTTAACACTTTACTTATAGATATAACATTCGTAGACAAAAACGATGAAGTTAGATATTTTAGTGAAGGTAAAGAAAGGATATTCTTAAGAACATGAGATGCTATCGGCAGGAAAGTCCAGAATTGCCATCCACCAAAGAGTGTCCATATTGTAGAAAAGATACTGAGAGATTTCAAATCTGGAAAGTGTGACAATGCTGATTTCTGGATAAAACTTGGCGAAAAATATGTGCTTATAAGATACTTCGCTGTGAGAAATGAAAAAGGAGAATACCTCGGAACCTTAGAAGTCACTCAAGATATCGCAACAATACAAAAAATAACAGGCGAAAAACAAATCTACGATGAGGAATGAAAGGGGGATCTAGTATGGTATACAGAGTTTCAAACGTTCAAAATCTTTTGGGTGGATTAATCGATGCAAGACGATTCTATGATTCTGAGAAGGCAATCGTGGCAAAAAAGATTACCATCCAACCTGGCGGGAAGTTTGAAAAGCACTCATCAAAAGAATTTGCGTTGTTGTTCGTTATAAGTGGGAAAGCTAAAGTCGTGATTGAAAATGATTCTTACGAACTTGAAAGGGATTCATTGATTGAATTTCCGCAGAACATCATTCATAGCGTGGAAAACACTGGTGATACGGTGGCGGAGGTGTTGGTGGTCAAGATTAAGTGATGTTTTACTTTGGAAATTTATGAGATTTAAAAAGGTCGGTCCTCTTGGACCGACCTTCATTTCTTTTACACCTTTTTAGCTATCCAACAAGCAGGACGATAAGGTCGTTCACATTCGTCCCTGTTGGTCCTGTGATTAATAAGTCTCCTGCGATTTTGAGTGCGTTATATGAATCGTTGTTTTCCAAAAAGCTTTCCGGAGAAAGACCTGCTTTCCTTATTTTTTGAGCTGTTTGTCCGTCGACAATGCCTCCTGCAGCATCGGTTGGTCCATCCGTTCCATCTGTCCCAAAAGCGCAAAGTGCGATACCTTCTAATCCTTCAACTCCGAGAGCAAACGAGAGTGCAAGTTCCTGATTTCTACCACCTTTTCCATTTCCTCTTACCTTCACAACACTCTCACCACCAAGAATCACAGCAGCAGGTTTTTCAATAGGTCTGTCGTCTTCTTTAATTTCCTTAGCAATTGAAGCTAAGAATATTCCCGCTTCCCTTGCTTCACAGTTGAGTGTCGTTGTAAGCAGAATAGTGTTGTAGCCGAGTTTTCTTGCTACTCTTTCAGCATTCTCGCAAGCTACTTTCACACTTCCAATTACATATGTTTCAACATTACTCAATTCTTTTGGTGTTTCTTTTTTTAATGAATTCATAATATTATCACTAACTGGCACACTGTACTTTTGTAAGATCTCAACTGCCTGCTGGGATGTTGTACTGTCAGGGTACGCAGGACCAGATGCAATGGTATCAAGTCTATCACCAATCACATCAGATAATACAAGTGATATGATTCTTGCCGGATAAACATGCTGTGCAAATCTTCCGCCTTTGACTTTCGAAAGGTGCTTTCGAACTGTGTTTATTTCCACGATATTTGCGCCACTTTTGAGGAGTTGTTCGTTCAGAAACTGAATTTCTTCAAGTTCAATCCCTTCCATCGGCATTTCAAAGAGTGCAGACCCTCCACCAGAAACGAGAAAAAGAACCAAATCATTTTCCGTCAAGTTACTTGTTAATTCAAGTACCTTTTGCGTTGCTTTCAATGTATTTTCGTCAGAAACAGGGTGTCCTGCTTCGTAAATTTCAGAGCGAGGTATGTCTCCTTCTGAATGGGCGTATTTTGTCACTACTATTCCATATTCTATCCTTTCACCAAGCACATCGCTTGCTGCCTTTGCCATTTGCCACGCTGCCTTACCAATGGCGACAGTGTATAAATTACCCTCTACGCTTTCAAATTTGCGCATGTTGTTTGCTATCCATAACCTTGTTGATTCCTCAGGTATCAGAGTACGGACAACTATATCTACAATAGACTTTAACTTTTTCTTCATTTGCTCCATTTCTTTCACCCCAAAGAATTGCAAATGTTTTCGTTGCGCTTACTTAATTTTACCAAACACTTTGACTTTTCGTGATATGCTTCGTGATATGTATGGCAAGTACTAAGCAATTGTGATAAAATATGAGAGAAGTTATATTTATAGAACGATTCATTGAGGAGGTATGGTTTTGGAAAGCTCAAAGAATTTGAAAGTCTTTTCACTTGATACATCGTCACCAAGAGTGGTGGCATGCTATTTCGACAGTGAGAAAAAGATAATGATAGAACTTGAGACAAAAGCCAAACACGGCGTACAGGTTTCTCAAGTTGTTGAGAAGATGAACGAAGTGAACCTTAGTGATATTAATGTAGTTGGAATAGGCGTTGGTCCTGGTGGTTTAACCGGGTTACGTGTTGGTATCTCATTCGCACTTGGACTTGGTATTGGAAAGAGGTTTGTTCAGATAAATTCATTAAAGTTGATTGCAATGAATGCATTAATGTACGATGGTTTCATAGCTGTTGTAAGAAAGGCAAGAGAGAACTACTTATATGCAGCTTTATTCCACACGCGAAATGGACAAATGACGGATGTAGTTAATCCTTTCATAGAATCTATTGATATGGTAAGAGAGAAATTTAAAGATTATTCTCCTGTGTTATTTCTTGGAGATGGTTCTGAACTCTTTACTAATAGTCCAATCAACGCTGAATACAACCTCCCTTCAGCAAGAAATCTCTATCTACTGACAAATGAAGAGATTGAAAAAGGGAATTTCATAGATGCCAACAGTATAGAACCTTTGTATTTACAAAAGAGCATAGCTGAGATGAATTTTGAAAAAAGCAAAAAGCAAAAGAGTAAATAAATAGCTATTTGTTGAGGTGGTCAAATGTCTGAAAATATATTCAAAGAAATAAAAGATACGAGGTTGACGCCAATGATGAAACAGTATCTTGATATAAAGAAGAAGTATCAAGATTCGATACTTCTATTTCGACTCGGGGATTTCTACGAAGCATTTTTTGACGATGCACTTACAGTCTCAAAGGTACTAAGTATAGTCTTGACGAAACGTCAGGATGCACCAATGGCAGGCATACCCTACCATGCGCTGGACAATTATCTGAAAAAGCTCGTAGATGGCGGCTACAAGGTAGCAATTTGCGAGCAGATGGAAGACCCAGCTACCGCGAAGGGCATAGTAAAAAGGGAGGTAACACGTGTAATTACCCCCGGAACTCTAATTGAAGATGAATTACTCACAACAAATAATAACTATATGGTATCGCTCTACGAATCAAGATCTGGGATTATAACCTCTGTCCTAACGGACTCTTCGACTGGTCATGTTGTTGTGAAGAACTTCGAGACATACGAAGAATTGTTTGATTTTGTTGACACACACGAAATCTCCCAAATCATCTGCCCAGAAAGCATGTATTCCAAATTGCGAGAGAAGGTTAAAATCTTCATAGATAAGCTCGATGATTGGTACTATTCAAACCCAGATGAGACAATTAAAGAAGCCTATGGATTAGCTTCAATTGAACATTTCGAACTTGGAGATGCACGTTATCCGCTTGGAGCAACGATAAAATACCTTAATTATACTCTAAACAAACAGGCGCAGTTGAAGGTCCCAAGAATACTTGATGAATCGCTATATATGACCCTCGATTCTACAACAGTAGACAACCTCTCGCTTCTCCCAGGTGAGAGGGGGAAAAATCTATTCGATGTTTTGAACAAAACAAAAACCCCCATGGGGGCAAGATTTTTGAAGTGGGTCTTACTCCATCCATTGAAGAATAAAAGAGAAATTGAAAGACGGCACGAGATGGTAAGTGCATTCTTTGAAGATACGTTATTGACAAACGAAATTCGAGAATACTTAGACGGCGTTTACGACCTCGAAAGAATTCTTAACAGATTGCAGTACGATAGTGCAAAACCAAAGGATATAATAAGTCTTAGAGCAACATTGGAAATAATTGAACCGCTTCGAGAAGCGCTCAAAAGTAACGACAACCTTGCGGATTTGACAAATAATCTACCTGACTTGAGTATCGTTAAAGAAAAGATTCAGTCGACATTATTTGACGGAATAGACGGTGAACTTGGTGAGGGGAAGATAGTCCGCAATGGAGTTTCAAAAGAGCTCGATGAGTACAGAGAGCTTCTATACCATTCTAATGAGAAGCTTAAGGAATTCGAAGAGAGTGAGAGAATAAGAACTGGCATACAAAAACTGAAGGTTGGATTCAACAATGTCTTTGGATATTATATAGAAATCCCAAAGGGGCAGACAAAGAACGCACCAGAAGAGTACACAAGACTTCAAACACTCGTTAATGCGGAAAGATACACGAATCCAAAACTAAAAGAATTTGAACAAAAGATTCTCGCAGCGAAAGAACGCGTCGAAGCTCTCGAAAAGATTATATTCAAAAATCTTTGCGACGAATTAAAAACCTATGCAGAAGCTTTGCAAAAGACATCGGAAACTTTGGCATGGATAGATATATACACATCTTTTGCTTACGTAGCAAGGCAATTTGGGTATGTCAGACCTATTATTTCAAATGGAGGTTTTGAAATTATTCAAGGCAGGCATCCTGTCGTTGAACGTTTTGTTGATGAATTTATCCCCAACGACACCTATATGGACGTGAACTTAAGAATGTACATTCTCACGGGACCGAATATGAGTGGGAAGAGTACCTACATAAGGCAGATTGGACTCATAGCATTGATGGCGCAAATTGGCTCGTTTGTTCCCGCAAACTATGCCAAAATCCCTGTTTTCGATAGAATATTCACCCGCATGGGTGCAAGGGACGACATCTCAACTGGCAAGAGCACGTTTTTGACGGAGATGAGCGAAGTCGCGCTTATATTAAACAAAGCAACAGAAAAGAGTTTGGTATTACTCGATGAAGTTGGAAGAGGAACAAGTACATTCGATGGAATTAGTATCGCTTGGTCAATGAGTGAATATATTTACAACGAAGTGAAATGCAAAACGGTCTTTGCAACACACTTCACAGAACTCACAGAATTAGCACATATATATCCTGGTATTAAAAATCTTACCGTAGATGTTAAAGAAACTGCTGACGGGGTTATCTTCCTCCATAAAGTTGTTGAAGGGGTAGCTGATAGAAGCTATGGTATAGAAGTTGCCGCAATAGCTGGATTACCACAGAGCATTGTCGATAGAGCAAAGGAAATACTTAATATAATTATCGAAAAAAGCGATATCGAAAAGAAAGTGGGAATCTTGAAGGAAGGACAGATGAAAAAGATTAAAGCAACAAAAAAATCTGTCCCGGAGGGACAGATAAGAATGTTTTAATTAATTTGCGGAACAAAGGGGGATGGGGATTAGTACTTTATGCTTTATAGAATACCCGCTTTGGGTATTCTTCTTTTTTCCTCACACTGTTAAACGAACTTACTGGCACAAGGTAACCAACTATTCTCATGTATTCGTCTGCTTTGTCCTTTCCACATGTTGGGCATTTGGTTCCATAGAACGCATGTCCTTCCTCACATACGCTTATCTTTTGATTAAACGCAAAGTACACCACACCCATCTTTGCAACCAAGTTCACCGTGTTCCATGCTTCTTCTTCTGTTCTGAACATTGAGTCTATGTTGATATGCAATATAGCCCCACCAGAGACTTTTTTATCAAGCATACCTGAATACTTTATCCTGTTGAGCATGTCTGTATCAGTTGTCAGAGGCAACCATTGGTTTGAATAAAGGACATAATTTGTGTTGTAAAGTAGTCTATCCTTTTGTGCGAACGTAACTGCTGCTTTTTCGGCTGGAACCTGTTCTATGTTGAACGTAAAGCCATACTTTTCAAAAGCTTCGTCGTTAAGCCTTCTGATTTCGTCAAGCAATTGATTTGCAAACAGTTCACCTTCTTGAGAGTATTTCACACCATCTATATCAACTGTTGTTAACCCCATTATCTCCAAGGCTTCAAACAATCCGTTTATACCAACTGTTCCGTATTGCCTGTTCAAATCCATTAAACCCAAATTGTAAAGTGGAAGAACACCTTGTTGAATTCTTTCCTGGATGATATTTCTTATTGTTGCCAATACTTTCTGAACTAATATAACTTTTTCTTGGAGTTTTTGTATGAACTCCTCTTTGGATTTAGTCTCCAGTGCAATCCTTGGAAGGTTTATTGTAACCACCTTGAACGAACCTATGTTCAAATCAGAACCACCAATAGAATTGACCATTCCCACCAATTTATCAGGTCCAAGTTTGAACTTTAACTCCCTTGTTGAACTTGTTAACCTACAACACGAAGCAACTGCATCGATACTATCAGAAACATACCAGTTCGTATCTTGCCATTTCATATTGACTTTGTTTATGAATCGTGCACTATCTTCATCAACAAACTTTCCGTCTTTGTAGAGTAAAGATGCTGTTAAAACTGGGAAAGTAAACATCTGTTTTTCCCTTTCTTTAGATATCCACAACCAATATTCTTTTTGTAGTGAGATTATATCTTCTACATAGTCTGTAATAGCTGAACCGTCAGGATATGTCTCGCCCTCAAATATCGTTTTAATGTAATTCCTATCAAGGTATGTAAAATTCGTGTAAGGTGATTGAGTACCTCTAATAGGCTGGTTAATGGAATATGTGAATATTTGAAAGTGCTGGTACAAGTATTCTTGAGCTTTATCTTTTGGTATTACACCGCTTTCTAAATCTTTTTTGTAAAAATAAGCAAGCCAAACAAAGAAATCAGGTAAACCAACTGCACCAGATTGTTGGTTGGATGCAAACATGACAAATTGAATCACATGTTGAATAAATGAAGAAAGATGTTTGGCAGGAACTGATTTTATACTATCAATAAAAAACAATCCTTTTTCCACAATTGATCTTAGTGAATAAGCATAACAATACGGTTCAAATGCAGCATGATGCGCATCATGTAAATATATGTCTCCATACATCTGGTATCTAAGAAATTTTTTTGCATCCTCTTGTCCGAAGAACGATTTCATACGATCGTAGATGTAGTAAATGGAATACAACTTTGACCATGGCTTCACAACCTCGTTGAAGTATGTATACACATTCGTACTTCTCATATTCGCGTTTACATCTATTGTAGAATTCAAAATACCATTATTAAAGAAATGTTCAGTAAACTTCAACACATTGAGTTGCCAATCAATACCTTCCAATTCTAAAAGTTCCTCTGGTACAGAAGAGATTTGCTCTACAAAATCTTCTGAAAAATCAAAAGCTCTTAAAATATCAGAAATTCGTGACATATTCGTACCCCCTCTTTCTTGCTAAATTCTGAAGTATATCGTATAACTTCTCTTTTGTTATGTATATCTGATTCTTAGAAGCAGGAAAACCTTCTGTATGATACTTATGTAGATACCTTCCCAATACAAATTCATCAAAATATCCAATTGGAATATCGATATCTAAAAGATCTTTTGGAGTACGCCATGAATAAACAAGTGTGATTACTCTATCTCCAAAGTGTTCTTTAACATTTTTAGCAAGAAGATATGAAAATTTTCTGTTCCTTTGTGAAAGTGGTTCACCACCCAAAAGAACAAGACTTACTTTAGGATAACTCATTAACAACGTCTCTAACTTTGTCAAAACATAATTTAAAAGTCTTTCAAAATCAACAGCATACTCTTCACTGAATTCCCACGTTTCTGGATTGTGACATCTCAAACATTTTGGATAAGCATCACAACCTTGAAAATACACACTTATTGAGGGGAGAGAGGGGTGGTCTCCATGAAGCATTCTTACTACCCGAAGTAAAGGTTTATCTTTAAAAGAAAGAACTTCTAACATGTCTCACACCTCCAACAATCACCAAATTAAAAAGTTGTGTCAAGAAAATGGTGGGTGGGATAAACAACAATATTTTGTGTATAAAGATGTTGTTGGGTGGGAAATTAAGTTTTGACAAAGATGAACAACTCAACTGATAAAAAAAACATGTGTAAGTTTAAGTTTCCATTATCAAAAAAACTTTTTCTGATGTACTTTTACATTAGTACAAGAGTTAACACTTTTGTTGTTAAATGTTAAATAAAAAATCTAATCATTATTTATTATTTGATGTTGAATGAAACTTAATCAGGGGGTGAATTATTAATGGGTGTTACTAAAGTTGTTAATTTCCAAAACCAACCATTAAAATAGTTTGTAATGTAGTTAAAAAAGATAAATATAACCAACCTCAAACTAAACCCCAGATATCAATTAACAAACATAATAGACCAATACGAACCTGGAGCAAGTCAGGATTGGAGTAAATGGACACATTGGAATAGTGCAACATACTGGTATTCCACCACTCAGTATGATGATCCTGTCTGGGGGAAAGTTTTTTATGGTAGAGCTAAACGTGATGTAGAAGGTAACACATATATTTATAACTATTCACCATACATACCCGTTAATGTGGGAGTAACATACATTCTCAGTTTTTATATCAAAACAAGTACGGACCTTACACTATCGTTTTTAGCTTACCTTACCCCAGATTACGGTAACACTGTTGTTGCAACCGCTACACGAACATACAGTCTCAGAGCAAACGAATGGACAAAAGTTGAAATGTCACTTACACCCAACACGTCTTCCAATGTACAATATGGTGTTCGATTTACAAATGTCCCAGACGGTCAAGAATTCTGGATTGCATATCCACAAATTGTAAAAGAAGAACATTATGAACAAATACCAACACCACTTCAACAAATAAAGAATAATATTGACGGTATATCAGTTAATACAAATTTTCATATAGATCCTCTATCAAATGAATATACATAGGAATAGTACGTGTTTTTTAAACTTTTTAATACCAACAACTCCAAGATTATAAATGATATGTACAATGCAAATGTGTGGAGTTTAGATAAAGTTACAATTACAAAAGATAATCCTATTACACAAATAACATATTTGGATATATACCAAGTACCCGATGAAGCTGTATATGCCCAACCATATGTTGTACTCAATACAAAATTAAACAATAGTATTATAAAATGCTCTTAGAAGCAAACAATCGTACTTGATAGACAACAATTACGTACATAATATTACGGGGGTGATAATCCATGTTTAACTTCCATCTTGATTTTTCCAATTGGTTAACATACGTATATTTGTAGTTGGTTGGTTTAGTTGTTTTTGGTATGACACTATCGTATATAAATTATCAACCACAAACGACGTTAGTATGGGACGACGTCCAACAGAATGTGGATTCATATGTTGTAATCGTTACACCATTAAATGATACACCTCTAGAGAATATATAGGTGTTTTTCCAACAGTACGATAAAAAACAACTTATCAGTACTGATTCAGAAAAACTTGTATATAAAATAAACAATACGGTGTTTATAATTTATAGTAAAAATCCACAACAAACTTTAGTATTTATCAACACACATAAACCAACTGAAATTGACGTCGATAGTAGAAATAACAAAGTATGGGTACTATTTGTAAAACAATAAAACTTTGGGGGTATATAATATGTATCGGTTAATAAGAACAGTAACAGATAAAAAAGATCAAATATACCAGAATTTGTTAAAAGACAGATTTTGGACAAATTATGGTATAAAATCTAAACACACTTATCTTACACATACTGTATTCGGATTACCAGTGAACGATTAGATTGGTGTATATGAGTTCCAAAATTTACGTGGTAAAAAATATACATTGATATTTCCATATGTTGATATGATGGTTCCTAAGACTCTTGAAACATTTTTAAAGTTCTTTGATATTATGTGGGAAAAGTACAATGTGAAGATTAAAGTCAATGATACTGTAAGATCTGTTGAAGAAGAATTGGCAGTAAATAATTCAAATTTAAATGTCATAAAAGGAAAGTCACCAAAGATATCACCACATAATTTCGGTATATAGATAGATATAACACCAATTGTAGTATACAAGGATGGTAAAGAATTGTAGGTTAATTCAAGAATAAAAAACCATGCAGTTTGGAGAGTATTGGCAGAAGAATAGAACAATTTGGGATTACGTTCTGGATTGGACTTTCAATCATACGACGACAGAATTCACTATGACCACCAATATGCATATACCATATAGGTATAGTATAGAACTAACGATACAAAAAATGTTGAAAAGTTTAAAAAACTAATTCTTGAGGAATATCCCCCCACACCATATAAACCACCATACAAAGGACGTCGACCGAATACACCAATCGATTGGATTTGATTAAACAAACAAAGAGGTGGGTACTAAATACCCACCCTCGTTTTTTAGTCTGACACTATCAACACTCAACAATACCACTATTTGGATATAATATGTTAGACATACGTTTGTAATGTTCAACAATTTGTTGGTGGATTGTTTCTATGTCTTGTAACCCATCTAATACTACGAAATTATGTTGTTTGACCAGTTTCAAATAGGTGTCTCTTACTTTTGTGAAAAACTCAATAGACTCCATATCGAAATTTGATTTTTCTTTCTTGAGTTCATTTCTTCTTTTCAATACTTCTTCTGGTGGGATGTCGATATAAAACACTAAATCTGGTTCTATTTTAAATGTTTTATCACCTACGTTAATTTTAACAAAGTGATCTGTTAACATTTTAATGAGTTTACATCCAATCCCACGTCCCACACCCTGATATGTTAATGTAGAATATACAAATCTATCAATAATTATCACGTCTGGTATATTGTTTATATCACTTTCATGGAACAATTCATATATTTTTCTTGTTAACTCAACATGCATTGCCAGGAATAAGAATAGTTCAGTTTGTGGTTGTAGTTTCTTTTTACTAATTACAAATTTTAACTCTGGAAATATATTGTCATCTGGTTCTTTTAGTGTGACAACATTTGAACCTTTTGATTCGAGATATTGTTTGAATAGTTTAATCTGAGTTGTTTTACCTGAAAAATCCAATCCCTCAAACACGATTATCATATACTCACCTTCCTTTCCTTTTATTTTATTATTCCTCAACATCAAATAGATTTGATAGTTTCCATATATTGGTTATGTATTTTACGTAATTTACAAGCACAAACTTCTTTTTAAACTCATCAAAGTTGTGTATATTATCAAAATCTTTATCTGTTACATCGTTGTTTTTCTTGGTTAAAACATACACATGTGGTGTCATGTTCTGGTTATTCTCGTTAATTTTGTTATACACCCTTTTTATGTCGTACATATCAACATCCATATCCAATGCTATTATATATACAGATACATTGTAACGTAAAAGGTTTTGTAGTTCGATTATTGTGTTGACGTTAGTTTTTCCCGTTAATGCGACGACGATGTAATTATCCATATGTTCTCTAAGTAAATAATCAAGTTTGATTGCATCAAAAATCCCCTCTACGATTATACATGTTTGTGGGTTTCGTGTGTTTCCAATATAGAAAGATGTGTTTGGACTAATTTCTTTCGATTTTAGAATATAATACCGTATATTGGTGTCTTTATCTATTACACGAAACTGTAACATTCCACTATTTGGTACTGTCAATCCAATTGCCTGGTTTACATAGATCATCTTCTTACCAAAAATTGATTTCGTATAATTATTTACAGTCCGGTATAACTTTTTACTATAAAATAGAATGTACCCTTGTTCAATTAAATCATCTATATAATCCCTATCTGTTATATTTCTTGTATCAGATAAATATTTGTAAATTATTTGTTTATTTCGTTTGGTATAATTTTTTAACAATATTTTCAATTCATGGAACAGACGAACTTTCTGTTCGTCAATTTCTTGTTCTTTTTCATCATTACGAACCGTATCTTCATGTTCATGGGTTTCTGATAACATTAAATTTGATAATATATCAATAAGTATTTGTTTATCATTATTATCCAGATAACTATTGTGTTTTAACAAAAATTTTAAGAAATTATTCCCCTTTACTCCACATTTGAAACAGATATATTCTAAATTTGAAGAAACATACAGATGTCCGTGTCTATCTTCATGTAACGGACATCTGAATATCATTTCATTCTTATCCGATGTTTGTTTAACATAAAATGTCAGTTGTTGTAGTTTTGTTGTAATATTTTCCATATGTCCCACTCCTTTCATCATTGTTTTGGAGAATCTTTCAACAAGTCCGAAAATAAGTTACTTTACTTAACTTGTGGTTTTTTGTTCGAAAAATCTAATAACCAGACACTCTTTACGAGGACACCACATTTCACCGTCTTTTATAGTCACTAATTTTTCAACTTGTTCTATCACGTCTTTGGAAGCGTTTGACTTTACCTCTATGTTAAAAGCTTTTTCATCTTGATTTTCGTGTAAAAGGAGGACTGTTTTTGTATCGACATTCAGAACAAACAACTTCGTTACAGTATATATACGTATCTGCTCTATCTCCTTGTTCGTTGTGTTCTATTCCCCACTCTGTTATTTACACATCGGTTAAGTTGTATATCTTCTCTAAGAACTCCTCCAAATGTTACTATGGGGTTTAAGTCGGACGCATATACATCAAACCCTATCCTTCATTTTCATTTAAAATAATAATAATAATAAATTCGTCCATCCCTTGTTATTATACAACTGTTTTTCATAGTTGATAAATCAAGATTAGTTAGTTTTATCGTATCATCAATGATATTGTATATTGTATGTACATCATATCCATTGTTGTTAAACAGTTCTATCAATTTCCTTACAATATCAACAATATCAAATGCCATTTGTTGAAAATATCTATCTATGTTAACTAAAACTATAGAATTATTATTGGCCATATTTAGTTGTTCAAGTAAATCAAGTAAATCCAAAAGATTTTCAGGTAATCTCACCAGATAGACTGATTTTCTGAATATATTTTTTAGGGTGGTCACAAATCGTCCAAACATACTTCGTAAATAATGTATATCATTATTGTTGACAAACTCATCCAATGTAATAACAGTCTTATTATGTTTTTTATCATATACATATATATTCAACCATTCCATAAACAAAACATTAACATAATCCATTTTATGTTTATCTTTATCTATTAGTATATCTATTAGTAAATTTTTTCTCTAAATATAATAATCATTAACGTACATTGTTGTGAAATCAAAAATGTTACTATTGTCAAGTAATGATAATATACCATTGACATCATATACAAACACATTCATATTATCAACATTAATTAGATTGTTTAATGTTGGATTAACAACTATAAGATTTGTTTTTTTATCGACCATATCAACACCTCTATAATGAAGACCTGACAATTTTTAAGTTTGGATTAGAATAAAATAAAAATCTACGTACGATTTTCATACATACACATATGTATCGTACGTAGACCAGGGACGTTATAACAAAAACAAAAATTTTCTATTATTCATTTTGAGTATTATCATTTTTTGTGTACTATTTAACATTGTTTTAATCTTTTTGATCAATTTGTTTGCTAACATTTAATTTCTCACTATTCTTCGATTTACTAAGTCTGTTCATACAACAAATACCTCCTCATTCCTGAATTCGAACTGTTACAATGAAGTACCTCCCGGGTAATTTTTTAAGTTCATCCTCAGACAAAACCTTCCCCTCTTCCAATCTTATACCCGGGGTGAAAACCACAACAATATCTCCGTCTTGTACTGTGTAATTCACTCTGTTTTCAACAACTCGAAAACCAAGTATCTGAGAAAGTACATCTGCTGTTGCTTTGTGACCGACGATTGATTGATAGGACAACTCACTAGTGAGTTTTTTGACCTGTTCCACAAATTCTTCCCTTGTTACCTCTACAATATTAACTTTAGCCGCTACCATTGATGGTAACATATTCGGTGAAAAACTGTTCGATATAATTATCATAACCAATCAACCTCCTCTCATGTTGTGGATTTATTTTATTGATACCGTACCGACAGACCGTTTACCCAACCACCCAATAATAATATGTTAGAATTTACAATTTTTAGTTTCATGTTGACATCTTCGTTATAGTTGGAAGAACGGATATATATTCGTACTGTATCTTTGTATTGTGGTTGTTGTATTTTTTTAACAAAAAATTAATGTGTAATTTCATAACCTTTTCAAGATCTGGTTTGGAAACATCAAATATTCCATAGACCCATTTACACATATGTGAATTGTTTTCGTCACATGTAATATCTTCATCAACAGTAACTATACCCAACATCTTACTATTACTACTATTAATCATTATCTTTGATAATTTAAACAACACTAACAACAATATTTGATACTCCAGATAATTAATATATTTAAAAAGATACCTAGATAGGATATTCATCATATGTTCCTCAATTAGTAAGTATTCTTGTGTATTTGGATGATTTAAAATTTTTTTGTTAACTTCATTAGTATGAGATTTGTCGTTAATAATTGAATGTAATGGTTGAATTATATACCTGAAATTATTTATGAGATTGTTTATATTTGGAAAGTCAATTTTTATTTTGTCAAGAACACAAGTGGTTGGTTCTGTCACATACAACATTTTTATGAGTGGAAAATCTATTGCTATATAACTACTATCTTTATTATCAATGACAAGATGAATGTTAATTAAACGTTCAATGTCTTTTTTTATAATTTCATCATAGTTATCTATGTTTACGTCATTCAAGATATCAAGAATTAATTCATATGTGACTGTTTTAGTATCAGAAATCTTATTTAAAATCTCATCCAATAAAGTTTTGGAAAGTAAACTTACTAGTTCAGACACCATAATTTCAAATATCCCATACCTAATTATCATAAAAACCCACTCCTTTCTACCATTGATTTAAGTTTTTTCACACACCACATAAATAATATGTTCAACTTTACAATTTTAACAAACAACTAAAATGATAATATGTTATTTATATTAACTGGTAATATATATAAACAACACAATTGACAATTAATTAATATAATTAATTAACTACGTCAAAAACAAACATATCATGATCATGATTATAACTGTAACTGATATATATAATAGATTTTATCTATTCTATAATAGTTAATAGTACTAATTATGTATCTGTAACATGTAACATGGCAATTTATCAGTTACTGATACTAGTACTAGTTATATATATCTGTAATATAACAATTTACCAAGTTATTAATACTAGTGCTAAGTATATACATTGTAATATAACAGTTTATCAGTTACTAGACTAGTTATATATATATAATATCTAGTACTAGTACATATACTGTGATATGACAATTGTCAGTTACTAGACCAGTTATATATATAATATATATTATATTATTATCTAGGAGACAGTTAATTTTTCTTTGAATAATGGCATATTATTAACAATAGTAACATGATTGAATATAAAAGTTTTTTATAGTTTTTATCCTGCCAACTATAAATAAAAATTATATTAATTTTTATTTACACCTCAACATTTGTGTCTGTCGGTGGGCCGGCCACTCGTCGAAACATGTGATGTTTACATTGTTCATAACCATATAGACTATATAAAATTTACACTTCCAATATTGCAAAATCAAACATATTATTATTGTACGACACGAAAAATAATATGTGTTTACATAGGAAGTATGAAGGAGGTGGGGTTATGTTAATGACACTTGTAAATGTGTTTATAAAAATTTTATTCAGTTTAAATATGTTTACAGTTTATTTTTTAGCATTTGGATTGACACAGTTGTTATTATTTCAACATGTCATCGGGATTTGGTTTGTTTTAACATCTGTCGTTTTATTATTGTCACTAAGTATTGTATTAAAGAAATTGTCTCAATGTCATAAGTGGTACCACAAAATCTCTCTACCAAAAGGAACAACTGTTCATTTATGGAGTAACAAAACTATGATATTTTCAGTAATAGTAAATGTTATGTTAATACTAATATCAACAATATTCGATGTAACATCAGGTATCATAACGTTATTACTGTTAACCATTACGTTCACAATAGCAGAGTTGTACTATCTAAATCCAGTATTAATATTTTTTGGATATAACGTATACAAAGTCACTGGTTCAGTTGGTACAAAGACATATTGGTTAATAGGAAAAATGTCAATTGATTATCCGTATTACAACAACAAACCAATTGAATTAATATCTGACAAAAACGTGATCAAATTTTCAAACAAAGTTATAATTGGATAAAACAAAGTGTAACAATTTTTTAAAAAGAAAGGTGGGTGTTATTGTCACCCACCAATATTTGAATATTTGTTATGTTATTAGTTATATTATTTTAACAAGTTAATTTACATAATTTACACCCTCAATAACACATCTCTTATATTTACTACGTAATATGTTTCCCCATCCAATACAATTTCAACACCACTATATTTATTAAATACTACAACATCTCCCAACGTATAATTGTCCGATTCGTATCCTTCCGGTATAACACCCACACCAACTATAATACCTTTAATAAAGTTCTCAGAATCATTTGAAGGTAATATTAGTCCACCCGATGTTTTTTTCTCTTCATTAATTGGTTTTATCAACAGTCTCTCACCCAATGGTTTCATATATACACACCTCCTTATCCATTCTCTATTAATGATTTTATATTTTTAAAGTTTTTCTTACCTCACTACCATGTACAATCTTCATACTCATACAAACACTTCCACATCCATATCATATATGTCTTCCCATTATTAAGTTTTACAAAAATTGACACTCAAAAGTGACGTACGTTTATCAAGTAATAAAAATGGAAAAATAGATTTGGTTGTATTAATAAACATAAGTTCTGAATACACATATAAAGTTCCGTTAATGTATATAACAGATAAGATCTATCAGATATACACAACAATAACAAGGGGATTTTTTGATATTGTATGGTGGTGATGTGACTATTAGATTAATCCTTCCTATCCAATCATTCATGTCTATAGTTAAAAAATTATTATTGTAGAGATAAACATTCTCATCATGATATACTAAATTTATATATTCCATACATTCTCACCCTATCAATACATATAAAATGTTTTATAATATCACATACCACCACATTCTTCGAACCATTTGGAAATATCATATCCAACCCAACCATTCAATTGAAATTCACCCCAATATCAAGTTTGATTTTAAGTTTTTTAGTTTTTTTAACATATTGTACATATAAAATATAAAGGTGGGAATAAACCCCACCTTTTGTTATGTTCAAAATATTCATATGTGTGTTTTATTTATTTTCATCCTCAAGTTCAATTATTTTGACATCCATTGGGACATAATTTATTTTATCAACCACATCAAACTCTTTGTATTCTTCCTTTAACTCTTCCAATACTTCATCAGCCGCCTCTTCAAATTCTTCTGTTTCAAATTCTGGGTGTTCTTTTCTCACATATTTCAATGCTTTATCGATGAGTGCAAGATAAAACTCTTTATCCACATATTCCTCAATCTTTTTGTACAGTGTAGGATTTTTTCTTCGTATTTTAGTTACAGAATCTTCATCAAATACTATCTTACTATAATGGATATTTTCGAACAATTCTGTTGATTCAACTACTGTAAATATAATATTATCATCTGTAATAAATTGTTCAAGTGTACCCCATCCATTGAATACAAGTTCACCATGTAATATTGTTTTGGAATCATCATCAAAATACATTATCATTTTGCCTTTACTTGTATATTCCATAATAGATACCCCCCCTTATTATAATTAACATTTCATTAGATAGTTTAGTATGAGTATGGTTTATATATGATATACTATTTTCCAATTTTTCGACCAACGTTTTGCATAGCTTCGTAAGTCTTCTGCATACGAAATTATGTCTTCAGGATATACTATATCCGAATTTTTTGATGCTGATGCAGTAGCAAAAATACGAATGTCAGGATCAATATTTTTCAATTCTTCAATTGCATCAAATAATGGATATAGATAATCAAACGATGTTTTGAGATACGATCCGTACGTTTCTTTCACATCAAATGTGATCAACAACGTATCTCCATCCCACTTTATGTTTATTTTTGATTTCAACGGTGCCAATGTTTTTGCCAATTTCTTCATCAGAACACTATCTATCTTTGGTGATACAATTGTTATTTCGACATGTTTCTAAAATTCAGGTCTGAAGTATAGAAAATTAATCACATCACGTAGTTCATTAAAAATGACATCAACTTTAAAATTAGATTTTCCTCTTACTGTGTTTGCCATTATAACACCTCCGTTTTCATCTAAATTACATATTTAAGTTATATAACTTCCGTATAATTCATATATAATTTTTGTCTTTCTGGTGGAGACAGTGAGAATTGAACCCACGTCCGAAAGTAAGTCCTCTTCGACATTTCCAGGTACAGTCTGTGATTTAAATCTCATCTAAAATATAAAGGTGGGAATGAATCCCACCTTTTTTATGTTCAAACGTAATACTGTTTTGGAATCATTAGATAGCTCCGTATGGTTTATGATATACCACTTCCCAATTTTCTATCCAACGTTTTGCATATTTTTGTAAATCTTCTGCATAGCCAATTATAATATCAGGACTTATTATGTCCATATTTTTTGATGTTGATACAGTAGCAGAAAAACGAATGTCAGGATCAATATTTTTCAATTCTTCAATTACATCAAATAATGGATATAGATAATCAATCGATGTTTTGGGATACGATCCGTACATTGGCTTCACATCAAATGTGATCAACAACGTATCTCCATTCCACTTTATGTTTATTTTTGATTTCAACGGTGCTAATGTTTTTGCCAATTTCTTCATCAGAACACTATCTATCTTTGGTGATACAACTGATATCTCAACATGTTTCTAGAATCCTCGAGTGAATTCAAATTCTAAAAATTCAGCCACATCATGCAATTCACTAAAATTAACATCCATTTTAAAAATAATGTTTCCTCTTATTGTTTTTACCATTATAACACCCCCGTTTCATTTGAAATTCATTTAAAAAATTACATATTTAAGTTATGTAATTTCTATATAATTCATATATAATTTCTGTCTTTCTGGTGGAGACGGTGGGAATCGAACCCACGTCCGAAAGTAAGTCCACCTCGGCATCTCCGGGTACAGTCTGTGATTTAAATCTCATCAATCAGTCGTCCACAGACAAACTACTGATTGACCAGTCTCATTGAGTAAAGTAACATCAGACGTGAGACGCGTCTGAGTTACCGGACCAGTTGAGTCACACCCAACTACAAGGTACTGGTCCAACCTTGTAGTGGATGGCTACCTGTTAATTAGGCAGCAAGAGGAATGTATTCGTTGGCACTTATTTTTTTCCTACCGTTTTTTTACGAGGACGGTAGGTAACCTCGACCCGCTTCCGAAGAGGACTTACCTCCGTCGAAACCATTCGTCCCCAAAATCTGGTGGAGGTGACGGGGTTCGAACCCGCAACCGACGGTTTTAGAGACCGCTGCTCTCCCAGTTGAGCTACACCCCCGATATCACACACTCCATAATTAATATGTTGAGATTTGCAATTTTTATTTCAATTTTGATCTTGACAAATATATTGTTCCATTGTTTTTTCCTCTTGTAGAACCTCTTTTTTAAAACAAAAAAGCCCTTATTTCTCAAGGTTCATATCCATTGTATCAATATGTTGTTCAATCTGGTGGAGCCGATGGGATTTGAACCCACGGCCTCTACCTTGCAAGGGTAGTGCTCTCCCAACTGAGCTACGGCCCCACATCTATATCACACGTTTCATATAATAATATGTTGAGATTTGCAATCTTTATTTAATTTTGATCTTGACAAATATGTTGTTCCATTGTTTTTCTTTCCACAGTAAGATAGTACTATCTCAATTAAGTTACATAATTGTTTTACATTGTCATTGTACACATTCTATAATGTTGAAATTTGTATTTTTATTTTATTACAATTTTATACTTATTGTTATTGCTTATTGTCTTGTCTTGACAAAGAAAACAAAAAGTGTTATAATAAATTGACGTAACCTGGTTAGTTTATACCAGGAAAATCAAAAAGAACGAGGGTGTAAGTTTCACCAACAAATCCCCAACAATCCTAACAAATCCCCAACAAATCCCCAACAAAATTCTCTACAAATTGATATAACCTGGTTAGTTTATACCAGGAAAATCAAAAAGAACGAGGGTGTAAGTTTCACCTGAAGAAATCAGGTGAGATAGATAGTAGTATAGTATATACCATACTATTGTAGTATAGTATAGTATTTATGATGGAAAAATTTAGAAGTATTTACAAAGATACCGTGGTACATCTACGACATTACCGTGGTACATCAGAAGAAAATAAAAAATATTAAAACATGGGAGGTGTTATTATGGAAATTATGGAAAGTAATCTCTCAACAAGAGAAATTGAGGGAGTTGAAAAAATTAGACAAATATTGTATGGTAAAATTTATAGAAAAATAAAAAAGTATAATATTAATATTAACCTACCTAAAGAAGATATCGAAGACATAGTAAGCGAAATACTAACATGGGCACTTGAAAAAGTTTCTAAAAATACAAAATCAACAAAATCAAACTATGTTTCAATCCGTATCCCATTTATATCGGATAAATTAATCACAATGTTCGTATTTTCGTACATAAAATACAAGTATTATGAAATCCCACTCATCTCATTTGATGATGATATGATAGAATACCTTGACTTTGTTTATTATTATACCAACAACAATAGTGATAATGAAGATGATGAAGAAACTGGACCCAGTAGGAACCATGAGGAACTTGACGATTTCCAAATATTGAAAATTGTTGATATATTAATGACAAGATTAGAAGAATATAAGAAGAAAACAAATAATTATGAAGACAGCAAACTCATTGTAAACAAGAAGATAATTAAAGAGTATTTATATATATTGTTAAAATACGGGTTGAATAATATACATACAATTGAGTATAAAAATATGTTATCAGCCAGTAAAAAATATAGACTTGAGAAAAACTTACAACTATTATCAACACTAATTTAGTGAATATTAAAAGAAAGGAGGATGGTATTATGTGGAAAATCAAGGATATAATTGAAAATATTGTTTTGGGTTCCAAGTTTAAACATGGGATGTACATATGTACAAAAACTGAAGTCGACGACCGGATTCTGACTATTTATACAAACGTGTATAAAAAAACAGTTGCAGTTGACATAGATACTGAACCATCACTAAATACAACAGACGATGTATATAATATATTATATGACGAATTGAAAAAGAACTTGAAAGGGTTTAAAATCAATATTAAAACCAAAAGAACGAAACAACAAAGACAAAGAAAGAAAAAAGAAAATGATGATGTAGAAATAGAAACAAAAGTAGAAAAACGTAATAGTCGTAAAAGAAGAAAGAACAAAAAAGATGAATAGTTATATTTAGTTAATAAAAAAAGTAGACCACCCTGAAATATCTCGGGGTGGTCTTTTTGTTATTATATATCAACTGTTATATATTATAACTTGTTATATAGTCTACAACTGTATCAAGTATATCATGTATACTACTATCAAGATTTTTTGTTACTGAATTATCAACTTTTACTTTTGATGTGTACAACGGCATTACAAGTTCAAATCCGGAATCCATATCAGTAAATATTTTACTCACAACTACCCTGATATTTTCATCCTAACCGAAAGTACCCGATCTTATCTCAGATTTTAATGTTAATGCAATTCCAAAATTTATGAGTGTCTTAGAAATTTTTATACTTTTCAATTGTGGTATGTTTTTTGATGTAATAACTAATGGTTTCTGAATTGTATCAGTATTTTCTAAACTACTATTTGTTGTATCAAGTGGATATACAACAAACTTCAAATCTATATACATATCAGACTCTGCCTGTATCAGTAATTGTATTGCTTGATTATAAACCACCGACACCGTAATTCTATCATCAGTTTGATTACTTTTACTTGATACTGATGTAATATCAAATATATGATTGAAATTCTACCACAATAGTAATTGACATGCATTACCATTAATTAGTTGTTCATAATACTCCCATATTAAGTCATTTATTATCGACTTTGCATTTTCCTATTGCAAGATTGTAATATTTGTATCTTTGATCTGAAGTGGTAATGAATTATCCTCTTGTCCACGATATTTCACATTCATATATGTTTTGACAATATATACTTTATTGGGGTCTACATTTGACAATTTATCATACAATGCATTTTCTATAGAGTTTGTAAGTTTTTGAATGACATCAGTATTGGTATATAAGTTCTATAACAGATATTTATTAAAAATATTTTCATCTGTGTTTAAAATAGTAATTATATCGGTGGATGTCAATTGGCTCAGTTTTAATATGTCTTGGCTATTAGAAAGTTTGTTTAATAGTTTGTTCATTGTATTCTCAACTTTGTCAGTATTGTGTTCAACTGTTTCAGTACCCCTACCAACTTTCTTAATTTCCACACTAATCATATTTTTTGTAAGTGATATCAGAAGTTGTCGAATTGTTTCTGGATTTGTAATATTTATTTTTTTCTACAATTGTTTAACGTTCTTTTCTATTGAACTTATCAGTTTTTCTGAACTTTGAATACTTAACGTAAAGAGTGGTATGTTAACTCTTATGTGTTTGACAAAATGTAACGATATTTTGTCTTTTGATGATTTCTAATGTTGTATTAACTATTTGTAATCCAAACTGGTTTTCATATTGTCATTATTAAATACTTTTATTGTGTTAAATTGTTTCGCGCCCTAAATGAATATCGATTTGATAAACACATTATAATCTTGGACTGTTAGAAGTAACAATACATTTGTGACGTACCATGTGTACAATTTAATTATGAACAACAAATATGTAATTTTCTTTAGAATTTTATTGTAAATAAATGTGGAAAACTCTTTGATGTTCAAACTGTTTTTACCAACTAACCCTTTGATAATACTGTACAGTTCTGTATTTTCTGTTAGGTTACAATCATTGAAGATAACATCTGTAATTTGTGGTAACCTTATGACTTGTGAATCTGAACCATGTTTGTTAATCATGGACTTAATCTAACTAATAATATCCAGTTTTATTTGTCTGTTTAACTCGTCAACATCATCGATATTAATATTATCTACATATTTCTTTACAAATTCTGTAAACATATTTATGAACTGTCCTGTATTGTTATAAACTGGTAAGACCAACTCTTTGTATAGGTCTACATATATAGAGTTTATAGATTTAACAATTTCGGTTTCATTTTGATTATTTAACTGTTGGAATTGTTCAACAAATATAGACTATAGTTGTTTAATGGTATCTGGGTTATATAAGTCGGAGAAGGAAAATTTATATTTTGAATTTTTCTCTGTAACACTCTTATATATGTATGTATTCCACAATGAGTTTACCCTACTAATAATTGTTTGTTTCTCCTCTTTAGATATCTCACCATGTACTATATTCTCTTCACTTTCTGTAATAACATGTTTAACCCATTTTTCGAATAACAGTTCTGATAGTATTTGAATGAATAAATGACTGAATATATCCTCATCGATATCACTGTTGTTGTAACTCTCAATAATCATTTTTGAGAGTACATCATCATCTAATACCTATCGTAACATGGTCTCCAAGAATATATTTGTATACTGTTTATTTCTAAATAGACTTTCACTCAGTGTTTTAAAAATGTTATACACACCGGTAATACCATATTTCTGAGTAATAATATCAAGCTATTTGGATGATATATATTTCAAAATACTCTTATCATTTTCGTGGAGTATGTTATGAGTTATATCCCTGTTATCTTTGATAATTGTCTGTAGTATGTCAGTCATATAATTTCGATTTTCATTAAAAGTTGGGATATCTTCATCAACAACGGTATGTAACAATCTACCAAGTCTTGCACCGCCATCACCAACTGTTTTAATTGAGAACCCAAATATACCACCAAATCCGATTTCTTCTCTATCAAGGTCGGTAATTAATAATGGATTATCAACTGTATCCACAATCATATCATCAACATCATCAACATTATTAAGATCGTGTTCAAATTTAACAACATACTATGAATTAGACAATAATGTGTTGTTATCAGAAACGAACTATAGTTCAACTGGTTTTATTGACGTGTTGTTTGAATACTTAATGTTGTAACTATTAATGTATTGATTTTTTAATGTTCCATGTTCATGGTCTTGAATTTCATCAGTAACAACATAGTAATTATAGTTACCAATTGGTGTTACTGATTGAGTTTTAATTACATTTTGTTTAAATGGTACTATAACAACCACATCGGGTGTAAATTTAGTTTCACCACTTTTTGCCAGTACCAATCTGATAAAATACTTTTGTTGTTCGTCTGGGTATTTACTCAAGAATGTATCCTAATCCATTTTACCGTTCTAAAGCTATTTCATAATCTCTTCATTTTGGATCACATAAATTGGTGCATTACCGTCCACGTACTTTGAAACTTTTCGTAATATGTTGTAGAAACTACTATCTTTGAAATTTTCATATAATAAACTAAGAAGTATTGTATTTTCAACTTTCTTAGTTTTTGTATATACTTCTATATCTTGAACAAGTAAATCGAACTGTAATCCTTTGAGTAAATCTGATAATTTAGTTAACCCCCCAATATTATCTATAACCATTCTTTCATTTGACAACACGTTGTATAGTTCAATTGTATTATTTTCAATCCCAATATCTTTTCGACTTATGTAAAGTAAAATTGTGAATAGTAACTAAACAATCTATTCCTGGTCCTTTGTATCGACAATCTGAATTTTGTACAGTCTGTTAAATATCTATTTAAACATTTTGAGTTGAACACTATCCTGGGACATGTTATTAGAATTCATTTCGAATATGTACTATAGAATTTTGTTTGTATCATCAAATAACTAACCACTACCTACAAACTCTTCATCCGGAACAATTGAATGTTTTGTTTTTTGATAAAGTGTGAATTTTTTGGGTTTACTTGTAGTTACAACATCTTTGTCACTAGTTTTTTCAGCTTCTTGTGTTAGTTCCTAGTTAAATGGAATTTCAAATTTACTGAAGTTGAACATTGAAGGTTTGTTTTTATTACCGTATGTGAGTAGAAATTCGTGATATTGATGTAACATTCTTTGATTGTTTTTATCATTCAAAATTTTACCATCTGGATCAATCTCAGTTTTGATTAACTCTTTAATTTGTTTAACTGAAATACCGGTTATATTGTACAAGACAAACACGTAGAAGGTTTTAAATTCATCAAATGGTATTTTTGTTATATTTGTAGTTTTTAGAAACTTATCCTTAAAATGTATCTTGATGTAAGTTGGTAATATGAAACCTATGACATTTAATTGTGTTTTTAAAGTGTTTATAGCACCTGTTACACTACTACTTGATGATCTTAAAACTTTAGAATGTTTTTGTAAAACAGACTCGAATGTTTTTTCACTTTTATCAATTGGTATTGCAGTAACATTATTATTTGCTGTTTTAACCAATATCCACTATACTATATCTTTGAATTCATCAAATGGTTTAGTTGTCAGTTCAATACTCTCAACATATTTCATCCAATCATTAGTTAATGTATCATCACTTGTATCGTCATCCTCAGTAATAATATCTGTTTTATCACCGGATTCATTTAATTCATCGATTATTGTTGTTTCATTGTCAAATAGTATTTTCAGATACTTATTTACATCAAAATTCATTAGAATGACACCCCCATAACAAAGTAATGATTAGTCTTTCTTTCACACATTGTTAAGTTTTATTTAAAGTTCATCGATATCCTTAATTTTGATAAAAAGAAACCCCCAGGATACCGACCCTGGGGGACTTTTTTATTTAATCGTGTCAATTATTATGAAAGAAGTTCAGGAATCTTTACAAGACCGTAGTACCATGGGGAGTACATAGTTTTACCATACCTTGTGTAGAAGTAGAGACCAGGAATTGATTCGTATGTGATTGGTACTGCCTTCAATGGAATGTACGGTGCATAGACATAACCACTGTCTGCAACACCAGAACCCTTATAACCAACAATAATATAACCATCAGGAATACTTGGTGTTACGTACATATTCCATTTACCAGAAATTGTTCCACTGAGTGCAAATCCAATCTTTGCATAGTCAAGTGCATCAGTAACATTCTCGGATGGTCTCCATTCATATTGTGTAAGACCATTAATTATGAACTGTTTTGTGTATGGTGAAACGACTATAAAGTTTGGTTCAAATCTCTTTGTTGCTCTTGTGATCTTACCAGCAACCTCATTAATTTTGTGTATAAGCGTTCTGAAGTATGCTTCTGCTGTTAACCAGTTGTTACCACTCAATGTTGCTGGATTATAGTGCCATTCAACAATATTACTACCATACGAAAGAACACCACTGATTATATCCATAATTATTTCTCTGTTGATTTCAGCAGCAATTATTGCAGAAACATCTTCAAATGCTTCCTGCTCAAAATTGATAAGATCACCAAGTTCGGCCTGAATATCTTCTAAGAATTCATATGTCCAGCTGGCCTTGAGTTTTCTTGTTATTGCATTAACTGGAATGTTTTCAAAGTCAAAGAATACTCTACCGATTGTGTCTGGGGAATTCGTTTCAAATGCAACGGTGTTGTAAATAACATCAAACGTTTTACTAACTGGGGTGGTACTATTACCCGTATTTTGAACAGTAATTACACCAGTGTAGTAATTAATTGTAATCTTAAACTCATCTACAACTATGGTACCATTTACTTCAGGTATTGTTATACCATTTGGTAATTTAACCATAAATGAACCAATCTGTACACCCTTAAATGGTGGTTGTACACCATTCAATGTAACAGTTGTTGATGCACCACCTGCAATTGATACAGAAACACGTTGTGTAAGTGATTGATACTGTTCAGTACCAAATGATGTATCAGTTGAGAGAAGACCATCTGTTTTATCACTTGCAAGCTCACGACCATCCTGGAATCTAATTTTCTTGAACTTCACAATACCAGTTGGTCTTGTAAGTGGTTGAACAGAAACGATCTCGTTCGCAATAAGTTTTGGGAAGAATTTCTTTGTAAGACCAAGAATAACAGGAACTGCAATAGATGCCTGTGTAGATGTTGTAAGACCTTCAGTAATCATGTTCCTTTTTGTATTTTCAAGTAATATCTTTAATACTTCTTTCTGGACGTTATTTGTCTGTTTACCATAATAATTTTTGAATGCACTCTCTACAATAACGTTTTTGTAAGTATTCCAATTTCTTTCAAGTATTAAACCAACTGTATCTTTTGTCATTGCTATATACCCCCTCTTAACTAAATTAGTTGATTTTGTAGATTATTTACTATCTAGTAACCACTTTAACAGCTTCTCTTCTAATTCATTTTTAACATTTTCAAAGTGATCAACTTCTTCATCTTCCTCTTTATCTCCATTATCTTCTTCCTATTTCTAAGTTTGTACATCATCTGAAAATACTGATGTACCAACAATATTTTCATTTTGTGTAGGTTTAGAGATAAGTGGTTGTGGTTCAAGAACCGATTTAATTTGAGATATCTTACCTTTCAGGTACTCGATGAACTCAGTTTCTGTTGGTTCAACTTTCTGTAACAATGTATCAATAATTTCCACCTACAACATTAACGCGTTTTGTAATTCACTTATCTTCGTTTCATAACTATCGATAACTCTTGCATTTATCTCCTACGTTAGTTCTATTGCCTTATCAACTTCTTCATTTATTATCATTGATATATCACCCCGCTTTATAAGTGTATTGTTGTAATTTTTAACGAAATGAAAAACAATTTTACACTATTAAGTTTTATTATGATACATAAAATATACATATTATTAAACGTTTTTATATATTTTACATAATTTATAATTATCTCAATCCGGATGTTATATAGTTAACAACATCTCTACTTTGGTATACTACTTGTTGTCGACCATTATTGTTATTATTGTTAAGGATATTATCTTTAATTTGACTAAGTAATATTTTAATTTCCTATACATCTGATTGTATCTGGGATAAATATGTATTCTATTCTGTCATAAGTTCGAGTTTTTGTCGTTCGAACTCCGTTGTAATTTCAGATATGTTAGTGAATGTCATTGTTAACTTTCGTTTCATTTCGTCGTAATCAAAATTAAACGTTAAAGAACCAAACAGAGAACCTGCGATATCTGGTGCATGTGATGATAATTCATCTACAAACTATTCAAGTACATTCCAAAGTCCGTTTACAACATTTACGTTAATCTATGCATCCAAAACCCCCGAATCCATAATAATTGTAATCATGTGATTGAAAACATTTGAAATACTTGGTACAAGATTACTTACGATATTGTTAATATGTATTGTATCAAGTTGTGTAGATTGTATTGTTGTACTAATTGATGAGATAATAGTATCAATTGCAGTACTCATGTTTTGAAAACTTGTCAAAAGTGATGTTTTTGTAGCATTGATGGTATCTAATAACGATCTATCAATACTCCATGAACTTTCGGTGTTGAGTAAATTATCTAAAGTATTGAACATAAAAACAATTGTGTTATCGAAAATACTTTTTACAAATGTTTTAGGTAAATCTGTATCCTGTTTAAACATATCATTAACATTCAGATTATCAAGTATAGTTCCAAACACACCTGATATACGATTGAATATACTTGGTAATTTTTCTAAGATTGGTTTCTACACATTTTCTACGAAACTATCCATTGTTTTAGTTTCAGTTTTCTACCAGAGCCACCACCCGGTTGTCGTTGTTGTTGTTTGTCTAAACTTCCTGGATATACCTGCTTTAATTAACCCGGGTAATAATGTTTTAAAAATCATGTCAAGTGTTGAATTAAAAATACTCTTAATAAATTCTGTCTGTAGTGTAATGTCGTTTGTTACGATTTTTGTAATATCAATACTATTAAGTATTTTGTCAAACGCACCTGGTTTATCTGTTGTACCAAAAATCAATTCAAATATTTGTGGTAGTCTCCTTAGAATTGGTGTAAACACAGTATCAATATATGGGTTTATTTTTTCAGATACTTCTTTCTGTATAGTTTGTACTACAGTATTACCAGATTCATTGGTTGTAGTAACTGTTTCTGTAACAAGTCTTTTTTGAATTACATTCAATTTTCCTTCAATTGCATTTGTCAATAGTGTACCAACTACAGTTTTTAGTATCATATCTAGAACAGAAGAAAATAATATTTTTGTCATTTCTATAATCGTTTTATTATCTGTTGCAATATTCTTAAATGTATCACTTGATACTAGTTGTGTAATTAAACTATCAAACCCATTAATGACTTTATCAAATAGAATTGGTAGTTTACTAAATAAATCTGTTGTCAATGTTACAAATGGATTTATCTCCTCTATTGTTTCACTAATTGGTATAAAGAACCATGTTTGTGTGGTTTTCTTTTTAACGGATAAAAGTTCTATGTTTTTCTCTAAATTATCCTTATCAAACACCATACTAAAGAAAGACTTGAATATTGAATCAATTACAGCATTAAACAGTGAGATTATAATAGTTTTTCCAGTATCACTATCCTATAGTATTTGTGAATAATTCAAAATTTTCGGGTCTAAGATGTTGTTAAACTATGTTTGTATATAACCAAAGATGGTTGGTATGTTTGATAAAATTGGTTTCTATATATCTTCCATAAACATATCCTCAGTACCAATAGTGTTATCAAAGATGTTAAAGAACTCTTCAATTGGTGATATATCTTTTTTCTTACGTCTTATTTTACCTTCCATACCCATTTTAACAATTTCTGGTAATGTGGTCTTTAATGTAATACTAACAATGTTGTCAACTATTGATTTTATAATATCTTTTACAAGGTCAATATTTTCAGACAAAACAGTTTTGAGTATATCAACATTTGACAGTTGTGTGAATAAATTATTTATAAAAGTACTCATTTGGGTAAACAATGTTGGTATATTTACAATTATATTGTTGATAAGGTCGCTCATTGGATCCCATGAACCACTTGTAGAACCGAACAAAAATCCAAGAAAATTATTAAGTAATCTTTCAAACATTCCTTTATTTGATTGTTGATATCTTTGTAATGCAATACTTATAATTGTTTGCATTGTTGGAAATACAGTGTTTACTACTTCTGTAAGTATATTATTAATTACTGTTGTACCATTCTCTTCAACATGTTGTGATAATGTCGTATCACTGGATAGTTTAATCATAAGACTATTTATTAGAGTTGTGATATTGTTAAATATAGTTGACAGATTTGTTGTTATATTTTTTATAAATGATGTCATAAATCCACCTATCATTGTATCGATAATTAAACCCATAAGCTATCCGAATATTCCACCAGTCGATGATATATTGAACAGTGTTGTTGTAAGTATATTTGTCGCACTTGTTATTAAATTGGTTAACATCGTCAGTGTGGTATTTATAATATCTGTTATGATTGTATCAACAGTTGTAGTACTCATTTTATTAACCATATTATTAATATTTTTTTCTGTAAACATCCAACCAAACAATGTGACTATTGATGTTACTATTGATTTGAATGGTTCTAATAAACCACTTATTACAGATGATATAAATGATGTAACAATCTACTTTTGTATATCACTAATTATTGGAATTTTAACTATACTTTTCTCATCTGTAAGATAACTAAAAGACATTGTAAGTATATTACTCACAACTGTAACTGTTGTGGTTACAACAGTATTAATCAACGTATCGAGTTTATTAACATCAAACCTTGATACATCTATATCAGTAGTAATTTTATTTAGCAACAAACCGATTTGTGATAGTATATTTTGGAATACACCTGTAAGACTAATAACAAACCATCCACCGATAAAGAGTTTTCCAAGACTTGTAACCAAATTTGTAATCATATTCAATGGGTTAAGTCTATTTATAAGTTCATTTGATGTTTTATCATCAAACAACAAATTAAACACTTTAGTAGTTAAACTTGTAACCATTGTAACAGTTGTTGTAACAATACTTTGGAATAAATCGTACAATTTATCTGATGATGTGTCTAATATTACGCCTTCTACAATTTCTGGTTTGAACATTGTACTTAACAAACTACCAATTGAAGACAAGATTGTATTAACGTGTCCTTTTATAGAATCCATTAGAACTATCATTTCAACCATTAGTACTGTTTGTAATCCCAACATGATATACATTGTTATGGGATCAGATGTAATAATGTTCATATTTGTAACCATATTGAACTATGCTGAAATTACGGATGTGATTATGTTAAAAACAGATGTTACTACAGTAGTTACGATCTTGGATAAATCTGAGACTGTCATACTTTCCACAATACCTTGTATGTTTTCTGGTTTGAATATAGTTGTTAACATATCGGTAATCGGTGTCATAAGATTACTGATAAGTGACATTGCAAAGAATGACAATGCCGGTGTCATAAATAACATTATGGATCCGATGGATTTAAGAAAGTCATTGTCACTCATAATCATCGTTTGATATTTATCTGTATCAAGCTAATTGTTTTTTATTATCTTACCAGTTAGATCCAAAACAGTATTTACTATAGTTGATATGATTTCTTGTATGTTAATGGATTTAGTTTCGATTTTACCACTTTTAAGAGATATTAATACCTTTTTGAATTGTTTTGGTAAGACATCCGTTACATAACTAATAGCATCATTAAGTATACTTGGGATAGTTGATGTAAAAAATTTGATTATTTTTGGTATAACCACAGTTGTAAGTAGTCCCATATATATGGTGGATAATACTACCTACTAATTACCAACAAAATTTAATAAACCTCTTGTAACAGAGTTGTTTAGAAGGAAATTAAATGTTCCTAAGATAGAATCAATTATATCCATAACGGTTATCCAAGTTGATGAGATTAAATCAACAGTAGTGTTTTTTAATTTGATAACCTATTCTGATAATTGTTTAGGTGGTTTCTGTTCTTCTTGTGTCTCTTTTTTTGTTTCATTAGTACCAAAAACATCTTGTATAATTTTTACTAAGTCCTGAAATTGTAAATTAGTAAGTTCCTTTATTTGTGTATCGAGAATATTTGAAATATTTGAAGTGATACTTGACATGACAGATGTTAAAAGAGTTGGTATATCTTTGATAATGATATTGGTGATTGTGGGTAATAAGTTTATTAATGTTACAGATCCAGTCAACGTTTTGATTAGATTATTACTGAATATGTGTTCATTCAGTTTAGTCAATGAGAATGTTATGAAATCTAAGATTATACTCTACATTGAAGAAATAGTTATAATGAGAGTTCCCTTTAGTGTAGATACTTTTTCTACAACAGACTTAATATCCTTGGGTGTTGAACCAATTTGTTCTTCATGTTCTTTAAGGGTTAGTTTTTGATTTTCTAACTATGTTTTAACATCCTTGTTAATATTTTTGTCTGATGTTAACTATTTGTTGATTTCATCAAGTTGTTGTTGGAGAATTGGTAAATTTGACATTTGTTTTATGATTGTATCAATACTATTGGTGATATTATCTCCAACAAATTGTACAACACTTACAACAAGTCTTTGTACAACATTTGATATGTTGTTAGTAATTATATCTGTTATTTTGTTAATTAGTGAGGTGGTTATGACAAATATAATAGATCCCCCAACTAATCCATTAAAAATTGTATTATATACATTTTGTAGAATATTTGTTAACATTGATGATATTTCTGTAAACATGTTCTAAAAGATTGTAATTACATTTTGTTGTAATGTTTGGATGGGGGTATCTAAATTTTGTTTTTCAGTAATGTGTTGGAGTATATTATCTATTGTTTTTGTAAGTAAGTTATCTGTGAGTAATTTAAGGATACTTTCAGTTATATTTGTAAATACACTTTGTAATTTATCTGTTGTGGATTTTTCTATAAAGTTTTCGTTTATTATTACATCCTATTTTTTGGAAATTGTACCACTAATGGAAGACAGTATTTTAAGGATCATTGTAGAAAGTTGTAATATGATTTGTTGAATAATACTTGTATCAATTCCCTTACCTGAAATTTTAATATCTGGTGTAATATTGATATTTATTTGTGATTGTGTTTGTGGTACTGTGGTTAAAACAAGTCCAAAATCTGTAAAACCACCTTCTTCAAATCCAATAATGTTTGTTGTTTTCAAATTTGCTTTTAATAATGTTAATAATGATTCAACATACTTTTTAGTTCCAAGTAGTTTTAGTCGTTCTTTTTCTATTTTATCAATTTCATTTTTGAATTTTGGAACCAACTACTATGGAATAACATATTCACCTTTATGGACGACACCCTATATTTCATCAGTTCGACCACTACCAGTATAACCACCATATTTAAATCCAATTAGGTTTGTAGACATTTGTGACAATGTTTGTGTTAGGTTATTTACAATATTTTGTTTAGCATCAACTGGTATTGTTATGGATTTGTCACCCATTATTTGTTGATAAACTTCATTGTAAAAACTTTTATACTATTGGATTAAGGGGTAAATCTGTTGTTTTAACTGATCATAGAAATTAACCAAGTTTGAGATTAGTTTACTGATAGTGTTTTTGTTATTAAGTGGTTTAAGATTATTTATCAGTTTATCTTGTACTGTGATAGTCAATTTTGATAAGGTATCTAACATGTTTATCATTTTATTAACAATTGAAACAAACCAATTTATTTTCATCATATCAACTGTTTGTATATTTTTATTTTTAATTGTTGAATAGATATTATCAAATAATAAATTGACTATAGTCCTAAATTGTGATATGACTTGTGGTTCTTTGTTTTTGTTACCACCAAAGATGGTAGTAAAGAAACTTTTTATACCGTTTACAAAACTTTTCCAATGTCCTTTTGAAAGTGTAGTTGACAGAGTTGACATACTATTTATAATTGTCTCAATACTTTTAGACAAAACTTCGAAGTTTTTCTATTGTGAATCAGTTATTGTTTTTGACAAATCACCAATTGGGAATATTATTTCATTAAAGAATTTACCGATCAAAACCTATGGTGTATTTTGTTGTAATACTTTACGAGTTTCCTTAAACCAGAAAGCAGGATTTATTACATTCATAAAACCACTAATTGCGTTTAATACGTTAGAAGTACCAAGAGACAAAAAAAATTCAGAAAACTAAGTCTACAGTTGCGTTATCCCGCCCGCAATGATTTTAAAATTATTCGCAGTTTGTGGACCTTTTTTCTATAAATCTGACTATATTTTTAAAGTTTCGATAAGTGTATTGTATCCTGATTTTGTCAATTCGGTTATTGAGCGAACGATTTCAATCACAACTTCTGAAATTTTACCAATTAGTGTTTCAAGTATTGGACGTAAAATTCTTAGCTAAATCTAAAAAACTACAACGGTTGCCTATCCTAACAACTATTGTGGTGTTCCCAACATCGTTAAACCACTCTATAAACTTTGAAATACCATTCCTAATCCTTGTCCAAATCCACCTTGTTTCTATGTTTCAACCTAAGCTTTTCCAGTCTATTGCCCACCTACCATATTACCAACTGTTTCTACAACAGTTTTCTTTTTACGTTTAAATAGGTTACCAAACCACCCACCAATTGTAGAACCAGCTTTTTTAAATGGTTTAACAATCCAAGACTATACTGGTTTTAAAAGTCCGACTAACGGTTTAAATAACCACTCTAATGGTTTAATCAAAACTTTACCCAGTAATGGTGTAAATAACTATCCCAATGGTTTAACCAACCATCCAAGTAATGGTGTAATTAATTTACCTAACCATGTAAATGGTTTTGCAATGAATTTACCTAATGATAAAAACCCCTTGAAAATACTTAACAAAATGTATTTGTATAACCATCCAAGTAAAATATGTCCTGTTTTAAACATCCACGTGAACCATTTTGATTTGAATATAAATTTATCAAGGAAATTAAATAATTTGTTAAACACCTTAAAAAAACTACCAAATAAATTTACGATTATCTGTATTGGTTTAAAAGACTTCAATATACTACCAAGTATATTTCCAATTGTATTGAGAGACTTCATCAGTTTATCTCTGAACATTGTATCCTTTCTTTCTTTAACAATCTGTTCAGATACATTTTGTGGGGTTTTATTATTATTATTCAATTGTTTATTTAGTAAACTTGTGTTAACAATTTTGTCCAATTTGTTACTTATATTTTCTAACGATTTTTGTATTTTATCCCAATCAATTTGTGTTGATGTGAATGATTGTGTTTGATGTTGATGAATTGTCTGATTAAGATCATCGAGTGTTTCACTTATTTTATTCAAGGTTTCGTCAGGTGTCATGTTTTGTTTTGGAACAAATTTGAATGCCATTTATTATCACCTCTCTTAACAGCAATACGGTTAATTATCTTTATTTTTTATTGTTGTAATGTGTAAGTAATTATATTAATCAAGTCAGAAACTGGTATTGCATCAATAAAAATCAAATACGATTTGTTGTTGAATGTTTTATTTGTATATTTAGTTGTTGTTGTAGATTCAAAAATCTATGGAATATTATTAACTTTTTTGAAAGATATTACTTCATTATTCAACTGTCCAGAACTTGTAACATTTGATGTCAGTGTCATTTCGTCGAGTATTATGTTGTCGAAATTGTTCTATGATTTATCAGAATTTGGTAAAAAGAGAAGAATCGGTGTCACCCGAATATACGATTTTGGAATTATAGTGTTTGTATCGGTGTCGTACTATACAATTGAATTGAACTTCAATATTAGTTGTCTCAGTATTATATCTGAGAATAGTATTACATTAAGTGTTTTGTTAACATACGATGTGAAGATGTTTTGATATTCATCGCTAAGACTATGTAGTGTAGTGGTCATGTTTGTTAATAACATCTGTTCTGTAATATTCTGATCCGATTTAAATATTGTGTACTGTAAAATCAAATGATTGAAATATGATTTTAAATAATAGAATATTGACGTTGAGTATTGTTTATAATATTGTTCATTTGTTTTCAAATACACAAACAAGATATCTTCGACTAATTTTAAGAACTGATTTAATTTTGGATCACTGAATGAACGTGTTATGTATTTTTGCCAAAATGTGGTTCCAATATCGGTTTGTGATAACTATGGTGTATTGTTACCATCGAGTTTCCAATTTAATAACACATGTTCAATATCATTAAATGTTTCAACTACATTGATATTTGGATTTGTTAATACACTATACATTTTTTGTATTGATATGTAAACTGTCTCATAGTAATGATTTACAATGTTATAAACATATTTAAGTTGTTTATTTAATGATAATGCATCAATATTTGGATTTGTAACCTAATCGATGAATATGTTAAAAAGATATTTTAATTCATATGTAAGTTCACGAATATACTGTTTAATAATTTGTGTACTATTTGATGCAATAATATCAACATTCATTGTTGAATAAAATCTGATTTGTGGGTTAAGCTTATTAAAAATATTATATGTAAGTGTATAATTTTCAATATCAACACTGTTGGTTGATGATGAGTTAATTGTATGTGATTTACGTAATATTTCATCAAGTGTAACATCTGGAACATCTGGTATTCTTGTAACCAATAATTCATTTGTCCATTCATGTGTAATTGATGGTGTAATATATATAAAGATGTTAAGATACTATTTAACATTTTGACTATATGAATTTAACAATTGAATAAAATTGTGTGACAATAAGTATTGATATATAGTTTGTAAATCAATTTTTATACCATCAATTGTTACATTAAATGTATCTGTAAAAAACAGAAATTTAGGTATCTTTATCTCTTTTAACCGGTTGAATGAATTATTAGGAGAAATTTCGACTGTTTCATAAACACGTTCAAATAATGTTGCTTGATCACTTAATATAAATGGTTTTTTTCGTGATAACAAATTAGTAATTTCATACTAAGATATATAACCCAATATGCTAAAGTAGTTTAGATACAACTATGAAATAATAGATTTTTCTTTTAGTATTACTGAATTGACGTTATGTATAAAATCCACGTTAAAGATTTGTTCATATAGACCACGAAAATGTTTAATACCACCAACAGAAAGTGGATAATTTACTTCGTAAATTGGGAAAAATTCACAATATGTATTGTTAAATTGTCTTAACGCATTGAAATCAAAGATATATTTTGAGACGTATGTTGTAGTTATTGAACTTGATGTTCGATAATATTCATTATTCATGTGTTTATCAACTCCTCATAAGTATGTATCATTTTTAAGTTAAATAAAAACAAGAAAAAAGGTGGTGACTGTCACCACCTAATATTTTTTTTTAATTTATTTATTTTTGAATTACACTCTGAATGATTTTATTATAATCGTACTCAATATTGTAAGGTTGGATTGGGATTGATAGAAAATCCATTTTGTACCAATTCAACCGATAAAATACCCAATAATAATCAATATCATTCAGAGTAAACTATATTTTATCAAGTCTATTATCATTATGTACATTCACAATACCCATTATATTCAAACGTGTGGGACTGTTAAGAACGTTATTCATAAAAATATATCTATTTAACCGAATAATTTTTTGTGGAAATTGTGACTTTGAAACACTCTTATGTCGATTGTTCTCCGTAAGATTTAATAAGTTTATGATATTCTACATACACAACACCTCTGTTATTGTTCATTATCCAATGATTTCGATATCACGTAACAATTCACTTGAGAGTTTTATCTCCTGTTCTAACTATTCCAATGTTGATTGCTATTCTTGTAAAAGTGTCTGTCCATCTGTTTCAATATTTCCAATTGCAGTCGTTAGACCAGAATATTTACTTCGTAGTCTACCGATCATCTGTTTACATAACTATAACTAGTATTTGAAAACCCACCCTTGTCCAGAACGTGGTATTTCATTTATAACCTTATAGTCAGTGTAATATTCAATATAAACCGAACCTTTTATACTTGGTTTCTATTCGATGGTATTATTAGACTGATTAAACCTGAACTCATATCTTCTACGTAGAAAGTCTTCTATTACCAATTCGTATGTCTAATATGAAATAATCCTAATTTTTAAATCGTCAATCAATCCTGTATGATACATACTTCTATTTACCAGTACTGGTGGAAATACGATATTATTTGAAATCATTGTTTGTGTAAGGACTAACCCGATACCAAGTATGTTTCTATTCTCATCATCATGAATTTCGAATACGGACGTTTCTTGTGGGAGGTTAATAACAGTATGTTTTCTAAATGGTAAATAAGTCGCATAGGTTTTCATCTATTTGTTAATACAATAGGTAATTTGTTCTGGTAAAAGTTCTACTCTCAAAACCGGATAACCTAATTCAAAAAGTATCTATTCTTTAAGTTCATCAACATTTGAATACATTGTTGACACCCCTTTACTTGGTATAATCAAGAAGTTTTTTCATACTTTATTTTCACATATATAAGTTTATTAAATATTGTTTTCTGGATACAAAAAAAGAGGATGGGATAACCCACCCTCAAAGATAATTAATGTGTAATATATTTATCTAAAGAGTTTGAATTTTGATGTTTCACTACTGTGTTGTTGTAATTTCACCACTTGTTGGAAGTATATTCAGGTTAATTGAGATATATTCGATTGCACCAATCGGTTTAATGTACAGGTTAACTATTAATTCATTTGTATTAGTGTTTGCCTTAACATCGAATATCATATCTTCAACTTTACCACTATTTTTCAAATTTCTTATCAAATCTGTAAGATAGTTTTGTATTTCAACAACATAAACCGGTGAGAACGGTTTAAACAGATAATTGATTAAGAACTTTCTAAGTGGTTGAACAATATCAAAATTAATCATCCTACGAACATTGAGACTTCTGAGTTTGGAGTTTTTATCGTATGCAGTTTTGTTACCCCAGATAAATATACCATTATCGAATATTTTTGAGATTGGGTTGACGTTATGTTCATAAATCAAGTCTCTTTGTTCTTTTTTCATTTTGTAAGAAAGATCAATCGCATCATTAATTTTCTATGTAGTACCAGATGCTGGAACATGTGCACCAAGTGTATTATCTATATCGTCTGAAATCATCTATGCATATACAGATGGTGGAACTGTTATGGTGTCACCGTAATTGGTTGGTTTATTTGTAACAACCCATGGGAAGAAGAACTACACAAATGAACTAATTGTATCACTGGTGAATCCAAGTATATAATTTTCCAAGTTTGTAACCTATGTTGATGGATTTGGAATATCTCTATACACCACAAAGAACAACTCTTCTGCCAGTTTTGTTATATACGACATGTAGTTGTTAAACTTCTATGAAGATAGTAGACTTGATAACCCACCTTCAACAAAGTATTTAAATATTGTTACTTCATCAAAGTTTTCAACAAGTGATGTGAGATCATAAGTTGTAACATCATAGTTATAATTTTCTATAAATACAGGATGTCTATATTCTGGTGTGTTGTCAGATTTGAGATACTCTGGTAATGTATTTGCAATAGATGAAACAACTTTATTATCTGTTGTCCCCCATGTTCGAATAACTATTTCTTGATCTTCCATTTCAAGAATATTTAGTTGTTCAACAATCGTATTTGGTATCAAGATATTTATGTATTTACTGTTTTTGTTTACAATATCAACAATATATTGTGAAACTCCAGTTTGATCTACAATATCTTTTGATATAAAACCACCAATTGATTCTAACAACTATCCATGTTTAAAGTGTGTATATGTATTTCCACTATTTGTATATGTATCAACTGGTTCTAATTTATAGATATTCATAGACATGTGATAAACAGGTTGACTAGACACACCGGTAACACGTCTCAATTTGAATTCAAACTACAGATCTCTTAAGTACTGACCTGGTTGTTTAGCTTCGACATACATAAAATTTGCAGTTCTGTTTATTGTGTTGGGTTGACCGTCGGGACTTGGTGTTGTGAGATCAGTACCTGTTGTTAAATTAATAATCTGTTCAGGATTTGTTTGAACAACAGACTGTGGTGTATATGTATTCGAAACGGTAATACCACCACCAATAAGTTTTCTTGATATACTCTGTACTTGTCCACTAACATTTAAAATTTTAGTCACATTTGATGTTAAGGTAACATAGAACTATCCATATCCAGTTTTGTTAAGGTTGATTACATAGGCTTGTTTACCAGTTTTCAAAAGAAGTTGTAACGATTTCTTAGTAATATGATCGTATGGTTCAACTCTATTGAATATTTCACTAAACGTTTTGAAATTTACAAGAACAGGTTGTCCGGATGTTCCGCTTCTTGAATAAAAATACATTGCAAACGGAACTACATTTTGTGTAGTTGTTGTAACAAATGGTTCTTCTGGTACTACGGAATTATCAAATGTCTCAAAATAAATCCATGATGATTTTTTAGTCATTGTATATTTCCCCCCTTCAATTATGAAAAATTATTATTACATCCATAAAATCGAATATTACAATATACGGATTTCAATATTAAGTTTTAATTTGAAAATTATGACAACGTAAAATAGTGAAATTCTCGTTAACAAATTTGTTAATACATGTTATTGTTACATAAATTATACGAACACAAATTCCAATTCATTTGTTGTTGGATTGAACTGGATATATACCTTATCATTAAGATTTATTACATTTGTTTTGATAGTGCCGTTTACAGTAACTGTTGGTGTGGTCGGATTTGTTGTCCCTGTATTCTATGTATTAATATTTACAGTTTGTGTACCATCTGTTTTTTGTATCGAAATTGTATTACCTTTTAGTGTAATGTTATTTGATGTTGTATTTATATTAACAAACTCTACAGATGGTGTAGTAGTACTTCTGACAATGTATGAACCGTTAAATTCTGTATTCACATTTTGTGTTGTGATGTTAATATCAGAAGACGTAGATATGGACACATTTGTTAAGTTATTAATCTATAGTTTTGAACTATTGAGTAATACAAGAGTATTGTTTGACGTAGTATCTTTATTGATAGTTAGTGTATTTAATTTATTAATTTTTATACTTACTGTATTTGTTGAGACTGTTGTATTTACGAATGTATTACCACCACTTGTAATTAACATTGTTGGTGTATCAAGTCTGAGTGTAGCACTTGTATAAACGTTAACATTGGTAATATCCAATTCGAGTCGGTTATTACCATTGACTTTAAACGTATGTGATGTGGATGTATTGAATTCAGTTGTGTTGAAGTTATTTACAATAAATCGAGTGGTTGTACCCGTCGCGATAAGATTGACATATTCTGTAGTACTATTTTTTACAAGTAGTGAACTTGTGTTAAATACTGTATTACCATTGACTATAAATCCATTTGTATTACTAACATTAATAGCTACTTGTGTTGTGTTATTTACATTCTGTATGGTTAATACATTGGACTAAACTGTCGATGTTCCTGTATTAACATATGTTCTAAATGTAAGTGTATTTGTATTGATGTTGACAGTAGATGTATTAACACTGATGTTGTTACCTGTTGTATCAACAGTGAATATATTACTACCACCAGTTGTCTAAACACTGAAGTTGTTAGTTTTCTATATAACATTGGACTGTGTAATGTCAAGATTGGATGCTGTAAGTGACAATTTAGTAATATCATTTATCCTCAATTCTGTATTAGTAACCTAATTAACTAATATGTTGTTCACATTACCAATTGTTAATGTTGCAGTTGACTATGTAGTATTAGAATTTGTAACTTTAATATACTCCAATGAATCTTTTTTGATGATAAATGTAGTAACATTTGTTGTAAAGTTAGTTGTTGTAAACGTTACATTGTTAAGAGATGACACAGTTAAGTCTGTACCGTTAAGTGTAATCCTATTTGTACCACCAACTTTGAAGTAATAGTTACTTACATCTGTATCAATGTTTATAAGACCAGAAGCTTTTAGTGTATCATTGTTTATCATTACTTTACCTGATTTAAAGTTTATATCACTTGTAACATACAAGTTAGTTGAGTTAATGTTGGTATTAGTACCACTAAGTTTTATGTCTGGTACGTTAATATCAACTGTTGTCAGGTTAGATACACTCAATATTGTTTCACTCAATTTGAACAGTTCATTGTTTGTTGTACCAACTTTCTTGACTATGAAATTACTGAGTCTATCAAAGGTATAGGTGCCTTTATCGAGTGTAATATTTGTAGTAACAAATGTATTACCGTTATTAATAATTGATAATGTATTTGTGTTGATAGTTACATTGGTGTTATCTACTTTAACTCGTTCAACACTACCTGTTTTGATTGAGTGGTTATTTGATGTTAGAGAAATTGTGTTAAAGTTGTTGACTGTTAATGACGTTGTTGTATCAGTTAATAAATTGACATTGATATATTCTGTCGTATTTTTCATCAATGTCCAAGTATTAGATACTTTAGTTATTACATTACTGATTGTTGTATTTAGATTATCAGATATAACATTAAAGTTATTAGTTGTGATATACAAGGACTATTTATTATTTGTATTTGTAATATTTACAACAGTAGTGGTTATTTGTTGTATGCCATTATTAATATAAGTAGTTACATAGAATGTATTAGAGTTGACGTACACATTATTTGCTTGTGTTGTAAGTGTGTTATTGGGTGTATCTACTATTACATAGTTATACGAACCCTTACGTACAATAAGTGATGATGTGACATCGGTATCAATATTGTCTACAGTTAGTAAAACTTTAGATGTATTACTTGAATTAGAAATACTTAACACGTTTTTAATTGTTTGTGATATACCATTATTAACACTAACACTAACGGTGAATTGATTTTTTACATTCTATATAAATGAATTATCAACATTTGATGTGATATTACTTGTTGTTACATTAAAGTCTTTTGTTGTAACATTCACTAAGTTGTTGGTAGTGTTGAGATTTAAATATGTAGTACCACTACCAACATTGAAATCTGTTACAGACTATTTGAGATTTGAAACTGTTATATCAACATTGGTGGTATTAATTAATAATCTATTACCGCCATTAATTTTAAATAGGTGTGAAGTAGATGTATCAAATGTTGTGGTTGACAGATTATTTACACTAAGTGTATCATCATTTTTCAATATTAAATATGTTTTTGTTGGAAGACCTATGTTAAATATGTTATGAAAATTGATATTTGTTGTATTACTGACTGTTGTAATATTATTTGCATTAAGTGTAAGTAATACAGATGATGCTGAATTTGTTGCAGATACGACATTGGTAGTATTTATTCCATCGTATATAACACCCAGTTTATAGACATCGGAGACTTTAGTGTAAATATTTTTAACTGTAGTATTAATACTATTTGTATTCGTGTTAATATCAACAAATGTTGTTGTATTATATTTGATTGATAGATTTGTAACATTTGTAGTAATTGAGGAATCATCAATTTTCAAACGTTCGTTATTATTGATTTTATATGTTTGAGACAATTGTGTATTAACATCAATTGTACTAAGATTGGATATTGTAAGTGTCTATGCTGTTCCGGTATTTGTAATATTGAGATATTCGGTAGTGTTTGTAGATATTGTAAATTTGTTAGTATTTACAGAAGTATTTATACTACCTTCAAGATATATTTTATTAGCAGTTACATTAAATTCAGAGGTGTTGTTATTGTTGACAATTGAGAGAATTTCTTTTTCAATACCGGAGACATTTAAATTTATCTTAGTATTATTTGTTGTATATATACGAACATTTTTAGTAGTTGTCTCCAGGTAATTATCTGTTCCATTGACCTTTATTCCGATTACATTATTCCCGGTGGTTCCATTTTTAATTGTAAGTACTGACTATGTATTGAATTGAAGTGTACTACCATTTATCAATAGTGTACTATTGTTAAGTAGAATAGTATCAGTATTGACACTTATTTTTTCAGTTGGTGATAGAACTGTTCCTGTTTTTAGACTAAATATATTACTAATAATACTTGTATTTGACAAATTGTTAATTGTTAATGTATTTGTAGTACCAGTTTGAAGTTTAATATATTCGTTTGTTCCATCTTTGATAGTAACTGATTTTGTATTGATATTTACAAGACTTGTATCTGTATCAAGGACATTTACATTGGTTAGAATAACACTAACGTTCAAATCAATACCAGTATTTTTAATCGTAAGGACTGTTCTTTCACTGGTATTGATTTTCTATGACAAATTGAATGTATTAACATTATTAATTGAAATATTTGGTGCTGTTAACTGGATGTTATTATATGGATTTACAGTCACATTATTTACACTTGTAAGAACACTGAAGTTATTAAGGTTTGATAGTGTTATTGTTTTATTCAACTAATTTGACAATGAAACATTTATACTTTCTGTGGTTACGTCATTTCTGATACTAATCGTATATACATTCTTAAATGTGAGTGTATTGATGTAATCGACATTTACATCTACAAGGTTATTGGTTGATTTTAAAGCTTCAAATGTTAATTTATCACCAACGGTTAATTGTGTTTTCGTTGGTGACATGATACTAATATTGTTACTGTTCATTGATAAACTATTGAGATTTGAAATTGATAACTTTCTATCAGTCTATGTATTAGTATCAATACTTACAATCTGATTTGGTGTTGTATTTCTGTCAGATATTCGAAAATAACGTGTTTGAATATCAAAATTATTGACAGTAGAAATTGTTAAGTCCTATTCACCATCATTAGGATTATTTTCAAAATTTATATATGTTTTGTTATTTGTAGAATACGATACCCGGAACAGGTTGTCTGATTTACCATCGATTGTTAACCCAGTTTTAAAAGATATATTACCATAGAATGAAACATTGTTCGCCTAATCAACAATAATGTCCTTATTGTGTATATAAAGATTGTTTCTTGTAAGATCGAACAGTACACGGGAATCCGAGACAATTTTATTAGGATACGGATTCAAGGTGTTTGTTGAATATGAAAGGGTTGAGTTGGGATAGTAAGTTACTGTTAACAATCTATCAATATTGTTAAAAAATCCGAAATATTTTCCTGGTGCTGTATTTTGTCCATTACTATTGATAACATTATACAGTTCCTAATTTGTAGTATAGTAGGTATCTTGAGTTCTACTCAAATTCTACTATGTATTACGATTTATACCGTCAATTATGTCTTTGACAAACTATAACCGTGTTGGTGTACCATCCTTTGTCATGAACAAACTTTTGTGATATTTTGAATATACAAAGGAAATATTTTGAAGTACACCACTATTTGATGGGATTTCCTAAAGTTGACAAACGATTTTATTGTTACTATCTTTTATAATATTTGTTATGTAATAATAATGAACTATATTATTTGTATCTTTGTATAAGACAAGTGAATTTAGAGACAGTTTATCATTTTCAGAAGGATTTGTACGTGGGTAAAATAAAACTGAATTAACACTTGTATTTATAGAACCGGGATTATATCCGGTATTGGCATACTCCTCTAATACATCAAAATCCACAACAAGTAAATTACCTTGATATTCATTCTAATTTATCTGAACATTGCTTGTTAACATATTATTAATAAATCCAGAACCGGATATATCCTACACAAACTAGTTTAAAGACTCTAATTCATTGTATAAAACTTTGTCCAACTCTGTACTATTGTACTATGTTTCAAACAGTTCGGATGTTAAGACTTGTCTAACTACTGTATTATTCGATGATTTGTGTGGTACCGGTTGTGTATTTTCAACACCACGTATAACAAAAAATTCTGCAACATAATTATTTGTAGTTCCATTATGGTAAATTTGTTGATGAAACTTTACAATGTTCATCAGTTCGTGATCTATTAAAATTCTAATGACTTTACCTGCCCTTAATTCCGATAATATTTGATTGTATACATCTGATTGAAGTTCAATACGAATTATATTATCAACTTCGTTAATGTCTTTCTTTAACAAACCCATCATAAAATTAATAGTTTTTAATCTCAATGTTTTGTTTAATTTCATATTATTATCACCTCAATTTTACTTTATTAATTTTGATGTAATTCATTTTTAAGTTTGAAAAGTAAAATCCCCGGTTAAGTCATATATATAGTTTTACATACACTTTGTTCTCCAATTGGTCATCTTAATCATTTCAATTTATGTATAATCAGTACTGTTGTAAAAAGCAAACTTTCTGTATTATGTACATCAGCAAAGTAACCTAGTACAATACCTTCTTGGAACCCAAGTTTTTGTATCTAAATGTCGTTAACCACTTTAATGTAACTAAACACGGTAAGATTTGGAATGTTAATTGGGATAACCACAATCATGGTATTTTGTAAAATGTTAAATTTTTTTCTATTCTTTTTGATCATTTCCAATTCAATTGGTACATCATTATTATTAAACATCACGAAACTATTTCTATACACATGTCCATTATCAAACATATCAGATTGATTGGTTATGTTGTTTGTTAACAGATTAATTTTTTCAACATCATATGACAATACTAACAGTTCATTCAATTGGGGAACTGTATTATATACGTAGTTTGTTGTTTTTAAATATGGTACATACTAACTATCGATTATGATTGGATTATTTTTAAAATAATTAGTGTTAACAGATAAAAGACTATTATCATGGACATAGAAGTGATATATATCAAATATTGAAGTAACAGTTGGGTTAGATTCAGATTTTGCAATATTTGATAAGTATTTTAAAAAATCAATATCATTCATATTCGAATATTTATAGATAATGTTGTTGGTGGTAATTGTGGTATTAGTTGTTTTGGCAGTGTAGTTATAAGATTTCTACAAGTTGTGTAAAATTTCTTCCGGTGTCATACCGACATACTTTCTAAATGTATAGTTTTTGTACATTTTCAAAAACAGTTCAGATACCATTGTAATATCAAAAATGACATTTGAATTATTCCCGCCATCAATACTATTTACATCTACGATATTAGAAACTATTGAGAGTGGAATGTAAGTGTTTTCAAAAATTTTATTGTTATTATCATAGATTGTTACTTTGATTCTAATTTTGTTATTCTTGTCCAACAAATCACGGTACAAAAACATTGATGGTGACAATATTCGTAATATATATGTGTTTGTATATTTTGTAAATGTCAAATATTCTCTAAAGTATTTTATATGTAAAGGATCAACATATATAGACTTGGTGTCATTTACTATAAATTCAATTCTGACATCAATGGTATTGTTAGTGAGGTGTTTAGAAAAAAGAAAGTATGTGTAATCATTTGGACTAGTTTTTGGTACTGTAGTAGTTCTTTTGATAGAAACGTTACGAACCGATATAATTGGTTTACGTGTAAACTTTGGAACAATATAAGTACGTTTATTATTTGTGGGTAATGTAAAAATAGGTTTATTTACACTGTGATTTCTTTTGAACTACGTCCTTATTTTTTCCTTTATATCAAGTTCATTATAAAATTGTGGTTTTTTGATGGTTTGACGTGGAATAAATATTGGATTTGGTCTATATTTATACCGTTGTCTATTATCATCATCACGTACGTTTTTAATTACATCAAGTTTTGGTGTTTTTGGTCGTTGTGAAGATGGTGGTTGTGATGATACTACTGGTTTTGGTTGTCCCTTTTTATCAAAGATCTATTTCTAGACACCAATCTATATTCCAACCTATAGGACTAATCCAAACATTATGTATCACCTCAATGGTTATTACCAGAACACGCAACACAATAATTTAGTAACATGTTGAGTAACATCTAGTTATTGAGAAGTGATGAATCAATGGGTTGGTTAAAAATAATTGCCTATTTTATTACGTCTTGTAAATTTTTCTATTCAACTAATATTGTTTCCACAATTGTGTTCATCACATCTGGGTTGTTTACATTAAACCCATTACTTGTAAGTGTATTTACAAGGTTTGGGTTATTAAAAACCTATGGTAAAATGACATCCTTCACAAAACTGTCATTTATTACGATACCAGATGAATAATTTGGAATTGTATTTTTAATAATATCTTTTACAATCTATAATAGTGTTTGTCGTTGTGTACTTGTGAAAATGTTTAAAATGTCGGACAATTGTTTATAAGTTGTAAAATCATCAAATATCTTGTACTTCAGTTGGTTGAAATTTGTTATTAGTGTATTCAAAACACTATTTGGTAGAATATTTTCCAATGTGTTTACAAGTCTGACAATATCAAGTTCATTTGTTCTAGACGGTACACCAAAAGATGTCTCATTAAGTGGTTTTTCAAATATTTTGTCAACAATTAAATTAAGTCCATCATTTGTTGCCAATACACCATTACTATATGTCTATACTGGTGGATGTGGTATTGGATTGTTTTTAACATTATAATTCATTACAATTATGTTAACATTTCGTTTGTATGTTTTGTAATAATAATAGACCTCATTTGAAAATTCATTGTAGAATATGACAACATTTGAAAGTTCAATACTGAACTCTTTTGATAATAGATTGTAATTTATAGAAACAACAATAACACGATTAGGATCAATTACATTATCAAGTATAAAGACTGACTTAAGTGAATTACTTCTAATCTATGAACATATCTACTTAATATCTGATTTTTCGTACGTTGAAAGTGGGTGATTGTTTACAAAAACTTGGTCATTATGAATGTGTACATATAAGTCATCATTTGTTTTTGTATTATGTAGTTGAAGTAGTACGTTATTAAAAGTATTATCTTTATCACTCACATGACTGACTTTAATAGTCATGTTGTTAAAGAACATATAGAATGTTTTAAATATTTCCAACATGTTATACTGTTTAAACAAGTTTAGAATTGACTGTAATGTTGACATATTTTGAAGTGTAATTTCAGTAACATTATATTGGTTATATAACGATAATGGTTCATAGGCAGGTATATAAACCTGTCTACTTTCTTTTGTGACGTACTTCATATCAATAAGAACATAACTCTTTGATTGTTGAACAATCTGAGTATTCAAATCAACAACCAGTGATTTCATAAACGTATCAGGTTTAATTTCCAAAGTATTATACGGTGAAAACAAAGCAAGATTTGGTAAATTGTTTTCTGTTAGAGGAGTTGGTAAGTTTACTGGGTTTGTTACAATGAAAATACTAGTAATGAATTTTTTTCTAGTTAATTGTTTGGACGTATAATTCATGTCAACAGTACAAATTGATGATGGGTATCCCAACATATTGAAAATATTATTATTATGTAATGAACCACTAACATGTGGGTTTTTTGTTATAGATACAACATTGTCTTTTAGTACCATTTCAGATAATACGTTATATGAAAGAATTGAATTATTAATAAAGTATGTAATATCAAACAATGTTAGTAACTATGCCAATTCTGGACTGATATTGTCAAGAATATTTTCACCAAAAAAATTTTTTACATAAATCAAAGATTTTAATGTAGTTTCATTTGTTAATTCCTATATATCAGTACTTGTAAATTTAATTCGTAGATTGGACATGTTTGTGAAATATAAAACACATGTAGAAATAACATCAACAAATGATTCATCGTTAATCAACAAATTATCAATGATATTTTGCTATTGGATGTAGTTAAATCCATATTTTACAAAGACATCGTCAAACATTTTAAATAACTCAGTAAATTGTGGATACAATATATAAAAGTTTATAAAGTCCTTGTTGTTTATGTAAAACTTGTAAAACTCCAACAAATATCTCGAATCAAGGGTATCACTAAATAATTGTAACAGTTTAGATATTTGTAAAAAAGTAATGTCGTGTAATATATCAAGTTGATTTAATGAAAAGATGTTAAAGGATAGTTTGTTATAGTTCATGATATTGTAATAATCTATAACATCTTCTAAAAAGAAGTTCTTGAACATTTCTTCAAACTCATTAATTGTATATTTGAAACTGAACTAATTATAAAAATCTTGGGTACCAAATATCATATTGGTTGTTTTCTTTTGTATTAATGTAGTAAAAAAGCTTTTGAACACATTCCCCAAGTTCATATCAGTGTACATATTTGTAAATGTAACATTATAAAGTTCAATAGTACTGTTCTATTTCAAACTATTCAAAATATCAAGTGGTTTGTCAAATTGTATAATATTACCATCTCGTTTATAGTAGAGTGTCAATATGTTACTATCGTTTAATACTACATATCCGTAGTTAGTATTTTGATCATATACACCAACAAAAAGAACAGGTTTATCAATAACTTCAAACTGATTATTCATGTAAAGTGAGTCAATTAACTTCAAAGACAAATTTAATTCATTTTGAACATTGTAAAATATCAATTTATTTAATAGATATATGTCTATTTTTTGTTCAAATTGTGTATTGGACAATATTTTATTTATATGATTCCAGTTAAAAAGTAATAATTCAATTTGATACTGTGATGGATAAAAAATCGGAATTCTGAGTTCAATATCATCTTTATTAAAAATATATTGGTTATGATATTTCATATAACCCTATTTTATGGTTGTATTTATAATTAACCAATTTGTTGAATAATCGAACATTGCATCACTAAAATCGATAACAATATTTTTCTTTACATTATTGAAGGTCAAGTTATATATCAGTGTTTTTGTATTTTTTATTTTTGTTGTTACCTCATTGAGTTTACTTAAATCAACTTTATCGTCAATACTATATTTAGTTAACATCAACCTCACCTCGTTGACAGTATTAAATTATTATTCAAACGAAAAGGTAAACCTGTTGTAATCTATATCAAGTGTATATTGCAGAGGACTTGGACCGTTACCAACCAATTCAAATGACAGATCTGGTATTTTCAAAATTTTCTATCCATAAAACACATATCTTCCCAAATTTGTTATCATAAGAGTAATTGTAAAAATTTTTTGGTTGATGAAACAATCGTATACATAATTTTTATAGAAATCGTAACTATGTGAATCTAAAATCGTAAGTGATAATGTTCCTGTAACAGTCAAAGATTTTGGAAAAACAAATTCAAATAGTCCACCAATGTTTATGTTATCCATATTTAGTGAATATGACGGTATGGAAGATATCGATATGACATAATTTGTTATATCTTTAGATACCTTATTTGAGGGTGGGGGATCAATCTCCACCTGAAAATCGTATAATACATTTTTATTTGCATTCTCAAGTGTCTGTGTTTTGTACCGACTAATAATATTTTCAATTAAAGCCATAATTATACATCACCACCTGTTTATAAGTTTGGTTAATGTTAATATCAGTTAAAAAACAATAAACTTAATAATGTGTTTAAACTATTGACAAAATCGAAAGGTGGGATATAGGAATGTCACCAGATAATACATTTATACAGACAATGTGTAATATAATTAAACAAATGTATTTACAAAATGTAACAAATTTAAAAAAGTCTGTGTTTAAATTTTTGGATACATACAAATAGATAATTGGACATCCCAATTTAATTAACATAATTAATTCATTCATACAATCACACACGGTTGACACTAGTATACTAAATAAATACAACTACTGTGAGGACAGTGTTGATGAATAGGATTCCTCACATTTTACCAAGGTTGTATTCGATGGAGTTAATGAATCTATGGTTTTATATGTTCTTAATGATACATACCTAAAAATTTTATTCGAATATATACTTACAAATACACAATCAAATGATACTGTGATAAATAAGACAGTCGTAGATGATATTCTAAACGAAAATGAAAATCTGGAGACCGACTTTGATACTTTATTGAGACGAATGTTAATAAATGGTTACAAACAAATCAAATCTACTGGTCTTGTTGGTAATACTATGACTACAATTGAAAATAATACATATATTGACGAAAATGAAGTATATAATAAAACATATGATTTTTCTAACAGTGAGGATGTTTTTGAATATTTAGAAAAAATCAATAACCAGGATAGTAACCAAAAATATTGATAGGGGGTATGTGGTTTACATGGAAAAAGTTGAATTTATCGTAAAGACAAATTTAACAAATGATAAGGAGAACCTTGTATTCATTTTCAAAAACTTTCATGAACTTGATGACTTTCTGTCAAAATACTGGTTAACACAAAGAGACAGTCTGTCTTTAATTGTGAGATTTTTCTATTACAATCGTCGACCAGTTGATTTTCCATTCACTATAATTCATGGTGATAATTTTAAATATTAGAAGCGTCACCGTGTCAATATAAACGACTATTCTGATAATATATATTTCTATGTTTTTGGTGTTGAAAAACCCAATCCTAATGATAGTAAGTTTATTTATTATGATATCAAAAACGAACGTGTATCTAAAAGTAATAACTTCAACAAAGTAATTTTTTAAACCCACAATGTCAAATTTAAAACAAACTTAAAAATATGTAAATATCAATGTCTAAACTAAAACATTCATAAGATGGGGGGTAATCAAGTATGGCAAATGTTAAGGTGTTGTGTACTAAAAACACACAAATATTTTACAACGATGAAGGATTGTTTAAAGTTTTAGTATTTTTTGCAAATCAACAGTACGAAATCGATGAGACCGTATATAAAATGAAACCCGAAGCATTTGAACTACTTACAACAACAGTCCAATCTGTAGAATCAACACCCACTACAGAAATACCATCTGAACCCGAGGTTGAAAAAGTGGAAACAGAGGAAAATCATGAACCAACAACTACAGAAGTGATTGAAACAGTAGAACCTCAGTCTGAATCACAAGAACCCGTTAAAGAAAACGTTGAACTATCAGTTGAATCTAATGTTAACAACACTGAAATACAATCTGAATCAATACCCACCACAGAAACAACAGAAACAACTAAAGAAAAACAATCTGAACAACAAACTACAAACAAAAGAAAAAGAAAATCTGTAGATACAATAGATACAAACAATTAATCGCAATCATGCAAATAACAATTTATCTAAATTATGTTCATTATAACAAGGTGGTGAGTATTAATGGACAAAATTAATCTTATTGAAGTTAAAGAGATAAAAATAAAACCAAAGATTACGTACGATTCAATAGGTCGGCCAACAACAAATATTTTGTTTGAAGTAAAATTCTATTCATATATGGAGGACCCAAGAACCGGTAAAAGAACAACATACACAACAGTAAGAGATTTGGGAACATTTGACTTTCACAAACTTGTAGATCTATCAAACAATGTAATTGATAAAGATATGAAACAATTATTAAAAGAATTTATTCAACAGATTATGAATAACAATATTAAACTTCCTGACGTTTCAAACAACAATCAAACAGTTAGTCTTAAACATTATTAGACAAATAGACTTGAAATACAATTTGAATAATCAAACATTATACTAATAGAGGAATGGTTTTGAGATGTTGAAAAAAATCGTCCACATCAGTATACAAATGAACAACCTACCAAATTATGAGATTTTTTTATCCACACTTATTAAAATTTTGTTACATTATCACATTATATCAGTATCAGTTTTGTTTACAACACAATTTTGGTCTATTACTCTACCTTTAAAAATTAGAAAGTTTCTTACATCTGAATAGTTTCTCAATAGAATATTAAAATCAACTAATATAAGTGAAAGTGAAGTTGAACAGTCACTAATTGATTTGTTTAACTATCTATCTAAACATATACCAACGATAACAATATATCGGGATAAAGAGAATATTAACATGTTAAAAGAAACAACTAAATATCAAACATATGAATTTACCTCACAGATAATTTTAGAACCGGAAGAGATGTTTGTAGTTATACGTTTTGATTGAGGGGTATGTCGAATGGAAAATACAAAACTCGATAACATACAAGAATATTTAAAATGTAAAACAGACCCCATTTATTTTATTGAAAATTATATAAAAATTTTTAATCAAAGAATGGGTGTTGTACCATTTAAAATGTTTGAAAAACAAAAAGAATTTATTCGACTATGGTTGGAAAAACATAAGATGTTGGTGTTAAAATCACGACAAACAGGTATGTCCACTACATTACAAGCATTATCACTGTGGTTGTAGTTGTTTTATAGTAGATACTATATCGGTATCTTATCAATTGAACAAGATAAAGCAAACCAATTCTTACAAGACATAAAAGAAATGTATGAGATTTCCGAATTATCAAAAATTTCATGGTTACCTAAGTTGGAGAGACCTCTTAAAAAGTCTCTCCATTTTTCTAACGGTAGTGTAATCCGATAGGGTAATACGAATAACCCGTTTCGTTCTTTTAGATTGTCAACTGTTATTGTAGATGAGTAGTAGTTTGTCCCAAATCTTGAAGAATAGTTAAAATAGTTAGCACCAACACTTGCTACGATATAGAATTCTGGTATTCCATGGGGTATTATCCTCAATTCAACACCCAATGGTGTGGATAATGATTACTATAGATATTATGAATAGTAGATAAATTCAGATAACCCACCATATACATTGTTCAGATTCCACTGGAGAGATATTCCGTATTATGACGATACATGGTACAAACAACAATGTGAAATACTTGGTAATGACCATCTTGCAATAATGCAAGAATTAGAGTTACATTTCATTTCATCTAATGACACATACTTGGATTCTGTAACACTAGAAAAATTACAAAAGTCACAACAAAAACCAATAAGTTCATTTGAAATTAACGGTTGGGAAGTTTATATGTATGAAGAAGTGAAGGAAAATAAATAGTATATCATAGGCGTAGACGTTGCTTCTGGAATGTCAAATGACTAGTCTTAGTTCGTTGTAATTGACGAAGATGGTAAAGTTGTATAGGATTTTACAAGTAAACATATATCAGATGTTGAATATTAGGATGTATTAATAGAGATTGGTAAATATTACAACACATAGTCGATATAGATAGAAGTTACCGGTGGATGGGGATTATAGGTTGCAAGACGTCTACGTGAAAAAGGTTATTCAAATTTGTTCATCGACAAATACATCTCCAGTACAAAAGAAGAATAGAAAATCAACACACAAGATCTCGAAAAACGATCCCAAACTCGTACATACGGTATCATTACTACTGCAATTACCCGACCATTAATATTGAAATAGATGAAGGAATACGTTACTGAATTTCCAGAAAATATCAGAAGTGAAAGAATTATAAGTGAGTTACTAGTCTTTGTATACCGTGGTGGTAAACCACAAGCAAAACATGGATATAATGACGACCTTGTAATGTAGTTGTCATTTGCATATTATTAGAGAAATCAGTTGATTGAACAAAATCGGATTAATTTAAAATAGACATTTGAACATATTGAAAACACAATACTCAGAATAAACTTAAAAGAGAGTAAAAAAATCATTAATAAAAACAAACAACAAGAAGTAAATAATGAGACTGAAAACATAACCAATAATGACTATGATTGGATTTTGAAAATTTGAAACAATCAATTAATTAATATCAAGGTGGTGTCAATAAATGGATAAAAAAATATTTAGAGGTGGACTAATACTTGGTAGATTCCAAGGTGTTACAAAATAGCATCAAAAATTACTGGAAGTTGCATTCCGAGATAATGATATAGATGTTGTCATTGTATAGATAATATAGGGTAGTAAAACAAGTCAAGATGTCTACAAAAATCCATTTGACTAGGAACTTAGAACACTATTTATTAAAGCTATCATAAACGATTTAAAACATAAATACAATAAAAGTTAGATCGTTGAAGTATTCAATGTTGGATATATACCAAATATTAGCGAATACATAAAGAATAAATATGATGACATTGAAATCGTAAAGGTTTACTGTGGAACTGATAGAAAACAAACATATGAAGGACAATTAAAACGTGTAAATCTTAGTGACAAAATTAAAGTTGAAGAACTTCCAAGAAATGTTGAATCAGACGATGAAATCTCTTAGACAAAACTGAGAAATGCACTCTTTAATGGTGATTATGAAACATAGAAACAATTACTTGCAACACCAGTCCTTCAATTGTTTGATCTCATTGTAGAGTATGTTAACTTCCTAAAACAAGAATATGGTGATGATATATTCACACCAAAACCAAAAAGAAATGTATCTAAATAGAATGTGTCAGAATAGTTATTAACTGAAATTTCACATATTGAAGATATCCCAGTAAATGAATTCATTGACTATATTGAATAGATACTGTATGAAACTGAACCATTATTAACATCAATCAAAATCGATGGTGTTTAGAACCTTTCCTTCGGTATCGATACAAATGGACAAATATATACAATCCGTCGTAAATCGTTCGGAGGTAAATAGATACCATGGTATAACTGGAAAGAAATACCTAAAATCCCACAGTATAACGCCATTAGAAGTTAGACATAGTTTGTTACTACATTGTATCAAAAATATAAAAATATTTTTGACAAATATCTTAACAAATATTATGGTAAACAAATCGAATGGGAGTGTGAATTGGTATCAACGTTATACACAAACACAATAAAATACAATAGTTCAACATCAAAAACAATCTATTTAAGACCACTCCCACGATTTACAGATAGTAACATCGATATTAATGAACTTGATAAGGATTTATTATCACTGTATGAAGAACTTAAATCAACTGAACCAATAACAGTGAACGTAACATAGTATGTACCAGATCTTGAAAATGATGATATTGTATAGAAACAAATCTCTGAAACTTGGTCTGTTGATACTGTGGAGTATTTCGATATTAACAAATACCTCTCTAAAGTTAAAACTGAAATTGAAAAACACCTCAATGAATTGAAACAATTCTTGAACAAAAAACTAAGTGAGATACCTGATATATCAGTTCCTACCCAATTTAAGGATTTAACAGTTTTTGAATAGATAACAATAAAATTAAACAGAGTTCCAAAAGAATATAGACAACAAATAAAAGAACTCCGGGAGATGTTATAGAACTATGTTAGAAGTAACTATATGTTGAATATCAAAGATATTTTAATATAGTATGTCAACGATATCATCACAGATGAAAAACAACAAGAAATCGAGGGTGTTGTGCTAAGAAAACTAACAGGAAATTCAGATGAATTGGTAAAACTTGTCGACCGTGATAAATTTTCATTGATTAACAAAAACATGCACAATATTGTAAAAGACCTATTAAAAGAATTTAGTGAAGAAAGAATTGAAATGTTAAAACAATTAGAACTACCAATAGATATTAAATTCACAAAAGATAATAGAATCAATTTAGTTAAAAAACTTTCGGAACAATATAAGGATTATAAATTTGATTTATCAATCATCCGTTCATTTTTGAAAGATATGTACGATACTTAGTCACATCAACTTGAAAATGTTAAACAAATACCCGATGTTATCGATGTTACAACACGTATCAAAACATATAAATTTGATGTGTCATAGATAAAAGAACGTATACAATTCGAACTAAAAGAGATATTATAGAAAGTTAAAAAATCCGAAAAATACATACAACAATATGAACAAACAAACCAATCAATTTACATAATACAAGTATAGTATGGTGTGTTTTTAGATGAAGAATTCACCGATGATAATATTGATATCTTGTGATACAAATAAAATTGCAAATCTAAACATATTATTATATGGAGGTGGTGTGTTATGTATATTAAAAAACATATTCACGATTTATTGAAAAACTACACTGATATCATCGATTTTATGATTGATGACAGACCTATGACAGAGTTTGTTGAAATGTCCTTGGATAATAGTAAACATATTAAATTCAATATTTACAAACTCGATGATTATACTTGGAAATTCAAAATAATACCACAGGATGTAAAAATCTATCTGGAAGATGTTAATGATATTCAAAAGTTAACATTTAAACACAATATAAATATAAAAGATAGTGATAGTGAAAATGTATATGTATATCACAAAGAATGGAATGATATCAGTGTAGATGAGGAAAGATATGTAATACTCCCAGGTAAAGTTATCAAACATGAAGCTACAAAAAAGGATGGATACGTTGAACTTACATTATACTTTGAAAAACCAGATGAAAAGGAATCGAAAAGACAGAAAACAATAATCCTTGAATAAGCATAAGTCCGTGGGGGTTCGGGGGATATTTACCAATTGATAATTGAATAAACATTAATATCACAACCCACCAGTGTGTATACTGGTGGGCTTTTTTCATATCGATTCACTCATCAACATTTAGTATCATTTCGTTAATGAAAATTGTAAAGTTCAACATATTATTAAAGGAAGGTAACATATATATAAAAAAAAATCGAAATGGGGGTGTTTTATTGATGAGTATTGATAACAAAAACAAAAATGATAAAAAAAGTTATAGAGAAAATTATTACTTTAATGAATAGTACATCGTGTCATTGTGGTTTAGTAATGATAAATCCAAAAAAGAAAAGTAGTTGAAATATATACAACAATTGAATGAGGGTGTACTAAACAAAAAATTACCATACTACATGAACAAATATAATTTGGTTGTAGATAAAACTTACGAATATGAATTGAGAGAAGAACTAAGAAGTGATATTTTAACAAATCAACTAAGTTAGCTAACAAGATTCAACAAAAATAAAAACCTGTTTTCATACCTAACATAGATTGCAGAAAATATAATTAAATACAAAATATAGAATCTTGTAAAAGAAACAAACTATGTAGTATCATTTTATTCATTATCACAAACACAAAAAGACAACGATGATATCGAACATGACGAACTCATAGATATCATTGTGACACATAACGATTCAACCAATAAAGTAACAAGTATTCCTTCTACATACATAACAATAGATGACGAAAAACATAATTACCTCCAGTTATATAAATTTGATAATATAAATAAAGATAGAAAAACGTTATTCCAACTTATGAATGATTTAGAACAGTTTGAAATCAACGACTCACAAAATTTTATACATTTCATTAAAACGCTATATTCACGGTATCTTACAAGTGTCACTGAACATGATAGTGAATATGTAATTACCACTCTGTTAACAATCAATAAATTTATAATTTTGTCATTTAAACATATTTTTAAATATAAAAGAAAATACACAAAAAAGGTAATGTCAATAAATGATGTTTTAAAATTGACAAAGTACTTAGACAACATCAGTAGAATATACTTCCGAAAATACTTTACCCCCAATGCCGAAACAGTCATAAAGTTTGAGGACTTAAACAGTGATGGTATAATTGATGAAATAATGGATGAACAATTTATAAATCAGTTAGATATAAATTTAGACAACCAAAATAAATAAAATAGATAAAAAAATAAGGGTAGGTTAAAAATGAACCTACCCTTATATTTTTTTTTTTATTCAGAATTTTTGATTTGTTTAACCTCATACAAAAATCCATCCAAATCCAACTTCCTCATCATGAATGTATTCCACACGGGAATCAATTCATGATTAATAACTTTTTCATGTTCAATCTCCCACGGATTCTCATGCCATAACCTATGATAACTTTTCAACAATGGGACATACAGTACAACATCAATAACATGTATATACTACAGATAATGCTAAATTACAAACAAACTTGTAGTTGGTTCTTTGTTGATTAAATCTATCTATATACGTCTTGTAATACTAAATAGTGTATATGGATAGTGATGTAATTCTATATCTCCACCATCATCAAATCCGATACCAGAAACAATACATTTCAATTTTTTTTCACGTTGCATTGATACCCATAAATTGTAATATTTGGAGTTTCTAAAAATTTTTTCAACATTTTTCATTAGTTTTTCAAAACTATCTTCATCGTAATCTAATCGGATTGTTGGTAGATAGAATGGTAAACTATTTTTCATTTCACCACACCCGTCATTTCCTGTTCATTGTTGACAACTTGATTCATATTTACATCAGTTTTATTTAAAAGAACTTGATACAACAATTGTGGTGTATATGTAAAAAAGAAGTTTTTAGTGATGTGGTGTGATGTAACATATAAATCCAGGTATATTGGTTGATTGAGTATTTTATCAAGAACATGACAAACATACCAATCTTCAGACAACAACGTTCTTGTATTACGTGTTTCAATCACACCAACTTCAGTTTTAAAAACGTCATAAAATTCTTTTCCATTGTCGTCGTAATAATACAAATTATTTTGTTTTGCCCATTCTACAAGTCTCAAGACGACAGATTTGTGAAGTGCCATAAGTCCAGTTCCTGCATGTTCTACTATACCGATTCTTGTCTTATCCCAGTCGGGTTCATTTGTATCCATGAATTTTTCCGGGAAGTATTTGAAACCAGTCACAACTATCTTGAATATGTCATTTGTTTTAATACGATAAGGATATGTCATTACTCTATACTTCTGTACTTTGTCATATATATCCAATATATCATTTGCCGATAACACAATATCATTGTCGATACTAAACCATACTGCATCATCATATCCTTCCGTATGATCCAAGAATGAACGTAAAAGTGTGTTTCTGGCTCTGGTTACAAGACTTTCAAAATTTAAGATTTCAATTTGTAAATCAATATCTTTGTACTTATCATCCGTATATATCAATTGTTTGGCTTTTACCAACTCTATTGCCAAAAATGAGTTGATACTACCATCATATGCGGGTATAGTTATATATAATACCTTCTTACCACTATTTTTACCCCCGGTTTCTACTTTTTCCATACGTAATACACCTCCAGATTAATATAGTTGTTTTTATTACTTTTAAATTTGGATCTTAGAAATCCGACGGTGTGTTTGTTGTGTCTGTTTCTTTAACTTTAATTTCATTCAGATACTGTTTATCTGATTCGGGTATATATTGTTTCTGTACCATACTATCTTGGAGTTTGTCAGATATTTCTGTCAACTGTTTGACATACGAGTTAACAAGTTCACTATCTGGGATTTGGGATATGAGTTTAACACCTGACTTGATAAAGAACAATCCCATATAATTAACAATCTCGTTCTAACCTTTATCACCAAACTGTTTCACAAAAGTATTTGTAACATTTTCTGCAACCCAGGATGTTGCTTTGGGATAAAATTTTATCATTATGACTTGGACAAACCATGTCGATAGAAACCCACCTAAGAATGTCAACAACAAAGTTACAAAATCGGACATAATCATATACCCCCCATCGATTAGATTTCATCGTATACAAAGTAAATAGTAAATGAATAGTTTTTTGGTGTTGCATTTGACGATAATCCAACAGTTAAGTAAACATATGGTTGTGTACCAAACCATTTCTGAGTAAAACTCTACAATTTTTCACTTTCAGTGTTACCGGTAACTTGTGAATTTAGGTTGTTACTTGTCCATACAACATTATTACTAGTTAACATCAGTGGATTATTTACAGTAAACGTCAACTAGTCTTCTAACGGACTTGTTTGATTCTATGTATTGTTGTCTTCTTGAGTATTTAACCCGTTTGTAACATCATCCACTGATGGTGGAATATATTTTACAGACGTACGTACTTGTAATTTAATACCTTCTCCAATAGTTTGAATCTGTCTACCACTGGAATCTGTTACCGTATAACCAGTATCAACATAAAATCTTAAATTCTTTATGGTGATTGTTTGTGGTTCAGACTAAACATCCGAAGTAAATAAAAGTTTCAACTATTTCCGAAACGAATAATATGTAACATTCTACTATGATGGTATGGCAAGAGGATAACTTAAATCGTATTCATCGTTATCCTATAACTTAAATCTTATTGGTGATATACCTCTATTTGTAGTTAATGTGGAATTTATTGACTTTAGTGTTGACACAAAAGATTGCGGGTTATTATCATTTAGTAACGAAGTAAGTACCTCATCGTTACCTGACTGTCCAATTATATTGTACAAACCAGGATATTTTACACCTCCTTGAGTCTGAATTTGTCCATGCATTGATACTAAATATGTCTTTATCATCCTAATACACCCCCATTTTAATCATAACAATTGTGACGATATATTGAGAATTCCAAAGATTATTTGTCTTGTAATTCGCATATTTCTTGTTTTGTTTATTGCTTTATGAACTTTGTAATCGATAAAAGTACCTCTTGGATACACAAGTGGGTGGAATTCAGAGATTGTCGTATTTACATTGTTATGTTTCATCCATGCCATCAAACTTGCATTTGGTTCATTTTCTTCCGTTTCAATTGTGTTAAGATTTGTAGTACCACTTGTACTGACAAATGTGTTAAATCCTGCCAATACACCAAATTCTCTCCATGTAAAGTTTGCCTCAAATGGTTCAAAAATCTATTGCACCATTATGAATTCAGGTATGATGTAACTGACCTTCATCTGATTTATCAACGTATTACTTATACCATAGAGTACATTATTTCCCGTATACGGTAACCACTCAATTACGCGTTCAGTAACATACTCTCCTGTTTTCAGTTTGTTTAAAATTGTAATTGGATCGGTAACAACAGTATTATCATCAAGTAAATACTGTGTAGGTAAAACAAAAAATACCTGAACTGGTTTACGGTACGAATACAACGAATATGTTTTTTGAGTACTACTAATTTGATAAAAATTTCCATATTGTAACAATTGTGGTGGAATTCTACAAATTAACGAGTTATGGTGTGTAATATTTGTGTCATTGTACTACAAATCATTCACACTATGATATTTTTTAATTGTATCCTTATAAATTTGAAGGGAGGAATGTGGTACATATGTACTAGAACCACCCGAACCAGTTGTGACACGTATTGGAAAACCATATTCGTTATATGTAAATCCATACAAATTTTGTGGAGAATCCCAACTCTCATGTCCAATACCCACTTCCCAGGAATGAATACCAAGATATTTTGAAAGTGGTAATATAAATTCAGATTCGGAGGTCTATTTGTATGGTTTTATCATACTAAGAAACTATGAATCCTATGGTATGTTGAAATATCTGTCATAATCAACAGTTTCAGTAATACCGTTATTTATAAATAGACGATATATCAAGTGTTTTACAAATAAATCTGTAATATCGTTATGATCCTGAATTACATCCACATCCCCCGTCTCAACATTTTCGATAATATCTCGATACAACCCAACCTATGTTTTACCGTTGGGTATTTTATTTGTATCCACATTAAATTTGTATCGTATTGATTTTGAAGATTCTGTTGTAATGGTAATTTCGTTTTGATTCGTTCTTTCAATATTTTGGATACTATTTATGTTTGTTAACACTTTCTACATTATATAACCCCCTTATTGATAACTCAATTTATTCACCTAAAATTAAGTTAAGAAAGTCTTGATTTTCATCTTCTTCATCTTCATCATACTCATCCCCACCCAGCATGACATAATCATCAACATCATGTGTATTTATGTTTGTTGTTGGTAATTGAATACCCAGATAATTCAATGATTCCTCTAATTCATTATCAAATTCCGAATCGACGAATTGTGTAACATTTTCAGGTTGTGATTCTTTGGTTATATATGCTTTAAGTTCAGTTTCTGATTGTTTACTTATTGTTGAACGTTGTGTTGTCAATTCAGATAAGATTTGTTGTTGTCCTATAAAAATTTGTTTACCTATTAAATTGTCCAGATAGTTACCAAATTTATCGATACCATTTTCAATTTTATCCATAAATACATCTATTTGATTACCAAAAAGATCAACAAATTTAAATAACCCCATTTACACCACCCAATCAGTATTTATTTTCATATTTAAGTTTATGATTTTGTTTCAAACTTAATATTGAAAACTTTTTATGGGAGTGTGACATCGATGAAACCAAAAAACAATCAAACATACACAATAGTGGATTTTTTTAAACAAATATTAGAAATCGACATAAATGATGAAACACAAACAACACAACTACTGTACGATTTCATCAAGTGTTTTTTAACAAATGACCTTGATACCATTATCATAGATTTGGAAATGTTACAACGAGTATTACTAAGTTACAAATCATCTATTCTTTTTTTATCGTTGTACAGAACCCAAATAAACAAATATTTTGATGATTTGGGTTATATAATTTCATATTTAAAAATTTTAAATCAATCATATAAACAAATATTGTTTCAACAAAGCATTAAACAAACTGTTAAAACAACTACTGAAAAAAAGAAACCAAAACAAATAGACAAATACATTCTTGAAAGAATCAAATTTGACATGGCAATGAACAATTTAATCAACATAATCATTGAAGATGATGAAACAAAAAACAAAGATAATGTAACCGTCAATGAACCGGAATTAACAGAAACTCCGGGTGGTATTTCTATTGATCCTTCATCCACTGATTAGTTAAATACACAACAAAATATACAAAATACACCCGATGTTTATAACACAAACACAGATTTTAATTTTAATTTAAACCAAGAAGACTCAGATATGTCAGATATAAAACCCGTTGATATAAACGAAGATGAACTCAACAAAATGTTGAAAAACAGTGTATTCTACGATTTATATCTCGCACAACTAAACTTCGACTTTAAACACATCAGTAGGTTGTTCAATATCATAATCAATATGGCCAAAATGTTTACAAATGTTAATAACGTTAATATTAAAAAGATATCACTATAATGTAAAAGGTGATATAAATGTCAAATCTGGATTTCGATTTCCAGTATTACATAAACCAAATCTACAACTTTAATGATGATGTTAAAAATATTTTTAATGATAGTACATTCTACAAAATCGACAATGTGTACATTGGTAGAGTTATTAATAATAACCTTGACAAACAATTGTACTGTGTCGGTTGTATCACAGTTTATATCCATAAACTGTGTTCAAACACAAACGACGGTATTCTTGTTAAACCATTGTTGGGTAATCTCATCACCATTCCACAAATCAATGACTATGTTGTGGTACTGAGACTTACCTATGATAACGATTTCTATTACATACCGTTCAATATATTCATTTCTGATGGAAAAACTATTAACAACATTCACAACAATTTGGATTTTGGTAAAGACGTGGTAGAACAAAATTTTAATCGTGTATATTATTTTGGTAATCCTACATTCACAAGATATTTATAGATTTATGACAATCCAAACATACAATTGAATGGTTTAACTTTAAGAACACAAAAACACAATTTGATATTTGACGATAAAAATGAACTGATGAAGTATAAGTTCGCAAATAATCTTTTTGTAGTCAATACCAACAGTGCATCTTTTACATTAAATAAAGTATCTATTGAAACCAACAATACCACCTTAAAGTTGTATGGTAATTTAGAAGTTACAGGTGATATTATTTTCGACCAAAGTAAAAATATCACGGAAACATTAAGAAAAATTGTCAACGATACAGATAAAACTTTATCATCAACAAACTCAATTAACCTTATATCTAATACAATAACAACAAACGGTAATACATAGGAAATAAAATAGCAAAATAATATTACTCTCAATACAAACACACTCAACAGTAATACTCAAAGTGTTAGTTTTACAACAAATACCTTTTAGATGAAATAGACGAATTCCGTTGGTATTTCATAGGACACTATAAACATGTCATCCGAAAACTATAACCAACAATAGCATTGTATATACATAGATACACATGAGTACTCTCTAAAAGTTAACAAATTTTCAGTTTACTCAAATGACAACAATTATAAATTCATGTTAACAACTAACAAGTTAAACGATGCAATGAATGAATATTAGATTGTACGTAAAAAAGATTTGAATGAATTTGTTAACAATCTTAAATCGGTTTTAACAACCCTGGTTAATAATTCTAATTTATCTAATGAAATAAAAACCCAATTATTAAACACAATAAATGAACTTACTGTCCAATCCAATTCAAAATTATATTTACTATAACATGTAAGGGGTGAACACAATGAATATAACACCAGATAAAATCAAAGAAGAACTTTTAGTATCATTGAAAAACCAATACCCAAATTTAGATACATCAAAATCATCTGCAATTAATTCATTGGTATCATAGATCGTTTATCTATAGACATTCTTAAACGAATCCATAGATGTTTAGTTCAACGAACAATTTATCGATAGTGCAACTGATCCCGAAAATGTTCATTCTATACTAGATTTATACCCACACGATAGATTGTGGTAGTTTCCACCAACATCAAACATCTATGTTACAATTTATTTCCCGAACCCACAATTATACAACAGTGGGGATATAACATCATCACTTACCCTTAACCCGGGTTCATATGTAAATATCAAACTATCAAATTTGTTGTTGTCATATAGTAAAAACCAAAACATCGAATATACCCAAATTGATACATAGGATATCACCGTTGACTCCCAAACAATTATTGATAATAACTACTCAATCACATTTCCAGTTACAGTTAGTCAAATACAAAAAATAACTGATTACTTCGAATTCAGTGGTAGTAACTATGTGGAACAAAAAATCATACAGTCAATACCAACTGGTTAGTATCTATTACCGGATACAATAACTTAGCGGGTAACGTTCGATAACGAACACTGGTATCCTGCAAAGGTATAGAAAAATATTTTTGAATTGTACGAAGAATTGGAATTAAAAAAGGAAAATGAATATAAATATTACTTTTTAATTAATTATTCTGAACGTAATGAAACATTTTCATTAATATAGTTGGATATTTTCAACTACAAACAACCAAAAAATTACACTGTTGAAATAACATACTACGTTACATATGGCGTTGGTGGTAACGTTGAAAGAAACTCGTTAAACCTAATATCGTATAATCTGTACATTGAATACATCGATAACCAGGGTGTTTTCAGATATGTAAATATTGATGAAAATAACATGGTAAATACAAATTTAAATGATAAAAATAAAAATGACATTTACAATTTGTTGTATGGTACATATACAGATACCGAAATCCCAAATATGATTTATTACTACCAACCGTACATATCACATGAAGACATTACAAATGGAAAAAACAGAGAAAGTTTGGATACATACATTCTAAACGCAACTCGTGTTAACCGTACATTTGGTTACTAGATTACTAAAGACGACTTCAACAATCACATGGAATATCTTGGAAACACATTCCTCAACGATATAAACTTTAGATACACGATCGTACATGATAACACAATATACTCAAACCTGATTACAATATATGTAAAGTTTATTGATAACATTTCTCAAAACAGAAAGAATGATTATATACAAATCATTAAAAACTATTTCTCAAAAATAGTCCCATTTGGAACTATCGTGTCTGTACAAGAATAGCAAGAAATCTTACTGTACTTAACAGGAACTATAGAATACATACCAGAATATGTTAAACAACAAGAAATGGTGAAAACAATTTCAGACCTGTTGATAAACTTAAATATGGAATTACAAAAATCTAAAGTCTTAAAGTATATTGAAATTTCATAGTACAATATACAAAAACAACTATATTCATCCCTTAACGGGATAAAATCAATTGATTTGTATTTACATACGAATACTTCTAACTACCCATTAAAAGTCGTAAGAATACCAGAATATCAAATTCCAGTGTTCGATTTAACACTCATTAGTAATATAAATAACTACATAACGTTCTTACAAAGATAATATATCAATTGGGGGTGTAACCAATGCCAAACAGACACACTGTCATAGTTGAAAACATGGGATAGTCAAGTATAGATGGAACAAATGGAAAAAAGTATAAATAGATCTTTATGTTACTTGAAACCGTAAATAACAATAACAGGTACTATCCAAAAGAATGTTTTACAAGAAACTATCCAAGATTACAAAAAGAAATTGAATAGAAGAGACTGATGGGAGAACTCGACCATCCAGAAACAAATGATCCAAATCGTATGTAGTACATCAAACTGACTGAAGTATCACATCTTATTACGAATCTGGAATTAAAAGATAAAATAATATATGGATCATTTGTTCCACTTAATACTCCAAATGGTGTCATACTACAAGAATTGTTAAATTCAAAAGTATCAGTTGGTATTTCATTGAGAGCTCTAGGTGATGTTGAAGAAAAATATATAAGTGGTAAAAGTGTTATATATGTAGTTCCTGATACATTCGATATTATTACTTTTGATGTAGTATCAATTCCGGGATTTGACAAATAGTATGTTATTACTGAAAGTGTTAATTATTTAAAGAAATTGGAAAACCGTGGTAAACTGAATAGTTTTGAAGAATATGTGTTAAAAACATATATTGAGAAACTAAAACGTTCAAAATTAAAACATAAATAAGAAAAAAAACACCCCTGAGAAATTTATCCCAGGGGTGTTTTACTTTTCAATTTTATCTTCTTCTCAATCTTTTTTTGATCTCATTTTTGAGTTTTCTTACAATGTCTTCCAATTCTTCGTCATCAAGGTTTTCCTTTATTGTATTCACTTTTTCAACCTTTTTCTCAAAGTCAGTCCACTTCTTTTTCATTTTTGCTTCAAAAAGTGCATGTTCAAGAGCTTCTCTTAACATTTTCTTTCTTAATTTTTCTCTAATTCTTTGTCTCATTTCTTGTACAGATTCTTTTTCATTTTCATCATCAGTTTCCTCTTCAGTAGTTTCCTCTTCAGTAGTTTCCTCTTCAGTAATTTCCTCAGATTCATCTTTTGTCTGTTCGAGTTTAAGTACTTCCTCAAGTTTGTTCAATATTTCATCAAGTTTCTGAGTTAACACTTCAAGTTTGTCTTCTTCATCCACATCATTTGGTTCTTTATCAACAACTTCATCAACGGCTTCGTCTGATTCAAGTATCCGCCACAGCTTATTTCTAAAATCTTTACCCATTTAACTCACCTCCACTTATTTAATACGTAATAATTGTCCAACACTTCGATGCAAATATTTGACATAACTACTCAAATTATTCATACGTGACTATTGCTTAATTTTTTTTAAATAATACATATATAAGTTTGATTTATCAATTATATTTTTAGTGTACTATCTATAATTCAACACTTGTGGCTTTTCGATATACATTACATCACATCTCCAAACGATCAAATAATTTTGTTGGTAACGGATTTGTAAGTGTCAGTTTGTTTGACTTGTTTGATTGATTAATTTTGTTTTCCACTTTTTTCATTTCTTCTTCTTCTGCTTTTACAAAATCAACAAATATTTTATATAACGTTTGAAATTCGAATAAACTCATATTATCTGTATCTGAAATCTAAACATGATATTTCTACTACAACTGTAACTGCATTGTAAGTAGTTCATGAAATTGTTTTGCCTATATTTCCGAATTCCTCTCATCTAATAGGAAAAAAGTAATCTTGATTTATAATGACAACATCGTTATCAGTACCACAATTGGAACATGTGAATGACACAGACTTTTGTATACCATCAAAAGAATGTTCTTTCATAAAGGTTAACATATTCGTAATCTCAATTGCAGGTGTTTGCATAAGTACTTCAAGAAGATTCTTCTTATCTTCAAGACTCAACTGTTTAACTGTTTTTGTGACCTTTCCATCCTCACCAACTTCAGTTACAACAATACCATATATATTCGATACGATGCTGGTATATATCAAAATGTCACGTTTATTTTTAGAAAGCATGCTCTGTTGTTTAACTGTTGTAATTGTGGGGAATATGAATTGGAATACTACTGGATTTCCTTCTTCATCTGTTATGTGTTGTGATGTATATTGTAAATCTTCAATTCTGAAATCTTCGGGTATTGATATTGTATCAAGCATGTTTAGATCATAATGTATTTTATTTTCTGTATTACATTTATCACATGTGTATGTTAACTGAATATCAGAACCGTATGTGATTTTTCTAACTTCATTAAGTAAAAAGTCTCTATCTGCAATTAACAAATCCTGTGGTAATGGTCGTCCATCTTCATACTTGCAGCATGCAAATATAATTGAGTTTATCACATCCTCTACGTTGTTACCGTTCATAGACAACATTGTCTTCTGCTCCTTCACTGTCATTGGGCGAACCTTAACTCTTAAATCTTGTGGAAGACCGTAGAAAATATTTTTTGATGGTAACTCAACGATAACTTCAGTTTCCAATCCTTTGACTTGAAATTTCATACTACATCACTCCCCTCTTTACTTATTTACTTTTATTTACTTTGTTTCATACTTCATAACTTCAATCGCAGAAACATCACTCAAATCTACAAAAAATGTCTTGTTTTCATCTTCAATAATCAAGTATCTGTTATCACCCGTTTGTTCTTTGGAGAAGAAATTTCTTAATTGTTTGATTACATTTTCCACCCGTATTGGGTCCACACTAATTTTTGAAACTTTTCCAGATCTAAATATGAACAATATGTAAACCATCGACATAAAAAATCACTCCTCCTCCTAATTAAATGTATAGTTTATTGTGGTGTGTCATTATTAAGTTTTTAAATCTGTGTTGTTCAGTTATTATTTTTTTTACATTTTTATCATTTTTATTGTAATGATGTTAGCTTCTTCATGACAAAGTCAATAAACTCTCGTACCAAGTCCTAATGTACTTTACTATGTCTTGCGAAATCGTCCAATACTGGGAATATTACTTTCAAGGACCTTTCTATTTCCGACTGATTTTGTTCGTCCATAAGATTTAGCTCTTTTTGTAATTCTATCACTTTTAAGTTGTTTATCTCGTCCTATCGTTTGTCATCTTTTAATATTTTGTACTAGTTCATCAGGTTCAATTTAGTTTCCGTTAATTGTCGAATTTTAGAAAAGATTCCTCCCTTTAGATATGGTTCATTTCTTTTTTCAACTTCATAGATATCACTCAATAGTTTGTCAATCAACTCATCAACTTTCATTATTTGCTGTTCTAACCTCTTCAACTACGTTATTGATTCTTGTTCTTGTGTCTTTAAGTTTTCTGTTGGTAAGTTCATCAACAATCACCTCGTCTTTCAACCCCTTGAATTCTTTTCTACATATGTATACCACCAAATCATCAACGGTCTGTCTAAACTCAGGGTTGTCAGTGCACATTTGTTTATACTCTGATAACCTAAATGAATACTCCTTACCAGTGAGGATATTTTTTATCCTATACCAACTCCCCGTCTGTAGATAATCTTTACTGTACTCATCAAACTCAAGTAAAAACGCAAGGTTTGATAAATCATTGTCAAATCCGTTTTTGTAATCCAACAATAATGGAAATTCAATCATGGGTGTCATCAGACGATTCTTTTTTGTCTTTGCCCACACAAGTTTACCATCTATTTCATTTGATTCTAGTAGTTTGTTCTTATTTGACAGTGATGACGACAATCGAAGATCAATTGCAGAATAATACAATAATGACAATCCCCCAACAATTTCATCTTGTGGGGTGAAGAAACTACTGTATCCGACATTAATATTTTTTCTCAGTTGATTAATCATCAAAAATGTGGTGTTTGTTTTTGATATATACGTTTGTATGATCGGTATTACTTTAGAATTGATTCTTGCTCTGTACCCGACTTGTTGTTGAAAATCAGTTTCGTCGGATTGTTGAATATCTTTTTTCGTTGGTGTTGCAGTGACACTGTCAAATGCTATTAGTAAAGGTGTCATGTCATTAAGTTCTTGTTTTCGTTGTAATACTTTGATTATGAATGTGTAAGTATCCTCCAACGTTTGTGGTTGAACATACAATATTTTATCAATATCGAGTCCAAGTTCTGTGAATCTTCTCCTACTCATACTTTGTTCTGTGTCTATGTAGATAATATTACACGTTTCGTGTTTTTGTAGATGTGAAATGGTTTGTACTAGTAGTGTAGTTTTACCTGCACCTGGTTCGGAAGCAATACTAACAATCCTACCCTTTGGAATACCACCAATGAGTTCATTAAACACAGTCAATGGTGTATCAAATATATCATCCATAAGATTAGTCTCTGACACATTTGTTTCTTTGGCTATTTCCTCAAAAATTTTTAAAATTCCAGAGTTTTCATGGGTTTTCAATTCAACTTCACTCTTTTTTCTTGCCATCATCACCACCCCTCATCCATACCTGTTTATGATTAAAACGGAATTTCATCATCTTCATTTTCATTATCTGAAACATCAATGTTTAAGGATTCAAGGAGTTTATCAAATTCATCATCAGATTGTGTTCTTCTTTCTTCACTTACATTACCAATCTTCATAGTTTGTCCTTTTTTACTGTTTGTGGTTACCGTTTGTTGTAAAATATCATCTTTTGATTTTGATTGTTCGAATCTCTTGATTTCGTACTCCATCATATTTGTTATTTCGTTCAAATAGTACTCAAGTTGAACTAATATTTCATCTCTATTCTCACGTGTCTTGTTCTTTGCATAACTGATAAAATCATCGTACGATTGTTGGTACAATTCTATTGGATATGATGTTGAGATTGTGTTATATACATTTGATAAAAATCCATTATATTTTGGGGTATATGTATATGAAAAGTTACGTGGATCATTAATATCAAGTGTAATTAGAAGTGTTGCTTTGACACCATCGAAATTTTTCCCAAGTGCCAAATTATATTTTGTTTCATCCAAATCCAATCCAGTAAACGCTTTAATAATATTTTGATTCTTAACAATCATTAATGTGGGTCTGTCAACACCTTTTTTTACAACGATAACTGGTATAACCATATACCATTCGGTTCTTACTGATTTATTAAACTTTTTCCAATTTTCTTTGGGGATCGTATTAAAATATCTCTTTTTGATACTATAATACTTCTTAAACGTATCTCTTGACATCAAATTTTCAAAACCACCGTCGTCCGTTAGTGAGTCTACAATAATTTCATGGGTTACAATACGTGGATACGTTGTGATCACTCTTGTAACATATATTGGTTTGTCAATGTTGAATATAACTACAGTCGTTTTATCAAGTATCTGTTTTTCTCCAGTATCTCTATCGATGTGGATCATCGAATTGTTATAAACATTTAGAATGTCATAGTATCGTGTCTTCTTACCACTGTTCTCACCCATATTTCTCACCATCCTTAATTGATTTAAACTATCGAAAATACCCATACCATCCACCTCCATACTTTTTATTTTTACATACATCAAACCTTAATAATATATTGGGTTTTACAGTTTTGAAATTTTCTCAAATTCCTCACGTTTGAACCAGAACGGATATCCATAATCAGTTTCTTTTATTATGTGTTTAACGTAACTATAAATATAACTGATGTTCGGTTTTATCACAAAGTTAATTACGGAATCATCCGACTTCATGAATTGAAAATCATGATCTACAATTGTTAGTTTTACGTAGTATCTGTACAAGTTTTTAATTTTGAACCAGTTACATTTAAAAAGACAGACTGGTTTAACATCAATTACTTTTAAATTAAATACTACGATATTGGAGTCTGGTAAATTACCCCCACTCTTTAGATATTCGTAACCACGTATGATATCTTTTATCTGTTCTTGACTTTTACTTCGTTTTATATACAACCCATCGTTACTAGTTACGATTGTATGTTTGTATCCCTCAAAAACTACTTCGTTAAGTTGTTTGATGAATTCTGAAAGGTTCGAATACATGTACGATGTAAACATTAGGAATGAAAATAAGATTTGAAACGTTGAATTTGTTTTTTCATTCATCCAATCCACCCCAATCATCTTAACACAACGTTCTAATAATAATATATTGAGTCTTGCAATTTTAGTACAAAACTAAAAAAAGAAAACAAACTTAATAATGACTTACAAAACTGTGAAGTTTCAAAACATTTAATCATTATCTATAGATAGAGGTGAATTAAATGTTTGACAATTTGTCAATTATATTGGTGACGTCAATACTAACAACTTAGATGATTGTTTCGTTAATAAACGTAATCTCAATGTTTGAGAACATACATAAGTTATACACAGGAAAACAAAACAACAAGATTGATACTCAAGTTATTTTGGAAAAACTATCACAATTTGATAGTTTGATTGAAGAATGGTTGGTTAAAAACCAACAAGAACAAAAAGAACAAAGAACAAAATCAGAAAATGAATAAAAATACGAACTAATAAATAAAAACAAACCCACCAAATTTGGTGGGTTTCATTCTTTCATATCATATCCAGTTTTCGGTGAATCCAACTAGTGTGTTTGTTGTTAACCAATAGTACATTAATTTTAATTTAAATCCAAAATATCGTAACACACCTGTATCAGTAAAACTGATAATATATTTTATCTCATGTCCATTGTTGTTTACAATTAAAGAAATATACACCGTTTGTAACTTCATCTTCTCATCACGTTTAGGTATGATTGTAAATATCTTTTTTATTCCCTAATTATTTTTAGTACCATCTGGACCATCTGGAACATGGATTAGGGTGTATGGTGTAACTGTATCTGTATTTAGGAGTGTATCGAGATACTTGATAATCTGATATGTTTCAGACATGTTTGTAGAAAACAATACTCTACTATTCGTATCGTAATCTTTGTTGTTCTTGTCTCTCAACATAAAACTGAACAAAACCTTTTCTTTTGATGGTCTGATTCTAACCATCGAACCCAAACGCCATTCGATGTGTTCTAAAACTTTTGGGAACTCCATGTTGTCAACATTAAAATTACTTTCATTTCTCATAATTTACACCCACCTCCCAAGTTTTACATTTACATTACATCGGTTTTATTATTTTGAAATGATGATTGTGATTGTTGGATTTCATTCTGTATTGTTTCGAACAAATTTATGATTGTGTTCATTAAATCAATGTTGTTGTGTTGATTGGAAATATACGTACTGTAATCATAATCCAGTTGAGTGTTTTCAAAAATTTTTCTTAAATTTGCAAATCCGTATTCACGTTCATATGGTACTTTGAAATAAAATATTCGATGTTTCTCATGTGTATTGTTTTTTCTTATTTTACAAACTATTGCAACATATTCGTGTGTTTCGAAATTATAAATAGTTTCTAACTTTATATTATCTACATCTACATATTCAACTTGGTCATCACGTGTTGGACTTGGAATAGGTAATGTTATTTCTTTTGTATACATAACCATTTATAATCACCCCCATACATTTGTACCTATTAATAATATATTCGAGTTTACACTTTATATACAATAACAAGATTGACAATTAAGTACACGTAAACATTGATAGATTGTACGATGCCGACCGGTCCGGCCAAGTCGACGTGTGCGCGCGAACATATTTATAAATAAAAATTAATATAATTTTTACTTAGAGTTGGCAGGATGAAAATTATAAGAAAACTTTTATATTCAATACTTGGTAGAGAGTGTTTATACATAAATTAACTTACCACCATGTTACTATTGTTAATAGTATGTTACTATTCAAAGAAAAATTAACTGTCTCCTAGATAATAATATAATATATTATATACATAACTGACTTAGTAACTGACTATAGTTATGTTACATATATATATGTCAGTATCAGATATTGTATATATAACTGATCTAATAACTAACAGTAGTTACATTACAGTAATTATATTACAGATGTCATACTACAGTAGTTATGTTACAGATATTATATTACAGTAGTTATATTATAAGTGTCATACTACAGTAGTTATATTACAGATATCATGTTACAATAGTTATATTATAGATATCATATTACAGTTGTTATGTTACAGATGTATGTATACTGATATTAATATAGCTGATCTGATAATTGATAATTGTTATATTACAGATACATGTATATTAGTGTTAGTACAACTGATAACTGACAATAGTCATATTATGAATATATGTATGTTGATATTAATACAACTGATAACTGACAATCGTCATGTTACAGATATATATATAACTGATACTAGTAACTGATAATTATTATGTTACACATTACAGATATCAGTTACAGTCAGATTGTAAATCATGAAATATTATTTAATAGAGTACATGTTATAAAATTTATAAAACTGTGGATGGTGAATTTATGTTTGAACACATAAAAGAATATAGTACCAACTTATACTTGTTTTTAAATAACATATCACCAAGTGACAATAGATATATTAGTACGTTCACCAACATAAGACTTGATATTGATAAGATTAAGATACAGTCAAAGTACAAAATTACACTACAACAACATCAAGTTGAATTCTTACAGTTTTTAAATGAGATATTCAATGGTATATTGTTCAAAAAACATGGCGTTATATTGGCAGACGATACTGGGTTAGGTAAGACACTGTCAACACTGTCTTCAACATTATTGTTAACTGATTATTTCAAGTCGATAAACAAACCATTTACTACAATCTATATTACACTTAAAAATGTTAAATTTGATGTTCTTGAAGAAATTAAAAAATATAATTTACATAAGTACCTCAACATTGTTTTGTTAACTGATAAAAAATCACTTTATACAACAAATGAATTGAATAAATTTAATCTAATTGTAACACACTATGATTTGTTTAGAACAACTGACAAATTACAGGTTAGTTTAATTGTAGATTTCCTCAACAAAATTAAAAATAACAGTTCATATACATTGTTAATATTAGATGAAGCACAAAAAATAAAAAATTCCAACACCCAAGTTACACAAGTAATAAAGTTTATTAACCAGTTCTTACCGGAGACATTCACTATTGTATCCACTGCCACTCCAATTGAAAATCATGTTATTGAACTCTTTAATTTGTTACAAGTTATGTTTTACGGTATGGATATTTGGACCAATAAACTTATAGAACGGTATGTAACACCAATTCAAAATGGTAAGTTCACTAAGTACGAATATCAAAATTTGGATGAATTAAAATCTATATTACAACAAACAAAAGTTTATATAAGAAGGAGGAAAACAGATGTTGTTGTTATCGATAAATTATACCTTCAAAATATTCATACTTTTTCTGTTGATGTTGGTATGGAAAATCTTCAGAAACAGATGATACAAATCCTCAAACAAGAAACAAATAATATATCACACCCACTTGTTAAAAACATTGTACGGTTCATCTATTTACGTGAGATATTAAATAATCCAGTCATCATTAAACAAACTGTACATAAGTCTAAATATCTACCAGAACTGTCTAAGTATGTTAAAACTGTAGACTGGGATAATTATATGTCTCCCAAAGATAAACAAATATTTGACATTCTTCAATCATACAGTAACAAAAAAGTTATAATTTTCTCATTTTATGAAACTGTCATTAACCATCTGTATGAACTACTTACCAAGAATGAAATATTCAAAAATAAAAACATATTTGTGTTTTCAAGTAAAAAACAAATCAATCGTTCTCAATTAAAAAATTTAAAACAGTATATAATCCTTGCAACAGATGTGTTATCAACCGGTGTAAATCTTGATTTGGATGTACTGATTAATTACGACCAACTATACAATCCTGCTAAAATGAATCAACGAGTTGGAAGAATATATAGACTACGTCACAAGAAAGTTAATGACGGGATTGTGATAAATTTATTATCGTTATTTGATAAGTACGTATTAAACAAAATACTCAATCCCAAAATCGAGGTGTTTGATATGTTGTTCGGTATTGATAGATTCGATGAACATGAACTTAGAAATATTGATGAATTAATGATTTATGAAATTGAAAATTTTAACAAACAACTATTTGAGAGTTTAGACAGTTAAAATTGCAAAATCCAATATATTATTATTAGACACAAGTTAAAAGAAGGAGGTTGATAAGTATGGTGATGAGTGTAAATGAGATTATTAATGTACTGGTGAAAAGTATTAGAAAAAGAACTGTAGTAAAACTGAAATATCGTGGTGAACCACGGGAACGTATTGTGGAACCATATGTATTGGGTGTAAACCGACTTGGTAACACATTATTACGTGCATTTCAACAAAGTGGTTATAGTACTTCAGGAAATTCCGAAGGGTGGAAGTTGTTTAACGTTGAGTTGATTGAGTACGTTGAACCATTACAGTCTGAGGGTATCTTGGTAAAATTTGATCCAACACAACGACCAGAGTACAATCCAGATGATAAAGCAATGACCAGAATCATCGTAAATGTCAAGAGACAATAACAGAATAGAATGTCATTAAGATAAAAGGGGGTAATAAATGATGGGACAACACCGACAGTCACAGTTTGAGATACATATACAATACTATCCACAAATGAAACAACAAATTGAGGAATTTAAAAAACAATCTAACAAACCAATTTTGTACTATATGGTTGATTTACAGAACTCTCTAATGATTGATATCATAAAAAGAAAAATACTTCCAACTTGGGAACAATCTAGATTAACATTCAAAGATCTGGCTGAAAAGACAATACTTGCAATGTTTGATGAGTTTGTTGAAATTAAAAATTGGATTGATGAACTTCCAAATGCCGAACATATTGTTAGACTAAGTGAGTACAAAGTTGAATGTCGTTATGAAGTAATTGATATTTATCACTTCTTGTTACAATTGTTACTGATAGTTAATATAATTAACGATAAATTAAATAATCAGATTGATAATTATGTAAGTGATAAAACATACCAAAAGGTTATTGTGGAAAAGGTTGTTAACGATATGATGTCAACATTTAATTTTACATTCGACACACCATACAAAAACGTTACAACATATAATGATCTAGTGTTTGAAGGATTTGTTAAATTGTCCAAACTTTTAAATTTATTCCCATGGAAATATTGGAAAACATATAAAGAACAGGATTATAATATTGATTATTCCGAGTTTTTGAAAGTTACAAATGAATTACATGAGATATTATCAGAGTTGTTTATTAATTTTGATGGAAAAAGAAGTTTGGAAGATTTGATAATTCATTATATGACGAAAAATCACGAAAATTTTGATAGACAAAAAAGAGGGTATTAAAAGTATTAAAGATGGTAAATGTACAACTTGTGTATATTGTTAATAACATACAAAATTTTGAGAGGAGGTTAAATGAAGAAAGTATGTTGAAAAAGAATGTGGTGTCATTTAATGTAAAACAATATCATATTATCAACAAAATTGAAATACTTGATGATATTACCAATTCTAGAACAGTTGATCCAACACTTCAATGTATATTGTTCAAAGTTGAAAATGGTTTTATGGATAAGGAACCAGTGGTTAAGTTAGTATCAACAAATCTTCAAACTACAATTGTAACAAGTATCAATGTTAGTGAATACGAGTTCAGTGGTAGTGGTGGTAGTGGTAACGAAACTAAGTTTCTTGTAAGATCAGATCTATTGTTTGATATTGTTAAAAGTTTTGATAAAGATGACGTTCTTACATTTATGTATCATACAGATGATGGTAAACTAATTATCAAGAGTGGAAAATCCAAATATACACTTACAACATACTCTGAAGAGAATAAGTTCCCAGATATTGAGACTCTTGTAAGTGAAACTGATAATGTTTTTACAGTAGAAACATCCATATTAAAAGAACTAATTGATAAGGTACTGTTTTGTACATCCACAGATTACAATTTAAGGAATTTGAATTCAGTATTGTGGTTAGTCAATAAAGATAATGAGTTAACTTTGGTGGGTACTGATGGTTATAGACTAGGACTAACATCGGATAGAATTCAAACATCAATTAATCAGTCTATTCAATTCCTTGTAGATCTTAAAACGATGAAAGAGATATACAAATTAGTAACTACAACCACAGAACCAGAAATAAATGTGTCTACATCATACAATACCTCAGTTGTGATGTTTGATACCGGCGATATAAAAATTATCACCAGGACTGTTGAAGATAAATTTCCAGACTATTCACGAGTTGTTAACATTAACACAAGTACTATGATAGTGTTCGACACAGAGAAATTGAAAGAGACATTGAAACATATATCAGTCTTGTCAAACAAAAGTGGGGAAAAACTTGTACTGGAAATTACTAATAACATTACAAGATTTATAGTAAGAAGTTCCGATTTTGGTGAAGTTATTGATGAACTCGATATTGTGGATAAACAGGGAAGTGACTTGATTATTAGTTTTAACCCCAAACTGTTAAGCGAAATCATAAAACATATAGACACAAGTAAATGTATGTTTAAGTTTGTCGATAATGTCAGTCCAGTCAAAATATCACCAGTTGATAGTGAGCTTACATACTTTTATGTGTTAATACCGATGCGGATATAATTTTAATGTTTATGTCGGGTGTTGTTTTTTACATTACACCCGTTTTTTTAATTACAAAATCTAACATATTATTAGATTGGTTATGGGGGTAGTGGATAATGGAGAAGTTATTTTATGTTGGTAGTCTGTTTGCAGGTGTGGGTGGAATAGAAATGGGGTTCATACTTGCCACCCAGGATGTTGAAAATAAAAAATACGAGATCATTTGGTCAAATGAAATAGATAATTATGCAGTTGTAACGTTACAAACTAATTTCAACCACAGAATTCTACATGGTGATATTGTAAAAATACTTAAACCGGAATTAGCAAAAAACATTAAACTAATTCGTTATTACAAGAAGTTGAAGAACGATATGTTTTCTCATCATGTTGACATCCTAACTGCTGGATTTCCATGTCAACCTTTCTCAGTGGCAGGTAAGAAACTTGGATTTGAAGACCCAAGGGGGGAAATGTTCTGGAGAATCGTGGATGTTGTAATTGAACATGAAAAGGTGTTCGGTAAAAAACCACGTGTTTTATTCCTGGAAAATGTTAGTCATTTAAAACGACATGATGGGGGAAATACATACAAAGTTATTAGAACTACACTTGAAGATTTGGGATATACCGTCAAAGATGCTGTTATAAACACAAAAGATTATACAGAACTACCACAAAACAGATCAAGAATCTATATTCTTGCATTTCTGAATAAAGAAGATGTTGATAAATTTACATTGTTTGATGGTAACAATCTTAAAAAATATAAAATCAGGAAAACACCTCAACAATTAATGGAAGAACGTATGAATGTACTAGATCTTAACATCAATATCAAAGATAACCCTGAATATTATTATACAAAAGAAAAGTATCCATATCTGTTTGTATCAAAGGAAGAGTATGAGAAATTACCACCAGATAAAAGACCAAAGAATAGAATCAATCTTGAAGAGGAAGTTGATGAAATGTATTGGTTCTACCAAATTAGAAGGAATTCCTATGTACGAAAAAATAAATCTGGACTGTGTCCTGCATTAGTCGCATCATCTACACATCCAACTAACATGACTATTGTACGAGTTCCAGACGGAATCCGGATGATAACACCAAAAGAAGCGTTTAAGATCCAAGGTTTCCCTGTTGATAATGGTTATAAACTACCCACCACTTATAGAAATCAACCATATCCCACAAGTAAACTGTACAAACAAGCAGGTAATTCAGTTTCAGTCCCAGTTATCCGTTTTCTTGCACGTGAATTACTAAAAGTATTGAATTAAACTATATGAGGAGATGGTGTGAGTATGAGTGTATATACACAAAGGGAGTTAATCAAACAATTGGAAAATAACATAGTAAATAAAGAATGTATACAAATAAACGATATTGTCTGTGAACCATATCTAGTTGGAACAAATTTAATAAAAAATAAAAATACAGTGTTGTTGGTTCGTGTACAAGATAGTAATGAGTGGAAAATAATTCCATTAAATGAAATCTACACAATAAAACCAGTTAAACCTGTATTACGATTTGAACCACATCCTGAGTATAATAACATCAAAAAAATGTTCGGTTGGGTAACAATTAAACTTGAGGTACAGAATAATTAACTATTTAATTTTTGGGAGGTGGGTTTAATAATGAGTATTCAAATTAAAAGGTCATACATATATCTAAACATGTTTGTGTTTGTATTGTTTGTAATTCTGTTTTCACAGTCGGTATATAGTGTAACAAGAATTGAAAGTTTTGGTTATTGGGTTATGTATACAGAAAATCGTTATGATACATATCCACTCTTTGATACTTTTCTTTATAGTACAACAGATTTCATAATCAATGGTAAAATTGATGATCAGCAATTTGTCAAATTAATGATTAATATCAGTTTACCTCACAAAAAGATGTTTTTTGCATTTCAATTTGTCGAACCAATCGGACTAACAGTTGATTCCCCAAACGTTCAGGTCATAAAACAATTTAACGAAGAAGTATACGCAGTTAGGTTGACAAGTGTAAGATTTTTTGATACGTTACAACAAGAACAAGAAAATAATAAAAATATTAAAAGTAATGTAAAACCGTATACTGATATGTATGCAGTTTTTTATCCAGAATTGTACAATAGTGCATATATAATTATGGATGAACGATTTATCAATAATTTACTGTTACATAAATATTGTGAAATTGTAATTACAGTTGGTGAGAAATTTATAATTTTTGTGATAGACACATACAGACTAAAAGACGGTATTTCACAATTGCTAAAACTATATAGTCAAAAACAAAAATCTATCTAAACCGATGATTGATCTGAGAGGTTACTTTATGTAACCCACTTTTTATTTTTACTCGACATCGTCGACAGACTTGACAAACACCGGATAACTTCGACAAGTATAAACAGGTTATAAACAGGTGTTGAACAAAAATAACATATAACATTCATTCACATTTAACAATATTCCCCTGTCAAATTTTTGAATGTATACAGTTCTTATATATGAGAGATGATTAAAGGGAGGGTAAGTAAAATGACATTCATAAGAATGAATAATGATGACAATGTTAATTTTAAAATTAATGACGTAATCAGAATGTGTTATGTTAATGACTGTAAGGTAATTGTTGTTAACGGGGTGATTATTGACATAACCAGTGATTTCGTGACAGTGTTATATATAACACCAGACTTTGTTGATAATAATAATAAATATTTAAGGTATTTTAATAAAAAATTTCCTCTTCCCATTGTTGAAGTAGAAAATGATACGTATCGTGTGACACCAATATTGTTTTATATATTTAAAGATTACTATAAGTATGTTGACATTATAACAACATTGGACAAAGATATGATGGATTTGATTAGATCTATAGTAACAAAACTAACAGAACCAATATTTGTAAATAGATTACCACATTGGGTAAAAAGATTTTATGAGAAAGAAATCACCAAATTAGCAGTTTTCTACGATATAATGATCCATTATATAATTAGAAATGAGTTATGATTAACAAATAAATTTTCGGTCTGGGGATTTCCCCGGACCTCTTTTTTATTTCATACTAAAAAAAATAAAAAAAAAGTTAGGAAGTTCAAAACTTAAATTATAGTGGTGGTGATATTTTGTGACATTAACAATTAGTGGTAGAACAGAAATTGTCGGTTTTCTAAAGTATTTTAAGGGATGATATTATGGTTGAGGTTAATGGTGAGAATACAACAAGTTTGTTTACTTTTAAGGGTGGAAAGTATTTTAATTCTCCTGATAGTGTAAGGTTGAAGATAGTATTGTTTTCTCCTATAGACAAGAAGTTTGTAAAACCAATATCCAAGGAAGGTAGTGTTAATGAGGGTTTTTATATGTATAGTGGTGTTTTACCAGGAAAATATATCTTTTTTAGTTATGAATGGTATGTAAATGATGATCTAAAAAAAAATAAAAATAAAGTATTGACAAAAAATAATATATGTGATATGATATAACTGTACGAAAACAAATATCATTTTAAAAAGGAGGTAGGTATTATGGGTATAAGTGTAAATACAATTGATATTGTAGGATGTCATTATTATGGCACAACAAAACAACGAGGTTTAATGGGGGTGTTTTTTTCAATTAAAAATAAGAAGTTTATACGACCGGTCAACAGAACCCCAGGTAGTAATCGGGTCGAGGGGTACTATTTATACAAAATATTCCCCGGAATATATATACTATTCGATTATTGGTATTGGCATAGTAGCAGTACTCTTAAAATTTCTAAAGTTTCAGTGACTAGTCCTGATAACCCCGATCCTGATGTTGATTCTCCAAATAAACTTCGGGCCGGGGACTTGACAACATTAGAAAAAGTTACATTAAAAACAGAAGAAGCAAGATCCAAACTCCTTGAAATATCAGAATTAAAGGAATTTCCAGGTTTAATAGAAATAGTTAGAAACTTTTTGGACCACATCCCCGGTTATCATACGGGGGTGGATATGTATACATTATCCAATGTAATATATGATGACACCACTGTTAATGGATTATTAGAATTTTTAAAAAAGTACAACAATACAACACTGTATTATCCACCAGTAGAATGTGAATAAATAATTGAATAATAGAATATATATAGGTCTGAGGATTTCCTCAGACCCTTTTTTTTATTCCATAATCTATGTTATGTTTGTGTGTTTGTGAACATATTTCTATAACTTGTGGTAAGTGGTATATAATTCCAATTTTGTAGGTTTGAATCAAACAATACATTGATCAATTTCATAATACCAAGATAATCTATCTACATTGTTTCATCGACTTGATGTATATCACCAATGAGAATTAATTTTGATGTTGATGTATTCACACGTGTCACTATTGTTTTTAATTCGTGCCATGTTAGATTTTGAACTTCATCAACAATTACGATCTAATTATTTATTGATGAACCTCTGATGTACTAAATTGGTCGGATTTCAAATAGACTATTCACATCTGTTTTTGTTATATCAAAGTCATTATTAATATTTCCATTAAAGAGAAAATCTAAATTATCGATGATACCACTCATAAATGGTAATATTTTCTCATGTTTACTACCTGGTAGGAAACCCAACTCTTTACGGGGTTGGATAACTGAATTATTGGCGATAAAGATAATTTTTGAATATGTTTTTGGTATTAACGTTTTATTTAGTCTATTTTTAAGTACTTCTGTTATCTAATAAAACAACTATAACAATGTCTTTCCAGTACCAGACTTCTATAATGATATTATTAGTGTATCTGTAAAGAAACTATCAAGTAGCTATAACTGTTCATCGTCACGTGGTTTAATTATCTTTAATCCATAGTTTTCGTATTGATATTCACTTAGATATGCATGTAATAGTTTCTCTATAGATACAAACCTCTATGTATTACCATCTAATTTTCTGAATAAGTATTTTACATCTTGTTCTTCATTTGTAATGTAGAAATATGAATCAATTGAATTATGATCAACGTTATACTCAGTACGATTGATAATTATGTCATTTGATTCGAAGCGATTGCGTTCTATGACAGGTATTAAACGTTCAAAATCGTCGTTTGTTATCTTAACAATTCTGAACTGGTGGGTATGAAAATTTTCAATGTCAATAAATTTAATATTTGTATATGTTTCAACATTGAACATTTTCTATTTTAAGATTAACTACACATCATTTGTATACAAAATATAATCATTGTTGGTATCATTTGATTGTAGTTCAATTATTGTATTGAGTATAATATTATCATTTATGTGATTGTCAAATCGTTTAAAAATTAGTAAATGAATTAATACTATTATAAACTTATAATGGGATGGTGTGTTTTTAGAAAAGGGGTGTATATATACAATCGGATGTTTTATGATGTTTCGAATAGACTTGATATCGAAGTCTTGAAAAGTATAGTCTTGATCAAATCAACGTTATTGAAAACTCAATTTCCACAAAAGTGAGGTGGTATGAATGTTAAGGACAGGATTATTTGAAACACTACAGTCAATTAAACAAGAGTTAGTTGAAACAAAACAGTTAATAGAATAGTGTTCAAAAAAGAAAAAATAGACTAAAAAAACAGAAATAACTGAACAACTACCAAAGAGTATTGACAAGGGGAGTTTACACGATGTACTGAGATATGATAAAAAAACAAATTTAGCAGATGTATCAAAGGATGAAATGGTTCGTCGTGCCAAGAGTTAGATAAACTCTGGTGATGTAACATACAAGGAAATGATTGGTAAATTGAATTGGTAGGCAGTCATGAACAAGACAAACAATCCAGAATTTTCAAAGAAACTCAGAGAAGTTATGGATGAACTCAGAGACTGGTGGGAAAAAGATTAATAAATAATAACCCTGGAATGTTCCAGGGTTTTTTGTTTTAAAATTACAAATCCGTTGTTGTCTGTTTTTGTATTATTGATTTCACTTGTGACAAACGGTTTTTGAAAATCCTTATGTATACGTTATCGTATAAATTAGTTGTTCTACCATTGTAACGACTCAACACATAGTATTTAAGATTACAATATTTTTCAGAATCTTTTATTTCTGATTGAATTATTATGTATATATATCTCAATGCAACTTTAGTTTGATAGTAAGGTGATTTTAATAAGTCTTTGTTATTTTTGATATGACCAAATTCATGTGGATAATGTTTTTTAACTCTATTAAGTGCAACATTATGGATGGAAAAATATCCAACAGCTACACCATGATTGTCCCAGTAAGGACTGTGATTTTTAAATGCACTTTCGAGATAAATTAACGCAATAACATCTTCATATGTGAATCCGTACTTTGAGATGTTTGGGAGTTCTTCGAATGTTGCTTTGGTTATTTGTCTTGTATTTTGTTCGGAGATTCCAAAATGTCTTAATGTTGAATACATAATCATCTGTTGTGTTTCTATATTAGTTTTTTGTTTAATTTTTTCTTCATTTTTTATTTCCAATGAAGTTGTAGACGTTTCTATAGTTGTATGTACTTCAGTTATTTGATCTACCTGATCTTCGATTGATATTGGTTGAGATACTTCAATTTGAGATTTAAATAAAATTTTTAAATAGGATGTTACAATTATAAAGGACGATATACTCAATATTAACAAACTTGTGATAATACCTATATAGAACAATGTTTTTTTATGACCAATCCCCTGTTTATAATTGGTATGGTTAATTTTATTATGTGTTAGTTTCATTGATGTCCACCCCCTGATTGAATTATGTACAACTAACTAAAGAATGATAGTGTATTACTATGCGTATGTATACTCTTGACAAAATTAACGATTAAAAACACAGTTCTTATTTCTTATTTTATTTAAGTTTTAACAATGATGAATACATGGGAGGTGGTGTGGTGATGGAAATAGAAAAATTAATGTCACAGTTATTGAGTTGTAATAAAAATGAAATAAAACAGTATTTGGAAGGTGATATACGACCATATTATAGTAATGGTAAACTACTACTGAAGTATTTTAAAAAACGTGGTGGTAAAATTGTAATCATCAATAATGAATCCGAAACTTCACATTTTACAGTAGAATTTAACCGGGAAGGATTTCACCCGGTAATTTATTTTAATTTATCGGATGTTTACAAAATCAAAAATTCAATTGAAAATGATACTACAACAATTAATGATACAGAAAAACAGAAGGGGGTAGTATGGTATACATTGTATATTGTGTTACATGAACTAACACACGTCCCAATCTGGGTTTTAACAAATAAATATAGAAAAGAATTCTACAATGCATTTGTTAAAGATATAGAATACATATATACAAACATGGGAAAATATTTTAGTTATAAGACACTAAAAAATAAATCACAGGCATATAAGATTTGGAAAGGTACTAAATATGTCATACTAGATAAATTAATTGATTTGAATATTGATGATGAAAAAGACCCATTATTTATGGACTTTTGGGAGATCATAGAAGATGGTGTAATGGGTGGTATTATATATATGTTACGTAAAAGGATTCTTGAAAATAGAACAGAATACGACATATATATATTAAATTATATACACCGACTCATGAACAATAAACATGATCTTGACTATTACACGGACTGGTTCATAATAGTTAATGAAATATTGACGGACATGTTAATATATATGACAAGTGTTGAATATAGGTTGATGTATGAACATGTACTACCAAATCTGTATGTCACATTATATATAAAAATTCATAATGACGATTCCTTCAAAGAACTAAGGAAGTTGTTATAAAAAGTTGAAGTTGTTGTTATAAAAACAGGGTTTAAACCCTGTCTTTTTTTAAGTAAAATTGTAAATGTCAACATATTATTATTAGAGACAGAATTGTTTATATGTTGAGGAGGGATGGTTTATATGAAAATTAAGAATTTGTATTATGATAAAGATAAATATCAATTTTTGATACACACGACGGAAGATAAACTAAATATTCTTAAAATGAAACCTTCCTTCTATTTGGTAGAGGAAGGTTTACAGTATTTGAAATCATTTTTGAAGGAGAAAAACATTAATATCGGTGTAAAAAAGACAAACTTTACTGGGTTGAATGGTGAATCAATTTATGAAGTCTTTCTAAAAGATGACAAACATGATTATTATGCATTTAGAGAATTTAAGAATGAATTTGTGAGATATTTAGCAGGGTTGAAAAAGCGAAAACTTATTGTGGGAAATTTTATTAAAGATGTAGGATTGTTTACTGTTGAGGATATTCAATTCGATAGAACATATTGGATGTTGGACATAGAAGTGTATTCTACACCGGAAGCACTTAAACACGGATGGAACAAACCTCAACAAGCGATGATGCCAATTACTTCTATCACCTGGTATAACAATACCGACAATACGTATTATACTATCATTAACACTGAATTTATTAAAGTTAATAATCCTAAGGATGTAATTGAATATGAAAGAGAATACCACCAACAGTACAACATAAAGACTAAAATCACCATTGCAAAAGATGAAGTGGACTTGTTGGATAAATTTTTAATTTATGTGAAAATACAAAAACCATCCATAATTACAGGATGGTTTTCTAACATGTATGATATTCCATACTTGGTCAAACGACTGATTCAACATGGATTATTCAATGATTTTTTATCCTTTGATTCCAATGAGTATAAGATAAGTAAACCATACTTTAAGGAATTTGCACAAGGTGGACGTGGTGTTGTATATTACATAAATGTACCAATGATTTATTTCATTGATTATAAAGAATTATACGAAAAATTTATACCAGAGACACCAACAAGTTGGGGTCTGGATAATATTGCAAAAATCAATGGATTAGAATTTGGAAAAACAGAAAAGATGGGATATCTACATATTGATGATTACAAACGTTTTTTAAGTTACATAATACGTGATGTTGAGATACTGGTCAAACTCGAAGAAAAATTAAAATTAATTACACTGTTGAATTCATTTAACGAAATTGTTCCAATAAATCTTGATAAACTCATGAGTACCTTATACACAGTCGAAGGTTATTTGAATCTATTTGCATGGAAGGAAAATGTGTTGTTGCCTTTTACGTCTGGTGTAAAGAATATAGATCCCGAGGAAAACAACGATGAAAGTTACACCGGTGCATATGTACATACCCCGGATGATGGAGTACATAAAAACGTCGTAGTCTTAGACTTTGCATCACTATACCCAAATATAATACTGACATGCAGTATAGATATCCAACCAGTAAAGAAACCCACAGAACCTGTGAAATATACACATATCAACAAAGAATTAACAGGTGTTCGTGACGTATACTTCTTACAAAAAGATACACTTATACGAAAGATGATAAGAAATATATTAGAAATGAGATTCTACTATAAGAAACTAAGTAAAGAACACCCCGATAATATGGAATACTATAATAGACAACTAAACTATAAAATTTTGGCAAATAGTATTTATGGGGTGTTCGGAACAAAATATTTTACATTTTACAATACAGATGTTGCACTATCAATTACATCTGTAGGAAGGTATTTGATAAGAAGTGTTATTGACTATGTTGATGATAAAACTTGGAGAGAAGATATAAATGGGTTTAAGTATACATTTTTAACTAAAGTAGTATACGGTGATACAGACAGTGTATTTATCGAGTTTATATTTATAAATCCGGTAATAATGGATAACGAAGAAGTTACATTAGTATGTGCTGAACGTATAAGGGAACATGTAAATAACAAAATACCAGATTTTTTGAAGGAAATTATACAGAATATAAGTGATGAAGAACTAAGACAAATCAATACACTGAGAATGGAAATTGATAAAGTGTTTAAACGTGTAAAATTCTTTGGTGTGAAAAAACGTTACTACGGGTTTGATTACCATGGGAAGGAAATATATAAAGGTGTTGACTTGGCAAGGTCTGATTTTCCACAATTTTTGAAAAATAAACTACGTCAATTGTTTATGTTACTTGTAACCAATGATAATATATCTGAAAAAGACATGAAGGATTTATTTGTACAAATTTATAACGAACTTGAAACTACACATCTTGAAGAAATTGCAGAGTCGAAAACACTTACAACGCTGGAGTATAAAGTTGATCCATATCATCTACGTGGTTGGAAGTTATTCAAGTATATCGCGGAAGATGTTATGGATATTGATTATGACGATAACGAACTTATTGGTCAAAAAATTTATGTAATTCCTGTAAAAATACTTAATACATCAAAATATTTTAATGTGGCAAGAGAAATTTTTAATGAGAAACGAAAAAAGGTTACTGAAATAAGTGGTTACCTTTCATTTAAGGAAAATGATACCAAGATTGTAAAAGAAATTCTAACTAATGACAAAACAATAAAAGTCGATTATCTTTCAATCTATGAACAGTTTGTTAGACGATTTGAAAGTTTTATGTCTGAAAAAATTATTAACGATATACTGAGTACTGTAACAACCAATAACAATGTTCAACAACTGTACACATTATTCGGGGGAATAATTTAAATTTTGTAAAAATATAACATATTATTAATGTAACACAATATGGAATAAAAAAATAAAGGGGGGTTGAAATTTGAAATTGTACATAGTATCGGATTTACATATCACACAGAGTAACACATTGTTTAGTAATAAAAAAAGTATGTCAGAAAGAAGTATTCAATTATTGAAAAGTTTTTTAAATTTACAACTAACCCCTAATGAAGATGTTTTATTAATTGGGGGTGATTTGTTCGATAATATTAGTAAAATTACGTACTTTGATATGCTATTGTACGGTAAAATAGTTAGTTTGTTTAAGAAAGTATACTTAATCAACGGAAATCACGATATAATGAATCAAATTGTCAATGTAACTAATCTGTTAAGTACGTATAAACGTACGATTACTGTGAAGGAAGTTTCCACAATTCAATTTTCTCCAGACCTGTATATCCATTTTATTCCATATTACCCCAAAGAGTTCTTCAAAGATATTGTTGATAATACACTGACTGATATCGTAATTGAGAAAATAAAAAATGTTATAACCACAAATACATATCACAATCGGTCATTACATTTGTTTATATCACATGCTGAAATTTCAGAAATTATTACACAATTTGAAAATGTTGATGTAACTAACAATCCACATTATCTCAATTACAACGAGTTGAGAATGTTCCTACAAACGAGTAACCTCAATTACAAGTTCTTTCAAGGACATTATCACACTAAGGATATTCGAATTCCAGATGATAATTATTATGTTATTACATGTTTCCCAAAGAGTTTTAGTGAAAAAACAACGGTACATAATAATATATACGGATATTATGAATTTGATCTTAACACATATCAATTAACATTTAATGAGTGGCCACACCAAGTTAAGTATTTAGAGTTTATGAGTAATGAGTATGATAAGTATGAACCATTTTTAAATGATAACCATCATCTATACGTTGTTAAACTACATCTAACAGATAATTCAAATATTGATGATGTTGTAATCAATAAACTAAGTAATAATTCTCATGTAAAAAAGTTAATAACATTAAGTAATTTATTAAAAGATAATAAATTACAACAAGAAACTGAAATTGTAGAAGAAAAGTATCTTACTTTTGAAGAGTATTTTGTTGAATATCTTATGGAATATATCCAAAGTTTAAGGAACAAAGGAATTACATATGATGAAGAGTTGTTGATCAATTTGTTCAATACATATGTTGTAAATTTAAATTCATTATCCAATCAACAGGGGTGATAAAATGGAATCAATCTCAATCGTTACACCAAATATTGATATAACTACAGGGTTACTTGTTACTACAAGTGTTTCGTTATTCCAACCAATTAACATTACATCTTTCACAAAAAATAAACAATATATGTATGTGTTCTTCAATAGAGAAAAAGATACATTTATTACACTGTACCTTGTGTTTGACAAGAATGACATGTTTAACAAAAACTTTTTAATTGCAACAAATAAATTTAATGTTAATGAACTTTTTATTTACTACGTTTACTCGGTTTATGACGATAACAACGTAGATATAATACAGTATAAACTACAGAAACTTGGAATAGATAACATAGTATCAAGTACAAGTATCAAACAACAAATTCGAAGTATCTTTGGGAGTAAAGAAACCGGATATTTAACGATTACAACATTTTTTAGTGTCAACACTGGTAATTTGTTTGTGAATCATTACATCGATATACCAGTTAGTGTAGTTGTTAACAACATTCGTACCCTACTAGGTGAAATTTTAACCGATAATTACACGTTGTTTCATACGTATAGCAATCGTAACAAAAATATTTATAAACGTTCTAATTCGAAAAAGATACTTGACAACTTAAACATGTGTAGTGATTACATCCCTATAGATATTATTAAGTCGGTGGAATTAATTTTTAAAGAAAAGGTAAAGGTGGTGGAATAAAGTGAGTAGAGATATTGAAAGAACGATGTATGATTATTTAAGTTCGTATTATCGAATGGGTTGGTGGAAGAACCATAATGTTGAACCTTATAAATATGTATTGAATCCTGGTTCTATGATGGAACTACCAAAACCCAAACATTATGGTTATAGATTGTACATGAGATATCCACAAATACGAAAAGGTGCAACGTTGGAACTCATTTTAATACGTCCACCATTTGATTTCACAGTAGAAAACGTAAATGTTGACACACTGGGCACCAATAAATATAAGTTTACATTCTCATACAATCCCTATACATCATTTCTGACGATTGATTATAGAAATGATTTATATTGGATTATTGCAACACAACTAATGACATCTGGTAGAATCGAAGTTGCATATTTTGTAAAAGACCAAGTTGAAGTGTAAATGAGGGGGTAACTGTGTGAGTACAGTAAGAAAGTATGAAATTGATATAATGAATGAAATTATTAGGTTCAATGAAAATAAAAAAATATATAAAATTGGTACATTTTTGAATGAGTTACAGTCTCAGATAAACACTAACTCTGAAGTCAATCAACTTTTTGAAGAATTGATATCAACAATCGTTTCTGAACTACGTTTGTATGGTTATAACGGTTACCAAATATATGAATGGTTCAAAAAAAGAATTAATAATGTTGAAAATTTGAAGTTACGATAAGTAGTTTGAATGACAAGTGAATAACTAATATGAAAGGGGGTTGAGTGAATCGACCCCCTTTTGTTATATAAGTACATAGTGTCGAATTTTATCGACCAAATTCGATAAAATCGTACGTTTTTACCGACTAAATTTGATAAAATCGTACACTTTTATTGACTACTGTTGACACCATCAATTTCTTCATTCTGTTTTATATCATGTTTTATATCATTCATATCGTAACATGTATTCCAATTAACACGTAAAGATTTATAAATCAAATAGTCCTTGTTTTCAACCTGATACGTTTTAAAAATAATGTTAGTATCTAATGTTCTGATTTTATTTGTTTTGATATTTTTTAATTCAAACTTATAAGGTATGTGTAAATGTGAGTTTTGTTTCCATAATTTATTTTCAACATAGTGTTTTATTTCGACAAATATAGTGTACTACAAATCTTCTTTTATGTTAAACATTAATTGTTCGTATGAATACAAATATGTTTCCAAAGATAACAATATATTGTTAATTGGATAGTGATGTAAATTGTGTATACGAATTTTATTTGATTTTGTTACAACTTTAATAAATGAGATTGTGTTATGTGGTTTAAAATGAATTTCGGATATTTCTGATAGTGGTACATCAAACATTATGTATCACCAGGTGTGAGATATTAGTATATTACAGTCACAATTCAAAATCGATTGGTTTATATAACAAATCAACATTAGGACTTCTCAATATATCCATTGGTGATATGTATTCAGGTGATCTGTCAGTGAATAATGGTAGATTCAAATCTTCAAGTACTCTCTAAACAGTTTCAGAACAAATATACATTTGTTTATTCTCATATGGTACATTTGTATGAATATATTTTTCAATAATCTGGTCAAGAATTGGAACATTATTAACAATGTGTGTTAATGTGTTTAAGAACAAAGATGCATAATCATACGGAACATTCCAATGTTTATGTACTGTATTTAAATAATCTTGTAGTGAGACTGTATCCATATCTTTGTGTCTAACGAGTACAAGATGTTTAAAATCTGATAATGATCTTTTAATTAGATGTACACCTTTATCGATCTATGCAAGTGTGATAGTACCAGTCACAAGAATTTCCTAATGTATTACTTTTTCACCGGATGTCTAAAGTAACAATTCCTAAATTGGTTTACCAAAATGTTTCTAAATTAGATCATACACATATGGTTTGACTGGAAATAACAATATTGTACCATATTTTAACTACCCCATTTTGAAACTATTATCCATTTGTAACACCCCCACTTGATGAGTTAAATAGTTGTTTTCTAAATATTACCAGATATTCTTTTCTGTCACGTTTGATGAACAATACATCTTTTTTATCGATATAATCATTGATCATATTTAGTTTGGTTATGTTCAAAATGTCACTAATACTATTAATGATATTTGTTTCGTTATTTAGAAGTTTTACAAATGTTGGGATATCACACAGAACATAATCACCAAGATAGACACATGACTTGTTTGTTGTATCTCTATATGTTAGAAATTTGTCATATATTATTTTAAATTTGTTACTACCACCTTTTACTTCACATATATATGTTCTGTTATTGTGTTCAATGATAATATCACCTTTTAACCAACTTCCACCGCTCAATGGTACACGTTTATTGTTAATGTGATAAGATTGTAAAAGTTTGGTGAGTTCATATTCTATTCTATAACCCTTTTGTCGTGAGTACCTACCACTCATAATTTATCCACCCACTTAAAATTTTAATGATATAACAACCCATTCGTTATTATTGTAATCTTCTGGTGTTTGTGGTACTGTGTATATACTTGTTGTTTCTGATATACGATAGTTAACGTTAATGTTATAGTTGAGGTTTACGTTTTCTAATTTTGAGAGTGGAATAATTGGTGTTGATGATTGTTGTGTTCCTTGAATGAATTTGTTGTAGTTGTTCATGATAGTATTAGAATAAACACCTGATACTTGATTAACAAGTACATTATTTAACGTTTGAGTAACTTCATTTGATATGGTGATCTGTGAATTATCAGCTAATATTGTATTATTATTCGGGTTCATTACGGTGACGGTAAAAGTTGATTGTGACTGTGTCATTGTTTGTGTTAATGAATTGGATATAGTGTCATTAATTATTGTTGTGTTTGTAATGTTATTGAATATATTTTCAGTAGTACCCGTAACTATATTGTTAATTGTTTGTTGAATATCATTAATATTCTATATTGATACTGATAGTTGTTGAGTATCTTCGTTATATGTGATTTGAAGTTGAACGGGAATTGTATTATTTGGTCCCAAGATTTGATTTAATACAGTACTGATTACATTATTATATTGAGTTGTTATGGTTCCCGTTAATGATGTTTGTAAATTGGTTGAAAATGTTTGTGTTAACTGATTACCAATTTGTTCCTATATTTGTGTCTATACATTTTCAATTGTGATTACATTATTGTTAATTAAATTAATAATATTCTGTGGTAAGTTAATCTTATTATTTATTGTCTAGTCATAAATTGTTTGTTTGATATGTGTATATATTGTTGACTTTATTGTGTTTGTACTGTTTTCTAATATTGGTGTAATGATGGAATTATTTACAGTTGTAAATGGTATAGTATCCTTATTAACAGTTATCGATTGATTGACGACGGTTGTTGTATTAGTTTCATTACTACTTATAATAGGTACTGTAGTTGATGTATTATTTGTTGGGTCTGTGATAGTAACTTCTATACTATTGGTTTCAACTGTTGGATTTGTCAAGTCAGTTTGTTGTATGATTTCAGAAGTTAATAGGGGGATTGTGGTATTGTTCGTATTAATAGAGATGACAATACCATTTTGTGAAATATCGTTATACAATGTTTGTTCCTATACAGGGATGGTTTGTGATGTGTTTGAGAATTGTAAATTAACTTGTGTAATTTTGTTATAGTATCTAATACGTGTTAAGATATAACCTTCCAAAGTGAATGACGTGGTAAGTTTGAACGTTCTCATATTGTCATCGAATATATATTCACTCTGGTCTGTAATGTTATCGGGTGATAGAACTGTGAATACTTCTTCATTAATTACTTCTTTGATTGGTTCATCATCAGGTATTTCGATGGGGTACCGAACGACTATTTTTGACTGTGGAACATCAAAAGTTGCCAAGAACAAAGACACATAATATAACAATTGTGGTCGACTGTCAGTGTATAACGTAATGTTGATTGGTATTCTGACAAATGTTTTTTGGATGTACAGTGTATATTTTTGTAAGTCGACCTATTCAAAACCAGTAGTATTCCACTGATGGTTCAATGTACCACGATTAATTGTAAATTCTGACATATTATATATGAGGAATGGTGGATTGACTTTTTCCAGGAATTGTCGATATTTGTCAAGAGTGAAAAAATATTTACTAAAAAACTCCTAGTAACCAGAAAGAATAACTTTCTTTTCAGGAAGCATAAAGTTTTTACTTAAAAATTTTTGTACCTATTTAACCACGTATAGTATATTTTTACTTACTAAATTCCAATCGTTTAAAACTATTGTAGACATTTATGTCACCCCACATTTTGTTTGTAACAATACATTTTTAAGTTTACTAAAAACAGATTGTAAAACTATACATATTATTGATGTAAGTGTTTAAAAATATATAGAACTTACAATATATAAGAGTTAGGAGGTGTTTTATATGGGTGTGATAATTGGTGGAGGTTCTGATGTTGGTAATATTGATGAAACAAAACTTATGATTGAAGAGTTGAGAAAGTTAGTATTAATGTTACTGAACAAGTCAAACATTGATAGTCTTGTGATTGAATTTTTGATAAAGAAAGTAGGAGAATTATTAAATGTAAGTGTTGATGATCTCAATAAAGAGTTGGAAGAATATGTAAAAAGTCGGATTACAGAAATTCAACAACAAAAACCAAGTATTGTGATACCCACTAACTAATTGTTAGGTAAATGAATAAAATTTAAGGTGGGGATTTGATTACCCCACCTTTTTTGTTTTTGTTGTTGATTGTTATTTTTTTTGTTCTTCTTGTTTTGGTTGTGTTTGTTCAATATCAAAGTAATCGTATACAAATGTCACTTCAGTGTTTAAAATGTCACTGTTTTCATATGATAGTATTAGTTCATTCAAATTTGTTGGGAACTAACCATAGAATTTGACTACATAAAGTGGATCATATTTATCTATATTCTTTAATACTTGTACGTTGATGATTGATTTATATAGATCTGGCTATACATGATAACCTCTCCACGGGTTTATTATGTACGCAAACATCCATTTTAAGAAATATAACCTAACTGGTAAACCACGTAACTCTTGGAATGTTATCGTGAAAGTATCAAATGTTTTTCTATTTACTATTCTTTGTGTTTTCCATAATCCCAAGTCAATTGCACTTACTTCAATGTTTATATCTGGTAATGTTACACTTTTTGCAAGTAATGGTAACATGTTTTGATGGAATGTAATAGTAGTAGTAGTATTACTGTTATTGTTAGTACCAAAAAAATTGTTTGATATTTCGGTGAATGGTTTATTATTTTTATCATCATCTATAATATTACATACTTTTAAGTATTTGTTAATAAAACTATTTAGTTGTTCAAACAATTTACTATCACTTTTGAATTCTGTAAAACTAACTATAAACGCATTTGGTCTAAACACATCTGTAACAGTATAAGAAATGTTATTTTGATCACTATATACACTATTGATCAACATTTATATCACCACCCTGTTAGTTAATGATTCTAAATTTAGAACAATGGTGCATTTACTAGTTGATTGTTATTATCATACATATATGTAATAAACTCAAAGTACTCAAACCCAATTGTAATATCTCTATTGATCAGTTCGGTGCTTGAATAATCCATGGTTTGATGATTCAAGTTCTTTATAATTGGATTATACAGTGTTATTTTGAATATACGTGTACCAAGTGTTCCAGTAAAGTTGTTTGTATTATTACTTACAGTTGTTATTGCAGCTACATTATTTCTACTTGTGTTTGCTGTCGATAAATATGAATAATTTATATTGTTTACAGTAGTTGGTATCAATGGTGTTAAGAACTATTCAATATGGAATTTGATACTATAGTTGGGATTGTTTGGAACCTAAATTACCCAATTATAATAAGTTTCAATAAAATCTTTAAAGTTGAGGAACACATTTGAATTTGCATCTTCAACTATTGAAACTGTTATTTCATCACCAAGTGTGGGTTTAGACTACATTTTAGCGTTGAATGACAGATGGGGGATTTCTGTTGTTTCCAATGACATAGTTGGTAATGATATCGATTTGAGTCGTATCATTATTGAACTTGTAAACGAGTTGTTAAGTTTTGAAGTGAATGTATTATTATTTGATTCATTTACTACTTCACCACGTAAGATGAACGATATATCATTTGAATATGCAACAGGTAGTCTACTAAACAGTTTCTATTTGTTAAATGCGTCGTATGTACTAACATTGTATGTGTTAACACTATTTATTATACTGATTGCCATTCAAATCACCACCTCAATTAGATTAAACTAAGTTGTGCCAAATTTATTTTTTCAGTATTTGTAGTATCGATTTTGTACCAATCGTATGTAAATGTTACGGTAATTGTTGGTTCTAATTCATCAGTTGTGGAAAATGTTATTTCTGGTATTTCTGTTGGGAACTAACCATAGAATCTATAGATATATACTGGTACTGTGGTTATCTACGTGTTTGTTGGTGTGTTGTTAATAATATTTTCAATTGTTGATATATCAGTGGTATTTACATTATTATTATTTATTGTTACTGTATGTGTTACATCACTGCCCAAGAAGTTGTTAATAACGTAAACTGTAATATCACATTTGTAGGTACTTGCACTTTTGTAGACAAGATTGGTATAATCGAAAACTGATTTTAACATGTACTTTAGAAGATTTGTTCTGATTGTAAAGTTTTTATCATCAAAGAATGTGATTTGAAACGTATCAAAAGTCTGTTTAAGTTGGGCATGTTGTACTGATAACATCTAACCCTCAATAGATGTGGTATCGACTTTTCTTTCTGGGAGTGTAACAGATTTAACGTATTTGTTTATTGTGTTTTTTAAATTACCAGTCTTATCAATTATATTAACAAAATTTGTAAGGTCTACGAGAAAATATGTAGTTGTTGAAACACTTGGTGTACTTTTTGTACTTTGTAATAAATTGTTAATTAACATTTATATCACCTCTTGTTTCTTATTATAGTGATGGTGTTAATAGTTCTATATAATCGAATGTAAACCCAACATCACGTGTTACGATTTCAAATGTTGTGTAATCATATGTTGGATTGTTGATCGATTTGGGGAAGAAACCGTGAAGTTTAAATTTGAATATTATGTTGGTACTATCAAAACCATCTTTTCCATTATAACCTGTTGATTTTGTTACAGTATTCATTATTGTGTTATTAATTTTATATATACCGAATGTGATATTTACTTTGTAGTTATTTGCAATATTGTATTGTGCACCGTACACAGGTGTTTGATAATCCACTAGAAGTATTTGATCTAACCACGATTTAAAGAATTTGAATATGTTATTTTCTGCGTCTTCCACAAAATTGAATGTTATTTCGTTTGTGAATGAAACTTTGTTCTATATTTTTATATTCGAAAACTGTTGTGGTATTTCCGTTACTTCACAGGTAAATCCTGGGAATGTTATAGCGGTAGCACGTACAAATACATTTTGTAGTGTGGCTAACAATTTACTGTCATCAGTGATCTAAGAATTATCTTGATTATTTTGATTATTTTGAAACTTTTTCCACATTGTATCATTTTTTGCATAATTCATAAAATTGTTGGTTGTTTCTAACTCAATTACTTGGAAAATTGGATATGCTGTGTAATCGTATAACGTTTTATCAGTGGTTAATTTCCATCTTGTTAAGTCTGATAGTGCCATTTAAATTCACCCCCATTGAGATTGACAATTTATTATATTTGTTCATAATAATCATATCTGAATGTTACAGTTGTTGTTACATAACTTGTATTATTAAATTGTAATTCGTTTCCAAAGTTTACATTAACTGGAAATACGTTGTAGAAATTAATTGTAAAGTACTAGTCCACATCTTGACCATAGAATGTATCTTTATATTGTCCATATACTGACAAATCAAAAGTGTATTGGGTTCTATCATTAAGTTTCAAATAACCATTATAATAGTCAAATATTTGTAACAAATATGTTGTAAACAGACGGTAAATGTATAAACCTTCCAATTCAATAAATGTAAATCTTAACTCATGTTCTACTGTTTGATGTTTTGGTATTTGATACTTTCTACCAATAAAACTATACTCTTCTGTTTCTATATGAGGTGATGGAAGACCTTCGATACTGTTTACGAAAAAGAATATGAAATTTAAACGTGTGATAATATCGTTATCACTAACATAGTATGTCTCACGTTCATAATTTGGTTTATTTGCGGATAAAACCTAATTACTCATGATTTTTTGTAATAGTGTATTGAGGTTATTATTTAGGTTTTCCTCAAAATTAACCTTCCTAACCATAATTTTGAATGAATTAAAAAACTATACATCGTCCTATAGTTTATGAATCATATCATCATATTTTAGTAAATTATCCTTTTCTGACTACATTCATGTCACCTCTATAGTTAATCTCTTGGTGTTAAGAATACTTGAGTATATGCAAATTCTATTGTTGTATATACTAATTCAGTGTTGTTAACATTGAGTTGAGTATCAATAGAAATATTTTTTATGTACAAATTGTAGAAGGTGACTGTAAGATAGGGGGATATATCATTATTATTTGGTTTATATTTCTAACTAAATAATGTAACATCCAATTTAGTAAAGTAATTTGTCGGTTTGTGTATGATGTATTTATTGTTGAGTAAATTGTCCGTATTGGATATGTTTCTATCAACAATCAAATATTTTTTCTATGTTTTATAAATGTCAAAATTTTTTGTTTCTAAAAAAGTTACTGTGACTGTTGGATTTTCTATGGTTAAGACAGTTGGTATGTGGTACTCAGTTCCTGAATATGTAACAGTATTTGTTTCTAACTTCCATTGTGGTATCTAATTTTGAATTGATTGGTATCGTTCATTGAGTAGATTTATAAAATCCTGTGTTATTTTACCGTTTGATTCAAATTTCAAATAAAATTGATGTACTTTTTGTAATGAATATAAGTTAAACATCGACTATTTTACGAACTATAGTGTGTCTCTTACAACTTTATTACTATCATCTATAAATACAAACCCATCTTTATATTCCATTTATGTCACCTCATTTAAATTTTAAAATAAACTGTAAATTTCAACATATTATTATTGGATAGTATTTGTTAAATAAAGTATAAAGGGGGTTGAAATATGAAAATTTCTCGTATCGAACTTGAGAATATTACTGTATATGATAATGTTAGTGTTGAAATCCCTGATAATTACAACATCGTGTTATTAAACAGTAATGATACTAACATTACAAACGGTTCTGGTAAAACTTCAATTGTCTATAGTATATTGTCAACGTTAAATATAATAAAATCGTTTAAAAGTTTGAAACGTATTGGTTCGGAAGGTGATTCCAAGATTTCTGTCACATTTAAAAAAGATGATACACATACGTATACTATAACAAGAATATTTGATAGTCGAAAATCTGATGTAACAATTCAACCAGATATTTTTAATATTAGAATAAAAGATAAAATTGACTATTTTGTAGAGAGTATTATAAAAGATATTAATAAGATATATTCACTTACACATGTATTTATTCCGAACAAAGAACAAATATATGACTTATCATCAGTTCAAATTTTTAGAATTATTGAGAAAATCATTTATAATAAAGATTTGGAAGAGTATATTAAGGAAATTAAAAATCAACAATCAACATTACAGACACAACAATCGAAATTAATGTCTGAAATTGAAACGTTGAAATCTTCTAAAAATAAGTTTGAGAGTTTATTAAAAAATATTCAACAACAGTTTTCAGTTGAAACAATCCAAAGAAAGGTTAATGAACTTAATAAGTATATGAACGATTTAAATGAATTAAAAAAGTACTTTAATCCTGAATTGGAGATAGATTTCAATGGTAAAAGTAATGAAATTACACAATTTGTTACAACAATGGAAACATCTATAAAACATGAAATAAATGAAACGGAAAAAAAGTTATTAGAATTGAAAACTTCGGAACAAACTCACGAAAAAAAGATAAAAGAACTAAATCATTTAAAGGAACTACAAAAATGTCCCACTTGTTATAGACCAATCACAAAAGGTGATGTTGATGTTTATACGCAATTAATAAACGACGAAATTGAAGTCTTATTGAAAACATCAAATCAACGGAAACAAATAGAACAACAGTATAATGAGTTGAAAACGAAATTGAGCAAGATACAAGAATTTAAACAATTACATAACCGTGCCAGAGATGTATGGAAAATGATAAATGAACAAATCGAACAAAATGATAACCAAGTTAAACAAATCGAAGAAAACATAAAACAAATTGAACAACAAATCACTGAGAAAAACAAACTTGTTGAAGAATTAGATACAAAATTAAAACATATAAATCTGATAATTGAACTACTAAATGTCAAGTCACCAGTACGAAAAAATTTCTTATCACAATATATCAGTAAAATGAATAGTATTGCTAAATCATATAGTTCATATGTGTTGAATAAAAATGAAGAGTTTGAAATTGTATACGATGATGAAAGTATCTCGTTCGGTATTATCAGGGATGGTGTGTTCATACCGTATCAACTATTATCAAATGGTGAACGTAAGAAAGTATCAATTATCTTTATTCTTACAATTCTTACAATCTTAAATATATTCAAAACAGCACCTGAACTCAAAGTATTAATTTTTGATGATTTCTTTAATGGTGTTGATGGTTCAAATGTTTTGAAAATTTTACAATTACTTTATGACTTTGCAAAACAATATGACTATCAGGTAATAATCAGTAACAACAATATTCAGGAAATTCCATTTGAATACGTAAATGTTCAAATTAAGAAAGACTATGATACCAATCTCTCTACAATAGAAGTGTCTGTTGTAAATTAAATTTGTTATGTAAATATGAAAAGAGGGTGGAACTAACCACTCTCTGTTTTTATTATTTTTATAGTTTATATTGTATTATGTAAATGCTACATGATGATTACCACACTCAAGTGACTATCCACCACCTGGGTCTCTTGGAGTAATTACTACTTGGTCTACTGTAGAATCATACCAACTAAGGTTAGAACTTAGGTTACTAGATTGATGACCTGAATAATGAGGTATATAATCAGACGAATTATAGGACGAATTATAACCTGAATAATGAGGTATATAATCAGACGAATTATAGGACGAATTATGACCTGAATAATGAGATACATAATGAGTACCACAATATGTAATTTTATTCTAACTATAGTACGTACCATGGTTACTACTTTTATGTCCAGTATCAACACTATTCTGATATGTAATATGTTTAGAACTGTTTACATTTGTTTTATTTGTACTATTATGTGGATTATATGCACTCTAATAATATGATAGATGATGAGAACTATCTACACCAGATTTATAACCAGAATTATAACCTGTCTGGATTGCATTATCGTAATTGTATAAATGCTATGAATTTTGAGTAACATTTTGACTATAATAATAAGTAACATGATGACTACTGAGATTGTTTGTATACTATGATGAATACTGAGTCTGTTTGTGACCATAGTAATGAGTTTTACAGTAGTTATCGTATAAATAGTCCATGTTAGTTTTTATTTGATTAATATCGTCAACAGATATTATTTTACCAGTAGTAATGATATTCCGAAAATCATATTGTATAGTATATGATGTACAATTATAGGTTGGATTTCCAAAGTCTCGTTTTTTCCACTATTGTTCAAGTGGTTGAAGTATGTTTGAGTTTAACCATTGGAATGTAATGATATTGTTTTGATTGACAGACATACAATTCTCACCCACTTTAGTAGATGGTTAATAAATGTTACCAGTCAGTTTATAACACTCATAAAATGTTGATTATAAACTGTATAATTATGTGTTAATTGTTTACTTGTATCATATGAACTATCATCACCTATATAATATGTTGAATTATATCCACTATATGTTCCACTATTATGTGTACTATTTTGAGTTGTATTATTTGTAATAACATGTGTACTCATGTATGTACTTTTATCACCCGTAACATATGATGTCAAGTGTGAGGTCTGATTTGAGTTGTCATAACCTGAATGGAACCCAGTATGATTGGGGTTGTAATGATTTACATAATGAGTTTGTTGATGTCCTGTATAGTGTGGAACTGCTTGGTTTGTTAAATAATCATTTGTATTTTGACTAACATAATGTATATAACAAACTCTATTTAATAAAGTTTGTACATTTGTTTCTATTTCATTTATCTGCTACTATGTGATAACAGTATTTCTACTTATAGATTGTTGCCATGAGAAACCCATTGTTGTATCACCACCATATTCTTACAACTAAAGTGGTTATTTTTAAATTAAGATTAAATCAAACAATTACACACAAATAGTTTCAAAGAATTTCAAAACTGTATAATAATAGTTATCGATTACAAAATCCCTCATTTGTTTTCTAAAATCATCATCACACTAATTAAGTTTTTCAGGAACAGTAGTTGTAATAAAATGTTCATCAGTTTCAACTGGTGATTGATATATCTAATATAATGAATATTTTTTATAATCAGAATAATCGGTATAGTTATGTGTATTAAGATTGTGTATGATTGGGACACAACCATTTACCATCTAATCCAACGTTGCAATTGATGATAATTCTGATTGTGGGTGTGTGTAATAAAATTTAGATATACTATAATAATAGTCAATGTTATCAATCAAAGAATCATGTGGTTTGTAAATAATGTTACTATTTTTGTACTATTCAACAATTTGAGTAACTTCTTCAAGTATATGTTTTGTGTTATCAGACCTTATATCTTTTAAATATCGTATTATCTATGTTTTCTCATTGTCACAGATATATTGTAATAATAACTTAAGTGTATGTGGTTGAACTGATTTCTGAATATAAAAATCGATTAATCTTTCATGTGTTGGTACAAGTTGTTTGTTAACATTATCTGGATCTATTGGAAATGGTACATACGTACAATCATAAAATTGATTCTCCAAACATAGTTGATATGTTGCCATTACCGGTGTTGTAAACTTAACATTAAAATTTTCCACAAATGGTCTTATTAAGTCTTGAAAATTCACCGATTTAAACAAATTACTACTTGTTGAGTGATAGTGATAATATATTGGTACAAGTTTGTAATCTGGTATTAACCTGAGTATTTTCAAAAATCTATTGTCTAAACCAACTTCATTGATGAATATTAATTTAATGTTATATGTTAACAGTTGTTTATAAAGATCATAAACAGTTTGTTCAGACAAACCTTGTTCAAAAATGTGTATAAGGTTGTAACTATGATAAAATCGATCCAATACAGAACTCATAATTTTTATATATCTTTTGGTTGAAATTTCAATACCACCACCATAACTAAGACCAATGAATATAAACGTTGGTGAGTTTTTATCTATATTAGATAAGATCTTTTTAACATCAAAATTGTGTTGTTGAAGTAAGTTAATATCTATCTGTAACATCATAAAAATATCATACCTCCTTGAAAAAAATTTTACGTTCATAATCCGTAAATATTGGTATACTATCAACATTTTGAATACTTGTTAATTCTTTAAATTGTTGTATTTTTTGGTGAATAACATCTTCCTTTGATTTTAACAACTTTACAAATTTAGGATTTTCTTGAATAAATTTCATGATTAAATCCATTGAATAATTATTGTTAAGTTGTGGTATAAATCCAAGTTCCGATAATGTGTATATGATACCAATATTTTTAAAATATTCCTACATACAGGTGGTTGGTATTGGTACGGTTGGTTCTGCAAAGTTCTCATACTGTGATGCAGGACAAAGTCCACTACAAGTATTTCGGAGTATACATGTTTGACAATATGGTTGGTTCGTTACATTGTATGTTTTAAGTAACATATAATATTCAAAATTATATGGTTCAATATCAAGTGAGTAATTGTTATCACTGATTATGAATTTGAAACCGACTTGATTTTTATAGTTGTTTCTATGACATGGTGATACTGTTAATTCCTATACGGATAGTTGTAATGTTGTTTGTAATGAACATCCAACACCACGATATATTTTTGTAAATGGACTATTCAAAATATTCCACTATTGTTGAAATCGTTCTCTTTGTTTCATATCATTTTCATCCACAACAATTGTATTTCCCACATACCCAAACACTTTATGTGCAAATATTGTTAGAAATCTGACAAATGTTCCCAACTCAACCTATTGACGTGGTAACCATTCAACATTACGTACTTCCAATAGATACAAACTAAATGGGTTAATACCATACTTGTAAAACATTTTTTGGAACCAGATAAAGTTATCCATCCAATATTCAATCTTGTTAGAGTAAACCATTGGATGGAATCCCATATGATATTGTTTCTATAATCGAAACATTTTGTCAACATATTCTTCTGATTTTTTATCACGTTGTAGTACATGTTCAATTAAACTTGGTCTGTTATGTAATTCTAACAATCCATCAAATGACAATGAATAAAACAAACCAATTCCAATGTTACGGAATTTTTCAATATATGATATCTATTTTTCGGTTAAACTATCTGAACTAATCCATGTACCATTTGTTGGAATTACAATTTCAAATGGTTTGTACTCTATTGGGAGTTTAGAATAGTGTTCATACAATATATCAAGTGTGAGTAAACCATATTTATTAAATATCGTGTCTCCACCAAACAGGTCAATTGATATTGGTGTCATTTTGTTAATTTCTAAGAACTTTAAAAACTTTCGTAAATTTTCTTCATATTGTGTATAACTAAATGGATACAATTTGGTTTCATCATATTTACCACTTTTTCGACTAAATCTATCCAAGTAACAGTACGTACATGTTGTAGAACAGTTTGTACCAAAATTTAGTTCAAGTGCACTTTGAACAACTACTTGATTTGGTAGTAATTTTTCTAATTCCATTCTTGAAAATTCAGGGTGTTCTTTTCTGAGTTTGTATATTAATCTCCACTACTTAAAATATGTATCGTTTAAATAGTTACTGATTATTTGTTTACTTGACTGTTTATATTCATCACTTGTATCTGTAATTTGGACTTCCACAATCACATATATCAACCCCTTCTTACAATTGTTTTCATTTCATCCAATGCATATTTGAAGATTTTTCTAAACTATCCATACTACCATATATTAATTATTGATTGTGGTTGAGTATGTAGTGTACCTGTTAGTGCTATTGAATTAAATGGACATGCAAATCTTGATGTTAAAAACAACTACTAAATTTGTAAATATGTTTTATCTTCAAGAAGGAGTTTGTCAACATTTGAATTACCATACTTGGCAGTAAATAATAGTTGTGTCTATATTGTATCTTTTCTCATACGTAAGTAATCGTGATAACTACGTATTACATACAATAATCTCTATTCTTCAAACTCATAATTAGGACTATTAATGTTGGGTGTCAGTATCTAATATTGTTTTATAAAGTCTCGTTGTTTTAATTGATACTATGGTGTGTCAAGGAAGATTTTGAGATACTCTGGATTTGAGAAGAAAAATGTGGAATGACAGATACTTATTTGACCATCTGGAGAGAGTCCAATCATTGTGTCACCCTAAGAACAAGAGAGTGCTGAATTGTTTCTTGTTCGTGGGGTATCAATATTAACAAGTGTGTTACTAAGTAATTGTACAAGATCATGTACATATGGTACTACAAATACAAATGTACTATTATGAGATTGTGTATATGGAACAACTTCATCGTGTAACATCTGTATTAGTTTCTAAAAATTCACACCATCTTCAGGTGTATAACTTCCAGGAACTGCTAATGTGAGTGATGTTCCTGTCTGAATTGAAACATTCTTATTAACATCTAAAAACAACGATGTAATATACTCAAACAATTTATGTGTTTCAAGTAATTTTTCTGGAGTTGATAATAACCATTTAATGTCTTCACCATCAATTGTTGGTTTATAGTTGTGTGATATTCGGATATTTTTGAATTCATGTGTTTTATAATATTCCGATAATTTTTGCAGAGTTTCAAGTATTAAATCAAAAGAACCAATCTCATGGTTTTCATCACCGGTAATCAAAATACGATTTTTATCATTAATTTCCTTAATACCATCTAAACTCAATTGTATACCAATATTAATGTGTCTATTTAACTTAACCTACAATTCATCAACATGTTCTAGAAATGTGATTAGTGTATGAATATTTCTAATTAAATTTGTAGATAATGAAAATGTGTGTAGTTTGGGAAACTCGTTGAGTAGTGTTTCAAAAAAGTTATATTTAATAAACACTGGTATTAATATTGTTGGTTCTGTACCCCATAATGAGTACGACTCAAGTTTATCTTTATCATATATTGTTTTTAGATAATCAACGAATGTTCCATTTTTGATTGACTCAATGATCAATTGATTTGTTTTTGTCTATGATGAAAGTTTGGGAATATAACAATACTTACACTATAGGTTACAAACCTAACTACTTTCGTGTTCAATCTATACAAATTTCAAACTATCAATATTTCTTGACTTCGTTACAGACTGTTTTATTACATTTGACATTATTATCACATCCTTCTATGTTGACAATTTGGAGTATATGATTGTATCATTGTTCTGTTTGTTTTAACATTTCTTCTGATTTTTGTTGTAATAACAGGTCTGGTTGTTCACCATTCTCAAGTTTTTGATAAAGTATATCTAACATATGTGGTGCAATATCCAATCCTGCCGGACGGAAGGAATTCCACTTCTTTAAATTCTCTCCCTATTCCCTCATAAGGTAAATTATTTCCACAAAACTGTAAAAATTATCAATTATTTCAGTTATTTGGTTAATCATATTTTGTAGTTTTTGTTTCTCCCCACTCAATGTCTTATCATCAAGTAATTGTGTCCAATTATATAGAAAATGTAATAACAATCTAATTTGTGATTTTTGTTTATCATTCGTTTTGTTATAATATACAAAATTTTTCAGTCGTTCAAGAAATCCCAATAATGTATTATTAAACCATGATACATTTAAACTCTGGTTTGTGAATTTGAAATCACTTGAAACCTTACCATTGATGATATCGATTATACGATTTTTTTCTATCTGTATAAAATCAGTAATGGTTCTTAATGGTATACCACTCATGTGATTCAAGAAATTCGGATTAAAACTCATATCTTGGAAGAATTGTAACTATTCATTTGTAACATACATAATATCATTAATATCCTGTGTTCTTTTATCCATGGATTCTTGTTGACAAACATTCGTCATAATCAATCTCCTCCCCTATAAAATGTAATTGTTTTATATACTCTGCTATTGTAAGTTTCAGTAAATCACATCATATACAGATACAAGTTTATAGTGTTATTTAACTTTAATCCATATACGACCATTAACTTTTACGTTATTTTCACCCCAAGTTTCATACATGGGTATTTCATCAACGATACCTATTAATCTTTCTGGGAAGAGTATTTTTTCCCACCATTTCATTTTTCGAACAGTTCCATCCTTCTACTAACAAACCTAATCCCCAACTTTTAGTTTACCAGAGAAGTGCTATAAGACACGTCCTGATATCTATATTGGTACTTGTCCTTTTTTGATTTTCTTTGATTTGGAATCTAATCCTAATATAATACCATATGTATCTGACACAATACCAACTGCATATTTGTGATACTTTTTTGTTAACTTACCAGTTTGTTCATTCATAAACTATACATAACCAGGTTCTATTGTTGTTTCCTAATCACGAAGTTCTGCAAGGTCATTCCAAACTGCATTGTACACTTTAGAACCATATATAGCACCGTTTATATCAATCTTAGCCATTTGTGTACCCTCTTTCCAAAATTCTACAATGTTGATTGGTTCTTGTGTTGTCTAATTACCGGCATTCTAATCAATTATTAGTCGTGAACCAGTCCGTATGATAACTTGTTCTCCGGATGTACTATTAAGATCTTTTTCAACACCTATTATTAGTGTCCCGTTATTATTAGAACCACTTGATATATCATATGATGATGAATATTCACTTACATCCTAATAATATTTAATGAACTAATAATCAGTACCCGGATTATTTTTATTGTTCCAATGAATACCTTTTCCAGAAACAGTTTCTGAGAAAACTAAATCACCAGTTAGTTGCTATATCTTATCTGATGTAATCTAATTATTATTGATATGCCATGTTTGGATCTAATTACTATCAATATGCCATGAATGGATTGATTGATCCTAAATCTTATCCGATGTGACTTGATAGTTACCAATTCTAGAAGCAGTAACCTAACCAGCTGCAAGTTTCTATGTTGTAATCTAACCATCAGTAAGTTTCTATGTTGATATTGTATTATCGAGAATCTAACTACCATTTATTGAATTGACAGGAAATTGGGCAGTACCCGTAACAACTAATCCAGACTATGTTAAGGTTCCATTTATAGTAAACTAAGAGTTAGTTATTTGATTTAGTTGTTGTTCAATGTTAACAATTTTTGTTAATAGATCTTTTATTTCTTTTTGGGAAAGGAAGTTTTCAATATTTGATGTTGATTTGGTAATCATTTATATAAACCCCCTTATTATAAAATTAATACGTTATAAAAGCCGTTTGAATTTCGTCTTTGTAAATCTTTTCCCAGTGTAATACTTGTAAATACATTTGTATTGAGATTTGTTGGATTCGTATAATAATTTTTCACTAATGTAAGATTCTTGTATAATGCATTCTATATAGTAATTGGTCTAAATACAAAACTCTATAATTTATAACTACTAATTAGTTGTTTAGAATCAATAACACCACCAAGTATTAAATCTCCGTCGGTATAGTTCATATTAGATAAATATCTAAATGTCCACATAACATCATCTACAGTTGATTTAATTTGAATGTTTGTTTGTAAGATCTGATTGTTTGATAGTATTACAATAGTTGTTAAGGTTTTTGTGGTGTTAGAATATGTAACGATAACCAAGTGTTTTTTGAATAGGAAGTCATTTAACTATATAGTCACTGGTGAGGTAGATGTGACAATAACGTTTTCACCAGAATAGTGTTGAAATTGACTCATTAAAGTGAGAGTAATTTGTGTATTTGTAACTAATAGATTATCTATATTAATATTATATGGTACGAATAGATTATTAGATGTTACCAACAATTGAGACACATAAAACTATAAACTTTTTACGAAATCCATTGCATCAGAATTATATTCTTTTATATTTTTTATATTTGCTGGATTAAGGGTTCCCAAACTAAACAGTGTGAATGTTTTTGGGTTCGATAACAATGTTTGTGTATCGGAGTTAAAGGGTATATATTCAAAGGTGATTGTCCAATCTTGATTCTATCTTAAGTCAAACTGATTATTTAGGTTAAAAATTGGAAATGGATAATCGGATTTTTGTACATAGACTGGAAGTGGTAAAAATTCCGTCTATGTTGTATTCTATTCAAATTTTGGTAACTATGCATAAAGTGTGTAACCCCCTGGTAGATTTTGAAATTCTATACCCAAACCACCGGTTGTTACTTGTGTTATAGTAGGTGTTACTGTCCACGTAAAATATTTCCAATTGGTATCGATGGTAATTGTTTTAATTTGATCACCATTTGGTAAAGCTTGGTTAGTAGATGCATTATTAACGTAAAATCGTACATTTCCAGTCCATTGTGTATCACCACGTAACCAAATACCCATTGTATATTGTGCCAGTACACTCTAGTTTTGAGTTGGATATTGATTTTCTACAATTTGTGGATATGCAATCCAGAATTCTTGACCGTCCGGGACGTTTACAAATTCAATACCATATTTTTGATTGGAATATGTTTGAGAAGGTGTAAATAACAGTTCAACTCTCGTCCATTCGTTTGCTCTGAGATTGTATGTTCGTGTTACTTGAACGTTAACGGAATTATAAGTATGAACACTGGTAAAGTAAACCCTAAACGGTTGTACAAGATCTGTGTTCGTTTTAACATAAAAACTAACTATATATGTGGTTCCTGCATTAATAGTTACTGTTGGTAAATAGTTATAAATATATGTGTGACCATTCACATCACGTCTGGCTCTACCATAAAAAACTTTCCCCCAAACCGGATCGTCGTATTGTGTTGTGGAGTACCAGTATGTTGTCTGATTCCAATGGTCCCATTTACTCCAATCCTGACTTGCCCCAGGTTCCCATTGGTCTATCAAGTTTGTTACACCCTACTGACTCATTGTATATATGGCGCCAGGTACAAACGTATACGGATAATAATCATACAAATATTTATTGTATTCATTACCTGCAACACCCTTAAATACTTTTCCAAAAACTGGATCGTCGTACTGTATGTTGGTGTTCCAATACAATGTATTACCCCAATGTGACCATTTACTCCAATCTTGACCTGGGTATTTGTCTTCTACAATTTGTGGATATGCAATCCAGAACTCTTGACCGTCTGGGACATTTGTAAATCGAACACCATATTGTATGTTGGAAGATACGTTGGGTGTAAGTGGTAGTTCAACTTTTATCCATTCATTTGCTCTGAGATTGTATGTTCGTGTGGCAGTTGCAACGACAGTGTTACTATAATCTGGGGTAAGGTAGGCCAGAAATGACTGTGTGCGGTCCGTGTTCGTTTTGATGTAAAAACTAAGAATATATGTTACACCTGCATTAACAGGTATGTTTGATGAATAGTTGTAAATATATGTATTGCCCCACGCATCACGTTTAGCTCTACCATAAAAAACCTTGCCCCAAACTGGATCGTCGTATTGAGTGGTGGAATACCAGTATGCTCCATTATTCCAATGGTTCCACATACTCCAATCTTGACTCGCCCCAGGCTCAAACTGCTCTATTAAGTTTGTCGTAGGGCCATCGATAGATATTGTTTTGCTTTTTATAAGTCTTGGCTTGCCTGCATCCACCAAGGGACCTGCTGGTAAGTATGCCACACTGTTTCTTGTGAATGTATAGCCTGGCTGTGGAAGAAATGTATAGAGCTTGGACAAAGTAGAGGAAGCTGTCTCAACCCAGTCGATGCCGAAAAAGTATCTGGCAATGCTTTCTTTGCCGTTGCCTTCTTTCACTCTTGGTATGCTGATTTTTAGGTACCGATTTTCGTTGTCGACATCGAATGTACTTGGCGGCAACAAGCTGCCTACAATATTTGCTCCACCGGAAGCTTCAGGCATCACAGGTCTGGTCAAATCGTTTGCGACAGTAGTGGCAAGTGAGAATACATGAGCGAACCGGAAGGTTGTAGTGCACAGCCCTTTCTTTATTGCGTGCTGCACTTCGGTCAATAGCACATCGGTTGAGTTAAAGTTTGTGTCATGTAGCGTTACCTTAACCACACCGCCAACTGTTAGGAATGGGGCAAATTGGGAAAGCTCTACCTCGCCGGTGATTCGCGCGCCTCTAAGCCTCAGAACAGCTTGTGCTGTCTTTTGCATTGCGCCTTGCTCTATAAATATTGCATCGATGCTTTGTTCCACGAAAATTTCATTGTCTGGATCGTTAACCTTGTACTCCGCAGTATTCTTGCCACTTTCAAGCAACGGCTTCACACGCATTCTTACTTCAGCAATGGAAAGATTAAGCCCTGTGTTGTTTTGTATCTTTAACCAGACGCCTTGCGCTTTGATTTGGTAATCCAGTACCTTTATCATCCCCCAATCGCCCAAACTGACATTAAACGGAACAGGAGTTGAAAAGTTACTGCCAAAATCGATGGCGACAATTTTCTTTCCACCAGCTATATATATCTTGCCACCATCGTTTTTTGTTTCCACAGAGTATGTAAACACCGTCAGTACAAGCTGCTGTTCTGGGTCGTAACCAACCCTCCCAAAATCAATATCGGTACTTGATACAGAGCCTGCAGGTAGCATTATCCCGTTGTTTGGTGCAAATTTGCCATCTTTGTCGACAAAGGACTTGTACCACCAATCGTCAACTGCTTGCGGTGGATTGTATTTGTCAACATAGGTATCTACGCTGACAGTCACAGAGTTTGTAACATCCACCGGCTGCTCTAAATTAAACTTGTTTATTGTATTTGTAGTTGCAAAAGATACAGCATTTGTGGTGGAAGGTTCTGCGTAGCTTGCATCCCCCATGAATACAAAAATCAGCTCATTGGTGAGAGCTCTGTAGTTGAAATAACCGCCAGTGCCGGAAACTATCTTGTTTAGGGCATCAAGATAAGTTTTTGCATCGGTGTTTATTAGTGCCTTGCTGGTTGGTGTGTCCGGAATGAAAGTCAGTGCGATGACGGTGCCGAAATCACTTTCTATCTTGCCTTTAACATCATTCCAAATTGTTTGCACAATTTCTTTCGCCGTCTTATTGGCAAAGCTCAGGGCTTTCTTGTACCTTTTGCGTGCAAGGTAATAGAGAATGTCGTAAGCTTCTATTGCCGCTTTCAAACCTTCGTCCTTAACTGTGTGCGCATAGCCTCTAAAAATCGTATATGTCGTGCTATTGGCTGTTACGCTGATTCGAATTGGGAATTTGGTTGTCAAGAATGTGCGTGAAGAGCCTGTAACAACAGGCTCATTGAAAGGAGCCCCCACCTTTGCGGGTGAGAACTCCCCATTGATGTTGCTCAGGCTGATGCCGACTTTGTTCATCGGGCTGTTCCCGTCGTACGTGAGCTGTTCGAAAATTTCTATTGCCTCTACATAGCTGGTTATGTCTTTCCAAGCGCCATCTTTGTATTTCATCTCTACTTTGAAGGCCTTGTCTGCAAGATAGACGGACTTGAGGTTGTCATTGCTTACATCAGTAATTGCAAACATCCAATCACCTCACTTGCCTACTGACAAGCCAAGTTCCTTAAGTGAGTCTATTATAAGCCGCTTTAACTCTTCTTTGTCGGCTATAACCATGTCCTCGAAACTTACCGTGATGTAATTGTTGTATGTAACGTTTTCCGCCTTGCTTGTTACACCGACACTACCGCTTCCACCGCTTGATGCTCCAAGCGTTGTGCTGCCAAAGATTTCCTCAGCTTGTTTGAGTATATCTTCCAACGATTCTTCTTGCAACTTTTGCAAAGTAGACAGTTTTATGCCAAGCCAACCAAGCGCGCTGTTTATCACGCCAATCACGAAATTGAACACATCAATTATGGCGTTCGCAATTTTTGTAACCACCATCAAGACAATCTTGCCGACAATAAAAACTACCTTGCCCGCGATTCTGACCGCATCTAAAACTGGCTGGAGCACAATCATCAGCATTTTCAACACTGCGCCAAATATCTGCACTATTGGCACTAACGCTGCGCCAATATATCGGCCTATGTCACGCCAAACTTGTATAAGCGGCTGCATTGCATCATCGATAAATGGCTTGAGGACCTCTGTTGCCGCTTGGATGATTGTATTAACTGGTGAAAACGCAGCTTGCACGCTTTCAAGGCTGTAAACGAACGTGATAAGATTCTTCACAATACCTGGCAATGCCCCTCCAAGCATTCCGAAAACATTGTCAACCGCAGCGAAAAGAGAGCCAACCGCAGGCAAGTTTTCGAACATGCCAAACGGGCGGAAATTCTGTAACTGGTTCAAAAAGCTTATCAATTTGTCACCTATCGTTTCGGTCCTGCCTTCGCCACCAGCTATTCCACCAGGCTGGGCCGGATAGATGTACATACTGCGATACTGTTGCAACATCTCATCAGAAACAAGCTTATCTGCCCAGTTACCAAAACTTAAAACAATATCAGCTATCTCACCAAGCCCGGGTATGCCTAAATCAGACAATTTGTACTTCTTAATCTCATCCTGTGTCTCTACAGTGTGTTTGAGCTCACTCCCCCGCAGGTTCTTGAAAAACGGTAAAATCATATTAGCAAACGTCGCACCAGCTTCTTGACCTAAGAATAAACTTGCAATAGCCCCAATGAGAGTTTCTTTGACATTCGCGGTGATTTCTGTTACTCTTTTTCCTTGAGCTGTAGTTGCAGTCTCAGTTACAGGCCCGCCCGGTGCTTTTTCTATCTCCTTCCTAATCCCGAATACTTGATTGCTGATTTCATCTAAGTCCGCACTAATTTTCTTGAGCACATCAACGCCATCGCCAATAAAGCCAAGAGCGTTCTTTGCAGTCCCACCTAAGGCATCGTAAACATTCCTATAAGCTTGGGCAATGTCTTTTGCGGACGTCTCACTACTAAACGCCTTGAAAATAGAATCGATTTCCAACTCTTCTGCAGTTTCACTAATAATTGAACTTAGCTTCCCGATTGTGTCACCTAAATCCTCGATGGCATCCGCGAGCGTTCTTTGAAGAGATAACGAGAAACCGGAAGCGGATGCGAAACCGGTTACTAATTTAAAATCAACTGCGCCGCCTTCACTATATCCGCGCTTTCTTATCTTTTCGAGAGCTGCTATTGTGCCGGGATATTTCCTCACCATCCATTGCGGTATTACATACTCCCCTTTGTGCACAATACCGGCTGGTTCGAACTTACCGCCATCGCCGGTGTAACCGCCTGTGGCATATTTAGCCTGCATATTCCTTATACTGTACAACAGATTTTCGTGTATAGTGCGCAGCTCTTCTGGGTTCAAGCTCTTCACGTTAAGTAGTTCTGTTTCTACTAACGTTTCTATGAATTTTTTGTAGTTTGCTATAGCTGTGTCAACTTCTCTTTTAAATCCATTCGGATCATTTAGATATTTCGTCAATTCACTTGTCCTTTTGCTAATATCCGTTATATTTTGTAATTCTTTAAGCTTGCGCATGACAACATAATACGGCAAGAACTCCAAGTTAATTTGCGCGGCAGAAAGAAAATCTTTAACGGAATCAGCACTGAATTTATTTTCCGCCGCAGCTTTGATTTTGGTTCTAAACCAATCGGGGATTTCACCTCGCATATTCAAAAGAGATGTGGGGTCGGCGGCTGCCAAAGGGTTAAGAATATCGTCCAAACCAGGGGTGTACCACAAATCAACCCTGGACATAACCTCTTTAAATTCCTGCGGCCTTTTGGTGACATTGTTTACAAACGACTTTACAGCGTCTGAAGATATGTACCCCGGCTTGCTGGCTGAGCGCAACACAAAGAACTCCACGGCTTGTTTTAAATACCCGGGCAACGAATCACTGTCTTTGAAAAAGTACTCAGTAAACTCTCCGAGACCGCTATATCGTTTATCTTTTCCCTTTTTCGCTTTTATCTGATTTTCTACCGCTTGGAAATACGTACGATATTCCGAATACTTTCCAGACACACCTTTGGGTATTGCAAGCGTGGCATTTAACTTTTCTTGTACCTTTTTCGCTCGTTCTTCGATTTGTTGCTTTGCTTTGTCAACACTGTCAGCAAAATTAAGCACAAAACTGATACCCAACCCTATCGTAACGCCAATCAAACCACCTGGGCCACCACCGACGGCAAAGCCAATTAAAGCACCGCCAAGCGCCATAGCCCAAACATTTTTGAGAACATTTAAAATCGCTTTGGCAATTTCTTCTCCCTTTTCAATAACAAACTTGGCAATTTCCTCCACAATAAAGGTAATAGCTACTCCGACGGTGAAGCCCAGACCAACGCTATGTGTCGTAACCGCCACTATTCCACCACTAAGAGCTCCAGCAAGCGAAGCAATCATTTTAAGTTTTGTCTTTTCATCTACGCTGTCAAAAGCGATCTCTAACGCCTTGAGTGTCACCTTAGACACCGTAATCGGGGCTTGTAGAAGGATAGTTATTGCGTTGCTCAAAGATTGTGTCATGTTTTTGACCATAGTTTCGAAGTTCTTGAAGTCCTGTTCTTTGATATACTTTTTAAACTCTGGCAGCTGTTGGGTGTAGGGCAGGTTAAACTTGTACAGCGAAATAGCTGTAAATTGGTCACTGAGTGCTGATGTAATCTGGTCTACAATCCCCCACCATGCAGCGCCCAATTCGATCGTCAAACCTGGAATTATTAATTTCAACTGCCCTAAACGCGATTTGATGTTTTCAATGTCTTTTATATCACCTTCACTAAACTCTATTGTCCCAAGCTTTCGTGTCTTCTTGAATTGCTCCCACATCTTTTGGTCGTTTGTAACCCGGAAGAGCTCCAAAACGACGTTGAGCCAGTCGTATATCCGTGTAAGCAGTTCCACAGCTACATCCAAGCCGAATGACGTGAAACTGATAGCTGACGTAATAGAGTCTTTGAGGACATCGTGCAAAGCTTGTCTGAGCACTGACAAATCTGCCTTTCTCAGCCCTTCTGCTATGCCTTTAATCCAAGCTCCGCCGACTTCAATGAATACCGCAAACAAGTTGGCTGTCGATTCACCGAATGTTTTCCCAATGTCCTCAACCGTGCCTTTAAATTCCTTGAATTTTTCAAACTCTTCAGTGCCGGGAATAAGTGCGTTTTTCAGCACGGTAGCAAAACCTTTTGCGGCAGCTTTTAGAACTTCGGTTTTTGTTTTTACAATATCAAACATTACTTCGAATATCTTCGTAAACAGCACAACCATTTTGTCCTGATTCTTTTTCAGCGCGGCTTCAAACTGCACAATAACATCATCGATTAACGTCAGAGCAAACACCAGTATGTCGATGAGGCCTCCTATTGCGGTTGGTAAGTAATCCCTCAATGTTTGGATAACACCGCCCCACTTGGACATAACATCCTCTTTTTTGAATTGCTTCGGCCCATCACCTGTCATGGCCTCTACAAAAGCCTTTGCAAAAATTGGGAAGGCTGTAAGTAGGAGCTTTATAGTCTTGCCTGCGAATATCACAACATTTGTCATTAGTTGGGTAAGTGTTTTCTCAAGTTTTGTTTGCATTTGCGGATTTTCGAGGTATTTAACAATTTCATCAAGCCCTTCACTCAGCGCAGGCAATATCGTGTTTAACACTTCTGCAACAAACTCAGTGCCACGTATCGCAAACTTTAGTGAATTGACAAAGAAGTTTTTAACGGCTTCTCCCAAGGCATCTCTGTACTTTTTCGTTTCTGGCGATTCATACCACTCAGCTAATTGCTTCATGCCTTCAAAGGCACCAGCCATCAAATTACCAGCGATGGTGAAACCGATTATTGCAGCATCCACAAACGCAATTCCGATCTTCTTGAGAAATTGCGCTGTATCGCTCTGTATGTCTTTGAAAAGTTCATCGTACTCACCTTTGAGCATCTTATCGATAATGCCATTCAATCCGCTAATGAGTCCATCAAGTATTTTAACCAGCAGCTTTAAACCGATATCCATGCCGAACACTGAAGCTTCTATCGCGTCGATGATTACGTTTTTAATTGTGTTTGGCACTTGCTGCGCGAAAAGCACATACGACTTTGCAAAATTCGCTATTGATTGCTTTGTAGCAGCAGTCATTTCATCTTCTGTTTTGTAGATGCCTCTTTCTATGAGCCTTTCCGTGGTGCGTTTGCGCACTTCCTCAACATACTCATCGATTTCGGCGTTGGTTGTAAGTTCTGACAACAATTTCCTTCTTGGCACACTTTCTCTTCTATTTCGCTCAACTTCCGCAACTGCATTCATGACATTCCAGGATATCATCAAAGCTTGCTTTAAACCGCCAACAAATGCCTCAACAAACTTTAGAGCAATGTTAAAGAAGTCCAGATCGAACGAAAAGATGTTAAGCAGTATATTCTTCACATGCTCTGTCATCTCAGCTTTTTTCTCATTGAAACGCTGTATAAATGCTGCAGTAAAGTCGTTTACCCATTTGACAGCAGCAGCTGCTGCATCGGCAACCTGAGCCGCCACGTTGATTGCTGTATCGACTGATGCTTGGCCAACAGCCTCGCCGGATGTTTTGCCTGCCTCTTCGAGCTGCTTTTTGGTGTTGAGAAATCCCTCAACGGCCTCAAACAGCATGGCGAAGAATTCGCCCAACTTTTCGCCGACCTTAATCATTAACTCAACGTATCCTTGAACAACGTTCGAGAAATCGCCCCTTCCCTGCTTTTCCAGCGCGTTTTTAAAACCTCTTACGAAACCAAGTAACAACAGCAAGGTTGGCCTAAACAGTTCAGTGAATGCTGCCATTAAACGCGCAACTGTTGCAAGCACGCCAAAAACCAACGTAGCGCGAATCAAGTCAATTATGAGCTTAATGATGCTTTTGATAAGCTCCGCGATTCTTTCGATGATGTTAGTATTTTCAATCAGCGAGGCGATTTTGTCCGCAACCTGTCTAAACCAGCTTTCAATAGTTGTGATGTTCTCACCCAATTTATTCATCAAGGCGTTCAATACCGTTGTTTTCAGATACTCAATTGCTCCTGAAATTCTGTTAAGTGTTGCAAGCATAGTTGCATTTGGTATTTCTTTGAAGTATGCAAGATACTTTTCAAGCAGTCCGGGAACAGCTTGCATCCCTTCGAACTCACGTAACATCTTGTAGACGTCATCAAGTTTATTGAACATCGTTAACCAAGCTGTCTGGGCTCTCTTTTCAAAACCCATCATCACAGCCGATTGTTTAGCAATTTGCTTAAGCATTTCTCTGTCCGCTGCTGTTAATTCGCCAGATTTAACACGTCTAAGCAATTCAGACGGCACTAACGTTTCAACTATTTCCATTATTGACTGTTGTTGCATTATGCCTTCTTCGAACTTGATAGGTACAATTCCCATGTAACGTCTCATTTTTTCTTGTGTTTGTGGCTTGTTTAACTGTGCAAATACCTGTGACAAACCAGTACCAATTGTCTCTGGCTTCAAACCGCCTTTAGAAAGCGCTGCCATTATTGAGAGTGTTTCCTCAAAAGAAGTATTAGCAGCTTCAGAGAAAGCTGCCACCCTTTGCAGTTGGGTTGCCAATTCACCCATTTCGAAAACGCCTTCGCTGACAGCGTACACAATCTTAGCAAGCGTTGTATTGATATTCTTTTCTGTTGGCTCGAGCCCTTCAGCACCCATAACTGAAATAAGCGAACGGAACAAAGCTACAGGGTCTGAACCTGTGGCAAACGAAATGGCAGAAACTGCCTGTGTAACATTTTTAAGTTCTTCAGTTTGCTTAAATCCAGAAGAGGAGATGAAGTAAAGAAGGTCGACTACATCGGAGAGAGCTGCACCTGAGCGCTGATTAATCTGGTATGCAATCTTTGTGAGAACGGACATTTTGTTACGCACATCGGCCGCATAATTGCCTTGCAGCCCGGCAACGCCTGTTGGCGTTGCGACTATACCTGTTGTAACCGCTATCTTGTATTGTTCTTGAACAGCGGTCTTAAACGTTTCAAAAATTTTTGTAACAGCCCCAACCAAAACTCCGGCTAATAAGCCAGCGGTTCGTGAAATGTAAGCAAAAGTCATGGAGACATAATAAAACGTCTGCGAAACATGTCTAAACCAACGGTCTATTTCGTTGAAAACGTTGCCAGCTGTTCTAAGCACCCTGAATGGCGCTTGGAGCATTTTTGTAAAAAGCTTTACAGAGCCTGAGTAAAAACCTGTAATGCCGCGCAAAAAAGCACCGCCAATGTATTTGAATGGCACTTGTATTAAAGTGCGGCCTACATTTGTGATAGTTTGCACACCGTTTTTTATCCACCCAATAACATTGTTACGCAGAAAGTCTATACCTTGCTTTGTCACACCGTACATCCACGCATATGCTCGTCTTTGGTACTCAACAAGCCGCGTAAAGTAATTCTTTGCGAATCCGATCACTGTTCGCGGCAATTCGAAATTTATAAACCTAATTCCGGAAGTTAGATATGAAAGTCCAGCTTGGCCTAACCGGTCTGTCACACTCTTAACTCTGTCCAATATTGCTGGCGTAATGTTACTTGTTCCAACAACTTTGCCACCACGGTTAATTGCAGTTCGCCCACGTTGTGAAGGAACAACCGGAACGTTCTTTGTGCGCGCTAAATCGCTTTGCTCAAATGTAACACGAATTTTAATTTCACGATATGCTTTCAAACTTTTAAGCATTTTGTTAATCTCCCGCAGCTGCTCGAGCGTTTTGTCGGCGCCCTCAAGTGATATGTCGAGCTTTATTCCGTCACCACTGTTTTTTAACTGCCCCAGAGTAAAATTTAGTTTGGCGAGTGACCTTCTAAGGCTACCAAGCCTGCGTGTTACGGTGGATATATTGTCTTCGAACAACAAATTGACACGTATTTCCGTCGAAGCCATTGACATCACCTCCTATTTTGTTTCAGTTTCTTGTCAAGTGCTTTGTTCTTTGCTGTGATGATTGCTTCAACGATAACAAAATCGTCGTAGCGCATAGTTTCTATATTGTGCCCAGAAGGAAGGGTGATTAGATTGCATTCGTTATCAACCGCCGGCATGCACAATCTTAACCGTTCCGCGTATCTTTGCATCAGGGGATGTTGCGGTAATAATCGTCGTTTCCCTTCGGACATAATAACGCTTTCGAGACCGGAATATATCGCAGATGTGTCTTGCTCTAACTGTTTGAGTAACCGCAAAGCATCATCTATGATAACCTTTATTGCATTCCACTTTAGTTTAGCAATCACTGTAGGTGTTATCGAAATAGGAAGTGTCCAATCGAGGATGTAGTTTGCGAGGAAATTGACATACTCGTGTTTGACAAGATAGTGAACTGCTTTTACACTTGGAAAATCTGCGGTGTATATAATTTCGCCTTCAATTTCATATACCACTTCTCAACTCCCCTTTTGCATAGCATAAATGGGAGCAGGATAACCCCGCTCCCGCATATGCTTAATCAAATCATTGCGATATTGCGTACATCTCCTGTAGTTTGTTGTATATCGTCCTTGCAATATCTACTCTCATCTTTGCAACGTTTTGTGCATTGACTGGTTCTTTCTCACTCCAGTTCATAATAACTCTTGCGAGGAAATCAATTGGAAGTGTTTCCATATCTTCAAGGATGATGTGCTGTTTACCATCGTCTCCAACTTCTACTCTTGGCTTTCCAAAAGACTCTTGCAAAATCTTCGCAACTGATACAGGTAGTTCTTTGAGGACTTCTACCCAAAGTTCTGTTTCTTCGTCTGCAATTTTTCCCGTCTTGGGATCGATATAAATTTTCACAGTTTCGTTACTTGCCAAAAGACCCATCAACAACACCTCCAGTTTTAGTTTATAAGCACGCCAGACAACGTGATGTCGGCCGGTGAAACCTGCAATGAGAGATTTGAAGTAATGTATTCTGGACCGTTAATGTCGTGTGTAAACTCAGTGACAAAAGGCTTGCCGAGAGTCAAAGAAGCTACTTTTGTAGCGTCTTTCGGGCTTTTAATTTCGACTATGACATTCTCGGCAGAAGGAGTACCATTGGCAAATGCGGTGCCTAACGAGCTGGCCAAATCAACAGAAGCTACATCGCTTGGATAATATTCGATTTTCACATCTGCCATATCAAGGGAAGACGGAGCTACTCCACGTGCGTTAAGACTGCCAAGGGTGTAATACTCCATAACGTTTTGTGGGATTGTCACTTCGATGCTCGCCACCTTGTTCGTGACTTCTGTAGCGCCGACCTTGACAACAATGTGAGTTGGATTGTAAACGTTTCCAAAAGTGCGTGTGATGTCGGTGTAAGTGCCAGTTATTGTTGATGCGGTGCTTGTAGCTCTTACATCCATAGAACCTGTTGGGATGCCATCGTTGTTAAGCCTCAATGAGAGATTTGTTACATAAACATTCTCATAAATCAAATCTTTGTCTCCGTGTGTGATCTTGATGTAATCGAACTTTGGTGCTGAGGCACCCATTGAAACCGAACCTGCAGTTGAATCGTAGTTGCCAAAAATCCCCCACAACGCCACCGCCAACAGCGAGTGTTTGTACTCAATTGTGTTCGTACCGACTGTGTAGCTGCCGGTGAAATCGTGCAGTTCGAACTCTATACCTCCCTCATACGCAAGCTTGCTGATAAACACACCCGATGGTGCTCTGGTGCCTAAAAGTGCTTCGGATTTGTTTACTGAGCCATATTTGGGATTTATCGACTCACTTCTAAGTGGTAATTTCATGGAATATTTGTTCGTCCCGATTGTAAAATAAAGTGTTGCTGAACTTGTTCCGCCTACTAATGGCATAATCAACACCTCCTACGTTGAATATACTAACGGTTCTTTTGTGGAAACGTATCCATTGACGAAAGATAGTTCCATAAGATTCCATTCTTTGAAAATGTCTTCCTTTTCGACAAACATGCCATACAAAGTGATGTCAAAAGTTGGATAAGTAGCTTTTGATAGCCTCAAATCGATCGAGGAGCCGTTTTTGTAACTGTTATGCAGCCCTGTAACAAACTCACACAGCAGACTCCCACTAATCATCAATGCTTCGCTGTAGAACTTGTATGTCTTATCCACTCCATCAATGCGCTCAAGTGTTTGCTCAAACTTAAGCTCCAATGACACAGTTGGGATGTTTACAAAGCTGCTGCCGCTGTAGTAATATACACTAACTTCCTTAGGTGACACAAAATTCTGTACTGCCGAGTTTGTTGCCGAACCGAGCGTAATCATGTTCGTGTGAATGCTTTCGATAGTAATCGATGGTATCGTATCGGCTTTCACGTTTATTTGCACGCTTGAGATATACCCGTTCTCAAGTTTGTAAGCATTACCCTCAAATGTTTGTATTTCATATGCTATAGTGCTGCTTAAGGAGTTTGAGTTGCTTGCTACGTAGACTCCACTTGAACTAACCGGACACAGTGTACGCATGATAGCGTCTACAACGTCTTGCGTTAGTTCGGCAGTTACTTTTACGTTGTAAACGCCTATCGGCTTTGTTACGCTTCCCACACGCTTTCTTAACCCACGCACACGTTCATATCCAACTCTCAGCACTTCTTCGCTCACATCAAAGTCTTTTAATCTCAATCTTGCATTGCCATACGAAGTAAGGAGATTTGCAAGCACCACCTTCATCGGTCCGTCCACTCCACATCGAACTCCAAGTATAGTGCATACATCTTGCCAGCTGGAAAGACTGTGTAATCAAATTTCGTTAGTGTGACAAGTTCGTAAATTTGCTTCAGTGCGCCAATTACCGCTTCGGCTGTAGTATCAAGTAGATCTGGCAAGGTATCAGCATTTTCATACTTATCCGCAATAATCAGTGCGTTTTTGCACTTGATGCGTTGCATCCCGAAGGTGAGATTCTCAAAACTACCCTCATAGCCGAAGGGATATGCTGTTTTGGGCTGGATCTGATTGATGTTGTAGTCCACTTTGTAGCCCAACGCCTTTAGGGCAGCGACGACTTGCTTTTGTTTTGCAAACAGTTTCATATCTGGCCTCCTATGGATTGGGCAATCGCTTCAGCCCATTCGTCAGTCATCTTTTCTGCACGCCGTCCTATTTCCTCACTGATATTCCACGGGGTTGTGCCTTGCCTTTTTATTTTCTGCCACACTCTTGTGGGATTAATTGGTACGCCATATTTCGCTGCTTTTGCCTGTGCCCATGCTTCTATTTGTTCATACTCTGCGCCGTGCGATGTCTCAACTATTGCGGCATATGACACAGTTGGATAGATCGATATTCCATTACCAAGCTTGTCAATTCTAATACTTTTCCCATATTCACCTGTATTTTCGAAAGGCAAGCTGTGGCCTGTTTTCGTCGCATATGCTCGATCGGCAAGCAAGCGTTTCCATTCGCTCCGAATGTCATCGGCAAGCTGAGTCTTTTGCTGGTCATAGCAGCGTTTGAAAGCATCGAATTCGTTCTTTAGTACTTCCACCCAAGCCACCAAGCCTTGAACATCGGTGGTAATGTTGCGTGATTGGAATAAAGCCATTCACATCACCTTGGTGTTCTGAAATACCTTGCGAGTCTAAAAAGATGCTCTTTTGCATCTGCGAGATTGCCGTTGATGTTTTGGACCGCGTAGTTTTGCAGCTTTCTAAAATCTGCTGCTATCATTTCAAAAGCATCAGCTTTAAAGTTATCATCATCGAGGAAGAAACCCTCAATGTACACTTCTTGAGTTGGCGCTTCGTTGTTAAAGGTTATCAACTTTGGCAGATGCTGAAGAGTGTAATTCGAGGACGGGACGACAGTCCCATCCCCAAGAATTACTTGATAACTATCGCCAAAAACAGTATAAGGAACCCTAATTCGAAACGCCTTTGGAGCTACTTGCTCTGCCGGATAACGGCCATACACCTGATTTTTGTCAATTAGTGTTTGGATTTCCAGGTCACTGAACAGAGGATTGGTAAGATCCTTGTCCGCTATCAACATCCTTGCATACTCAATAATTGTCATTCACTTTTGCCTCCTTTTTTCTTCTTTTCCTCTGCTGCAACCTTTTCTTCGCCCTCATCGGGCACTTCTATGTAAGTTCTCCCCTGCTCATCTTTCAAAACAGGAACAATCTTTTCACCAAGTATAAAGTACCTAACCTCCTCAAGGAACTCAATATACTTTTTCATAAGACCACCTCATTATGCTATGACGTAATAACCCATCAATGCGCTATCCCTAACTTCGATTGTGTATTCTCCAACTATGAAGTATGTTGTCTTATCACCTGTCTTGGCAATTTCATAAAGTGCAAGCGGTCTAAGTGGTCTAACTGCCATCTTATCAATGTCGGCGATTACAATCATGTTTTCAGGGATGACTGCGGATGTGTTGAGCACAAGTTCGCCCCACTCCGTAACATATCTGTCTATTCTCTTGCCGGCTACTGTTTCGCTAACAGTTGTAACAATCTTGTCGCTGAGTAACGGATTGAACACCGCTTGTTTTGTTGCCGGATTCATCCACACTTCAGAAATTGGTTCTTGCTGTCTGAGATAGAACATATCTTTAAGCCATGCTTTGAAGTTGGCTTCTGTAAATGTGCCAGAATATGTTAAGCCGTTATTGGCAATGAATTGTAAGAAGCCTGACATCATTCTTGGTTCAGAATTGTTAGATGGTTCATAGATTTTCCCGTTTACAATTGTTCTTTCAAGCAAGAGCCTGAGTTTTCTCATCTTTTCCATCGTCTTTTGTGCTTTGAGGTCCGCTTGATATGCAGGACTGACAGCCAGTTGAGTGTCAGTGAATTCAATTGCATCTGTGAAGATTTGTGTGATGTTGTATCTTTTTACTGCAGCAAGGAATCCTGATTTTGCCGGATCTGAACCTTCTGGCATCGCGTCGGAGATAAGTTCAATTTCAGCGCCGACTGCCAAGTTTGCGTCCGTGCCAGAAACAACTGCCACAGAAACACTCTTTGGCGTCTCACCGGCGTTGATACCAGTAACTCTATAAATCACATTGCCGGCTTTGAGAATGTTTCCAACTTTAAGAAGCACTGCGTTATCACCTATTGCAAGTTTTCCATCAGCTGCTACGTGCGCTGCTGCAAGTTTGTATTTGAGAGGCAGTGGGATATCGTCATACCACTCAAGTCTTGTTGAATTGATGTTCGCGCCAAAACCAATCTTATTGAGCAGTGGCGTGTTGGGAAGTTCCAAAGCTCTAAACTGTGGTTCAAGTTCTATCTTGTTAACGTTTTTAAGCTGATATGTATCTACCATTCCGTAAACTGCCATACCTTACACCTCCTACCTGGCAAAGAACTGTTTGAGTTGCTCTTCTAACGTTTTTGGCGTACTAACTTTTGCGCTGCTACCTGAAGGAATTGCTGTGCCTTTTTGCATTTCCTTCAGCCTGGATTGAACTACACTTTCGATATACTGATTAAATCGTTCAGAGAGGGCATGTACATGTTCTTCGAGTTTTGATTTTGCTTCGACAAACTGCAAATCCGTGAAGGAAGACGTATCAATTAAATCAGCAAAAAACTCAGGCAATCCACTCGATCTAACAAGCACGCTTTTGTACTCATCAAGTGCTTCTTTGCGTTCTAAGCGCAAGAGCTCTTGATACTTTCCTTCCGTTTCCAAACGCTTTCTTTCTTCCTCTTTACGCAGCTTTTCTTCTCTTGTTTTGAGTGCTTGAGTAACTTGCTTGTCGACAAAGCTTTGCAAATCCTTTTTAGACATGATTTGCAAGTCGTCAAGGGATAAGCCAAGCTGTTGGGCATAAGCCTTAAGCACTTCAACTGGATCGTTATCGTCTTTAATAACCTCGGCATCAGTTTCTTTTGCAGTTTCCTGAACGACATCCTGTTCTTGATTTCCAGTCTGTTGTTCAAGACCCTGCTTTTCCAATTCTGCCATTTAGAACACCTCCATCACTCTTTGTTTGCCCAAGGGCATCCTGAACGTTGGGCTATTCTTTTTGCCTTCTCGCTTACGGAAGTATCGCCATTGATAAGTGCCCTTCTGTAAGCTGCGAGGAGGCCCGCACAAGAAATTTTCCATTCTCCATTGACTTGCTTTTTGTACGGATATTTCTTTTCAGAAGGGACTAAGAATGCATGCGCTGGCATCTCTTCGCGCTTTTTGTCACCGACCGCCGGTGGATTCCAAGTCTTATCGTTGCGCATTACATCGGCCATAATCGGCACCTCACTTTCAAATAGCAAACCACATAGAATCGCAGCCGTAATGTGGATTTAGGAATGTGCCTCTTTCGCTTTCTACGATTGTGTATCCTTTGTACTCTCTTGCGTTGGCTTTAAACAAGTCATAAACTTCGCTGAAGGGTATCTTCTTGAACAATTTTGCTCTGCTTTTGCATATTTCAGCATGGAAATTGCCTTTAAGCAACGGAATGTAGGTAACTTCGAAATCGCCAGAAGTTTCGTAATAGTCGATATAATGCACAAACACAAACCAGCGTATCAAAGAAAGCAATCTTGCGGCAAAGGATTTATATACAAGCCTTGTGACTTCACGAATTGCTTGCTGAATTATTTTTTTAAAATCGCTTTCTGCCATTTCGGGAGCCTTATTTTGCAAGTAAAAATTCACAAGTTGTTCAAGTTCGCCTTGGTAATTTTTGAATAATGTTTCAATGTTAACATGCATTGCTTCGGCTAAAGAACCTGCGATTGGGAAATCAGTATTACTTTTGACAATGCTAACCAAATCCTTTTCAAGCTGCTGTGCAGTGTTCTGGATTTGTGAAGCGAAGTAAACACTTGTTGGCGCGATTCCAGGAACGTCTTCGAACACAAAGCGTTCCAAGACATACCTTGTGCTTAGGTTAAAAAGCCTGTCTGCCGCTCTCCAGAATGCTCTTTTGAGCTCTTCACGATACTTCTTATACGCCATTCACATCCTCCCCTTTTCTAATCTCTGTTTTTCCTGGATTGCCTGCTTTACCTTTGAATTCGTAATTTGGCATTGCGAATCTAAAGTCACCTTCTTCTTCCAGTCTTTCGCGTTCTCTTCTCCACTCCAAGCCAAGCTCTTCTGCTATAGTTTGTCTTGAGATGATGCCCAGGTTATACATCATCAGATAGCGCTGGATTTCTTCTTGCGCGTCCAGCGGTATGATGTCGCTTGGAATGATTTCGAAATCGTCTTCGTAACCCAAATGTAAGGCAACAAGTTTCAAAGCTTCTTTTAACGCACCGAAGTAATTACGTCTGTATGCTTCGATTTTTTTGATAAGCTTAAGCAGCTTGAGCTTAAGTGCATAGCCTGTACTTTCTTTGACACTACTTAACACAAGCTCTGGGAACCTTGACCTGAAGTACTCTTCGAGTGCTGCAATTTTGTTAAGCATACTTGGTATGACATCGCCTTGGTATTCAAGTATCTTAATTTCTGTGTTCTCACTAACTGCCCACACATTATCATTTTCACTTAGGCTGTCCTTACTTTTCAAGCCAGACATAATCAACTTCGGTATGGCATATACTGTTTCTATTGAAGCGATTCGTGAGAATGTAGAATTTATCTCATCGACTGTCTCGTAAGCTTTTTCGAGCTCTGATTCACCGAAAAATTTGTAACGCAAAGAAGGAAGATTGATTGCGTGAATAACCCACATTCTGCCAAAGGAATTTGGTATGTCCTTAATCACTTCGCCATCAATTGTGATTTTGACTCTGTCAAAGCTGTATTCCTCATCAACTGTTACTGATGTTCCATCAGCTTTTATGCCCGTATAATGTAAATACCATTTCAAAATCTTATCAAAATCATTCTCGTACAGTATTGTAACACTGTCAAGCCGTATTGTAGTCAGTACGGGATTTCCGTCATCGTCTATACCGAACTTGACAAAAGTGTCACCTGTCACAAGACCTTGCAGAATAAAAAGTCTAAACATGTTTTGGAATTCTTTCGTGTTAACGAAATCGTTGAGCAATTTTTCAAGCTCTTTGTTTGTGCTTCTAACACCAAAGCCAGTACCCACGATGAGGTTGTAATCAGTTTCGACTATTTCGTCAACGTAATCGATAATCTTTCTTGTTAGCGCGATTGGATTTTTGTTTTTATCGTATTTGATAAATAGATTATGCTCTTTGCAATAGCTTTCTGTGTATCTGTCGAAATATTTTTGTAACATCGCATTGTAATTCTTTGGAATTGCATTAGGCATCCAATTCACTCCCTTCAGAAATTAATTGAGAAACTTCCCTCATACGCCCCTTCATGCACTTCCCAACAAGCAAGTGCAAGAGCGATGACCATATCGTCATGAAAGTTTTTAGGCGCAGACATTCTGATAGTTTTTGAGCCTTCGTCGTATTTGTAGTAACGCAACTCATCACGCAGAAGTTGTTCGGAAGGTGGCAATTTAAGTTTATTTTGAGCGATGAGCAATTGCAGATTTTCGATTATTTCGGTTTTTGAGCGTATAGACAACGTAATCGGGACAGCGTTTTTAATCTTTTCCGCGATAGGTCTTCCCACGGTTGTTGCATCAACGTAGACCGGCGCATAACCGAGGCTTCTTTCGGGGTGTTCCATATATTTTTCAGACAATTCGTTGGCCCAATCGATTATTTCATCGTAGGTGGTGTTATTAAATCGTAATATTTCCGCAATCTTGTACGGTTCTCTTGTGATATCCAAAACGATAAAGACTGTATAATCCTGCACTTGAGCTATATCCAAGCCAATAACGTATTTATGCCCCGGAACATAGCCAAGCGGTTCATAGTCGTCATCAAAAGCTCTTTTGAGCAAGTTCCACGTGAAGACTGCCTTACCATCGTCTACAAACTCTGCCATGTATTCCTGGCTAAAAACATTTTCCGGGAGTTTTTCTCTTTGTTTTTCAATTTCATCTTTATCGATCCAAGGATTGTCGTAGACAGTTGCGTGAAATGATTTTATGTATTCGTTATTTTCCCGCAATCCTTCCTGATAAAGCTTAAAGAAAAAGTTACGCGCATATGGTGTTGACTCGAGGTAAATTTTCGCTTTCGTATCAAGTCTCATGGGCATGATAACGTTTTCAAAAACATCATCATCCACGAATGCAGCTTCTGTAACAAAAACTGCATGCACTTTCCTTCCCCTGAGATACCTTCCCCCACGAGCGGTAGAACGAACAAGAAGCTTTGAACCATTTGTGAGGTACACCTCTGGAAAGGGCGCATTTTTGACTTCGGCGATAAAGCTCTTGAGCGGGTGGGGCTTATCTTCATCGAAGGGATGCTTTTCCAAAGCGCTAGTCAGCAAATCAAAATAAATGCGCGCTTGGTCGACTGAGGGAGCAGTGATTAGAACCGTGGCGTTTCTGTGCAGCAATGCAAAATGAAAAGCTTTTGCGGCCAGATAGGTAGTTTTACCAAACCTTCTGCCCGCGACGATTATATTTATTTCGCTATTCATTCTTAACAATTCAGCGTGTTTGGGTGATATCTGCCTAAATCCATAGACCAGTTTAGCAAACGCGACTGGATCAGCGATGCTATGTGCAACACCGTTAATCAGCGTTTTCGTCTTCATGTTTCAACCCCTCAACTACTCTCATGAGTTCTTTGATAACATCAGTTTCTTCGTTCATAAGTTGTTTGAACTCCTCATTTGTCCCAAGTCTTGCTTCGCTTGTAGCTACTTTATAGAGCTCTGTTAAAGATTTTAGATAGTCTGGTCGTATTTCAGCCCACTTTCCTGTCTCGATTAAGGCGTTTAGTATAGCCCTTATCTTGTAAGCAAGGACTTGGTTCTGCACTCTCTCACGCTTGAGCGCTTCAGAGCGCGTGAGAGATTCTATTTCACTTTCATCGATTTCTACACTCTGCACATAGGAGGAGATTGTATCGACTTTTCTGTGGTGATTGTGATAGCTAATTTCCTGCAAAGTTAACTTGACACCGTGTTCTTCCATTATCAGCTTCTTGACTTCACGGTAACTTGCTCCGGAGTCAAGAAGTCCATCCACGGCGTCTTTTACTTCTGGCAACTTGCAGATTTTGCAGGTATGCCTCAATTCAAATTCTTCATCGGTTGAAACAAATGCTTTCTTGTTTTGTTCTGCCACAATATCACCTCAGGCGTATTATACACCGGATTAACAAAGTTGTCAAGTTTAAGTGCAGTAAAACTTAACATATCAAGCATTCCCAAGCGATACCCCGAAAATCCGGATCTGAACCACAAACATTTTTTCTGCATAAGCATTATACAATTGCCACAATCGCCAACTAAATGCCAGCAAATCACCAATTTATTTAAGAATGTAATGAGTATTCCTTGAAAAATACCTTCTATTTGCCCGTATAAAGCCCAGGGAAACGGTTCCAAATGTGTGAGTAGTATAATTACCCATCTTCTGCCTTCAGAATGCGTTATAGGGCATTTTAAACGAATGTTAGTTTTACGAATTATTCATAAATCAAGTCCCTGTGCGTATTTGCGTAAATTGCACTGTGTTTTGCCATACATTCCAGGGACATACCCGACATCACCAACCGCAAAAAACTGGATCACAACCCCTAAAAAATACCCTCTATTTCGCGTTTAAATAGCCCTAATTTCGCGCGCAAGGACCTGAGTAATATAATTACCTATCTCACGCTTTTTGAATGCGTTATAAGCCATTTAAATCGAATGTACGCCTTACGAACAATTTATAACTTGTGTATTCATGCGCGTTTTGAAAAAATGCACTGTTTTTGCAAATGCGCTTCGGCGCGCGGAACCTGACTCAACACTCTCGGGCGATAAGCATGCATACAGCTTTAAGCAACTAAGAGTGCGCTTTCTTTTCTCTTTCTTTTCGCATTTTCTTTCTCTTTTCTTTCCCCTTGCATTAATTATTTATACCCGCATATGCTTACCAATATACATTTAAGCAACTAAGCATACATAGGCAATTATTATTAATCGCATGCATATAGCATAATATACTTACATAAGCGCATAAATATACTTTTAAGCAATTAAGCATGCATAAGCAATTATCATTGCTTTATACACCCGCATAAGCATATAAATATGCATTTAGGCAATTAAATATACATGAGCATAATAATAATAAACGCATAACTCTTAGATGCTTAAAAAAAATAATCGCATATAAAAGCGCGTATATATGCTTATGCTCGTATTTATTCCTGTATGTAAGTATAAAAGCTTATGCGGGTATTATTTATTTAATTATTTACGCTTTTTTATTATCCGCGTAATCTCTTACATGCAATAATACATGCATGTAAGAGGGGTATTTAAAAAAAAATAAATATAAATATTTATTACGCGAATATTTATTACGCGCATTTCTTTTCTCTTTTCTTTCTTTCTTTTATCTTACTTTTCTTTCTTTCGTTTCTCTTTTCTTTGTTACACCAATGTAATACAATAGAGTTGCAAGCTTAATAAAAATTTACATCAGCGCAATCGGTTTTACGCAAATTGCGTGTTACGATGTGTTATAATATGAATGTATCACCAAAACTTCTTGGGAGGTGTTGTGTATGTCAGCAAGGGAGTTGAGGTTTTTAGAAAGGTTCGGAATTGAGTATAGGTCAACACCGAGGATGAGTATATTCCCGGTGTTGGCTACTCCCAACTGGGCAGTTAATCCACAGCTCAGTAGGGAGTCGAAGGTATATTTTGCGGTACTTGAGGAAAACAGGTACCGCATGACGTTGTATGACTTCACTGGATGGATAAACTTGCCATCCAGCAGGATAGTGCTCAAAATCGACAGAGAAGCAAATAAGCTCTATGCCTACGACGGCAAATCTGTCGTGGAGATTTCGCGTTTCCCGCTGCCGGCGCTTGTGAGAAAATTTTTGGCAAAGCATGCTAAAAGTGCCATCTTCAAGCGGTTTTCCTATAATGCGGCAATTCTACCAGCCATGCGTGACATTGACAATAAAATCAAAGCCAAGTGGTTTGTCGCAGAAGACGAAGTTAAAGACTTGGAAGCTTTCAGACGCATGAAGATACACATTCCTGAGCACGTATGGCTGGTAGTGGTGTTCCCAAACGGTTTTGCAAAAGTATTCTATATGCAGAAGGAGGAGGTAAAATGAGGTTACCAGAGGGTGTTGTTGATTTCGAGGTTTACAAAGGCGGTATTGACTATCAGGACAGGACAAAATTCTACGGCGGCTCAGATATGCCAACAATTGTCGGAGAAGCCCCATACAAAACTCCACTCATGCTCTGGTATGAGAAGAAAGGGCTTTATGTGCCAGAGCAGACTGAACAAATGATGATCGGTAAGGAAATGGAAAAGCCGATCATCAAAGTGTTTCAAAACAAGACAGGTTACACAGTCTACGATGAGGTCCCGCCAGCAACAAAACAACCACCATTCGAGCTATCCCTCCCCATCATTGGCCATGTAGATGGAATCGTCCTCTTTGATGGAGAACCAGCAATACTCGAAATAAAGAACCTCAACGCTTTCAACAAGCAATGGGAGTACTACAAATGGCAGGTGCTCCTTTACATGTGGCTCTACAATGTGAGCCGCGGAATGCTTGTAATCCTCAGAGGCGGCAATCAACTGCTCATCGAAGTTCTCGAAAGAGATGAAGCAGAGCTCCAGTACATGTTTGAAAAACTGAAAGAGTTCGACTATTATCTCAAACACGATATCAAACCCGACGCGCTGGGGACAGATAGGGAGATCGACCTGCTTATGCAACTGCAGGATTACAACGATGAAGTGCGGCTCGATATTGATAGCATAATCGAAGAATACATGACTCTTGGGAAGGAAATAACGCAGCTGAAAAAAGAGCAGAATAAACTAAAAGCGTTAATCTTGGAAGAATTAGAGCGAAAGAAAGCAAACGTCGGCATCAGCGATAAATACATAGTCAAAGTCATAAAAGGCATACGCAAAGTTAAGCCGATATTGGAAGAAAAAGAAGTGGAATACAAGCAATTGAGAGTGAAAAAGAGAGGCGCTGACGAGGAGGTGGAGGTAAATGACTAACTTTAGAAGTATTGTGTATGAGCTAGAAAATCTCACTCTGATAGACTTTGATGGAAATGGTGTGATAACGCCAAAAGCATGCTTGAAATTGTGTGAGAAAATGGAATGGACACCAGAGTTCAAGCTCAACGTTACCCCCGCTCACGATACGATTCTGCTTGCTGTGGAGGTCCACATCTTGTCCGAAGGGCAAAAGTTATACGAGGGACAAGCGATTGGATTTCTGGACAAATCAATGGACCCACAACAGGAACTTGAAAGACTGCAGGGTTTGGCTTTGCAAAACGCTATGAAATTCGTTGTTGCCCTTAACGGTACGGACATGGATATGATCTATGAACTGGCCAAAATCAAGACTCAGACAAACAACGAGACGGCAACTCAGCCTCAGACTCAAATAGAGCAACCAAAGCCAAAGCAAATTTCTTCGACTTCGGCGAATGCCTCGTCAAAGACCGAACAGCCTCGGCAAAAGGCACAACCACTGCAAAGACTTCAGTACAGCGCGCCGCAAACAGAACACACATTGGACAAGCAAACAGCGTACCTGTTTGATTTGCTAACCAAAACAGCGCAGAGAACCGGCAAGTCAGTGCAGCAGCTAACCGCGCTGCTATTGCCGCTTGGGGCGCAAATTGATACGCTAACCAAGCGCGAAAAGTCCATGCTAATCGACTATCTAAAGATGAAGCTCAATCCACGCTTCAAAGAGTTCTGCGGCAAACTTGAAAAGACTGCAATAGACCTTCAGTATCCGCTTATACGTTTCTTGGATGAGATTGTTCGAAGATTCGGGAAAGATTTGGACAAATACGAGCCAGATGATTTAATGGCAATAGGCAATCAGCTTTACAATTGGAATTTGGCTGCGGCCAAACAAGACGATCCGGTTATAACCAAAATACAGCAGCTGATTAGCGACGACGAAGTACCATTCTGATGGAGGGGAGCACAATGACGCTCGTGAAGACAATCAACTCATCCGGGGTAAACTATCAGCTCGAAGCAAATGGGCTTAAATCTAAAGACGGTGTGCTCAGTACAGTACTTAGCATCTCGATACCTGAATTGGGCAAGAAATACACAAGCAATGTAATTGTCAGTGATACACGCAATGTGGCAAATTTCATACAGCTTGCCTCCCGGCAAATTGGCGCTTCAGAGGTAACTCTGGAGCGTGTAGTGTTTGAGTTCTTGCAAGAGCTCCTGACAAAGTTCTATAGCGTCTCTGAGCCTGTCAAACTACAGCTTTTGGACGACCCGACGCACAAATTTTTGGTTAAGGATTTCATACTGGAGAATGCATTTAACCTCATATTCGCTCGCGGTGGCTCAGGTAAGAGTTTCGTTTCTTTGCTCATAGCCTTAGCTTTACAGAATGCGGAACATTTTCAAAACCTGCAAGTTTTCAAGCCTGCCAGGAGAACTAACGTTCTTTATCTCGATTGGGAAAGTGATGCTCATACCCTGAGCGCAAGGTTCACAAAGGTGGTGAATGGTTTCTTTGTTGATAAATACAAACTTGAAGCACCATACTATCTGCAATTGACCAGACCATTGCACGAGCAGATATCCGACTTGATACGGTATGTGGAAGCTTTCGATATAGGGCTTGTTATTCTCGACAGTGTGGGGTTAGCAGCCGGTGGAGGAATCGAAGAACAGAGTACGGCTTTGACATTCTTCCAAGCCGCAAGGGAATTCATTACACACGGTGCAACGGTGTTGGCTATTACCCACATGTCAAAGCAGGCGATGAGCGGTGAACTGAAGACGCCAATTGGTTCGATATATTTTGAGAATATGCCAAGAGTTATCTGGCAGCTGATTAGCGAGCCAGATAAGAACCTTACACGCATACAGTTCGTGCTAAGAAAATCTAACGTGGGTAAACTGCCTGATTATGGTCTGAATCTCATATTTGCAGACGACGAACACAGGGTGTATTTCGAACCAGCGGATAACTCAGATTTGGTGGCTACCGAAACAGATAACCAACAAGCGGTACTTGAAGTGCTCGCAAGCTATCCAGAAGGCGTGTCCATGCGGGAAATAGT